>OBIC01000063.1_pt1 | contig 57350 bp, 66 predicted proteins | sample 1519831 | NCBI WGS metagenome assembly OBIC01 (sample SAMN03019805, study PRJEB22545) | beach sand metagenome | biome: beach; feature: sea beach; material: beach sand | place: USA: Municipal Pensacola Beach, FL | collected 2010-10-20 | depth 40-45 cm m
GAGCCCAGCCATTTCTGGTCGTGACTGGAGTTCAGACGTGTGCTCTTCCGATCTACCAGAAATGGCTGGGCTCTCTCGGGGATGCCGTTATCAAAGCCATGGTGCCCTTTCAGAATGTACACACGGTGCATCCAGATGGTTCTGTCTCAGAAGGCAGCTCAACCGCCATGTCTGGACATACCATCGTTCAGGCAGAATCCATCAGCCAAGCCCTTGCGTACAGCAAATCATGTCCTTTTCTGGCGATTAATGGCTCTCTGGAAGTGGCTGAAATCGTGCCAATGTAGCGCTTGATCAAAACGGAGCGGGCACTGATCACTTATCGACTCATGAATCGCTTACACGGTAACAGGAATGTCTATGTCAACACTCAAACTGGGCTGCACATGCGGCCAGATCCAGGGCCTGGCCAACAATGTATCCCCAAAAAAAGGAAATCATCTGGTTTGCTATTGTGATGATTGCCAGGCATTCGCACACCAATTAAACCAGGCCAGCTCCACCTTAAACAACTATGGCGGTACCGAAATCTACCAACTGCCCCCTTCACAGATCAGTATCCGCACAAGCGCGGATCAGCTGGCCTGCCTGCGTCTCACAACCAAAGGTTTATTGCGCTGGTATGCCGGTTGCTGCAATACGCCCATCGGGAATACTGTCAGCGCACGTATCCCCCTCGTCGGTTTGATCCACACCTTCATTCAGGAAGATCAGCTGGACGAAAAAATCGGCCCGGTGTTAGGAAGCGTACATAAAAAATTTGCGGTAAAACCCATTCCAGACACACTCCTAGGGCCTGCCTCACAGGCACAGTTAGTACGCCGCGTGATGGGAAAACTGCTGATTTGGAAATTAACTGGACAATCCCGACCCAACCCGTTTTTTGACCCTCAAGGAATCCCTGCGAGCCCACCCACTATCGTGGCAAAGGACCACTAGCCGAAGGAGCCCCAGCAGTGATCATTCGACCCGCAAACCCAGATGATATTCCAGCATGGTCACACATGCGTACCAACTTGTGGCCGGATAGTCATGACCAGCACCTCGCTGAAATCAATGCCTACTTTGCCCATACATCCATTGATATCCAGCAATGCTTCGTCATCGAAACAGATGGCCAACTCGCTGGCTTCATTGAACTGAATATCCGCAACTTTGTTGAAGGCAGTCGCATGCCACAAGTGCCCTACGTCGAAGCCTGGTATGTCGAACCCGATCATAGAGGCCAGGGCTACGGCATACAACTGATGAAACGCGCCGAGCAGTGGGCGCTGGAGCAGGGTTTTAGCGAGCTCGGCAGTGATACCGATACCCACAACCACGCGAGTATCGCAGCACACAAACATCTTGGATTTGAGGAAACTTATCGCATTGTGTGCTTTCTAAAACAACTCAAACCAACAGGAGCAGGATCTTCTCGATAACACCTTGCCACGACATCGCGGGAGACCGGCACCACGGCGGCCCCATGAAGTCCGGCAACAGCCAGTTTCAAAATACCAACCTAAAAAACAGGAGCATAAAGCTATGGAAAAAGTAACAGGTATTGGCGGTCTTTTTTTTCGTGCTCAAGACCCGGAAAAGCTATCGCGCTGGTATGAAACTCATCTTGGTATTTCACCGGTTCCAAAAGACTACAATCAAACCCCCTGGCAGCAGTCTGAAGGCCCCACTGTATTCGCACCGTTCCCGCAAGAAACCGATTACTTTGGCCGCCCCTCACAAAGCTGGATGATTAACTTTCGTGTGCGCAGCCTCTCCGCAATCATTGCGCAACTGGAAGCGGCCGGCATCGCGGTGGAACTGGATACGCAAGACTACCCCAATGGCCGTTTTGCCCGCTTATACGACCCGGAAGACAACCCCATTGAACTGTGGGAACCCCTGCCATCGAGTGAAGATGAGTGATTGCGTTAAAACCGCTACCATCGACTGAGTTTTTAATCACAATAAAGCGCACAGCGTAATTTAAAAGGGCCCTCCATGGATATGATCCTTGACCACATTTTTATCCTTGTTGAACCCGGCGCAGCAGTAGCCGATCAACTCATCGCCGCTGGCCTGATTGAAGGCAGCTCCAACACGCACCCCGGCCAAGGCACCGCAAACCGCCGCTTCTATTTTAAAAACGGCATGTTAGAGCTTTTATATGTGCGGGATGCCGAAGAGGCACGCCATGGTCCGGGCAGCAAGCTGTACTTCCCCGAGCGTGCAGGCAACCAGGATGCCTCACCCTTTGGCGTGATTCTGTTCGCAAAAGACCAACCCCCTGGCCCCGTGATGCCTTTTCCCGGCTGGTCTTATCAGCCCGACTATTTTCCACCTCCGCTGGCCTTTCACGTGGGGGCAAACGCCACCGAACTGCGCGAGCCCTTGTGCATCTATGCCCCGTTTGATACCACCCAATTTAAACCCGAGGCTCCGGGAGGCGGCCGTTTTCATACGCTTACCCACGTTAACATTCACAGCCCGAGCCTGTCCGAAACACTGCTAACGGCAAGCCGTGCGGAACGGCTATCGATTGTGCCAGGGCCTGAACACCTTATGGAAATTACCTTTGACAGCGCAGAAAACCACCGGCATGACTTTCGCCCTCATCTGCCATTGATGATCCACGGATAATCGTATGACCATTGTGGCGCGGCTCAATGGCCGCCGACTCGTTTCACAGCACATCCCATCGCCCGTGTTTTGATTTTGATACCATAGGCCCTATAAGAGGGGCACTGGGCCTAACCACTCATCGATCAAAAGGCGCTGAATCGATATCCACACACCGGTTGAAGGCAAAAAAGCAGACCGGTAAGTCCCCTAGGCACAGTTTATAACGCTAATTGGAGGCAACGATGGCAATTGAATATAAAGAACACTATGGACTCACGGACGACGAGCTCGCCAACTACCCCACGGTCTATTCAACCGACTTGTTAGAGGGTCAGGTCGCGCTCGTCTCGGGTGCGGCAACCGGCATTGGGCGGGGCATTGCGTCTTTGTTTGCGCGCCTGGGAGCAGACTTGGTGATATGTGGCCGCAATGAGGAACGCCTGGCCGAAGCCGCTGAATTCCTGCGCCGCTTTGGAGGCAAAGTGCTCGCGGTGCCCATGACGATTCGTGATCCTGAGCAAGTCGAAAGCCTGATGGATAAGACTTGGGAAGAATACGGCCGTCTCGATCACTTAATTAATAATGCGGGCGGGCAATTTGCTCAGGACGCTATCGACATCAGCTACAAAGGCTGGCAAGCCGTTATCGACACGAACCTTAACGGCAGCTGGTATATGATGCAAAACGCCGCCAAGCGGTGGCGTGAGCATGAGCAGCCCGGCAGTATCGTCACCATTACCGCCGAAGTCTGGCGCGGCATTAGCCAGATGGCACACACAACCGCCTCACGGGCCGGGATTATCTTCCTTTCTAAAACGCTGGCGGTTGAATGGGCGCCTTTTAATATTCGCATTAACACCGTTGCACCTGGCGCCATTGAAAGCAGCGGGTTTAATAATTATTCAGATGAAGGGCGTTCGACCTTCTACGGTGCTGGCGTGATGAAGCGTCCGGGGCATGTCATGGATATTGCGGAGGCGTGTGTCTACCTGTCTTCTCACTCGGGAAATTATGTCACTGGAGAAACCGTCACCGTGGGTGGAGGTATGTCTCTCTGGGGTGAAATTTGGCCCGCCGGAAAGCCCGATTACTTTAAATACCCGGGCGAGAAATAAGAAGGGGGCTTTAAGAAAAGCCACCTAATGCAGCCAACTGCTTAAGGGCACACGAGGCCCTTAACAAGGGCGTGCTTGGCTTTTCTCTCGCCTTCGTTCTACCTTCCTGTCTGCCGCTTTGCTGACCTAGTCAGGTATAGGGACATCAAACGCGGCAACAAACGGTGCGTGATCAGATTCAGGGTATTTCAGGTCACTCATAAAAGGCAGGCTCTCATCATGCAGGTTTTCGTTATGAATTTGTCCGTAACGAAAGTAAGGCAGTACGGCTTGTGACATGAGAACATGGTCAAGCAGGTTCCCATGTCCATGATGGTAGTGGCTAAACCGAACAGAGTCGGGAATATTGCGGCTGCAGGAAACCAGCACCCGGGATCGCAACGCCGGGTTATTTGTGTTTTCAACACGTCCGCAAATTGTCTCGACAGGCACCTCACCCGGGCCTGCGTTAAAGTCACCGCATACAAGGATTCGTGCATCGGGTTCTTGATCAAAGATTGAATCAATCAGCACACGGGTTTCCAGTGCTTGCCCCACCCGTTTGATCGAGGAAAGAAACGAGCCTTCGGCCCAACCCGCGGCACTGCGCCAAAGATAGCCCTCGCGCTGTCCGGGAACGTTTGTCGCCAATCGCGATTTAAGGTGGAGGTTAATGATATGCACTTTCCCAAGCACAGGGACCTGAATTTGCGCATGCAAAATGGGCCGTTCCCAGCGCAACACTTTTGCCTCACCATCTTTTGGGTCCGTTGCCGTGACTCTGCGGTAAAGCAGTGTGTCAATGTGGTCATTCCGATATTGTTCAAATGACAAAACCGGAAAAGCGGACAAAATCACCAGGTTGCGCTCATTGTAGGGGACATTATCGGACGTGAGCGTACTCACCCGCTCAAATGTTTCATACGGCGTGCCGGCCAACACCGCGCCCAAAGCGGCCAGGTCACGCTCAGGGTCACGCGTGGTATGCCCCGGCAGCTCCTGACCGTGTACTTCCTGCAAGCATATGATCTGTGCATCCATCCGATTCAGCGCCGCCCGCAGCACAGGAATGCGCTCGGCCAGTGAAGGTTTATTTGAGCTCGGTTTGTCGTCCAAATTTTCGACATTGAAGGTTGCGATATTCAGCATGAGGCCTCTCCTTTGACCAGTGCGGGTAAATGGGAATGTTCGCGGGAGAACACCATACCAAATCAGAGTGACCAACTGCTGGCACCCTGTTCTCACTTAGCGCAAGAAGCGGTTGTGATTATCCAGACACGGGTTTTTTCGTGAACAGTATGCCAACACCATAAACAACGACCACTAAAAAGGAAACAAGCGTCCACCCGGGTATGGAAAGGCCAAGAAATTGCCAGAGAACGTCGGCGCATTCACCCGAGCCTTGAAAAACCTGTTGAAGCATTTCGGTGAAAGAGAACACTTCCATCATGTATTCCAGCCCTGGACCACACAGCGGAACCTGGTCTTCGGGCAAGTGCTGCAAGCGGACATGCCAGGCAGAAACGCCCGCGCCGGTAAGCGCGCTAATCACAACCAACCCGGCATATATCTTTTCTCCCAACCAGCCGGGGTTGTGGAGAAAAGCGATCAAAAATAACAATGCCAGCCCAATGTAAACCACCCGCTGCATAATACACAGGGGACAGGCTTCTAATTCCAGATACATTTGAAAATAAACAATGGCGGTTAGCATGGCCACTACGCAATAGCCAAACCCCACCCCCATCCGCATGCGAACTGCACTCATTTAACCGGCCTTTTACGATTTAACTGCGTTGAAGTGTACCACCTAATGATAGTCTCTCTGCGGGTGGACCAAGTCATATATCTGTTTGGTAAGCGACTGATTACCCGCAGCATCTTTGCTGTACAGCGGGATTTCAAAACTGACACCCTGCCCCTCTATTTTCAAGTGATCATTGCAGTAGTTGATGCTATCAATACTCTGGTAGTACACCTTTTTGTAGCTCAATTGGCTGTTAAATGCTTTCATGCGGTCCGCATCCCATTGATAAGTGCCATAGTCAATGGTGCGGGTAGCGAACTGATTGGGTAAACCGCCTACAAAGTAAGTCTTACCCAAGAGAGTTTTAAAAGGTGGGCTCAATACAGGGGCCTGCCCTCCGGGCACACTCCAAGCATTTGAGAAATAATAGTCGCGTAAGTGATTTTCCACATTCAGCGCCACGGTTGCTTCTTCGGCCAGTGAGTCAAATGACACGCCGTCATAAAACAGCATCACTGTCATGTTCACCTGGTCATAAAATGTTTTGCCCAGCCACTCTTTATTTTTTGCGCCTTCCGCTTCTTTGACTTTGATAATCGGAAGGCCGACTTTTTCCCGAAGCCCCACTACTTTTTCATAGAAATGAGCAATTAAGACAGACTCAAACCGTTGCAGCGCCTCGGTATGATATGTTTGAACCCAATCGATAAAGTACCGCCGTAGCATTTGTCGTAATTTAACGTCGTACCATAGGGCCATAAGAATGAAGACGTCCGTAACGACCAAAATAAGCCATTGATACCAACTGTCACGAATAAAATCTTCGAGGGTGACCCACCCTGCCCAAAAAGAAACAACATGGGAAATGAGTGGCAACAAAATCAGACTGGCAACAAGTCGTGAACGAAAAGTGAGGGGTGGAATCTTGTGAGCAAATGCGTAATTAAACCCTCTTTTTTTATCGATTTTGTTCCAGAAAGCTTCACCACGAAGTTTTTTTCGACTCTGATTGATGAATAAAGCCAAAGCAGCGCCTAAAACAGCGACCCATAGTTTAATTTCATCAAACATCCGCCAAATAGATTCAAATACCTCGATTTCTTCTTTAAAGAAATAAGCATTGAAGACTAAAACTGAAAACAATAAATAAAGGATCAGGAGGGAATGGTAAATTCGGTCCCACCAGACATAGTTCAAAGTATCCCAGAGATCACGCAGATACTTTTTACTAAAGCGATCAAATTTTTTCAGACGTGCAGCGGCAGACCCAACGATACGCTGACCAAGACTTGTAGGTTCATCAGAACTCATTCACACGTCCATGTTTTCTATGAGTGTTGACAGGGAGGCTTAACGAAAGTGTTAAAACACTACGGGTTTTCGAACAAGACGACTAATTGTTTTTAGCAATTACAAATACGATATTGATAGTAAGAAAGGCCGCTTACAGGCGGCCTTTCTCCGTAGCATCAGTATGCGGCTACCGCATTGGACTCAAAAACGGAATACACCGTAACTTTGATCGTCAATTTGTGCATTGAGTGAACACGCGATCGACATGCCGAGGGCATTACGTGTATCAGCAGGGTCTAAAATACCGTCATCCCACAGTTCTGATGTCGAGTAGTAAGCACTTAAATCACGCTCGTAACTTTCCATAATGGGCGTACGAATTGCTTCGATGTCTTTCTCGCTGAGGGTAATACCTTCTTTTTGCATCTGCCGGGTTTTGATGTCGACTAAGGTATTGGCCGCTTGCTCGGCGCCCATGACACCAATTTCGGCCTTGGGCCACATGAATAGGACCCGGGCATCCCAGGCTCGGCCGCACATACCATAATTTCCGGCACCAAAGCTGCCGCCAATAATGACGGTAAATTTCGGTACGACGCTTCCCCCTTGCGCCATTAACATCTTCGCCCCGTCTTTAGTGATGCCCTCTTCTTCATAAGTCCGACCGACCATGTAGCCGGTAATATTCTGCAAGAAAACCAAAGGCGTTTTATTCTGATTACACAGCTGGATAAAGTGCGCTGCTTTTTTAGCGCTGTCGTTAAATAACACGCCGTTATTACCCAGAATTCCCACTTTGTAGCCCCAAATGTGGGCATAACCACACACCAACGTTTTGCCGTAAGCCGGTTGGTATTCGTGAAAGCGGCTGCCGTCTACAATCCGGGCAATGACTTCTCGCACATCGTACTGAGTTTTGCGATCCATCGGGATGATGCCGTACAGTTCTTCCGGGTCGTAGTAGGGTGCTTCCACCGGGGCCGTCTCGATGACCTGTTTCTTCGGTTTGCGGAACTGGGCAGCGATATCTCGTGCAATCGCGAAGGCCTGTGGTTCATTGTCCGCCGGATAATCCGCTGTGCCAGAGGTGGTGGTATGCATATCACACCCGCCTAATGCTTCGACCGTCACCACTTCACCCGTTGCGGCCTTCACCAACGGTGGGCCACCCAAAAAAATGGCGCCCGTTCCCCGAACAATAATGTTGTAGTCGCTCAGCGCCGGCACATAGGCGCCGCCGGCTGTGCAGTGCCCGCAAACAATGGCGATTTGCGGGATGTTCATTTTGCTGAGCTGAACTTGGTTGCGAAAAATACGCCCGGCAGCAAAGCGGTCTGGAAATACGCCACTTTGCAGGGGTAAGAAGCCACCCGCACTGTCGCAGATGTGGATGACCGGCAACCGATTCTCAATGGCGATATCCAATGCACGGACCATTTTTTTAACCGTCAGAGGATACCAGGCCCCGCCTTTAACACTGGCATCCCCGGCAATCACCATGACCTCTCTTCCACTGACAAGCCCAATACCAGTGACCACCGCTGCGCCCGGCACAGTCCCCTCATAAGCATAGTGCGCCGCCAGCGAGGAAAACTCTAAAAAGGGTGTGCCCGGGTCCAGCAACAGCTCCAGGCGATCCCGAACAAAGAGTTTCTTTTGCTTGTTCAGGCGTTGCATATCCCGCTCGGGCCGGGTGTAACGCGCTTTCTGTTGGAGCTGACGGAACTCGTTAAGTACGCGAGCCATATCAGCCTGGTTTTCTTTGAACTCGTGGGACTGTGTACTAATATTTGAAACAATTCTGCGCATTACTTTTCCTGCAAATTTTGTCGACTGCTTGTCGTTTTTTTAAACCCGTGGATTACATTCTGAAAACGCCATAACTGGGATTGGCTAACGGTGCATTGGCGGCAACCGAGAGCGCAATTGCCAATGCGTTACGAGTGTCTGTGGGCATCAAAATACCATCATCCCACATGCGGGAGGTCGCAAAATACGCACTGGTTTCCCGCTCGGCCTTTTCCTTAACCCGCTGCCGAAGCACCGCAACTTCTTCTTCACTCACATCTGGATTGGCGCGCTTTAACTGAGCAAGTTTGACATCCCCCAACGTTCGAGCAGCCTGTTCTGCGCCCATGACACCCATCTCTGCATTCGGCCAGCACCAAAGAAACCGCGGGTCCCAGGCACGGCCGCACATGCCGTAATAGCCGGCCCCAAAAGACGAGTTTGTCAGCACCGTAAACTTAGGCACTTCACTGCCCGCTTGTGCCATGAGCATCTTGGCTCCGTCTTTGGTGATGCCTTTTTCTTCGTATTCACGACCAATCATGTAGCCCGTTGTGTTTTGTAAAAAAACAAGCGGTGTGCCGTTTTGGTTACACAAGGAAATGAAGTGCGCGGCTTTCAGCGAACTGTCATTAAACAGGACACCGTTGTTGCCCAGAATGCCAACTTTGTACCCCCAAATGTGGGCATAACCACATACCAGTGTTTTGCCATAAGCCGGTTGATATTCGTGAAAGCGGCTACCATCTACAATCCGGGCAATCACTTCGCGCATATCAAATTGGACTTTGATATCACTCGGCAGGATGCCAAAAAGCTCCTCCGGGTCATAATAAGGCGCTTCGGTAGCCTGCGGGTGATACGCCTTGGTAGGCTGGCGGAACTGTCCGACAATTTCCCGAGCCATGGCGATGCCTTGTTCTTCTGAGTCAACCGGGTAGTCCACCGTGCCTGAAATGCTGGTGTGCATATCTGCGCCACCGAGAGCTTCGACGGTGACTTCCTCGCCCGTGGCTGCTTTCACCAAGGGAGGGCCACCGAGGAACACAGCGCCCATACCACGGACAATAATGGCGTAGTCACACAAACCTGGGATATAGGCCCCACCGGCCGTGCAGTTGCCACACACAATGGCCACCTGGGGAATATTCATTTTGCTGAGGATGCACTGATTGCGAAAAACCCGCCCCCCTTTCACAAAGACTCCGGCCATATCTTCGAGATACCCACCCGCGCTATCACAAATGTGGATCACAGGCAGCCGGTTTTCGATCGCGATGTCCAGGGCACGAATGATCTTTTGCGTGGACCGTGGATACCAGGCTCCCCCTTTCATGCTGTTGTCATCGGCATGGATAACCACTTCCCGCCCGGAGACAATACCAATACCCGAAATCACATTGGCTCCGGGAATTTCGCCGTCATAATCTTCGCAAGCGGCCAGGCTGGAGAACTCCAGAAAAGGCGTCCCTGGGTCAAGCAACATTTCAACGCGTTGCCGGCCTGTCATTTTCCCCTGACGAGCCAGGCGAGCTAACTCCCGCTCCGGGCGCACATAACGAGCACGTTCCTGCCGCTCACGAAATGCGGTAAAGACCTTCTCATTGTGCGCTTTGTTGGCGAGGTATGACTCCGATTGCGTTCGAATCGCCGAGCGGATACGTTGCATGACTCACTCCTCTTCAGCTTGCAGGGAAACCAGCAACGCTTTTTGATCAAAAGTATCCCCGGCAGAAAAGTTGACCTGCTCAACAATACCCTCTCGGGGAGCCGCCACCGTTGTTTCCAGCTTCATACTCTCAATCACCATCAGCACGTCACCCTCAGACACCTGTTGCCCAGGTTCACAATTGACTGAAATGACAGTGCCGGGCATGGGCGCTAACAGGCTGGAGCCTGAGCCATCCGCCCCATCGCCACCCATGATTTTCTCAAAAGGGTCAATGCGCTGTATGGTGACGGCCTTACCTTCCATGTGTATGTAGGTGTTTTCATCATCCACGGCGACAAACGCCCGCTGTTTGCGGCCGTCAACATAAATGAAGTATTCCCCTGACCCAATTTCTTCAGCCTGTATAGCCAGCTGCCGATCGCCAACATCCAGGTGATACTCTCCCAGAGCTTTATTGAGCAGAACGTCATAACTTTCACTGCCAATCACAAATTCTCTTTTCATGCTAATTTCTCCAGTGACCCATGGCAGCATACAATTCGGGGATTTCCGCAACAGCGTTGCAAAGCTGCTCGTCTGTTAAGGCGGCGGCTGACAGTAGAAAGTCCAACGTGTCCTGACTCAGGTTCTGTTTCAATACATCCGCCTGTTCCGCTAAGAAGCCTGTATGAACGTCTCCTGAGATAAAATCACTGTGGGACAAAATTTTGTCCAGGTAGGCGGTATTCGTTGTCACTCCCAGTAAGACGTAATCCCGCAGCGCCTGCTGGGTTCGCGTAATACACTGCTGCCTGTCACGTGCGTATACGATCAGTTTGGATAGCATGGGATCAAATGCCGTGGTGACGTCTTGCCCTTCGATAACCCCACTATCGACTCGGATACCAGGGCCAACTGGCTCACGCACTTTTAGCAGTTTTCCTATGGCCGGCGCAAAGTCCGCATCGGCATCTTCGGCACAAATCCGGCATTCAATCGAGTGGCCTGTCTGAGTGATGTCTGCCTGGGTGTAATTGAGGGCTTCGCCGGCTGCGACCCGCAGCTGCTCGTACACCAAATCATAGCCCGTCACCATTTCGGTAACCGGGTGTTCCACCTGTAATCGAGTGTTCATTTCCAGAAAGTAAAATTCCCCTGTCGGTGCGTAGATGAACTCTACGGTACCCGCCCCCTGGTAACCCACAGCCTCGGCAATGCCCACCGCAGCGGTACAAATTTCCTGGCGCTGTTCCGGGCTCAGCGCCGGCGACGGGGTTTCTTCGATAATTTTTTGGAAACGTCGTTGAATGGAGCATTCCCGTTCCCAAAAGTGCACGTAGTTGCCGTGCTGGTCACCAAAAACCTGGACTTCAATATGCCGGGGGTTTTCAATGAACCGTTCAGCAAATAACCGGCCATCCGCGAAGTAACGCTCACCCTCCCGGCGACCTCTTTCAACTTCCTCAGCCAGGTTGGCGCCATCATAAACAACGCGCATACCTTTCCCCCCACCTCCAGCAGCGGGTTTAATCAAAACAGGGAAACCCACTTTGGCCACACGCTCAACGAATGTGGCAGGATCATCTTCTTCGATGGCTGAGGGAGCAACCGGGAACCCCCGTGCTTCAACAAACTTTCGTGCCGAGACTTTATCTCCCATAAGCTCAATAACATCAGCGGTTGGGCCAATAAAGATCACGTCGGCCTCGGCCAAGGCTTTTGCAAAGGGCGCATTTTCAGCCAAAAAACCATACCCGGGATGAACAGCATTGGCGCCTGTTGTTCGACAGGCTGCGAGAATATTTTCGATATCGAGATAGGCTGCGACGGGTGTTTCACCTTCGATCAGATAAGTTTCTTCAGCTTCTCTAACAGCCGGCGCCCCACGATCTACTCTGTGGTACATCACAACGCCGGGGATGCCTGCTGCTTTCAGTGTTCGCAGAATACGTAAGGCAATTTCGCCCCGATTGGCAATCAGTACTTTCTTTATTTTTTGCATAAACGATCCAAGATAATTCTAGAAAATCACAATCACTGACATAAACGGTAAAAACACCACGCCGTATTTTGGCGAGGTGTTTTCACATGACACAAGGAAAGAATAAAGGCTAACGCACAGGAATGACTTTAGGGTCTGTGACCATTTTGAAGACTTTTTCTTCCGGCTGGGACTGAACCGCCAGCACACCACTGATCGAGAACCGATTACCCTCTCCAAACGTGACACCCGACATCAGTCCGCCTACTTGAAAGTTATCCAAACTTTCCAGTTTTTCAACCACACAGCTCCGGGTCAATGTCTCTCCGCACTGCTGGATGGCCTCTTCCATGACAAGTGAACCCACGTAGGAAGCCAATGAGTAACGGTTGAGCCCTTTGTATTCCTTTTCATCAAGGTATTTCTGCGCGTTATCCATGAACCGCTTAACGCCGGGGATATCGGTCTGTGTGAGCGGCGGGACATAGTCAATGGCGTAATACCCATTGTCTGCGCCAGTCATTAAGGCTTGCACAGGCGGCAGGTGTGCCGCATGCATGCCAATCATGGTGACATCCCAACCAATCTTTTTAGCTTCCTTCATAAAGATGGCGTGCTCTGCAACCACACCACCGGAAATCAACACATCCGCGCCGGTTGCCTTGGCCTTCAAGATTTCTGCGGAGAAATCTTTTTGGCCACGCTTGTATTTAAATTGACCAACATCTTTGACGCCATAGCGCTCAACACCATTGAGGTAACCACAACGCGTATCTTTCCCGTAGTCATCATCCTGATAGATTAAGACGTATTTGCTGTCTTTTTTACCTAAATGATTGACTGCAAACTCAATGGCATACTCCATCTCCATACAGTAAGTTGCGCCAATATTGAAAACGGTCGGATGAGGTGGATCAAAATGAGCACTGTTAACAGCTAATGTATTGACTACTGGTACTTTTTCTTTGTCCAGCAACGGCATAACTGCCAGAAGGTGTGAACTACCGGAAGTCCCCAGAAAAGCAAAAACATTATCTTTGCTGATCAACTTTTTAGCCATTTGCCGGGTACGAGCTGGCACATAGCCATCATCCTCAGCGATCAGTTTAAGCTTGCGCCCATTGATCCCGCCCCGCTCATTTACCTCCGCTATCCAGACCTGAAGAGCCAACCAATGCGCCCGCCCTAGGAGGCTGGGTGATCCGCTCAATGGGTTAATCGAGCCAATCACAATAGTGTCATTTGTTACACCAACTTCCGCTTGTGCTGGTGTCACACCCAGGACTCCTCCCAGGCATAAAGCACCCAGGAGCCACTTTTTTGTCTGCTTTTTCAACATGGTCATTTCCTCTTACGCAACGCTATTTTGAGCCTGACGGTGAAGACAATTACTCTGTCAGGACAATCGGGTCACTAATACGTTTAAAGTCTTTTCCAAGGCCGTTAGACTGGATCACCATGATGCCACTCACTGAAAAACGATTACCTTTGCCATAGGTGATAGGCGACATTACACCACCAACATCAAAACCATTCATATTTTCCAGATTCTGAATAACACAGGCACGCGTCAACTCTTTGCCACACTCTCTCATGGCATGCTCCATCATCAGCGCCGCTGCATAAGAGGACAGTGCATAGCGGTTAAGCCCTTTGAGCTCTTTTTCAGTAAGATATTTTTCTGAAAGCTCCATGAATTTCTTGACACCGGGGATGTCGGTTGCGCTTAAAGGTGGCACATAGTCTGCCGTGTAATAACCATTATCTGCTTCACCTGACAAGGCTTGTACCGCTGAAAGGTGCGCGCCATGCATGCCGATCAGCGTCATGTCCCAGCCAATTTTACGGGCTTCTTTCAGGAAAATAGCGTGCTCAGCGACAATACCTCCAGAAATAAGCACATTCGCACCGGTTGCCTTGGCTTTCAAAATTTCGGCAGAGAAGTCTTTTTGTCCACGCTTGAACTTGAATTGCCCAACATCGGCCAAGCCATTATTTTTGATGCCATTGTCATATCCGCATTTCATATCTTTACCGAACTCATCATCCTGATAGATAAGAACAAATTTGGCATCTTGCTTGCCAAGATTCTTGGCCGCATATGTCATGGCGATTTCGATTTCCTGGCAGTAAGTTGCACCGGCCACAAAGACAGAGTCACGGGGTGGATTGAAGTGCGCTGAATTCACAGCCATAGTATTGATCGCCGGCACTTTATGCTTATCAATCACCGACATGGCTGCCAGTAAGTGAGAACTGCCGGATGTTCCGACGAGGGCGAATACCTTGTCATTTTCAATCAACTTCTTGGCCATCTGACGGGTTCGTGCGGGCACATAACCATCATCTGCTGTAATGAGCTTCAACATACGCCCATTGATGCCACCGTTCGCATTAACATCTTCTTGCCAGACTTTAAGTGCACTGGTCGCCGCTTTGCCCATTAAACTGGGCGGGCCACTAACCGCCATTAGTGAGCCCATCAAAATCGTGTCATCGGTCACGCCCGGCTCCGATAACGCCGGCTGCGCAAACAGCAACCCGCCACAACAAACCGCAGCAATCGCCAAAGCTTTTTTAGCACTTTGCATTCTTTTCATGGTCACTTCCTCCTAAACTTATTAATTAAAAAGCCTACCCAGCCAACCTTATCCCATTGACATGAGAATGCCGTTTACCTAGTGATGAAACGGCCAGTTCGACCAGTAATTTTTAATATCGCGCCACTTACCCATGATGCCGTCGGGCTCAAACCGCAGGAACAGTACGATCACGACGCCATAAAGCAAACCTTTCATTTCATGGATATAGAGCGACATTGTGCCTCCATCATCTGCAAAAATACCGGTCGTGATGCGTACGAGCTCATTCAAAAAGATGATAAAGATAACACCCACGATGGAACCAGAGATTGACCCTAACCCCCCAACAATAATCATTGATAAGGCTTCAATACCAAGCAGTAAGCTAAAATTATCAACGTTAATATATTGCAGCTGAAAAGCCAGAATACTGCCGGCGATACCGGCAAAAAATGCACTGACCATGAACGCCAGTAATTTGTAGGTTGTCAAATTAATGCCCATGACTTTAGCGGCAATATCATGGTCACGGATGCCAACCCAGGCACGGCCAATGTGTGAGCGCATCAAATTCAAGGCACCCAGTACTGTAAGCACCAAAATTATTAACGATAAATAATAGATAGAGGCATCACTCTCGAAGCTAAAACCAAATACTTGTAGAGGGTCAATGATAAAACCCTCAGAACCTCGGGTGATGTCTTCTGCGTTCAAAATAACGTGGTTGATGATAATGGCAAATGCCATCGTAGTAATGGCCAGGTACAAACCCTTGAGCCTCAACGATGGGATACCGACAATTAACCCGAAAAATGCCGCAATAAACCCACTTAATAATATGGCGATAATGCCAGGCACCTGGTAATCCATTGTCAAAATCGCGGTAGCGTAGGCGCCTACGGCAAGAAAACCTGAGTGCCCCAAGGAAATCTGCCCCGTTGTCCCCACGAGCAAGTTCAGGCCAATGATACCGATGGCCGTAATAAGGACCGTGGCGCAAATAGACGTCCAAAATGAATCCAATACCAGTGGCGCCAAGGCTAAAACCAGCACCAAAATCCAGGACCAGGCCATTTTGACCGGGTTATCGGTCAGGTTAACCAGCTTGTCATAACTCTCTATAAAATGACCACTTCTCATAATTAGACTCGCTCAATCTCTTCTTTACCAAACAGCCCATAAGGTCGAATCATCAGCACAATGAGAATGACAATGAAACCGGCAATTTCTTTCAAGTTGAAGCCGATATAACCTTCAGCGTAGTTTTCAACCAAACCGATGATGATTCCGCCCAGCGCAGCACCAAATACGGAGTCCAGCCCCCCTACAATCACGGCGGGGAAAGCCTTCAAACCGTTGAACCACATATCAGGCATCAGGTCTTGAACAGAGGCAATGAAGATGCCGGCTACTGCCGAGATCATGGCAGAAAGCCCCCAGGCAATGGCAAAAACCCGCTTGACGTTAATACCCATCAACAAGGCCGTGGTCTGCAAGTTGGCCGTTGCTCGCATAGCGATGCCAATGCGGGAAAAGCGAAGGAAAACCCACATAATAAAAACCAGGGCAAGGAAGACAATAATTGAATACACCTGTGACTTATACATGCCAACGCCCAATACCGAAACTGTGTCCCCGGGTAATCCACTGGGAAAAGGAATAGGGTCCGCATCCCAGATCATGACGACAATCGCACGGATCGCAACGGCTAAGCCAATCGTGACCATCACAATCGAGAACACTTCCTGCCCCAACATAGGCCGAATAAAGACAAACTCGATAAACAAACCGACAAAAATGGCAATGATCGTGACCGATATCAACAAGGTCCAAAAGCCGACATCCCACAAGCTGGCAATGGCATAGGCGGTATAAGCCGTAAGCATCATGACTTCGCCTTGAGCAAAATTAACCACGCCGGTGGATTTGTAAATCACGGCATAGGCCATTCCCAACATTCCATAGAGCACGCCAACGGCAATACCCGAGGTCGTTAGTGCTAAAAAGTACTCCATCAGGCAGCCTCCCCATATAACTCGATGATTTCTTTTTCGAATTTTTTCTCGATAGTGCTACGTCGAACCTTCTGCGTAGCCGTCAGCTCACCGTCATCGTGATCGAGTTCTTTCTCCAGCAGCACAAACTTGCGGATATTTTCAACCCGCGCAAACTGAGCATTGACGCGCTCGACTTCTTTTTCAATGAGGGCGGCCACCTCCGGTAACTTACTTAGGCTTTTGAAAGTGGTGTAGGCGATTTTCCGCTCTTGCGCCCACTTACCAACGGTATCAAAGTCAATTTGTATCAAAGCGCCGAGATAATTACGCCCTTCTCCGACAACAATTGCTTCGCGGATATACAAACTGTCTTTCAAAGCGTTTTCAATTTCAGAAGGCGAGATGTTTTTACCGCCACTGGTAATGATGATGGCTTTCTTCCGGTCAACAATCAGCAGCTCACCCCTGTCTGAAAACTCGACAATATCACCGGTGTGCAACCAGCCATCTACGATGGTTTCAGCCGTTGCTTTCTCATTTTTGTAGTAGCCAACAAAAACGCTATCAAACTTGACAAGCAACTCGCCTTCTTCACTGAGTTGATACTCAAGTCCTGGGACAGGCAAGCCTGTGGCGCCAATTTCCCAGTGATCAAGGTCCTGAACAAATGACAAACCGGATGATTCCGTCTGCCCATATGCCTGGAAAACAGGGATACCAAGGATGTAGAAAAAGCGAACGACTTCGGGTGAAATTGAAGCCCCGCCACAAAAGTTTGCGCGAGAGCGGTTCAACCCCAGGTATTTATGCAGGCTTCTGAAGCAGAGAACCCAGAGCAAAAAATACCGCAGGGAGTCTGTAAAGGTTCGTTGCCCTTGGTTAGCTACTGTTCTATCCAGAATGCCGCGACCCTGCTTCATACAAAAATCAAACACGCGCTTTTGCAGGGGGGTTGCATCCTGCATGCGGATCAAAATCCCTTGCTGCAGTTTTTCCCAAATCCTGGGAACCCCCAAAAAGGCTTTGGGCGCAATTTCTCTCACATCGTATGCCACGGTGTCCACCGACTCGGCGTAATTCACGATGCCACCGGTCATACAGTGCATCACAGTAGAAAACAGTCGTTCCGCGGCATGGCATAAAGGCAGATAACAAACAACTTCGTAATTTTGTTGGTTAAAGCCAAACTTCTGTTTAATGGGGTGTGCGCCAACAATCAGATTTTTATGAGACAACATGGCGCCTTTCGGTGGGCCCGTTGTACCTGAGGTATAGACCAACACGGCTACATCGCCCGGATCCCGAGCATCCAGTTCTTTGGCAAACGCCTCCTCAGCACCTGGGTGATTTTTGGCGTACTCATCCCCCAGGGCAAGCAGGTCATCGAAGGAAATAATCCAGTCCTGCTGATAATTTCGCATGCCTTTCATATCTACGCAGATCACTTTTTCAAGCTCGGCCAGCGGCTCGCCGTTATTTCGTGCATCAATAAACTTGTCAACCTGCTCCTGGTCACCACAGATCGCAAAGCGGCTTTCGGAATGACCCACAATGTACGTCAGTTCCGGCCATGGGTTCGTGGGATAAATACCAACGGTTACCCCGCCCAATGCCTGAACCGCCAAGTCACCGTACATCCACTCCGGCGTATCTTCACTGGCAATCGAGAGTTTGTCATTCTCTTGAAAGCCTAACTGCTTGAGACCCAAGGCGGTGCGGCAAACCGTTCGATAGTAGTCTTTCCAGGTGTAGCGCTTCCAGATACCCAGATCTTTTTCCCTTAACGCCAAAGCTTTGGGCTGGGTATGCGCCCAGTGACTTAGTAGCTGCGGTAGAGTAATTTGACCCTTTTCTATACGTGATTTGATGTCCATCAACCCCCTCCAGAATGCCCAAGGTACGCTTCTATGACCGCTGTGTTTTTTGATATTTCTTCCGGTGTACCGGAGGCAATTTTTTCACCAAAGTTCAATACACAAACCCGATCAGAAATATCCATGACGATGCCCATATCATGCTCTACCATGAGTACGCTGATTCCCAATTCGTCTTTAATGTCCAAGATGAACCGGGCAATGTCTTCTGTTTCTTCGGCATTCATGCCCGAAACCATTTCATCCAGGAGTAGTAATTTCGGTTCTGTAGCCAAGGCACGACCGAGTTCCACGCGCTTCTGCAATCCATAAGACAAAGTCCCAACCGGCTGCATACGAATATCTTCGATTTCCAGAAACTCGATGATTTCTTCAACTTTGTGCCGATGCGCTTTTTCATGGCGGCGTGCATTAGGGGCAAAAAACAAGCAACTAAAGAGGTCGGTTTCCATATGGGAATGGCGGCCTACCAGGATATTTTGAACCACCGTCGCATGCTTAAAGACCGCCAGGTTCTGGAACGTTCGGCCGATGCCTAATTTTGCCAGCTGGTGGGTTTTAACGCGTCCGAGATCCTGACCATCAAACGTGATCCGCCCTTCACTCAAGGGGAAAATACCACTGATGAGGTTAAAGCAGGTTGTCTTGCCTGCGCCATTCGGGCCAATCAAACTGTAAATTTCATTTTGACCAACGTCGAAACTGACATTGGATACCGCCTGAACGCCACCGAATCGTTTGGAGATTGCGTCAACTTGTAATAATGAGCTCATGACAACCACCTTTTGCGGCGTTTATAGTGTTTTACGTCCCGCATATTTTTCCTCGTCCCGCCATCAGAGAAGCCCAGATAAAACTCTTTTACATCTTCATTTTCAAGCAGCTTCGCCGGCTCATCATCCATCACAACTCGGCCGTTCTCCATAATGTAAGCGTAATCAGACACTTCAAGCGCCAGACGTGCGTTTTGCTCCACCAAGAGAATCGAAACGTCCCGCTCTTTGCGCAGGTTGACGATGGTTTGAAAGATTTCTTCGATAATTTGTGGCGCCAGTCCGAGCGAAGGTTCATCCAGCATCAAGAGTTTGGGGTCTGACATCAGCGCCCTCCCTACCGCCACCATTTGCTGCTCTCCGCCTGACAAGTACCCTGCAATATTGGAACGGCGTTCAGCGACGCGGGAGAACAGGTCGTAGACTTTTTCAAGATTTTGTTTAACAACCGAGACCGGCTGTGTATAACCGCCCATGAGTAAGTTTTCTTCGACCGTGAGCTCGTCGAATAGTTGCCGGCCTTCGGGGACCTGAACGATCCCCGAACGGACGATTTTGTCGGCCGCTGAGCCTAGTAAAGAGTGGCCATCGAACTCGATGGCTCCGCTCTGTACTTCACCGTCCTCCGGATAAAGAACACCCGAAATCGCCTTTAGAACGGTTGATTTACCTGCTCCATTTGAACCCAGTAACGCTACAATTTGTGAATCTCTGACTTCAAACGAAACATCTCGTACGGCCTCAATGACGTTGTCATAGACAATTTGCGCATTGGTTACCTTGAGCATGACTCTTCTCCCTAACCAATACGACCATTAGCCCAGCGCTGGTAAACCATCTTTTTCTGCCAGTGACTTGGGTACCGGAATGGGGTAGTCCAAAATCATTTGCGCATACGCTTTACCTTGAGGGTCAATACGCAAAGATGCCATGCCGCCACCGCCTAATATGTCATGCAGCAGAAAGTTCAATGCATGGCTCCCAGGCAGATCAAAGCGCTCTACCTTACCCTCCAGGATGTGAGCATAATAATCCGCCAAACACTCAGCAGTCAGCACATTGCGGATGTAGGGCATGTATTCGGGTTTTCGGGCAATCACTCCAATATTGGCATTATTGCCTTTGTCACCGCTTCGCCCCCAAGCCAGCGCATAGAGGGGGACATTAACCGCCTCGCCTTCGGGTGCGGCCGATGTCAACTTGGGCCGCTCGGCTTTCAACTCGACATCGGCTCGACCGACAGTTGGCATGGGGACGGGGACAGGGTCACCGCCCATCGCTGTCGACAGTGGCACATCCGATTTTTTAGCCAGGAAAGAAAACAACCGTACAACGGGAGATACCCCCGGCCGCCCCGCAAAGAAACCTGTCATGGCGGGTGACATCATCAGTGCAGCCGGTGCGATTTCACGTGCAAAAATGCTGAGTGCATCTTTATTGTCATGGCGCACAGCCACTTTCAAAACCACTTCTCTCACGTTCCGCGCCTGGCTATGAGGTCCATACATCGCCTCTCCGCCAAGTACTTCAACGCTGGTTTCACGAAACCCGTCAAACCCTTTGCTTCGGATCAGTTTCTCTGCGCGGTCAATCAATGCTTTACCTGTGCGTTCACCTTTAGCAACCGCATTAATACCCCCTAACGTCAGCGTACATATGACGCGAAAACCGTCTGCATAGGTGGCGCTAACTTTATAGGTATCTGTTGGTTCACGCCCTTTGACGTGGGTGACTTTGACCTGGTCTTTACCCACTTCTTCCAAAACAACCTGGCTGAAGTCACACGTCACATCTGGCAACAGATAATTGCACGGGTCACCGATTTCATAGAGCATTTGCTCAGAGACGGTACCTCGAGTCACCATACCGCCAGTTCCCTCCGGCTTGGTCACAATGAATTCGCCGTTCGCAGAACATTCCGCGATGGGAAAGCCCATATCTTCCCAGCCTTCGACTTTATCCCAATCGGTGAAATTACCTCCCGTCGCTTGAGGGCCGCACTCAATGAGATGGCCAGCGAGGCTACCCGCCGCTAAATAGTCGTAATCGCTTTCCTTCCATCCAAACTCATGAATCAGCGGGCCTAAAGCGACGGCACTGTCCACGCAGCGCCCGGTGATCACTATTTGTGCGCCCGCATCCAGCGCTTGAGCAACGGCCCGGGCACCAATATAGGCATTCATGCTCATGAACTTTTTAGGCATGTCGATACCGGAGAACATTTCTTGGATGCCCTGTTGACGTAAGGCCTCTTCCTGTCCCATCAAGTCATCACCCAAAACAACTGCGACTTTGATGTCCACACCTGCTGCATCCGCTACTTTTAACAGGGCTTCACGACAAGCCAGCGGATTAACGCCCCCAGCATTTGCAATGACCTTGACCCCTTTTTCAACGATGGTTTTGATATTTTGCTTCATCACGACAGAAACAAAATCAATGGCATAGCCCGCATCATCAGAACGCGCCTTAGCCCGGCTCATGATCGACATGGTGACCTCGGCCAGGTAGTCATAAACCAGGTAATCAAGATTGCCTTTCTCCAATAATTGAGGGGTTGATACTTCCGTATCCCCCCAAAAACCGGCTGCACAGCCAATACGAATAGTTTTATCTGACATTTATCAATCCTCGTGATATTTCAATTTGATTCTTTGCATCCTTCGCCTGCCAAGTGAGTCTCCAGGGGCTAGCGGGCGCCAAGCAGCACCAAGGCGATGTGTGATTCCGACCAACATTCATGCACCGGAAAAACAGTCATTTTGTTGAATTCTTACGTCGTATAGAAAATAGTGAAGGTCGCCTGGAACCAGGTCTTTTTTATTACAAAACCGTACATCTAACATACAAACCCCATCCAAATACAACGTACCCGTAACCGGTCTTTCGCAGAGGCATTAATAATTAAAAATTAAGTTAAATTGAGTGGTCTGCCCATGCTTTTATTATTCTTGAATTCTATTCAATGATATTTTCTCTTCACTGTCAAACAAAAATCCCTGCCTGAATAAAAGAACATATAAATCATAAAGTTGAAACAACACAGCCTCTAACAGACGTTAGAAAAAAGAGAGCGTTTTCTACCCAACAGCAGCGAAATCAAGCATTATCAGAATTAAAAAACTCTTAATTAAAAAATCCTTTAATTCAATGGTAGGTCCTATTAACTGTTCTAATTTTTCCAACTCAATTAACCATTTCCACTGGGTTGACACTCCAGGGAGAAAAACTGATGATCCGGTCCAACATTTCAACTATTTCCATTTAAAAAACTTTTGGAGTCTATGAAGGTGAATGCCAACGACGTAAAAGCACAATACCAACTCACCCCCGAGCAAGAGGAAATTATTTCTCAATTTGAACGCTTTGGACGCGAAGAACTGCTTCCCTTACAAGAGAAAATGGATTTGGAGGACTGGTGGCCTGAAGACCTGTTTACACGTTTTGCAGCGATTGGTGGATTGGGCACAACGATCTCGCCCGAATACGGCGGCTCTGGGTTAGATTACTTTACAGCCGGGCTCATCGGCAAAACCTTATCCAAATACAATCCGGCCGCAGCCTTTGGGTGGGGGGCACACGAAAACCTCTGCCTCAACAATATTTACCGAAATGCTAACGAAGCAATCAAGAAGAAATACCTGCCTAAACTGTGTGATGGCTCACTGATCGGTGCATTGGGATTAACCGAGCCGGGCGCCGGCTCTGATGCACTGGGCAGTATGGCAACAACGGCCACGCGTGACGGAGATGACTACATCCTCAATGGTCGCAAACTTTACATCACCAATGGCCCGATTGCCGATGTCCTGCTGGTGTATGCAAAAACAGACAAAGCACTGGGCCCCCATGGGATCTCAGCATTTGTCATAGAGGCCGACTTCCCAGGTTTTAGCGTTGCACAAACCCTAGACAAAATGGGCTTTAGAGGCAACCCGACAGGGGAACTTGTCTTTGAAGACTGCCGGGTCCCCGCAGCCAACCTCGTCGGCCAGGAAAACCAAGGCGTCTCGATTGTCATGAGTGGTCTCGACCTGGAACGCGCCTTTGTATCCATGGTGTGTCTCGGGATCAGTGAGCGCGCGTTGGAATTAGCACTGGATTACGTACAAACCCGCGAACAGTTTGGCAAACCACTCGGATCATTCCAGATGGTGCAATCGAAAATTGCCGACATGTATTCAGATATTGAAACCATGCGATCACTGTCCTACCGCGTACTCTCGGCTTGCAACGACCTCGAAATTGGCGGCGGTGGCCGTGGGGAAGTTCACAAGCTGACTGCCGCGTCAGTCAAATTTGCCGCCCGCGCGCAAAATCGCGTGGTTACAGAAGCCGTCCACCTCCACGGCGGTAGTGGCTACATGCAGGATACCGAAATCAATCGTCTTTACCGGACGAACAAGTTATTAGAAATAGGGGCGGGCACAACTGAAGTCCGCAATCTCATCATCAGTGGCGAACTGCTGAAATAACCCCTGTACAGAATTTAAGGAAAAAAGTTATGTCAACCGCAATAAACACACTTGTCCCTCATGACTTGACCGACGAACAAAAGTCACAAGCAGACCAACACTACCGGTTTTTCCAAAGCGCCTTTGGTGATTTGGAACCGGAAATGGATAACACGGATGACTTGCCGGATTTCGTTTTCCCCAAGCTTGGCGAAATGGGTTATCTGGGTGCAACCGTTGCCGAAGAGTACGGGGGCGCCAATCTGGACTTCCTCAGCGCTTGCCTGCTTGGTGAAGAGCTGGCTCGAGTCAGCCCAGCGATTGCCCTGAGTTACATTGCGCACGATAACTTATGCGTCAACAATATCTACCGCAATGCCAATGAAGAGCAGCGCACAAAGTACCTGCCAGGTTTATGTGACGGCAGCAAAGTAGGCGCGCTAGGACTGACCGAGCCCGGTGCCGGTTCCGACGCACTCGGCAGTATGAGCACCACGGCCCGGAGGGACGGAGACTATTACTACCTCAATGGCAGTAAAATCTATATTACTAACGGCCCCATCGCCGATTATTTACTGGTTTATGCCAAAACTGACAAATCACGCGGGCCACATGGTATTTCAGCCTTCATCATTGAAAAGGATTTCCCCGGATTCAAAGTCGCACAAAAGCTCAACAAGATGGGTTTCCGCGGCAGCCCAACCGGTGAGCTGGTGTTTGAGGATTGCAAAGTACCGGTCGCCAACCGCGTGGGTGAAGAAAACACCGGAGTCAAAGTCGTCATGAGCGGACTCGACTTGGAACGCGCCAGTGTTGCGTTCATTTGCATCGGCATTGCCCGGCGGGCGCTGGAGCTGTCGATTGAATACGCCAAAATACGTCAGCAGTTTCAGCGACCCATTGCCAGCTTTCAAATGATCCAGCAAAAGCTCGCCGACATGTACACCGAGATCGAAGCTGCTCGGTCACTTGTTTACCGAACCGCAGCTATGTGTGAAGGCCTTGAAGAAGGCGCTGGCGGTCGTGGAGATATTCACACCATTACCGCAGCGTCGATCTACCAGGCGGCCAAATGTTGCTCCTTTGTATTGGATGAAGCCGTGCAAATTCACGGGGGCAGCGGGTATATGCGCGACACAGAAATTAACCGCCTCTACCGGACGGGCAAAGTACTGGAAGTCGGAGCAGGCACTCAGGAAGTCCGTAAAATCATCATTGCGGAAGGCTTGCTGACTGGGTAACACCTCCATCACTCCCGCAGTGCAGCCTGACAAAGTGGCACTGCGGGATAGTCCAAGATTTTTACGGTAACTTTAGTTAGACTATCGAGGATAAAACTTTAAGGATAAAGTAAGTCCAACATGCCAAAAAATCTTATGACTTTTCTACGTAATCTGGTGTTGTTTTTCCTACTGGCTGGCATCAGCGCTTGTGACGGCCTGGACGACAACACACCCAACCAGCCACCCGGGCAAGGTGGAGGAGACCCATCGGGCGATGTCTATGTTTCGCTGGAAAAACTGGAAGTCTCTTCAACGCCCCCTTCCGTCATTACCATATTTTTTCAGGCGCGAGATAAAAATGGGGACCCATTACCCAATCTCATCAACGACCAGTTCGTTGTTCTTGAAGACGGCCAAGACCCTGGTCTGGAAGAAGCCGGGAAAGAGATCGTCCCACGCGGCGAACTGCCTTACACCTTAAAAACGATTCTAATGCTCGACGTCAGTGGCAGCATATCCAACACAGAATTAACCCAAATGAAAGAAGCGGTTAAATCACTGATTGTCGATGAAAACGGAGAGAGCCGCCTCCAAGCCAAGCAACAAATGGCAATCTACACTTTTGATGAAGAAATACACACCATCCAAACATTAACGAATAACCCAGCCACCTTGGTCAACAGCTTGAACAACATTACTGGCGCTTCCGGCACACTCTTATCGACCAACTTATACGGTGCGGTTTTAGCGGGCATCAGCCAGTGGACCGATGTCTTTACGACAGAAGAGATTGTGCAAGGTGCGCTGATCCTCGTGACCGACGGTAAGGACGCTACAGGCACCTATGACCTCAATTCCACGGTTTCCGCCATCGGCAGCAAAACGGTCTTTACTATTGGTATTGGCGATAATACTGACCAAAATGCACTGTCAAAACTGGGGCGGTCCGGCACCTTCAACGTGGCCAACTTTGACGAACTCCAAGAAGCGCTGACTGAAGCCGGCCAAAATATGGCAGACTTGGCCAACAGTTTCTATTACCTTCACTATGCCTCTCCCAAACGACGTGCCGACGGCCCGAAGGAAAATAGCGATCACTTACTGACTCTGAAGGTGCTCAATAATAAAAATACAGGCTCTGGCAGTAAGATCGAAGCAACCTTTAACTCCTTTGACTTCAGTCTGACCATGCCGGAGGTGGTTGTCAGTGGTCCTGCACGAATCGACTCAGGACAGCTCGCCTCCTACACGGCCCGTACTCGCTGGACATCAAACCCAGGGCGCTATACATGGGACATCGTTGGTGACTGTATCGCACAGAGCCCGCCTGACAGCTCAACTCAAACGCTTTTGGGCAATTTCACCGGTACAACATCCGGACAATGCTTTTTAACCGCAACGGACACGATGAATAATGATATTACCAACGTGCCGCCTTACGAAGTCACGGTTAAACCGGTCCAGTAGTACCTTTCAGGTGAGTGGCAAGCTCTCTCCGCTTTTTGACACCACACGGCCTCTACTTCCCCAAAAACCCTGTTTTTTTTGACACCTTTTTCCTCAAAAAATACTAACTCTTTGTTTTCAATAAATTTTTATTTGATCCACGATTTGGCATGAATCTAGCTGTTTGTTTTCCAGACCCGTTATTCGAAAGCATAACCACTATGGATACAACAGAAGCCACCAAGCCCAAACCAGCCAACAACCCTGTTGTCAGCCTGGCCTCCAGCTCAACAGAAAGTACAGCCGTTACACATGAGCAAGGCGACCCGCAGATGCTCGCTGGTCTCAGTGAGCGCTTTTTTTGCCAGCTGGATATCAAACCACTCATTGATGACTTCTTTGTAGTCACCCGTGAACATATTCCCTGGAGCAGTATGGAATTTAACTGCAGCCGTTTAGGGGTCACAATGTCCACGGGGCAGTTAGCCCGGCATAGCCTTGAGTACGACTTGGTGATTGCGCAACAAGAGCTCGGCCAGATCCGGCTCACACGCGGCCGCATATTTACGAATAAAGAAATAAGCCTGCTGGAAAAATTACTCACCTGCCTGATGTACCCACTCAGAAATGCAGCCATGTATTACCAAGCGATTGAGTCCGCCTTTAGCGATCCTCTGACGGGTATCAGCAACCGTGCCTCAATGAACCAGGCGCTGCCCCGTGAAATACAATTGGCGCACCGCCGTAATGAGCCTTTATCTCTGCTCGCCGTGGATAGCGACAACTTCAAACAAGTTAATGACAACCATGGCCACGCAGCGGGTGACAATGTCCTGAAAACACTGACTCAAATTTTTCAGGACTGTGTACGCAACACCGACCTGATCTTCCGATTTGGAGGTGACGAATTCATTATTGCACTTCCCGATACAACGGTAGCAGGCAGCCAGGATGTCGCCGAACGGATCCGGCATAAGGTTGAGGCCTGTAAATTTCAGATTGATAATGTCACCTTGTTTTTAAGTGTCAGCATCGGCGCAACAGAAATCATACCGACAGACACGTTCGACAGCGCACTGGACCGTGCAGACCAGGCGCTTTACAAAGCAAAGCGCAATGGTAGAAACCAGGTATTTTGCCTCTAAAAACAACGGTTATGTGGGTGACCAGCCAGTACAACCCCTGCGCTGATTGCATCGACTAACCTGTCGCCGATTCAGACCAGTGCAAAGGCCGTAGCTGGGGCGTTTTTTTGTGTTGATGAGCCTGCATGCGTTCCAAAATATCCGCCAACACACGGACTCCCTCTACGATATAAGGCCCCTTGTTCAACATGACACAATCTGCCCGGGCAGACGCCGCGGCATCCGTCATTTCTGGACGGGACAATTTACCCTCTTTAATCAGTGACTCCATCACCTGGGTCGCCCAAACAACCGGAATATGGGCCGCTTCGCATAACCACAAGAGTTCCTCTTGTAATTCCGCCATTCGTTCCCCACCGACTTCGACGGCCAGATCCCCCCGCGCAATCATCACTCCCAGCGGATGACGATCCAGCATATTCAGCAAAATGCCGGGCAATTGCGCCAGCCCTCGGCCTGTTTCAATCTTCAAGATAATCGGCAACATAGCCTCGCGCGACTTCAGCTGCTCAACCAGCAATTCAACATCTTGCAAACGCTCAACGTAGGATAAGCCCACCAGATCCGCGTGTGACACAACAAAATCCAGATCATATAAGTCTTTTTTGCTCAATGATGACAAGCCAAGATTCACACCGGGAATATTGATGCCTTTATCCCGCGCCAATTTGCTGCCTTTCGGCGGAGCATGATCCAGCGTGATCAATACACCCTCACTTTCTATTGCGGTAATAGTGCCGCCCAGCTTGCCATCATCAAACCAAACCCGAGCACCAACGGGCAAACGATTTAGAACTTCGGGCACTTGAATTTCAATGTCGGCACGGGCTGTAGGGTGTGGGTGCCTGCCCTGTACGGAACGGCACAAGCGTATTTCGTCGCCTCGGAATACGCGAACAGCGTTGTGCGCTGTATGCAACCTGGTTGGCAGAAAAGCCGATGGCTGGCCGGTAACTGAGCCAGTATGCTTATGCAACTCGAACGACGTATCCAGAGATATCACCGCCTTGTGTTTGCAGTACCCAATCAAATCGCCGGCCGGTGTCTTTTGGATCATGTCGATCCGTCGCGCTTTGCCCCGTACATCGATAAAATGCAGTTGATCGCCAATATCAATATGTGTAAACACGTCAGCATCTAACAAGAAGCCGTCTCCATTGTGCTCATGAAGGCGTGTGCACTCATCAGTCAATAACACACCCGCTTCATAGTCCACAGGGTATTCCCGGTGCTTAATTTGGAGCTGTTTAACCTGCGGTGATAAGGCACCTGTACGCAATTTTGGACCGCCTAAATCCATCAGAATGGTACAGCGGTGCTCATAACGCGACTCAGCAGACTGGATTCGCGCAATCATGGCTTCCCACACGTCGACACTGTCATGGGCGCAGTTAATCCGAAAACAGCTCACGCCTTCCTTCACCAATCGGTCGATCAAGGAGCTCTCCGCCGCAGCTTCTGTCGGTAATGTCACCATGATATGTGCCGGCAAACCACGAGACACGCCGAACATGCGCTCAGTGTGGCGTTTGAGTAACTCCTCACCCTCGTCAAAACTCAAAGGCGCTTTGCCCAGGGAAGCTACGGGCCGCCCGAGTGTATGCTCTAATAACCTGATTAACGTCTCTAGAGTGTGCATAACATGAGCTTCGCTACGCCCTAAGGACGTCAACGCACAATGTGCCAAGGTTTGTTGCAAGGGCCGCACGTCCTTTTCACGCAAGGCCAGATAATGGGCAAGGTTACGCAAACTCGGAGACGCCTGGTCTATCGCCATGTGGCTGTGTAACTCAATGCGCTTGGCTGACTCTTCAGATACCCAGTGATGCAAAGCCAACAACTCGTCCAGCAAGGGAGCAAGTAATGACAGATCAAGCATACTTTTGGCTGGTATTAAATCATTCATGACGACGCCCACTCAGACTCGGCTGGAATTCATATCGGCTTTAAAAGACACAATTTTTCCGAGTGTATTGAGGAAATATTTCAATGGCATGACAATATTTTTTTCCAATCTTCACTCAATACCCATTTTGTACCAACCCGCAACACAGGCTGCAAGCCGCTTTCGCTGCGCTGGGTCAACAACTCAAACAGCAGCAAGTGTTATAAGTAAAACTGCTCAGTTGTTCTTTGGATAAACTTGGGGATAGGCTAGCCATAACAACAAAAACTTACCCAATACTTTCGCATGTTGGAGACGAGCATGGCCAAATCACACGTTAAACGAGTCGTTCTGGATATTCTAAAGCCGCACATACCTAATGCTTTAGAGTTCGCACAACGCCTTGCCCAAGTTGGGGAGGACTATCATGTCAGCCTGACTGTGCTTGAAATCGATGAAGCAACACAAACCATCCAGATTGAAGTCACGGGCGACAGTATCAACTTTGAAGCGCTTCAATTGACCATCAACGAAATGGGGGGCTCTTTGCACAGCATTGATGTTGTCGAGGTCAGTAGCCAACCCACGTCAGATACCCAACATCAACCATGAATCTACTGAATGAAAGCCGTGAACTTCTGCACCTTGCCCGAGCTCACGGTATTGCACGACGGTATTTCGTGGTTAACGGGTTTGATGGTGCACTGACCATGCTTGGACTGATCATTGGTTTTCTCCTGAGCCCCCCCACATCCCTTTCGCTGATGCTTAATGCCTGCCTTGGCGCGGCCATTGCCTTGGGCATGAGCGGTATCAGCAGTGCCTATATCAGCGAGGTTGCAGAGCGCAAACTGGCGCTATCCAAGCTTGAAGAGTCGATGATTAAAGACTTGCAAGACAGCGCCCACGGACGCGCTGCCAAATGGGTGCCCTTTATTATTGCCGTCGTCAATGGTGCGGCACCTCTGTTTGTATCCCTTTGTATCATTAGCCCTTTGTGGCTTGCAAACGCTGGGATTTCTCTCTTCGTGCAACCGCTGTACCTCGCGGTCATCCTTGCTTTTTTGCTGATTTTTATGCTCGGTGTCTTTCTTGGCCGAATTGCAGACATTTCCTGGGTGCACAGCGGCATACAAACCGTTGTGATCGCCCTGACAACCACCGCGTTAATCTACATTTTTACAGGGTAGCCGTATGGTAGAGGTCCGTTGGCACCAGCAGGAGGCAAACGATGTCCTCAAAGCATTGGATTCCAGTTCGGAAGGCCTGAGTCAAAAGCGTGCTGAACAACGGCTCCAAGCGCAAGGCCCCAATGCGCTCCCTAATCCGTCAGAACATAGTCTGGCAAGCATTGTTATTGGGCAATTCACGGATGTCTTGATTTTGGTCCTTCTTGCAGCCGCACTGATTTCCGGGTTTATCGGTGACCTAACAGACACGGTAGCCATCCTGGTCATCGTGCTCTTTAACGCCATTATTGGCAGTGTTCAAGGCTACCGTGCGGAGCGCGCAGTCGCCGCACTCAAAAAAATGGCCGAACCCTCAGCGCGCGCCTTACGGGATGGCGCCTTGATAACAGTCCCCACCACCGCCCTCGTACCCGGCGATATCGTTGCTATTGATGTCGGCAACAGCATTCCGGCAGATCTGCGGTTATTGGAAACCGAGGACTTGCAAATCAACGAATCCACACTGACGGGGGAGTCACAACCTGTCAGCAAGCAGTCATCCCCTCTGGTAGAGCCCCAGCTGCCCTTGGGCGATATCAACAATTGTGCGTTCAAAGGCAGCCTGGTGACGCATGGCCGTGGTTTGGGTGTCGTTATCCACACCGGCCTGGAAACGGAGGTTGGCAAGATTGCAGCACTTTTGAAAGCGCAGTCGCCGGCCAAAACCCCTCTCCAAATCCGGCTCGCTAATTTTGGCCGCTATCTCTCCCTGGCAATATTGGCAATTTGCCTCATGATATTTACCGTAGGCCTGTTACAAGGCCAGGCCATTGGGCTGATGGCACTCACGGCCATCAGCCTTGCAGTTGCCGCCATCCCCGAGGCGCTTCCCGCAGTGGTCGCCATCTCTCTCGCGTTGGGGGCCCGGAAGTTACTCAAACATCATGCGCTGGTGCGCAATCTCCCCTCTGTCGAAACACTTGGCTCAGTCACATGCATTTGCTCGGACAAAACCGGGACTCTGACCGAGAATAAAATGTTGGCTGAGTTTTTCATCAGCAACGGTGAAAAACTGACAACCCTCTCGCGTGAGCAGCACGCTCGCCTGGCCACAGCCATGGCACTGAACAACGACATTGCAATGGTGAACGGCCAACCGACCGGTGAACCCACAGAGCTGGCCTTATTCGAAGCGGCACGCCGTAACGCTTTTGACAAGGAGTCGCTGGAGTGCCTACAGCCGCGCATAGCCGCCATTCCCTTCGACAGCGTGCGCAAGCGCATGACCACATTGCACCGCTTGGATACACAGGTTATTGCCTATGTAAAAGGCGCCCCCGAGCAGGTCCTGCCGCTTTGCACAGAAGGTCTTAACAAGTCGCCTGAAACCATTTTGGCCAACGCGGAGGCGTTTGCTGCGGAAGGGTACCGAGTCCTGGCACTGGCCAGCCGAGTGTTGCCTGCCCTCCCAGACACACTTGATGCGGCCGACATTGAACAAGCACTTGACTACCTTGGACTGGTGGCACTGGTAGACCCCCCTCGCCCAGAAGCGCAACCTGCCGTACAGGATTGCCTTTCTGCCGGGATCAAACCCATCATGATCACAGGCGACCACCCCGGAACGGCGCTTGCCATCGCTCAGCGCCTGACGATTGCAGATACCTCACACACGGTGCTGACGGCAGACGACCTCAGCCATTTGTCGGATGCTGAGCTGCAGGAGCAGGTGAAAACAGCCCGGGTGTATGCCCGTGTCAGCCCTGAGCAAAAACTACGTATCGTCGCTGCCTTACAAAACAACGGTGAGTTTGTCGCCATGACAGGAGACGGGGTTAATGATGCGCCGGCCTTGAAGCAAGCCGATATCGGAGTCTCCATGGGGCAAAAAGGCACAGACGTGGCAAGAGAGGCCTCTGATATGATTTTACTGGATGACAACTTTGCCAGTATTGTCAAAGCCGTTCGAACAGGTCGACGTATTTACGACAACATCCGTAAGTTTATAAAAGACACGATGAGTTCAAACTCCGGGGAAATCTGGACACTCTTGCTCGCGCCCTTTCTGGGGTTACCGATCCCTCTGCTGCCTATCCATATTTTGTGGATCAACCTGATTACCGATGGGTTACCCGGCCTGGCGTTTACAGCAGAGCCTGCCGAACCGGGTGTCATGTCACGCCCCCCCCGCCCACCGAGAGAAAGTATTTTTGCCCATGGCATGTGGCAACATATCCTCTGGGTCGGTTTATTTGTCGCAGCAATTTCAATTGCCGCTCAAGCCTGGGCAATTGCCCGGGAGGCGGCTCACTGGCAAACCATCGTGTTCACCGTGTTAACGGTATCTCAGCTCTTCCACTCAATTGCAGTGCGCAGTGAAACACTCTCAATTTGGCGTCTGGGGATTTGGACAAACATTCCCATGCTGCTTGCCATCTCTTCCGCGTTTTTACTGCAAATGGCGATTGTGTATCTGCCAGCGTTCAATGCAGTGTTTCATACTCAGCCGCTACCAGCTTTTGATTTGCTTGTTTGTCTGGGCTTGTCGTCCCTTGTTTTTTTTGCCGTTGAAGGGGAGAAATACTTTATTCGCAGAGGGTGGTTGTATCAGACCGCTTAAGATCAAAATTGAGAGACCCTTTGCACGTTTGCAAAGGGTCACGACAGAGGGATGCGTTTGATTATTTAGCGAACGTTAAGAGAATATTGTTCATGCGTCGTACAAAACCGGCAGAGTCTTCAAGCTGACCGCCTTCAGCCAAAATAGCCTGGTCAAACAACAAGTAAACCCATTCGTTGAATTCGTTTTCATCATTCTCGTTTTTTAACCGCTCAATCACGGGGTGATCGAGATTAATTTCCAGGTTAGGCTTGCTGGTTGGAATATTTTGTCCGGCTTTTTTCAGCAATTGCTGCATATAAATGGCCATTTCATGCTCTTTTAAAACCAGACAGGCGGGTGATGATGTTAAACGGTGCGACACTTTCACGTCTTCCACTTTATCTTCCAGGACCTTTTTAATTTTTGACAACAGGTCTTCCGCATCTTTTTCTATATCCTTGCGGGCTTCTGCGTCCTGTTCCCCTGCAAGTTTTTCAATATCCAGATCACCTTTGGCCACCGAAGCAAGTGATTTGCCCTCAAATTCTGCCAGGTGAGAGATCATCCATTCATCCACGCGATCGTACATGAGTAAAACTTCGATACCTTGCTTACGGAACACTTCCAGATGCGGGCTGTTTTTTGCTGCTGAAAAATTGTCTGCTGTGATGTAGTAGATTTTGTCCTGTTCCGGCTTCATCCGACTGATATAGTCAAGCAGGCTGACGTTTTGCTCTGAGCCATCTGTGTGCGTCGATGCGAAGCGGAACAGTTTTGCAATCTGGTCACGGTTAGCAAAATCTTCTGAAGGCCCCTCTTTGAGCACTTGCCCGAATTCTGACCAGATTTTTTTATAGGTTTCAGGCTCTTTTTCACTCAGGTTTTCTAAAAGACCCAAGATTTTCTTCACGGAGGCTCCGCGAATGGTGTCAATGACTTTATTGCTTTGGAGGATCTCTCTCGACACATTCAGGGGCAAATCATTGGAATCAACCAGGCCACGCACAAAACGGAGGTAGCGCGGGATGAGTTTCTCCGCGTCGTCCATGATGAATACACGCTTAACATACAATTTAATGCCATGCTTTTGGTCACGATCATATAAATCAAAAGGGGCACGGCTGGGAATGTACAGTAATGAGGTGTAGTCATACTTCCCTTCTACACGATTGTGCGTCCAGGTGATTGGGTCTTCAAAGTCAAAGCAGGTCTGTTTGTAGAACTCTTTGTACTCATCGTCCGGGATATCACTTTTGGGCCGAGTCCACATGGCGGAGGCAGAATTAACAGCTTCATACTCTTCAGTGGTTTCCTCCTCGTCACCGTCCCCTTCCTTGAGCATTTCGATGGGAAATGTAATGTGATCGGAGTACTTTTTAACAATACCCCGCAGACGCCAAGCATCCGCAAACTCTTTACAATCTTCACGCAAATGCAGAACAATTTCTGTCCCACGCGCTTCGCGCTCGACTGGGGTCAGCGTAAAACCGGATTGACCATCAGACTCCCACTGCACACCCTCTGACGCGGGGTCACCGGCACGCCGAGTCATCAGGGTCACTTTATCAGCAACAACAAACGCCGAATAAAAACCAACACCAAATTGACCAATCAAATGAGAATCTTTCGCTTGATCACCGGTCAATGATTCCAGAAAACGCTTAGTGCCCGAACTGGCAATCGTACCGATGTTTGCGACTACCTCTTCTTTATTCATACCAATGCCATTATCAGAAACCGTGACGGTGCCTTGCTCCTGATCAAAAGCCACACGGATACGCAGATCGCTCGCACCTTCATAAAGAACTTCATTAGAAACGGCTTCGAAGCGGAGCTTGTCACACGCATCAGAGGCATTTGAAATCAATTCCCTTAAAAAAATCTCCTGATTGGAGTACAGGGAATGTACCAACAGATGCATCAGTTGACTGACTTCTGTCTGAAACTCCATCGTTTGCGCACGGGCTTCGCTTGTCATACTTGTGTATCTCCTTTGATTAGATCATGATCTGCTAAGGTTGGATCAGCACCCAACCTGTCAATAAAATAGGGCCTACCGCCGCAAATTCAAGCCATTACTCAGGGCAGCAAAATGGTTAACTGGGGTCTTCAGCCTCTTTTTTCTGACGGCTTACCCAAAGCTGTTGAATATTTCGCCGGAGACGTGCTCGCTGCACAGCTGATTCACTTTCTTCAAGCAGTTGTTCGTAGATGTTACGCGCATCGGCAATCAAACCAGCATCGGCCAGTGTCTTCGCAGCCTGATACCGAGCTGCTTGCCCCCATTGATCTTGTCCTTTTCCATCCATGAAAGTGGCTGACCGCAAGTAGAGCACAGCTGCTTCTTTCCGTTGGTTGAGCGCCTGGAGCGATTCAGCCCGCCAATAAAGCATTTCACGACGATGCTTGGGCGAAAGGTTCCATTGCTCCAGTTGTTCCAGCCGTTTTAGTGCCGCTCGGTGCTCCCCAATCGCTTGCAGATCAAACAACACCTGCAAAATCATATCGATTTGCTTATCGTTCGCGTCCAAGTGTTCACTGAGTAGCTGATCTAATGTTGTAACACCCTGCTCAAGCTCCCCGGCCATCACCATTATGCGGGCTCGGCGCAGCTGCCAATCGAATCGGCCCGCCCCATTAGGCGGTATTTCCAAACGATCGCTTAATTTAGACGCTGACTCAACGTCGCCAGCAGCAACAGCCATCTCAAATAAATAGTGGGCGGCAACTCGAGGCATATATTCAGAAGGTGTTTTAGCTCCCAAATCCATATAAAAAAACTTAAGGAAGGCAGGTCCCAGATTTTTATCCCCTACAACAAATGCTACAAATTGTGCTTCAGCCGCTTCGTGCTCTTCTTCCAATCCGGTCTTGAGTGCTATGGAAGATGCCGCCAGAACCAATGCTCGCGCAACCGCAGGTTTTTCCTTTGATAACGCCTTGGCTTTGTCAATCCACGGCTGTACTTGTCCAGCAAGCAGATGATTTTGATTGGCAATGCTTTGACCAACAGGAAGGTAAGCATCCCGCAGTGACTGAGCACTCACGGTAAATAAGCTGTTATCGCGTGCGTGCATAGAAAGCTTGCCGCTCTGCTCAAGTGCACGTAGATGACCATCCCAGCCCTTGAGTTCTTTGGCCGCCTCCGCAGCAATAAACCAAAAATTGGCTTTTTGACGAAACGCGATTCCATCTTCTTTTGCTGCGGCAATCGCTTCTCTGTAAGCTTTAGAAGCTGAAACACTGCGGCTACGCAGTTGCGCTAACAACCTTAATTCCGGTGCAATTTTAGCCTTTGGGTATTGCTTAAGAATCTCCAGACTTTCATGAGGGCGCTTATTCATCAGCAAGGCTTGTACGCGTAAGCGTATCCATGCATCACTATTCCACTGATAATCCTGCTCAGCTCGGTTAATGGCTCGACGAAGGTCGCCCACACGGCCTGACGCGAGGTACGTTTCCATAATTAAACGCCGCCACTCAGGCAACTCTTTTTCACCCGCTAGGCCACTATGTAACCAGACGAGTTCTTGTAGACGTTCAAGTGCCGTGAGAGGCTGATAGGATTGAAGACCAAGCTGAGCGCGCGAAAGTAATATCCAGCGCTTGGTTTGCTGATCCGCTTTTGGGTAAATGCTTTCCAAGCGCTCTTCGGCCGCCTGGAAATAGCCAGCCTCGCTCATCAGGCTGATACGCGAGCGTTCCCAAAAAAGCCACTCGATGGGCTCATCGGTTAAAACAGGCTGGTATTGATCAAATTGGCTGAGGGCAAGTTCAACGGCACCTCCTTTGCCCAGTATCTCAATCTCGTGGATACTTTTCTCAGCTGAATGCACAAAAGTTGCCAAAACAGCCAGGCAAAGGAAAGTAATGTAATGAAAAAAACGGCGGTGTGGCATGCCCACTATACTACGGAGTAGCGATGCTCAATCGCAACGCTGCTCCGAGGTCGACATCAGTTATCTGTATTAAAGTTTTTCTTTAATTCGTGCTGAACGCCCTGAACGCTCTCTCAAGTAGTACAGTTTTGCCCTACGCACCTTCCCTTTTCGCTTCACTTCAATTTCCGCGACAAGGGGGCTGTAGGTTTGAAAAACGCGTTCTACGCCTTCACCATGTGAAACTTTTCGAACGGTAAATGAAGAGTTTAAACCACGATTTCGTTTTGAAATTACAACACCTTCAAAGGCTTGCAAGCGTTCGCGATTACCCTCTTTTACTTTAACCTGAACAACAACCGTATCTCCGGGGCCAAAATCTGGCACAGATTTGCTCATCTGCTCTTTTTCAATCTTTTCGATGATTTTGTTCATCAAAATTCTCCCAACTCTTTAATTCACAACTCAATTCATGTATTCGGCGATTAACTGTCTATCTTCTTCAGATAAGTGAAGAGAATTAAATAAATCTGGCCTTCTCTCCGCTGTTCGAATCAACGCCTGCTGCCTACGCCATTTCGCTATTTCTGCGTGATTACCTTCCAATAAAACCTCTGGCACCCTCCGCCCATCAACAACTTCAGGACGAGTATAGTGAGGGAACTCTAATAACCCATCCGAGAATGAATCTTCTAAAGCAGACTCCGGGTCACCCAACACCCCTGGTAAAAGTCGGATCATCGCGTCGATAATCACCATTGCAGGCAGCTCCCCGCCACTGAGCACATAATCACCGATCGACCACTCTTCGTCGATTTCCATATCAATGAAACGTTGGTCAACGCCTTCGTATCGTCCCGCTATCAGTATGAGTGAATCATCCATAATAGCCTGCTCAATCAAATTTTGATCTATTAACTTGCCTTGGGGACTCAAATACACCGTCTTCGCTGACAACCCCAGTCTTTCTTTGCACTTTGTAACAGCAGCTTTCAAGGGAGCAGCTTTCATCACCATCCCTGGACCACCACCGTAAGGTCTGTCATCTACGGTCCTGTGTGCATCCAGCGTGAATTCCCGTGGGTTACAAGTGAACAGTTCAACCAAGCCTCCTTGCATCGCTTTACCTGTTACCCCAACATGCTGCATTGACTCAACAAACTCAGGAAATAGTGTGACAACACCGAATTTCATTTCAAAAATCAGGGTCCCAATTTACAATCAACCGCCCTTCTTTAAGGTTAACCTCTGTAATAACTTCCTCTCTTAGCCAAGGTATGAGTCGCTCACGCTCGCCCCGAACAACGATGACATCATTAGCCGCCGTTGAAAACAAGTGGTCAATAACACCTAAATAAACTTTTTGTTCAGTAAAAACTTCTATACCTACCAAATCTGTCCAGTAATAACCCCCTGCACCAGACTCAGGTAATTCAGAACGATCAATAACAATATCAACAGACAAGAGTTCCGTTGCTTGGTCTCGATTGGTATAGTCGCTGAGACGTGCAAGTAAGTTTTTACCACGTTCTAACCACTCAGCAACCTCACATTTTACCCATTCTTCATTGACTTTTATGTGCCAGCAAGGATAAGTAAAAATTTGTTGACGCGGATCCGTATACGAATAAATTTTTACCCAGCCCTTAACTCCGTAAAAGCCATTAATTTTTCCTAACACGATAGGATTCATGGGCGCAGTATCAGACAAACATTCTCCAATATGCGTTTTATACGTTAATGAATCAACTAAGCTATTTGAGGTTTTTGTTTTTTGAACTGCTTTACTAAACTTGCCACACGATCACTCAACTGGGCCCCTTTACCAGTCCACTTTTCGATCCCAACCAAATCTAAGCTAAGCTCTACTTCTTGCCCACGAGCCATAGGATTAAAGTAGCCCACCCGCTCAATATAGCGGCCATCTCGTGGCATCCGGTTATCTGTTACAACAACATGATAGAAGGGTTTTTTCTTAGCACCACCCCGAGCTAATCGGATTATAACCATAAATTAAATACTCTTAAATTCTGATCAATTTAACGAATGTCGCCTAAAACCTTGGGATTTTACATTAATCACAGTAAAGAAATAAAGAAATAATCACAAAATAAATTGTGCACTTTGAACTGACATTACCCTAAATAAAAAACTTCATCGAGCATAGACAGAAAAGGCCGGCTGAGCCGACCTTTTCTTTATTACCCCAGAAAAACTACTTTATTCATCAACCAACTGGATAATAGCCATTGGTGCTTTATCACCGCTTCGATAACCACACTTCAAAATACGTGTATATCCACCAGGCCTACTTTGGTATTTGGGGGCTAACTCAGTAAATAACTTACCTACTATTACTTTATCTCTTAGCCTTGAAAAAACCAATCTACGCCGTGACACAGTATCAATTTTAGACGCTGTAATCATGGGTTCTACAACTTTTCTTAGCTCTTTAGCCTTTGGCAAAGTTGTCTTTATAGACTCGTGTTCAAATAGTGATGCCGCCATATTCCTAAACATGGCTTTTCTATGGCTACTATTTCGGTTTAGCTTTCGCCCACTTTTTCGATGTCTCATCTTTAATTTTCCAAAAATCAGTTCAAATTTACGAAGTCATACTTTCTCTATTCTGAAGTTCTGGAGGAGGCCAAGACTCAAGACGCATTCCTAATGACAACCCCTGTGAGGCGAGAACATCTTTTATTTCCGTTAAAGACTTCTTCCCTAAATTAGGGGTTTTCAGTAATTCAACTTCAGTTCTTTGAATTAAATCACCAATATAGTAAATATTTTCGGCTTTCAGGCAGTTTGCAGAACGTACTGTCAACTCAAGATCATCAATAGATCTCAATAGTACAGGATCCACTGTTGCTGTCGTGGCTTCAGGTTCTTCTATGACATCAGCTTTGAGTTCAACAAAAACAGACAATTGGTCTTGCAGGATGGTGGCAGATCGTCGGATTGCTCCTTCAGGGTCTATCGTACCATCAGTCTCAAGATCAATAATTAATTTATCCAAGTTTGTTCTTTGTTCAACTCGAGCAGACTCAACAGAATAGGCCACCCGCTTAACTGGACTATAGTTCGCATCGATCTTTAAAACACCAATACGTTCACCGTCACCTTCGAGTTGAAATCGCTGACTGACAGGCTCATAGCCCCGACCCTTTCTAACGGTTAGGACCATGTTAATTTCGACGTCTTTATTTAAGCTGCATATCACATGATCTGGATTAACAATTTCAATGTCATGTGGTAATTCGATATCGCCTGCAGTAACAAGACCAACGCCTTTCTTACGTAACGATAAAGATGCCTCGTCATCAGAATGCATCCGAACTGCAACTTCTTTAAGATTCAGTAGAATTTCCAGAACATCTTCCTGCACACCTTCAATAGTAGTGTACTCATGAAGAACGTTTTCAATTTCTACTTCAACAATTGAGGCTCCAACCATTGAGGACAGCAGTATCCGTCGCAAAGCATTGCCTAAGGTATGCCCCATCCCACTTTCGAGAGGTTCAAGGGTTACTTTTGCCGATCGTTCACCCGACATACTGACATCAACGATCCGGGGCTTTAAAAATTCGTTATATGAACCAGTCACTGACATAATTCGAAAGTTTCCTTATTTGGAATAAAGCTCGACCACCAAAGATTCATTAATTTCTGCTGGCAACTCTGCACGTGTAGGCGCAGTCTTAAAAATTCCTGACATATTATCTATATCAACTTCTAGCCAGTCAGACACTCCACGCTGCCGTGATAATTCAATGGCATCTTTAATTCTAGCTTGTTTTTTCGCTTTTTCCCTCACGCTAACAGCCTGGTTAGCTGACAATTGATAAGAGGGAATGTTCACGATTTCTCCATCGACCAAAATGGCTTTATGTGAAATCAGTTGCCTTGCTTCTGCTCGAGTAGAGGCAAAGCCCATTCTATACACCACGTTATCTAACCGCTGCTCTAAGCAAACCAAAAGATTTTCACCTGTTGAGCCTTTTTTCTGAGCAGATTTTTTATAATAGTTTCTAAACTGCTTTTCTAAAACACCGTATAATCTGCGGAGCTTTTGTTTTTCCCGAAGCTGTCTTGCATAGTCAGAAGGACGAGCCGCTCGAGCAGCTTGCGCCGCGCCCGGTGGAGTTTCAGATTTACATTTATCTTCGTACGCTCTCAAGCCCGATTTCAAGTAAAGGTCGGTACCTTCTCTTCGGCTTAATTTGCATTTTGGGCCAATATATCTAGCCATTTAGAATAATCTCCTGAAGTTCAGGTTTATACACGACGCCGTTTAGGCGGACGACAGCCATTATGTGGAATCGGTGTTACATCACTGATACTGGTGATTTTGAAACCAACATTATTCAAAGCTCTCACGGCAGAATCACGACCTGGCCCTGGACCTTTGACCCTGACCTCAAGATTTTTTACGCCATATTCTTTCGCACCTTCACCCGCGCGCTCAGCCGCTACTTGAGCAGCAAAAGGTGTACTTTTTCGTGATCCCCGGAACCCAGATCCACCAGCTGTTGCCCATGTCAAAGCATTCCCCTGGCGGTCAGTGATCATAACAATCGTATTATTAAATGACGCGTGTATGTGCGCCACTCCGTCAGCGATTGACCGCTTAATTTTTTTCTTACTCGATAATTTTGTTGACATCAAGAACCCTAATTTTCAGATTGTCTAGCGTTTAATCGGGCGACGTGGACCCTTTCGAGTACGTGCATTTGTTTTGGTTCTTTGCCCTCTAACTGGCAACCCTCTTCTATGGCGAATCCCTCGATGGCAACCCAAGTCCATAAGGCGCTTTATATTCATTGAAACTTCTCGTCGAAGGTCACCCTCAACAGTAAATTTCTCTACTTTTTGTCTCAATGTTTCAATTTCTTCATCAGTCAAATCTTTTATCCGAGCACTTTCATTTACACCAGCTTGCTCGCATATCAACTTTGCTCTAACTCGCCCAACACCATAAATAGACGTTAAAGCAATACCTGCATGCTTATTGACCGGGATATTAATCCCCGCTATACGCGCCATAGAAACTCCATTAAATACTCAACACTTGGCAAATGCCTTTGGTTAACCTTGTCTCTGCTTATGTCTTGAATCGCTACTGCAAATTACTCGCACTACTCGTTTGCGTTTTACAATTCTGCAGTTTCTGCATATTTTCTTTACAGAAGCTCTCACTTTCATTTTTCACTGCTACCTTTATTGGGAAGCCCAAAATTCTCGCACTTATTATTAAGGGCTCTTTAATATTTAATTAATAATTAACTTTTCAAACTTGCTTTTTTCATCAAACTCTCATATTGGTGACTCATGAGATGAGCTTGAACCTGGGCAACGAAGTCCATTATCACGACCACAATGATCAGCAATGATGTTCCTCCAAAATAAAAAGGCACATTCCACCACAAAATCAAAAATTCTGGCAAAAGGCAAACAAGTGTAACATAAACCGCCCCTACCATTGTCAATCTTGTTAAAACTGAATCGATATACTTAGCCGTCTGCTCACCGGGGCGAATACCCGGAACAAAAGCACCTGATTTTTTTAAATTATCTGCTGTTTCTCTCGCATTGAATACTAAAGCAGTGTAAAAAAAACAGAAAAATACAATAGCTGCACCATAAAGTAGGACATATAAGGGTTGGCCAGGTTGCAAAACCGACACCAACTGCTGTAGCCAAGTCAATCCGCCTGATCCCGTGCTCGCAAAATCGCCTAAAGTAGCAGGGAATAAAATAATGCTTGACGCAAAAATCGGAGGAATGACACCTGCCATATTCAATTTAAGTGGCAAATGACTAGTTTGTGCAGCGAACATTTTTCGCCCCTGTTGACGCTTTGCATAATTTACCGTAATTCGTCTTTGTCCACGCTCAACAAACACAACGAAGGCTGTCACAGCCAAGACAAGAGCGGCTATAAGTAAAACAGTAAATATAGCGATCTCCCCTGTTCTAGCTAACTCAAGAGTTCCACCTATTGCTGATGGTAAACCGGCAATGATCCCTGCAAAAATTAAAATTGATATTCCGTTACCAACGCCTCTCTCCGTGATTTGCTCCCCCAGCCACATCAAAAAAAGCGTACCAGTGACCAAAGTAATCGCGGCAGTTAAAACAAAACCCGTTCCAGTTAAGTACACCAGTGGCTGACCACCGACTGCCTGAGACTGAAGCGCTATTGCAACCCCAACCGACTGAACGGTTGCCAGCAAAAGCGTCCCGTAGCGAGTATATTTCGTTAAGGTCTTCCGCCCAGACTCCCCTTCTTTCCTTAATTGCTCTAGTGAAGGCACGACGTGGGACATCAATTGGATGATAATTGATGCTGAAATATACGGCATAATACCAAGTGCAAAAATAGACATTCGCGACAGCGCCCCACCCCCGAACATATTAAACATGTCGAGAATACCACCTCGCTGTTGCTCAAAAAGATCAGCCATCACACTCGGATCAACACCCGGAATTGTAATATGGGATCCAATGCGAAAAATAACTAGAGCAAAAAGAACAAAAAGGAGTCTTTGCCTTAACTCATTATTTTTCCCTGCGCCTGAAGCCAGGGAATTCCGTTGTTGATTCTTCGCGCTTTTCGCCACAATCTTATTGCCTGCTATGAAGCCAGTTTTCCACCAGCCGCTTCTATTGCTGACGCAGCGGACTTGCTTGCTTTAACACCAGAAAGCTGAACGGCTCGGGTTATACTGCCTGTACTGATAACTTTAACCACCTTTGCGCGCCGTCCGACTAGTTTAGCTTTCACAAGTTCTTCAAGAGTTACAACTTCTACTCCTAAGCGATTAAGGTCGTCCAAAGTTACTTCATCATTGAATTTAGATTTTCTAGATTTAAAACCAAACTTTGGCAAACGCCTTTGTATAGGCATTTGTCCGCCCTCGAAGCCAACCTTATGAAAGCCTCCTGAACGAGATTTTTGTCCCTTATGTCCCCGCCCTGCGGTTTTACCAAGCCCAGAGCCTATCCCTCTACCGGGTCGTTTTCTGGTTAGCCGACTACCTGCATTTGGCTTTAGTGTATTAAGTTTCATAAACTCAGACCTCCACCTTAAGCAAGTACGACACTTTATTAATCATACCTCTATTTTCGGGGGTATCTTCAACCTCAGCAGTCTGGTTAATTTTCTTTAGCCCCAAACCTTTAACGCAAGCTTGGTGTGACTTCAAGCGACCAATTAAACTTCTTACGAGTGTCACTTTTACTTTATTTGATGATGTGGACATAAAACTATTCCAAAATCTGCTCGACAGAAAGACCTCTTTTCGCAGCCGCATATTCAGGAGAATGCATCTGAGAAAGACCAGCAATGGTAGCCCTGACAACATTGATGGGATTATTGCTGCCAATTATCTTAGCCAATACATCTTTGACACCAACAGCCTCGAAGACTGCCCTCATAGCACCGCCTGCGATAATACCGGTACCTTCCGAAGCCGGTTGCATATAAACCTTTGCAGCACCATGATAACCAACCGTTGAATACTGTAAAGTACCGCTTTCAAGGTGAATATCTTTCATATCGCGTCGTGCTTTTTCCATTGCTTTCTGAATCGCAACCGGCACTTCTTTCGCTTTTCCATAGCCTAACCCAACTCGGCCATTGCCATCACCAACCACAGTTAAGGCCGCAAACCCAAACTGTCGACCGCCCTTAACAACTTTAGCAACACGATTAACTGCAACGAGCTTCTCAATGAAATTGTCAGCTGCAACTTGATTATCACTTTTTGCCATATATACAACCTAAAATTGAAGGCCTTGTTCACGAGCAGCCTCAGCTAGCGCACGAACTCGACCGTGATAGTTAAAGCCCGAGCGATCAAAAGCGACTTTAGCCACTCCTGCCTCCTTAGCTTTTTGAGCAATCAATCGTCCAACGGCTTTAGCCGCATCAATATTCCCGGTATTGGCCACTTCGCTTTTTATTACTGATTGCTGTGTTGAAACCGAAACAACAACCTCGGATCCGGGCATTATCAGTTGAGCATAGATGTGTCTAGGCGTACGATGTACACACAACCTAGGACTCCCTAAGCGTTTAATTTTAGACCGGCTTTTTTTTGCCCGGCGTAACCTTGCATCCTTTTTATTCATATCACAATTCAAGTCAGGTAAATAAATTAAAATTACTTTTTCTTCGCGTCTTTTAATGTAACGCGCTCATCTGAGTAACGTACACCTTTACCTTTGTAAGGCTCAGGTGGGCGATAAGCTCTGATCTCAGAGGCAACTTGCCCTACGATTTGCTTATCTGCTCCCTTAACAATAACCTCTGTTTGGCTAGGAGTTTCAATTGTGATTCCATCGGGAACCTGATGAGAAACAGGATGCGAAAAGCCTAAAGCAAGCTCTAAAACATTACCCTTAGCCTGAGCCCGATAACCTACACCTACCAATTGAAGTTTTTTCTCAAACCCGTTAGAAACACCTTGAATCATGTTGGCGGCTTTCGCGCGCGCGGTACCCGCAAGAGATACTGCACTTTTAGACTTATTTTTGGCGGAAAATATGAGGTTACCTTCAACCTTTTCAACGTTCACCGCCGTATGGATAGGCTCAACAAGTGTCCCTTTCGGACCTTTAATCGTTAGGGCTTCTTCCTGCAAGTTGATATCAACTGAGGCAGGTATTTCGACTGGTTTTTTTGCAATTCTTGACATAGTTAGTTACTTCTTAGTTTTCTAGAACTAGAACCTAGTAAACAGTACAAATTATTTCACCGCCATAGCCCTGTTGCCTGGCTTGGCGGTCAGACATAATTCCTTTGGATGTTGAAACCACAGCAACGCCGATGCCACCTAAGACTTTAGGCAGCTCATGTTTACCCTTAAAAACTCTTAATCCAGGTCGACTCACACGCTTCAAAGACTCTATCACAGGCTTTGATTGAAAATACTTCAACTCGATTGTTAGCTCTTTTTTTCCATTACCTACATCAGCAATAGTAAAGTCATTAATGTAACCCTCGCTTTTCAGTAGGGCAACAATCGATTCTTTTTGCTTTGAAGAAGGCACAATAACCGACTGTTTTTGAGCTCTTTGAGCGTTTCTAATTCTTGTTAGCATATCGGCTATCGGGTCAGACATACTCATTTTAAAAAGTCCTCAATAAATCGCTACCAACTAGCCTTAGTTAACCCCGGAACATCACCACGCATTGCAGCTTCACGCAATTTATTCCGGCCTAAACCAAACTTCCTAAAGTATCCATGGGGCCTCCCCGTCAGTTCACACCGATTTCGTTGTCTTACTGGGCTTGAGTCCCTGGGTAAAGATTGCAGTTGATAAACTGCTTGCTGCTTTTCTTCATAGTTAACGGAAGGATCAGCAATGATTTTTTTAAGCTCATCACGCTTAACCTTGTACTTAGCAACAGCCTCTCCGCGTTTTTTTTCACGCGCAATCATTGATTTCTTAGCCATAATTAACTTATTTCCTAAAAGGGAAATTAAAAGACCTCAAAAGATGACGAGCTTCATCATCAGTTTTCGCCGAAGTCGTAATTGTCACATCCATACCCCGCAGGGAATCAATTTTGTCATAGTCAATCTCAGGAAAAATAATTTGTTCCTTAATCCCAAGGCTATAGTTCCCATGGCCATCGAACGAGTTGGGGTTCAATCCCCTAAAATCACGGATACGAGGAATTGCTATTGATACTAAACGATCAAGAAATTCATACATCCGTTCTTTCCGCAAAGTGACCTTGCAACCAATTGGGTAACCTTCCCGAATTTTAAAGCCGGCGATAGACTTTCTTGCTTTGGTTACGATTGGTTTTTGGCCGGTGATTTTCGTCAAGTCCGAAACGGCATGCTCAATAACTTTTTTATCGTTAAGCGCATCACCCAAGCCCATATTAATAGTAATTTTCTCAACTCGAGGGATTTCCATTGAACTCGAGTATTTGAATTCAGCCTGTAAGGCTTCAGTGACATCTTTGTGATAATGATCTTTAAGCCGAGCGCCCATTTTATCCACCAATAATATTTCCTGATTTCTTGAAAAAGCGGGCTTTTTCACCACCTTCCAGCACTTTAATTCCTACCCGCTCAGCCTGGCCAGACTCTGGATTAAAAACCATGAGATTTGAAAGCTGGATAGGGGCCTCTTTTTCTACAATTCCACCTGCAACCCCTGAATTAGGATTGGGTTTAGTATGGCGTTTAACTATATTAATGTTTTCTACCAGCGCTTTATTATTAGAAAGCACTGCTTTAATTTTCCCACGCCTACCTTTATCGCGGCCTGCGATAACAACAACTTCATCACCTTTCACAATCTTATTCATCTGAATAACCTAGCGAGTTAAAGCACTTCGGGTGCCAAAGAAATAATCTTCATAAAGTTTTCACTACGCAGTTCGCGTGTTACAGGACCAAAAATCCTTGTCCCAATCGGTTCAAGTTTATTATTTAGAATCACCGCAGAATTCCCGTCAAACCTAATTGTTGACCCATCAGGACGCCGAACCCCTTTACGGGTTCTGACAATAACTGCGTTATGAACCTCGCCTTTTTTAACTCGACCCCGCGGTATTGCATCCTTGATGCTAACCTTAATTACATCACCGATACCCGCATAACGGCGTTTAGAACCACCAAGGACTTTAATACACTGGACCTTTTTAGCGCCACTATTATCAGCAACATTTAAAACCGACTGCATCTGTATCATTGTTATAAACCTTATTTGAGCAAATCAACTCTTTTATACATTGGTTTTAATGACGCTATCCAACACCCATGTCTTTGTCTTAGACAAAGGTCGCGTCTGTTTCACACGAACAACATCTCCTTCTTTCGCCAGAGAGTTTTCGTCATGCACATGCACCTTTTTAGAGCGCTTAACATACTTTCCATAAACCGGGTGCTTAACTTGCCGCTCGACTAACACAGTAATAGTTTTGTTCATTTTTGCACTACTGACTACGCCTATTACTGAACGCTCAAGTGAGTTTTTATCAACCATGTTTAGCCCCTTTTCACTTACCACTTCGTTCATTAATTAAGGTATGAATACGTGCGATACTTTTTCTTGCTACCTTAAACAAATGCGGTTTAGGTGCTTGCCCAATACTTTGTTGAAGACGAAGACTAAAAACTTCTTTCTGAGAAGCTTCCAGCTCTTTCTCTAGCTCAGCAATACTTTTTTCACGTAAATCTTTAATTTTCATCACATTACTGACCGTTTAACAAATACTGTTTTCACAGGAAGTTTTGCGCTCGCCAACTTAAAAGCTTCTCGCGCCAGATCCTCAGAAACGCCTTCCATTTCGTAGAGAACTCTCCCAGGCTGAATCTTCATCACCCAATACTCCACGTTTCCTTTACCTTTACCCATTCTGACTTCAATCGGTTTTTTTGTAATCGGCACATCCGGGAACATACGAATCCATATCTTCCCACCACGTTTAACATGCCTAGTCATTGCACGACGAGCTGATTCAATTTGCCTTGCTGTAATCCGCCCTCGATCGACAGATTTCAATCCATACTCACCGAAACTGACCTTATCACCTGATAATGACAGGCCTCGATTACGTCCCTTGTGCTGTTTACGAAACTTTGTTCTTTTTGGCTGAAGCATAACCTTTAACCTTGTTTTGCAGAGGTAGACTGAGTTCCAGATACCCGCGCCTGCTCTAAATCAAATATTTCACCTTTACAAATCCAAGTCTTGACACCTATAACACCATAGGTTGTATTAGCTTCAGCTTGGCCGTAGTCAATATCTGCTCTGAGCGTGTGAAGCGGCACTCGACCTTCCCGATACCACTCTCTACGCGCAATCTCAGCACCATTTAATCGCCCAGAAACAGAGACTTTAATCCCTTGAGCGCCTAATCTCATTGTATTACTTACAGCACGCTTCATAGCTCTTCGAAACATCACCCTACGCTCCAGTTGTTGCGCAATATTTTCAGCAACAAGCTGAGCATCAAGCTCAGGTTTACGTATTTCTGCAACGTTCACTTTCACGCTATTAACACCGAGTGCCATCATTGGGGCAATTTGAGCCCTCAATTTTTCTATGTCTTCGCCTTTCTTACCAATAACAATGCCTGGACGTGCAGTATGAATTGTAATCACTGCAGCTCTAGCAGGGCGCTCAATCTGAATTTTGCTTACAGAAGCATGTGACAGCTTGTCTTTTAAAAACTTGCGAACACAGAGATCTTCATTTAAAAACTTTGCGTATTCTTCGTTTCCCGCATACCAAACAGAGTTCCAATATGTAGAAATACCCAGCCTAATACCAATCGGATGTACTTTTTGCCCCATATCAATAATCTCTATTTGCTATAGTTCACCAACAGTTACTGAAACATGGCAGCTCCGCTTAAAAATCCGGTTTGCCCTACCCTTCGCGCGCGCTTGGATCCGCTTCATAGTGGGACCTTCATCAACCCTCACTTCCGAAACAATCAATTCATCCACATCAGCGCCTTCGTTATGTTCTGCATTTGCAATCGCCGATTCAATAACTTTCTTCAAAAGGGCAGCCCCCTTTCTATTACTAAAAGTGAGCTTTTCCAGCGCACTTTCAACTGGGAGACCTCTAACCTGATCAGCCACCAAACGAATTTTTTGTGCTGATGAACGCGCATATTTTTGAGTAGCAGATACTTCCAACACAATTTTCTCCTAGCGGGACTTCTTGTCTGCAACATGACCACGATAAGTTCTTGTGGCAGAAAACTCTCCCAACTTATGCCCAACCATATTTTCACTCACGAGCACAGGAACATGTTGCCGGCCATTATGAACTGCGATCGTCAACCCAACCATATCTGGTGTAATCATTGACCGTCTCGACCAGGTTTTAATAGGTCGTTTACTGTTTGATGCTTTAGCCTCTGTGACTTTTTTTACCAAGTGCAAATCCACAAAAGGACCTTTTTTAAGTGAGCGTGGCACAAGGACCCCCTATTTATTTTTTCGCCGACGAACAATCATTTTATCTGTTCGCTTGTTTGATCGTGTTTTATAGCCTTTTGTTGGAACACCCCACGGACTCACAGGATCTCGCCCACCTGAAGTGCGCCCCTCTCCACCACCGTGCGGGTGATCAACTGGGTTCATAACAACCCCACGGACAGTGGGGCGCACACCACGCCACCTACTTGCACCCGCTTTACCGAGTTTACGCAACCCGTGTTCAGAATTACCTGCAACACCCAGTGTCGCATAACACTCTGCGAGAACTTTCCTCATCTCACCTGAACGGAGCTTAAGTGTCGCGTATACGCCCTCGCGAGCAACAAGCTGCGCAGAAGAACCAGCACTTCGAGCAAGCTGAGCACCCTTCCCGGGACGCATCTCTACACAGTGAACAATACTACCCACGGGCATATTGCTAAGGGGTAAAGCATTTCCAGTCTTAATTGGCGCTTCTCGCCCAGACATTAATGACTGCCCCACCTTCAAGCCTTCCGGAGCGATAATGTATCGCCGTTCACCATCTGCGTACAACAATAGCGCTATATTTGAAGTGCGATTGGGATCATATTCAATTCTCTCTACCTTCGCAGGAATTGAATATTTGTCGCGCTTAAAGTCAACAATTCTATATTTACGTTTATGTCCACCACCCTTATGACGAACAGTAATTCGACCTAAGTTATTCCGACCACCACTTCGAGTCTTTTTCGCTGTTAATGAAGATAACGGCCCACCTTTATGATTATCTTTATTTACAACACCAACAGCGAAACGGCGCCCAGGTGAGGTAGGTTTACTTTTCACTAAAGCCATTTCAACCTCCTCCCACACTCAAAAAATCAATATCTTGACCAGCTTCCAAACGAACAACAGCCTTTTTCCAATCGGATCTAACTCCTTCCAAACGTCCTGTTCGCTTCTTTTTCCCTTTAACATTTAAAATGCGAACAGAGCGAACCTGAACGGAAAAAATTGATTCGACTGCTTTTTTCACCATCAATTTATTAGCTCTTGAATCAACCTTAAAAGTATGTTGACCGCTAACCTCAGAAAGCAAACTTGACTTCTCTGAAACATGAGGAGCAACCAGAACCTGATATTTACTGATACCGCTCACGTAAGCGCCCCCTCTAATTGTTTTAGAGCATCAATTTCAAACAAAACCTTATCTGAACGAACGAGACTGACAGGATTAACATTCTTCACCGATAAAACTTCAACTTTTTCAAGATTCCTTGAAGCCAGTCGAACAGCATCATTCACTTCAGATAACACAAGCAACACATTTTGTATGCGACAATCAACCCCCAGCCCACCTAGCGCATCAACAAGCAACTTCGTTTTCGCTTCAGAAAAGCCAAAGGACTCCATGACAACAAGCCGATCACCTCGAACCAACTCTGACAATATAGAGCGCATTGCACTCCGATACATTTTTTTATTCAGTTTCTGTTGATAAGAGCGAGGGCTAGAGGCAAAAGTAACACCACCTGACCGCCATAACGGAGAGCGTATAGTACCTGCACGCGCACGACCTGTACCTTTTTGCCGCCATGGTTTAGCACCACCACCATTTACAGCGGATCGACTCTTTTGAGCAACACTACCCTGCCTAGCTGCCGATAGATAAGCAACCACCGCCTGGTGCACAAGTGACGGATTGTACTCAACCCCAAAAACCGAGTCTACGCCTTCAACAGCAGACCCCTCATTTACTGTATTTAACTTCACTTACCCAGCCCCAACTTGTTTCTTTACCGCCGGTTTCACGACGACATCTCCACCTTTTGGACCCGGAATACCACCTTTCACTAAAAGGCAGTTATCTTCCGGACGAACACCAATCACTTCAAGGTTCTGTATCGTCCTCCGAACAGCACCCATATGACCCGCCATCTTTTTACCTTTAAAAACGCGCCCAGGCGTTTGATTCTGACCAATAGAACCAGGCGCCCTGTGCGAAAGCGAGTTACCATGCGTCGCATCTTGAGTACGGAAGTTATAGCGCTTGATAACACCACCATAACCCTTACCAATCGTTCTGGCTGCAACATCAACCCGCTGCCCAACCGAAAAAACTTCAACCGAAACTTCCGACCCAACGGCGTAACCAGGATCATCACCAACAACCGGAACCTCCCAAAGCCCCCGACCGGGAGAAACGCCTGCCTTTGCGAAGTGCCCACTCTCTGCCTTGGTCAAAGAAGAAGCCTTCTTTTCTCCAGTTGTGACTTGATAAGCGACATAGCCATCCTCATCAACAGAGCGAGCAGAAACAATCCTGTTAGGCAGAACCTCCACAACCGTCACCGGCTCAGATCTCCCGTCCTCCAAGAAAATCCGAGTCATACCGCATTTTTTCCCTAACAAACCAATTGACATTTCGGGTCCTAACTAAAAAGCCTCAGTGAGCACAACATTATAACATTGAGAAGTGAAGTGGCCAACAAAATATTACAACTATTTCTTTAATTCAGTTTTATCTGAACATCAACTCCAGCTGCTAAATCAAGCTTCATCAAAGCATCAACTGTTTTATCTGTTGGATCCAGAATATCCAATAACCTTTTATGCGTCCTCACTTCGTACTGATCACGCGCATCCTTATTAACGTGCGGGGAAATCAGTACAGTAAAACGTTCTTTCTTAACAGGCAGCGGAATAGGGCCAAGTACTCGAGCACCTGTCCGCTTAGCTGTCTCTAAAATTTCCCGAGCTGAGCGATCGATCAACTTATGATCAAAGGCTTTTAAACGAATACGAATATTTTGTTTTTGAGTTGCCATCTTATTCAATCACCTTTGATACGACTCCGGCGCCCACTGTACGGCCACCTTCACGAACAGCGAACCGTAAACCCTCTTCCATCGCAATCGGTGCAATCAGGTTAACTTTCACCTTAACATTATCCCCAGGCATGACCATTTCCACACCTTCAGGCAGTTCAACTGCTCCGGTCACATCCGTTGTCCGAAAATAAAACTGCGGTCGATAGCCATTAAAGAAAGGTGTGTGACGCCCTCCTTCATCTTTACTCAAAACGTAAACCTCAGCCTCAAATGTGGTGTGCGGGGTAATAGAGCCCGGCACGCAAAGTACTTGCCCTCGCTCAACGTCGTCGCGCTTGGTGCCCCGCAGCAGAACACCAACATTGTCGCCAGCTTCGCCCGAGTCCAGTAGCTTGCGGAACATTTCTACTCCGGTCACGGTGGTTTTGCTGGTATCCCGGATGCCGACAATTTCGATCTCATCACCAACCTTTACAATGCCACGCTCGATCCGACCCGTGACCACGGTACCCCGGCCTGAGATAGAGAAGACGTCTTCAATCGGCATAAGGAAGGGCTTGTCAACCGGACGCTCGGGCAAAGGAATGTAGGAGTCTAACGCTTCCAACAGTTTCAATACGGCAGGTACGCCAATGTCGCTACTGTCATTCTCAAGAGCTTTGAGCGCAGAGCCTGTTACGATTGGGGTGTCATCACCGGGGAAGTCGTAACTGTCCAGCAGTTCTCGCACTTCCATTTCAACCAGCTCCAGCAACTCTTCGTCGTCAACCATGTCGGCTTTATTCAGAAATACGACGATGTAGGGAACGCCTACTTGACGAGCCAGAAGGATGTGCTCCCGCGTCTGCGGCATGGGACCGTCAGCCGCTGAACAGACGAGGATGGCGCCGTCCATCTGCGCAGCCCCTGTGATCATGTTTTTCACGTAGTCCGCATGACCTGGACAGTCAACGTGTGCGTAGTGACGATTTTCGGTTTCGTATTCAACGTGCGCTGTCGCGATGGTGATCCCGCGAGCACGCTCTTCAGGCGCATTGTCAATCTGATCATAGGCCTTGAACTCACCGCCACGCTGCTCAGCACATACTTTTGTCAATGCCGCTGTCAGCGTCGTTTTACCATGATCAACGTGACCTATCGTTCCCACGTTGACGTGCGGCTTCGTCCTCTCAAACTTTTCCTTCGACATCTGGTTTTACCTCTTCAAACCGTTTAAGTTATGCAGATTAAAAAATGGAGCCCATAACCGGACTTGAACCGGTGACCTCTTCCTTACCAAGGAAGTGCTCTACCGACTGAGCTATATGGGCATTAATCGCAGCGTAAGCGTCTTTATACTACCCTGCCCCATCGCACAGTCACATCAATGGAGCGGGTGATGGGAATCGAACCCACATCATCAGCTTGGAAGGCTGAGGTTCTACCATTGAACTACACCCGCTAAGCCAGCCACAACTTCTCAACAACCATGGTGGAGGGGGGAGGATTCGAACCTCCGAAGGCGGAGCCAGCAGATTTACAGTCTGCCCCCTTTGGCCACTCGGGAACCCCTCCGAATAAAAGACGCTAATTATGCCTACCCCACTCCATTGAGTCAATTTTTATTATATTGAAATGACTGATCACAATCACCAGCTAAGGCTTGACCTCGACAACACCGGGATGAATGGCTGTCCCTTCAATGATTCGCCCTGAAGCGGTGTTGCGAACAGACACTATCTGGCCTTTTTCGGCACTTTTCAAAGCCACACCTGCACTTTGCACCTTAATTCCATTCGATGAAGCAATGACCGTCACACGCTGCCCTTGTTTAATAAGATAGGGCGGCTTCAAGTACATATTTGTGACCACTCGGTCCACATCAATCAGCCTGCGCGCCTGCTGACCAACGACACCACGGAGGTCACTGTAGTAGCTAGCAGGAAGTTGACTTAAGCTCATTTTTACCAGTTGTAAGTCATCAGGCTCAATAATTTTCCCACGCACTATGACCCTTCTCGTTTTCACAACATCAATGTTGCTTTCAAGCGTCACTGGCACAAAAATACGCCACGGCTTAGGGCCAGCACATTTAATACTTAAAAAAAGACGCCCCTGACGCCTTGTTGCATCTTTTGTCTCAACATCTAATGATTGCCCACAACTTGCGAGCCTTAAGCGTGGATCTAACGCATCAATGCGAACTTTAACGGGGTAAGGGGCATTTTTATAGAGCTCATGCAGATAAGTTTCTGCCGCTTGCTTGATTTTCTCAAGATCTTCCACCGCGTCCATCGCCCATGCGACCTGAGCCGGCAAGACGAAGCCGCCTATCCAGAGTATAAAGGCCAATGCTTTTACTCTCGGTCTTTTCATCACCTTAATGCTCTCATCCCTGCTGATGCCATCACTAGTTTCTACCCTAAACCCAAATATAGCTAAAGCAGAAAAAAAAGTGGCCGAAAAACATTTAAGGATTTGCACACCTGAATCGCTTTATTCGGGCTAACCAAGGCGGCCTCAGACCCCTGGATAATTGGGAGAACACTATATGTCTGGCTTTATCGCGTCTGTCGACGCTCGAACGCAGCTTGCGGGACACAATCGGCTCGAACTTTTACTGTTTCGATTAAATGGCAAGCAACGTTTTGGGATCAACGTTTTTAAGGTGCGTGAAGTGATTCAATGCCCGCCACTCACTCAAATACCCCAATCACACAGCGTCGTCCGCGGCATCATTAATATTCGCGGCACAACCATGTCAGTGATGGACCTCAGCATGGCAATTGGGCTGACACCGGTTGAAGATATTTCCGATGCTTTTCTGATCATCACGGAGTTTAACCAAAAGGTACAAGGCTTCTTGGTCGGCTCAGTTGACCGTATCGTCAACCAAACATGGAAAGAAATCATGCCGCCCCCTAAAGGCAGCATTAGTAAAAGCTATTTAACCGCCGTTGCTCACATGGAAGGTGAGCTTGTGGAAATTCTGGATGTCGAGCGCGTCTTGGCAGAAGTCAATGGCGCTGAAACAGAGATATCAAAAGAAATTTCAGATCAAAATCAAGTTGAGGAACTTAACAAAAATCTCGTTCTGATTGCTGATGACTCGGTTGTCGCTCGCAACCAAGTCAAAAAAACAGCGGAACAGCTTGGCCTTGAACCAGTATTAGCCTGTGACGGCGCCGAGGCGCTGCAACTACTGGAAAACTGGGCAAGCAATGGCTCCACTGAGCTTGAGCGCCTGGCACTCATTATATCGGATATCGAGATGCCCAAAATGGACGGTTACACCTTGACAACCCTCATCCGCCGGGACCAAAGACTGCAACATTTCCGTATTTTATTACACACATCAATGAGCGGCGGGTTCAACCAGGCGATGGTCGATAAAGTCGGAGCTGATGAGTTTATCGCCAAATTCGAACCAGATATCCTCGCTTCCGGCATAGGCAGGCACGTCAATCAAGTCCATACCCCCAAGCAGTAGCAGAACACAGCCTCCTCATCGCGGGACTGCAAAACTGTGTTGCCGCCCGCCCACCTCTTGCCGCCCTCCGCGCGCTCTAAAAGTTCCATGAATACCTCTCACTGCAAACAGAAAATATAAAAACACTTTACAAATCAATTAATTATCAAAAATCAACCCAACGGAAATCAAAAACTACCCAACAAATAAAAACATTGGCACATCTCCTGCTGAATAATTTCCAGACACAATGATTTGGAGAATACGGTGGGACTCGATAAAGCACTCGGAATTCATGACGACGCGTTACTTTTACGCTCACGGAGAGCGACATTACTCGCATCCAATCTCGCCAATGCCGATACCCCGAATTACAAAGCACAGGATATTGACTTTCACTCGGCATTGAAAACGGCATCAAAAACCGATGTTTCGATGACTCAAACGCACCAGCGCCACCTTGTCGGTGCGCACAGCACAGAGGGCCAGCTCCAATTCAGGCACCCGCATCAGCCCTCGTTGGACGGCAACACGGTAGAAACTCAGGTTGAGCAAGCACTCTTTGCTGAAAACGCAGTGCAGTATCAAGCAAGCCTGCAGTTTGTTGGAAATAAATTCAAGTCGCTCTCGGCAGCCATTAAGGGAGAATAATAATGTCGTTGTTTGATAACTTTAATGTCGCCGGTTCCGCAATGAATGCCCAGTCCCTTCGACTGAACCTTGTTGCCAGCAACATGGCGAACGCAGACACCATTACTCAAAATCCTGACGAAGCCTACCGGGCCCGGCACCCCGTGTTCCAACAGGTTTTACAAGATGCCGACAACCAGGCAACCGGCGTGCGTATGGTTGCCGTTGTCGAGAACCAGTCACCGATTCCGGTCCGGCACCAGCCCGGCCACCCATTGGCAGATGAAAACGGCAAGATCGGAAGAGCGTCG
>OBIC01000065.1_pt1 | contig 55930 bp, 49 predicted proteins | sample 1519831 | NCBI WGS metagenome assembly OBIC01 (sample SAMN03019805, study PRJEB22545) | beach sand metagenome | biome: beach; feature: sea beach; material: beach sand | place: USA: Municipal Pensacola Beach, FL | collected 2010-10-20 | depth 40-45 cm m
TGCCGGCTAATGATGGCTTGTTTTCGCACGTAACCTGAAAGAGCTGCTGCTGGCGGCACCCGCTGGCCCGCACACAATCATGGGGCTGGACCCAGGCTTACGCACCGGCGTAAAAGTTGCCGTCATTGACTCGACCGGCCAGCTTACAACCCACGCCACCATTTTTCCCCATGCGCCACAAAAACAGTGGGAAGCTGCCCTCACCGAGCTGAAAAACATCTGCGAACGCGAGCACGTCAGTCTAATCGGTATCGGGAATGGCACCGCCAGCCGGGAAACGGATAAGCTGGTCGGCGCACTCATGAAACAGGCGCCTGAACTGAAATTACAAAAAATTGTTGTCAGCGAAGCGGGCGCTTCCGTGTACTCCGCCTCCGAATACGCCGCTCGTGAATTTCCCGACCTGGATGTTTCTTTCAGAGGCGCTGTTTCGATTGCCCGCCGCTTGCAAGACCCACTCGCCGAATTGGTCAAAATTGATCCCAAAGCCATTGGCGTGGGGCAATATCAACACGATGTCAATCAAATACACTTGGCTCGCAGTCTTGATGCGGTGGTCGAAGACTGTGTGAATCAGGTGGGTGTCGATTTAAACACGGCTTCGATACCGCTTTTATCTAGAATTTCCGGACTGAACCCCGTTACCGCCGCTAATATTGTTCAGTTTCGAGATGAACACGGTTCATTTAAAGCCCGGGAAACACTTAAAAAAGTGACGCGACTGGGTCCCAAAACTTACGAACAGTGCGCTGGTTTTTTACGCATCCCAAAGGGTATCAACCCGCTGGATGCTTCAAGCGTCCACCCAGAGGCTTATTCACTTGTCGAAAAAATCGCCACAGATCACAACCGCCCCATTGACGCGTTGATCGGCGACAGCGGATTCCTGAAAAAACTTGATCCCAAACGCTATATCCAGGCACAGTTTGGCTTACCAACCGTCATCGATATTATCAAGGAACTGGACAAGCCCGGGCGGGATCCCAGACCTGAATTCCGCACGGCAAAGTTTCAGGATGGCATTGAAAAAATGACAGACTTGCAGCCCGATATGATCCTGGAAGGGGTTGTTTCCAATGTGACGAATTTTGGTGCATTCGTGGACATCGGCGTACACCAGGATGGTTTGGTCCATATCTCGGCACTTGCCGATCGATTTGTGAAAAACCCGCATGATGTCGTCAAGCCTGGCGATATTGTCAAAGTCAAAGTGCTTGAACTGGAACCCGAACGCAAACGCATCGCCTTAACGATGCGTTTAACAGAGCCTGCGGAAAAAACCAAAAACAAGCCCAAACGAAAACAAGCAGACAGTGGGGCCTCACATTCACCCAAAGCCAAACAGCACCCCAAAAAGACTAAGGCAGCCTCTGGTAATAACGCCTTTGCGCTGGCCTTCGCCGAGGCCAAAAAGAAGCAGTGAGCCAGCCTGTACGGTGATGTGTTTTCTGCAAAGGCCTCAATACTGCATTGTTTGCGCGATAATGGTCCGCTGGATTTGTGAGGTACCACCACCCACCGTGGCCTGCATGCCCTCCCGGAAGTAGCGCTCCATGTCCGCCTCCGGCAGCATGCCGTGACCACCCATAATCTGGATGCCTTGCCGGGTCACCTTTTGCAGGGTTTCTGAGGCAAGCAATTTGGCCATGGAGACTTCTCGCAATGCATCTTGACCGGCATCAATCATCGCGGCAGAACGGTACGTCAGCAACCGGGCGGCATCCACTTCTGTTTGCATGTCCGCCAGCCTATGCCGGAGTACTTGAAATTTAAAAATAGGCTGGCCAAATGCTTCCCGCTGATGGGCGTATGCCAGTGCATCATCAACAGCCTGCTGGGCGCATCCCACATAGCTGGCGGCAATACTCACCCGTTCCAGCTGTAAATGGTTGGTGATGATCTCCCAACCTTGTCCTTCTTCACCTAATCGGTTTTCCACCGGTACTTTAGCCCCATCCAGAAAAATCTGGTTGGTGCCGGTACCCCGCCGGGCGAGGGTTTTTAACTTGCGCAGCTCCATCCCAGGGGTGTCATTTGGAATCAGTAGCACGGACAGTCCCTGTCGCTTGGGGGCATCAGGGTCGGTTCTGACCAGCATGCAAATCACGGCATTGGTCGCGCTGGAGCCGGAACACCACTGTTTTAATCCGTTCAGAACATAGTGATCTCCCGCCTTGACTGCCCGTGTGTTGGCCGCAGCCGCATCGGAGCCTGAATGGGGCTCCGAAATAGAAATAGCAAAGCGGTTTTTACCTTCGATAAAAGGTTGAAGAAATTTTTCCTGCTGTTCAGGCGTTCCGTAGTGAATCAAGTTTTGCGCTGTAAACTGGGAAACCCCAATCGCACCGCCAAAGTCCATGCTGTACTTTCCTGCCGCTTCACAAAAGAGTGTGTAGGCCATGGTGTCGGCCCCCATCCCTCCCAGCTCCTCGGGAATCAGCATAGTCACCATACCTAACTGGTGGAGTTTTTCGAAACCTTCGTAATAGTACTGGCGATTCATGTCACACTCACGGATATATTCCCGGGTGATTTCCTTATCCATTACCCGGTGACATGTGTCTCGCCATTGCTGCTGCTCTTCGGTTAAAAAGTTATCAAAGCTCATTTTCTCCTCCCATATTTTCTATTTATTTATGGTGATAAAAGCGCTATCTTTGGTTGAACCATTCATGTTCAAAACAATTGACAGTGTAGTAATTTTATACATAGCATTAAAATAAAATATATAAAAATCAAAACATAATTAACGATAGGGGATGAGAGCAAATGAAAAAGCATACGGCTGCTCTGGCGATTATATTGACCGCTGTGACATTCATAACCGGCACAGCACAAGCAAAAACACTCAAAATGCGTATCTCCCTGGATACAGCCCCAGCCCATATCCGTAATAAGTCCATTGAGCAATTTGTTGAAAAGCTAAAAGCACGCGCAGGGGACCAGTTAGATATCAAGATATTCAGTAGCGCACAGTTGTTCCGCGACCGAGATGTTTTAAAAGCGCTGCGGCAAGGAGGGATTGAGATGGGCGCCCCGGGTTTCTGGCATATGGGCGGTTTAGTGCCGGAAGCAGCTATCCCGATGTTGCCTGTTTTTTACGGGTTAACCATCGACCAGGCAGAAAGTGTTTTGGATGGCGACTACAGCGAAAATGTCAACCAGCGCATTGAACAAAAATCCAAAGTCAAAGTACTTGGCAAATGGTTAACACTGGGGCTGGCGCACACGTATTCCGTTGATAAACCACTTAAAGAGCATGCTGATTTAAAAGGCATGAAGGTACGTGCTCCCGGCGGAACACCTAATGTCGTGCGTTTAAAAACACTGGGGGCGATACCGGTTAAAGTAGCCTTTTCGGACTTACCCCTGGCGCTCTCTCAGGGAACGATTGACGGTTTCATCAGTACCAATGAAAGCATTGTCAGCTCCAAGCTGTGGGAATCTGGCTTAAAGTACAGTATTCAGGACAGTCAATTCACAGGAGCCTATATTCCTGTCGTCAGTCAATCGTTCTGGAAGAAGTTATCCCCGGATTTGCAAAAGCTTATAGTAGACACTTGGGCAGAAAGCATTAACGGTATGCGCTCAGCCACCCGTACCGCTCAAGACGAGGCACTGACGGTGTTAAAGGACAAGGGGCTGTCGATTGTGGTTCCTTCTGCTGAGGCATCACGGCAAATGCGCGAAGAACTAATGGGCATACAACCCGAGTTGGTCGAAAAAATGAAAATCGATCCGGCCATTATCGAGAGCGTTACACAGAAAATCCGAGCTTTCAAATAAGCACAGCTGTTGCTTATGATCAGCAAAAGCTGGAACCGCCTGGAAGGTTGGCTCACAGGGCTGCTTGCGCTCTTTGCGCTGGGAACCGCCATCTTTGAAATGTTAGTGCGGTTAGCGATCCCGGCCTGGACCAGTGACGGGCCTGAAGAAATTATTGTTTACACGCTGGTCTGGGCGCTCTTTGTCTGCGCCAGTACACTGGCCTCGGAACAGCGGCATGTCCGCGCAGATATTCTGCTGATTCGCTTTCCACAACAGGGTAAACGTTTTGCGGAGAGTATCAGCGCGTTAGCCGGATTATTTTTTTCCGTGATGCTGCTTTATTACGGTGCCTTGGCCGCAATGGAAGCCTGGGAGCTGGACGAGCGCAGTGTCAGTATGTTGCGGCTGCCACTGTGGATCTATTACGCCTGTTTGCCGGTTGGTTGTTTCCTGCTGACTCTGCGGTATGCCATTCGTCTGATCTCACTGATTTTCTGTTTCCAACCGGCGCTTATCGTGACGCATGAAATACTCCCAGTGCCCGATACGGAAAAATCCGAACGGGAAAGCAGGCCATGATCACTTCAATTATCCTGCTTGCTCTGTTTTTCTTTTTGCTGGCAATTGGCACGCCGATTTTCCTGGTACTGGGTGTTACCACACTGATTTTGTATCTTGTCGAAGGTACACCGATTATCGGTATCGCCTCGCTCATGCTGGACAATCTCAATTCGCCTATTTTGATGGCCATTCCCTTTTTTGTGATTGCCGCCAGCTTTATGCAACGCGGCGGCATTGCCAAAGCGTTGGTGGATATGGCCAATGCCTGGGTCGGTGTGCTCCCGGGTGGTCTGGGGATGGTCGCTGTTGCCGCGTGCACAGTATTTGCGGCAATCTCCGGCTCCAGCGTGGCCACAGCGATGACGATGGGTACCATCCTGATTCCCGCCATGGTCGCACGCAATTACCCTTTACCTTTTTCGCTCGGGGTTGTCGGTGCGTCGGGCACCCTCGGTATTCTGATCCCTCCAAGTCTGGCCTTGCTGATTTATGCTCTCATGGCGGAAGAGTCGGTTCCCCGGCTTTTTCTCGCCGGCGTGATTCCCGGTCTGCTGCAAGCCGGCTTATTCGCCCTTTACGTGATGTATGTCGCGCGCAAGCAGAATTTACCCAAGCGGGACCCCATTTCACTATCGGATTTTTTACGCATTAATGTGTATGCCTTACCTGCGTTGTCCCTGCCCGTAGTTATTCTGGGGGGCATTTACTCAGGCTTGGTGACTATTTCCGAAGCAGCGGCACTGTCTGCTCTCATCGCAATTGTCGTCAGCATCTTCATTTACCGGGAGTGCCGTTTGCGCGAGGCCATTTCGATTGCCGCCGAGGGCATGAAAAGCGCCAGCACCATCATGATTATTATCGCAACTGCGCTGGCTTTTGGTCACTGGGTCACTAACTCAGGGATGCCCGATGCGTTAATCGAATTCGTGGTAGAAAAAGAACTGAAAAGCTGGCAATTCCTAATCATTATCAACCTGGTTTTACTCGTTCTTGGCATGTTTTTAGAGGTGGCTTCGGTCTTATTAATCACATTACCTCTGCTGTTACCCTTGCTTGAGCCTCTGGGCATTGATCCTATTCATTTCGGGATCATTTTTACAGTGAATATGGAACTTGCATTGATCACCCCACCCATTGGCATCAACCTGTATGTGCTCTCCAGTATTTCCAAAACCAGTATTGGTCATGTCATTAAAGGCATTACCCCCTTCATTTTCATTATGGTCGGACTCGTTCTGCTCATCACGTATGTTCCAGCAATTTCCATGTGGTTACCCAATCTTGTCTTCGAATAAAAGCACTGTATCAACCCTCATTAAATAAACAATAACGAAACCGGAGGACACCAAGATGCTTAATAAGATCACCGCGACACTGGCCTTGCTGTTATTTGTATTGATGGCTTTACCTTCAAGCTACGCTCAATCGCTCACAATGAGAATTTCGCACGATTCGCCTCCCGGGCATGTGCGCACGGTGACACTACAAACGTTTATTAAGCAAGTAGAGGAACGATCAAACGGTCAAATTACCGTAAAAGTGTATGGTAATGGACAACTATTCCGTGACAGAGATGTGCTCAAAGCCTTACGCCAAGGTGGGATCGAAATGGGCTTACCAGGCTATTGGTTTGTCGGCGGTTTGGTCCCTGAGGCGGCGATTCCCATGCTCCCTGCCTTTTTTGGGCTACCTCCCGAGAAGGCCGGGAAGCTGCTTGACGGCTCACTCAGTCAAACCGTCAATGACCGGCTCGAAAAGAAAGGTAAAGTTAAAACCCTGGGGCGGTGGTTCACATTTGGGCCGGCACAAATTTACTCGGTTGAAAAGCCCATAAAAAGTCATGCCGACCTAAAAGGAATGAAAATTCGTGCACCAGGCGGCACGCCCAACGTCGCCCGGATCATCGCGTTTGGCGCATCGCCTGTAAAAATAACGTTTACCGATCTACCATTGGCCTTATCACAAGGCTCACTGGATGCCTTTATTAGTGCCAATGAAAGTATTGTGAGCAAGAAGCTGTGGGATACTGGGATTCGATACTCTTTGCAAGATAATGAGTTTACTGCAGCTTATATTCCAATGGTGAGCCAAACGTTTTGGAAAAAGCTCACCCCGGACTTGCAGAAAATGCTGGTAGATACGTGGGATGAAAATGTCGATGCGATGCGGGAAGCCGCTAAAATCGCTGACCAGGAAGCACTGAGTGTCTTGAAAACAAAAGGTATTGAAATCGCCGTACCCACACAAGACCAAATCAAAGCTGTTCGAAACGATTTGCTAAAAACACAACCCGAGTTGGTTAAAAAAATGCAAATTGATCAAACCGTGATCGACCAAGTTGTCTCTGAACTGCGTGAATTAGAAAAATAATCGGTCAAACGAACAGGGCCAACCGGAGAAGACCCTGCTCATCGAACGCTATATTAGGCTGACTTTGGCATATGCAAGTCCATTTGTGGGTAAGGGATAGAAATGCCTTCCGCATCAAAGGTTAATTTAACTTTTTCGTTTAAATCAAAATAAACAGGCCAGTAATCCCCACTGTTTACCCATGGTCTGACATTAAAGTTCACACTGCTATCTGCCAGCTCACCCACAGCAACCAAAGGCGCGGGGTCGCTTAAAATACGTTGGTCTTCAGCAATGATCCTTTCTAAAATTTCTTTTGCTTTTTTAATATCGTCGTCGTAACCAATGCCAAAAACCATATCAATACGCCGGGTGGGCTTAGTTGAATAGTTGGTGATCGTACCGCCATAAATTTGACCATTAGGGACGATAATTTGTTTGTTATCGCCTGTTCTCATCATCGTCGTAAAAATGGTTATGCTTTCTACAACCCCTGTGCTACCACCCGCTTCAACAAAGTCTCCCTCTTTAAAGGGCCTGAAAATGATCAACATCACACCGGCTGCAAAGTTCTGCAAAGTGCCCTGTAATGCCAGGCCAACGGCTAAACCGGCGGCACCGATCAAAGCAATCAATGATGTGGTATCCACACCTAATTGATTCAGTGAAGCAATAACAACCACTAACAATAACAAGGTGTAAATAATGGATGAAACAAAATTAATCAGAATTTGATCCCATCCAGCCTTACCAAATAACTTGGAAATAACGTTGGTGATAGTCCGAGCAACTATCCGCCCGATGATAAAGATCACTAGGGCAAAAAGAATATTAATACCCCAGGGAATCACATATGCATGAAGAGCGGCATTCATGTCGAAGTTTTCTAACATTTTTCTTTCCTTTTCAATGGATTATTAGTTAGGATTGCCAATTAAAGTGAAGATGTTACGACGATAGGATGGAAAAGTCACTTTACAAGAGTATGTATGTCCACTCAAGATATTGATGTTAATGAAAAAATAAGCACGTCGACGGTATTCGAACACCCCCTCTCAGAACGTGTAAGACTGCTTTTACGCTTGGAGCAGTTTTTTAAGCGGCTTGCGTTTCATTTGGAAAAGAACTCGATATGGGATACGCATGCGGCTATCAGTGTACTTTTGCGCCTGGTCGATATCTGCTCGCGGAGTGATCTGAAAGGTGAACTCATTATTGAACTGAACCGGCAAAAAGACTGCATGTTACGCAAACATGCACGCCCTTATCAGCACCTAATTCAAGCGGCGACAGAGGAACTCTCTGCGCTCACAGAAAAACTGATTGACCACGACGGGCGCTTGGGTAACCACCTGAAAGATAATGATTTTTTACAAAATGTACAACAACGCTGTTTTAGCAGTAATGACTCAAATATTGTCGGTCTCCCTGTCTACCAGCTCTGGCTCGATTTACCGCCCGAGCAGCGCCAGGCAGACCTGGTGACTTGGCTAACGCCATTCAAGTTATTGGAAACGTCTGTCACAACCGGTCTCGCTAATATTCGCAGTAACCAAGAAAAGCTGAGGCTGAAGGCGCCCAAAGGCTATTTCCATCAGACTTTTACGAATGACCAAATGCGAGAGTGCCAGATCATCCAGGTTCAATGCGACGATGACGCCCGTACTTTTCCAAAACTGAGCGCCGGTAAGCACGGAATGAGTATTCAATTTTACGCTTGGAATGTGGAGGCAACCTCAAGCCAGCGCAGTGAAAAGGATGTCCACTTTACGATCACTTTTTGTGGCGTCTAGCCTACCAGTCGGTACCGGCTAGTCACGCTTTCCCTCTTCCCAAAGTCCGCGTATCGCCGCGATCCCCTGCCCACCTGATGCCCATACGGATGGCCGATCTTCAAGCCCCATTCCACCCAGCGCATAAGCCGGTCTGTTGGCTCGCTTAGCCATGTCAGAAAACCCATTCCAGCTCAAACTATTTTTTAATGCAGGGTGAGAGGCCGTCAGCATGACCGGCGAAATCAATACGAAGTCCGCATCGATGAGCCCGGCTTGAGTCAACTCTGCACCGTTATGACACGCAGCCGATAACAGAAAATCCTCGCTGAAAGGCCGTTGGGAAAAGGTCTTTAAGCGATAGGAGTTAAGATGACAGCCATGAGCTGCCACTTGATCTAACACACGGGGGTCGGCATTCACCAAAAGGCGAACACGGTGTTGCTGGCACAACGCCAACACATCCTCCGCCAAGGCACAATAATCAGCCTCAGGTAAAGAAGGCGCGCGTAGCTGTATCATTGAAAGTGAGTGCCGGACAATGCTTCTTTCCAATGTTTTCAAAAAAGTTTCGGTGTTCGGCAAGCGAACTTCTGGTGTGATTAATAACCGATCGGGTAAGTGCAGTGCGCGTAAAACGGGCAAATTAGCCTCAGGGAAAGCGTAGTTTGATAGCTCATCAATACCCACCCAAGCAGTGACTTGCCCTTCCCGACCAAAGGGTACTCCTTCAAATGTATCAACTCTCCAGAAATCAATACACAGAGTCCGGTTCTCGTGGGTGTGCGTCACAGAGATCAGAGGTCGGCACGAGGAAATATGAATACCGAGCTCTTCCCAAAGCTCTCGTGCCAATGCTTCCTCAGAAGTTTCCCCGGGCTCAATTTTTCCACCCGGGAATTCCCATTTACCCGCTAAGTGTTGTGAGGCTTGGCGGCGACTGATGAAGACTTGATTGTGAGGATTCACAATCGCCGCAGCCGCCACTCGGAGGATGGACAAACGAACGTCCTTTACGTTCTGTATTCGGCATTGATCGTAACGTACTCATGAGACAAATCGCTCGTCCACACAGTGGCGGCATGCCCCCCCCTGCCAAGCACGATCCGTACGGTAATCTCATCTTTTGCCATTTCTGCCTGACCATCGGCATCCTGGTAACCGTCAACCGGTTGCCCGCCTTTGATTAAATTAACCTCGCCCAAGTACAGGTCAATGAGGTTAATATCCAGATGCGCTAATCCTGAACGCCCAATTGCGGCCAATAGCCGACCCCAGTTTGCATCACTGGCAAACAAGGCTGTTTTGACCAATGGTGAATGTGCAACCGTGTAAGCAACCTTCCGACACTCGGCCTCAGTCGCGCCACCTTCGACCTGAAGGGTCACAAATTTGGTCGCCCCTTCGGCGTCGCGGATAACGGCTTGCCCTAACTCTATGAAAAGGGACTGCACTGCGCTTACGAAATGTGGCCAGTCAGGGTGAGAAGCGTCTAAAGGCCGGTTAGCCGCCTGGCCCGAAGCCATCACTACACACGCATCATTGGTGGAGGTGTCTCCATCAACCGTCAAGCTGTTCAGTGAGTACGCGAGCACTCGCTTTAACAAGCCTTGTAACGCAGCGCCTTCAACACACGCATCTGTGCCAATAAAGGCCAGCATGGTGGCCATATTAGGGCAAATCATGCCTGCACCTTTAATGATGCCCGTAATCGTGATGATCTTATTGTCAATGGTGAGTTGCCGGCTACAACCTTTGGGCAGTGTATCCGTCGTCATGATGCCTTTAGCTGCTTCCATCCAATTATCAGCATCCAGTTGATTGACGATATCAGGAATTTTTTGACAGATTTTTTCAACCGGCAGAGGCTCACCAATCACACCTGTCGAAAAAGGCAGTACCTCCGTTTCGTCCAGGTTGAGCATGCGTGCAACAGCTTGACAGGATTGGCGGGCGCTGTGTTCACCTCGAGCCCCTGTCCCTGCATTCGCATTACCGGCATTAATTAACAGTGCACGCGGAGTGCGTTTAGCCAAGTGGTCTTTTGCCACGATTACTGGCGCTGCGCAGAATGCATTTTGCGTGAAGGCAGCCGCAACCTCGGCTCCTTCATTCAAGGTAATCAGTACCAGATCATCAGCACCCGACTTCTTTAGACCCGCAGCATCACTGGCGAGCTGAATGCCTTTAATGGGTGAAAGCTCTTCGAGATGTTTTAATCCAACAGGCACAACAAAGCGTCTCTCTTTGAAAAAAATTGAATTTACTGCAAGCGGCCATGGCATTGTTTATATTTTTTGCCTGACCCACAGGGACACGGTTCATTACGCCCCACTTTAGGCGTCTCGCGAACAAAAGGTTGCTCACTCTCCTCGCCGTGTTGCGCTTGATTCTGTGGGGAGGCGGGTGGCGTATCGTCAAAGGCCGAAGGAGCGGCTTCGTGTTGGAAATCCATGGCTTGAGCAGATGGTTTCTGCTCTTTTTCCAGTGCCTCTACCGCCTCTTGGCTCTGAACTTGTACTTTGGAGAGAAATCGGATCACTTCCAACCGGAAATCGTCCAACATGTTCCGGAACAAATCAAAGGACTCTCTTTTGTACTCTTGTTTGGGATTTTTCTGAGCGTAGCCTCTAAGGCCTATGCTTTGCCTGAGATAGTCCATCGCCGCCAAGTGCTCTTTCCACTGCTCGTCCAGCACTTTCAATACGATCATCTTCTCAAAGTGCCGCAGTGCCGCACTGCCAGCCAGAGCCTCTTTGGCTTGATAGCTATCAGCCAGCTGTTGTGTGACACGTTCGTACAACCCATACTCATCAAGGTCGTCATCCGCATCCAGCCAGACTTGAAGATCACAGACTTCACCAAACTCTTTTTCGATGGCTTCCTGTGCGGCAGGAATATCCCACATTTCATCCATGGAGTCGGGGGGAATGTGTGTACTGATGACGTCTTTTACGACACTTTTACGCATTTCGATGATTGTTGCAGAAATGTCTTCGCTGGCGATGACCTCATCCCGCTGCTCGTAAATTATCTTACGCTGGTCATTTGCGATGTCATCGTATTCCAACAAGTGTTTGCGCATATCGAAATTGTGCGCTTCCACTTTACGCTGTGCATTTTCAATGGCTTTTGTAACCCACGGATGCTCTATGGCTTCACCCTCTTCCATGCCCAGCTTTTGCATCAGACTTGATACACGCTCCGATGCGAAAATCCGCATCAGACTATCTTCTAACGACAAATAAAACCTTGATGAGCCTGGATCGCCCTGGCGACCCGAGCGGCCCCGGAGCTGGTTGTCAATCCGCCTTGATTCATGTCGTTCTGTGCCGACAATGTGTAGTCCACCCGCTGCCAGGACCTGGTCATGGCGCTCTTTCCAAGCGGCCCGAACTTCGTCGATTTTAGTCGCAGTTGCATCATCACCCAGCGCCGTGATCTGTGCATCCAGGTTACCGCCAAGTTGGATATCCGTTCCCCGCCCCGCCATATTAGTTGCGATAGTGACTGCGCCAGGCAAACCCGCATTTTCGACAATGTTCGCTTCTCGTTCGTGCTGTTTTGCGTTCAACACTTCATGCGGTACTTTTTTATCTTTCAATAAGTTTGCAATATATTCAGAAACCTCAATAGAAGTCGTGCCCACTAATACAGGTTGTCCGCGCTTGTGGCAGTCTTCAATGTCCTCGCATACAGCATCGAACTTTTCACGGGCGGTTAGAAAGACCAAGTCGGCCCGATCTTCCCGAGCCATTTGCTTATGTGTCGGTACGGCAACGACTTCAAGACCGTAGATTTGCTGAAACTCATAGGCTTCTGTATCGGCTGTCCCTGTCATACCCGCCAGTTTTTCATAAAGCCGGAAATAGTTCTGGAAGGTGATCGAGGCCAATGTTTGGCTTTCCTGCTGTATTTGAACCCCTTCTTTTGCTTCTACCGCTTGATGAAGACCATCTGACCAGCGCCGCCCAGGCATTGTGCGGCCTGTAAACTCATCAACGATAATGACTTCACCATCACGCACGATGTATTCATCATTTTTATGATAGAGCACATGTGCGCGCAGTGCGGCATTCACATGGTGCAGCAGGCTAATGTGCTGAGTGTCGTAGAGGCTCTCCCCTTCCTCCAGCAAACCATGTTCGACGAGCAATGCTTCAACGTGGTCGTGCCCGTTTTCAGTTAAAAAAACCTGTTTACTTTTCTCATCAACGGTGAAGTCACCCTCACTTCCATCCTCTACTGCCTGCTGAAGGCTCGGGATAACAACATCAACACGTTTATAAAGCTCACTGTTTTCATTCGAAGGACCTGAAATAATCAGCGGTGTTCTGGCTTCGTCAATTAAAATGGAGTCCACCTCATCCACGATTGCGAAATGCAATCCACGCTGAACTTTCTCTTCTGTAGACAGGACCATGTTGTCGCGCAAGTAATCGAAGCCAAACTCGTTGTTCGTGCCATAAGTAATGTCAGATTGATAAGCGGCCCGTCTTTCTTGTTGATTAAGCCCCGGGACAATCACCCCCGTGCTTAAGCCCAGATAGGCATAGAGTTTTCCCATCCACTCAGCATCGCGCTTGGCCAGGTAGTCATTCACTGTGACAACATGCACGCCTTTGCCTTCTAACGCATTCAGATAAACCGCTAATGTCGCCACAAGGGTTTTACCTTCCCCTGTTTTCATTTCAGCGATTTGTCCTTGGTGAAGGACCATGCCACCAATGAGCTGCACATCAAAATGCCGCATCCCTAATACACGCTTGCTTGCTTCCCTGACTGTCGCAAACGCCTCAATTAAAATGTCTTCTTCGGTCTCCTCGCTATCAAGCCGTTGACGAAAGCTTTCTGTTTTTTTCTTTAGCTCTTCATCGGATAAGGCTTCGTATTCAACTTCCAGTGACCCAACTTGATTTGCTATTTTTTGCATGCGTTTGACAAGACGTTCATTTCGACTGCCAAATAACACTTTCCCTAATTTAGAAATCATTCATTTATAGCCTTGGTGAAAATTTAATAACCACGGTGTCTATTTCAACTGTCGACAAAGTAAACCAAACATGTTTGCCCCGGCCCACTGCGTTAACGTCAGTTCAATAGGTTTAGCTCATGGGTGCGAGTGGAATACTCCCGAAAACAGGAAGAGGAAAATCCATTTTATTGCCGATTGGCATAAATGAACTTTTTGGGATCAATATGCTTTCCGTTCACAATAACTTCGAAGTGTACGTGTGGACCCGTCGATCGACCGGTATTCCCCATTTTGGCAATCACCTGCCCTTTCTTGACGCGCTCACCGACCTTAACAAGGTTTTCTTGATTATGAGCATAACGAGTGATGTAGTCATTACCGTGATTAATTTCAACCATTTTTCCATAATCGACGTGATCACCAGCAAATGTTACTACCCCACCTGCGACGGCAATGATCTCCCTGCCGTACTGACCGGCGAAATCAACCCCTTTATGAAACTGTTTTTTACCCTCAAAAGGGCTGATCCGCCAGCCATAAGGAGATGACAACCAACCTTTCTTAATCGGCCGGCCTGAGAGAGAAGCTTCTTCCTCCAGGTTCAGGCTGATCAACAAGTGCTCAAGCACTTGCAACTGTTGCTCTTGCTGAACCAGGCTTTTTTCTAGCTCGGAAAGTGTTTCATTCAAGACGTCTGACGGTAGTTTTGTCAGATTTTCATTAATTTCAGAGCCGCCTAAAGGTGGCGTCCCGCCAAAATTAAACTCACTTTGATCGAGATTCGCCATGGTTACAAGTTTCAAACCTAATGCATCCAACCGGCTAAAGTAGCCCTGCATCAAACCCAGGCGTTTTGTCAGCGCGGCCGTATCAGCCTGATAGCGGCCCTGCAGAGATTCTATACGCGCCTTTTGCAAGTTGATCTCAGACACCCACCACTGGCTCGCTTCGCTCTCTACCTTGGTCTGGGCATACCAGTAGCCTAGCCCTCCAACGCCAGCGAATAGCGAAAGTAAAAGCAACGACAGTAGAAAAAAATGCAGGGGGGTACTGATTTGTTTTTTTATCAGTTTACCGCGAGAATAACCTACCAGAATGATATTCATATAGTTATTGGGCGACCGTATAAAAATTTCCTTAATTCTACATCAAGAAAGAAGGATGTGTAACTTCTGTTGTAACTGAGTTACTCTGACAGTTAATCCACCCATTATCACAAGCTCATGAAGAACGTTGGCGACTACATCCATTCCAAACTGATTGAAACAACTCGAAAAAATAAACTGATCACTCAGCTTCTTTATCGCCACCTCCCTCCTGAGTTTATTGCTCATATTTCAGTGGTTGGGATTAAAGAAAAAACGCTGATTCTAGGCGTTGACTCGCCTGCCTGGTTGACAAAACTACGTTTTTTAACGGATGAATTAACCAAAAACCTTCGATCTCAAACAGGGCTTGATATCGATACGATTAAAGTGCGAAAAGTTGACGCCGAGCACCGGCAGCAAGGCAATAAACATTACCTCAGGAAAAAACCAAAGCAAGCACTGGCAGAGGTGGCAAGGCGTCAATTACGCTCATTGGCGCAAGGCACGCCAGATGAACGCCTATCAAAGTCACTCGAACGACTTGCAGGCCGGGTTGATAAGAGAATTAATTAACCAACCGCTTCGATTGGCTCCACATAAGAGATCGGTAAGGTGTTCAGCTCTTCAAAGGTGACTTCTTCCCAAGCCGTGGCGTCTGCGAGAAGCACCTTGAGTAATTTATTATTCAAACTGTGGCCAGACTTATACCCTGAAAAAGCCCCGATCAAACTTCTCCCTAATAAATAAAGATCTCCCACCGCATCAAGCATCTTATGCTTAACAAACTCATCCCCGCTACGCAGGCCGTCTTCATTCAGCACACCCTGGCTGTCAACCTCAATACCATTGTCATGACACCCCCCAAGCGCCAAGTTTCGTTTCCTCAAAGCTTCGATATCCTGCTGAAAGCCGAAAGTCCGAGCACGGCTAATTTCTTTGACAAAAGCCGTTGTTGAAAAATCAACTGTGGCAGTCTTTTGGTCTTGGCGTTGAAATAAAGGGTGATCAAACTCGATCGTGAACGTCAATTTAAACCCGTCATAGGGTTCCAAACGAGCCCATTTATCCCCTTCCGTCGCCACAACCGGCTTCAGAATGCGAATGAATTTTTTCGGTTCACATTGCTCCACAATACCAGCAGACTGTATAAGGAAGACTAACGGGGCTGCACTTCCGTCCATGATAGGTACTTCTGAAGCATCCACATCAATAATGACATTATCCACACCCAAGCCCGCCAAGGCAGCCATCAAATGCTCAACCGTTGATATCCGCACCTCACCGGTGCCCAATGATGTCGCTAACTCGGTATTAACCACATTTAATGGATGGCCTTTAATCACTACAGGCTCATCAAAATCAACGCGGCGAAAAACAATACCTGTATTCTCAGGAGCCGGTTTCAATTCAAGAGAGACTTTCTGACCTGTATGCAAACCAATGCCATTGGCCCGGATACGATTTTTGAGCGTTCTTTGCCTCATAACTTAGCACCTAAGTTTAAAATTTAATCTGCCTGCAAAAATATCTAACAGTAAAACTTTTTAAGTTTACTAAATAGAATCATCTCGTTATAGAGGCGAATATCCCTTTAATCGCACTTAATCAGCCTGCCGTCGGAGAAATGCCGGTATGTCCAAGTATTCTAAGTTTTCTTGTTTCGCTGTAGCAAACGATTTTTGGCTCCCGCGTCGAATCACTGTGGGTTGATCCAGCTGAGAGTAATCTACCTTTGCGTCTGGCTCCGTTTTTACGACTTCAACTTTAGGTTTCGCTTCCTTCGCCTCAGTATTATCCAAGCCGGTAGCAACAACTGTGACACGCATCTCACCCTCAAGCTCAGGATCAATGACCGCACCCACAACAACCGTTGCATCTTCGGAGGCCATGGCATTAACAATTTCACCAACTTCCTCAAACTCACCAATACTCAAGTCCAAGCCAGCGGTAACATTGACCAGGATCCCTTTCGCACCAGACAGGCACATATCATCAAGCAGCGGGCTGGAGATTGCACTTTCTGCTGCTTCCTTAGCACGATCTTCGCCGGTTGCTTTACCCGACCCCATCATCGCCATCCCCATTTCAGCCATGACCGTTTCTACATCCGCAAAGTCAAGGTTCATGAGACCGGGACGCGTGATGAGTTCAGCAATGCCTTGAACAGCACCTTTGAGCACATCATTAGCCGCTCGAAACGCATCCAGCAGGCTGACGCCTTTTCCGAGCACTGAAAGCAGTTTCTCATTGGGAATCGTAATTAATGAGTCAACATGCTTACGTAACTCTGCCATACCTTCATCAGCCGCGCGCATCCGTTTACCACCTTCAAAGGGAAAAGGCTTGGTTACTACAGCGACAGTCAGAATACCCAGTTCTTTTGCCATTTGTGCCACGACAGGGATCGCGCCCGTACCTGTACCACCCCCCATTCCAGCGGTGATGAAGAGCATATCTGCTCCATCAATTACTTCCTGAATACGCTCCCGGTCTTCCATGGCAGCCTGGCGGCCAATTTCAGGATCCGCCCCCGCACCCAACCCTTTCGTGATACCGGATCCAATTTGAAGGGTAGTTTTGGCGCTCATGCTTTTCAGTGCCTGTGCGTCGGTATTTGCACAAATAAACTCCACTCCTTCGATACCCGATTGCACCATGTGCTCAACGGCATTACCGCCGCCGCCGCCTACGCCAATCAATTTGATCACTGCATTTTGTGAAAATGAATCCATTAATTCAAACATCTCTTTTTCTCCTCAAGTTAAAAGGAATACCCCTAAAACCCACACAAAAATTAAAAATTACTTTGAAACCACTCTTTCATTCGCTGAACCAACGCCTTGGGCTCTGGACTGATTCGCCGACGTGGTACACCATCCAGTGTCTTTTCCCGACCAAAGAGTAAGAGCCCAACCCCTGTAGCATGAATCGGATTCCTGACAACATCCGATAAGCCAGTGATGCCGTGCTGAGGCATTCCCAAGCGCACCGGCATGTGAAAAACTTCTTCTGCCAACTCAACCACACCTTCCATTTTTGCGCTGCCGCCCGTTAGCACAATGCCAGCAGCCACCATTTCTTCAAAACCACTCCGCCGTAATTCGGCCTGTACCAGACCTAAAAGCTCTTCGTAACGTGGCTCGACCACTTCGGCTAAATTTTGCCGGGCTAATTTACGGGGAGGCCGCTCACCAACACCGGGTACTTCGATCGACTCATCCGGATTAGTCAATTGCCGTAGTGCACAGGCGTATTTAATTTTGATTTCTTCGGCGTGTTGTGTCGGTGTGCGCAACGCAACGGCAATGTCGTTGGTCACTTGGTCGCCTGCGATCGGAATCACAGCTGTGTGCCGCATTGCACCATCACAAAAGACTGCAATATCAGTGGTCCCGCCGCCAATATCGACCAAACAAACACCCAGTTCTTTTTCATCGTCTGTCAGTACGGAGTAACTGGATGCCAGCTGTTCCAGGATCAGGTCATCCACTTCCAAACCACAACGGCGCACACACTTGACGATATTTTGCGCCGCACTGACCGCACCAGTTACCAAATGCACTTTGGCTTCCAGGCGGACTCCTGACATGCCAATTGGTTCACGGATGCCGTCTTGTTCGTCAATAATAAATTCCTGCGGCAGGACATGAAGAATTCGGTGATCTGAGGAAACGGGTACAGCTTTGGCTGTATCAATCACACGTTCGACATCGGCGGGCTTAACTTCTCGGTCTTTAATTGCAATCATCCCGTCGGAGTTTCGGCCCTCAATGTGGCTCCCCGCGATACCCGCATACACAGACTGGATATGACAACCCGCCATCAGTTCCGCTTCTTCCACGGCCCGCTGAATGGATTGAACGGTCGACTCGATATTTACCACGACACCTTTTTTAAGACCTCGCGACGGGTGAGAGCCGATACCAATAATATCCAGCTCACCATCATCCATATACTCCCCAACAATCGCGACGACTTTTGAGGTTCCGATATCCAACCCTACAATCATCTGTTTGTCTTGTTTTCTAGACACACTTAATCTCCCTAGCGCTTTGCCTTGCCATCAGCCACTCCATGACCCAACGCAAGTCCATTGGTATAACGTAAATCCACATATCGCACTTTTCCCATTACAGGGCTTAAATGCCGCTGATAAACTTTCACAAAACGCGATAACCGCTCCATATGATCCCGTCGGCCAAGACGTAGCTCCACATTGTTATTCAGCCTCAGGCTGACGGACCGTCGTTCATCTTCATGCAACGCTGTAATTGAGAGCCCTACCGATTGCAACAGCTGAGAGGCCGCCTCGTACTGTTGGGTCAAAACTGGGTAACGCTGGGCAGGCCCGGAAAAATGCGGCAAGACCTGAAAGTGCTCAACCCAAGCGGACGCTTGCTGAGTACCACCTTCAAGTTGTGGTACTGGAAAGCGAACTTTCTCTGTACTGATCATTTCCGTCTCGTTCCAGCGCGCATAGGGTTCGTGCTCATCAATATTCAATACAAGGCCTGAGGGCCAAATCCGGCGTGCAGACACCTGATTAACCCAAGGCAACCGGGCAACCGCAATCTGAATCGCCGATAAATCGACGGTAAAAAAACTGGCCTCGAGATAAGGCCCTACCGTCTGCATGACACCATCGCGGGCAACGTATTGGAGCTCACCACGAATAGAGACATTCTCTATGGGAAACGCATGGGTATCGCTGAGCACACGCCCAAGCGTTGCTAAGGCCACAAGCAATACAACGGCGCCCAGCGCACCAATCAAGATTCTCAGATTGTGCTTTTGCTCCTCGTACACCAGAGGATCAGGCGATTGAACTCGTTGCCGACTCACCGCCATCATTGCTCGCCTCCTACTTCATGGGTGTCTGGTAAGCAGGTCGCCGCCAAGATTTGTAACATCAGATCAGGTAATTCCAGATTGGCTGCACGCGCCGCCATCGGTACCAGGCTGTGGTCGGTCATGCCTGGCACGGTGTTTAATTCAATCAACCATGGTTGTAACTGCTCATCCAGCATCATATCCACACGTCCCCAACCGTTCGCCCCTAGCGCATCGAACGCCTCAAGCGCCAGCTTCTGGCACGCCTCAGTCACAGCTTGCGGGAGCTGTGCCGGGCACTCGTAGTGGGTATCATTGGCGTGATACTTCGCTTCGTAATCGTAAAACACACGCGGTGTGCTCATAGAAATCAGCGGTAATACTTCACGGCCAACAATGCTGGCGGTCACTTCTTTGCCCGCAATAAATGTTTCCGCGATGACAGGCCCGTATTGCGAGGCAGTCGTCCAAGCCGAGGCCAGCTCTTCAACTTTTTCAACTTTACTGATGCCAACACTGGATCCTTCCAGCGAAGGTTTGACCATGAGCGGCAGACCCAGATCGACCACCGCCTGGCGGCAATCATCAAGCGACGTTGGCGTTCGCCATGCTGGCGTTGGTAGCGACAAACCTTTCCAAAGCAGTTTGCTGCGTAACTTATCCAGTGCCAAAGCCGACGCCAGAACACCGCTGCCTGTGTAAGGCTTGCCTAATAACGAGAGGACGCTTTGGATCTCGCCATTTTCCCCGGCACCGCCGTGCAGCACATTAAAAACACAGTCAAACGGGGTATCAAGCAACTGACGAAGTGCGTCCCGTCCAACATCAACGGCAAAGGCATCGACACCCGCCTTAAGTAAGTTTGATAACACTTCGGCACCACCTCGAAGTGAGATCTCTCGTTCCGATGAGGTGCCTCCCATCAAGACTGCGACGCGGCCAAAATCTCTTGGATGACAAGTGATCTGCTTCATCCACCGGCTCCTGCAGCCAAAGACGCCGCAACCACACCAACATTGCCAGCACCCAGGGTCAACAAAATATCCTCATCCTGCAAAATGCCAGATAACACATCTGGTAGGGTTGTCACGTCTTCAATAAAAATCGGGTCTGTTTTCCCACGGTTACGGACCGCGCGGGCCAAGGCTCGTCCATTCGCACCGGGGATGGGCGCTTCACCCGCCGCATAGACTTCGGACAAAATCAGAACCTCAAGCCCACAAAGCACCTGGGTAAAGTCCTCAAACAGATCGCGTGTGCGGGAATAGCGATGCGGCTGGAAAGCCACCACCAGGCGTCTGTCCGGCCAGCCATTTTTGATCGCCGAAATGGTTGCCTGTACTTCGCTGGGGTGATGCCCATAGTCGTCAATCAGCATAACGCGACGGCCACCCACAGTGACGCTGCCATAATTTTGCATGCGTCGATCAATCCCTTGAAAATTTTTCAACGCATGGTTAATGACATAACCTTTAACTCCGAGCTCGTTCGCAACCCCCAACGCCGCCAGAGCGTTGAGTACATTGTGCCGCCCTGCGAGGGGCAATACGACACCCTCCAAAACCTCGCCACCGGGAAGGTTGACATCAAAGATCACTTTATCACCTTGGTATTGAATGTTTTCAGCCCAGATGTCAGCCTCATCCGTCAAACCGTAGGTCAACACCGGTCTGGCTACATCCGGCAACAAACTTTTGACCTCTGGGTCATCAATACACAACACCGCCAGTCCATAGAAAGGCAAATGATGTAGAAACTCAACAAACGTCTGCTTCAAGCGTTCAAAGTCGCCGCCGTAGGTAGAGAGATGATCGGCTTCGATGTTGGTGACAACCGCAATCATCGGTTGTAAGTAAAGAAAAGAAGCATCGCTTTCGTCTGCCTCGGCGACAAGATAGTCACCAGCCCCTAAACGGGCATTGCTTTCCGAGCTATTCAGCCGGCCACCGATTACATAAGTGGGATCCAGTCCACCTTCTGCCAAAACACTGGCCACCAGGCTGGTCGTTGTCGTTTTCCCGTGTGTCCCGGCAACGGCAATACCCTGGCGAAAGCGCATCAGCTCAGCCAGCATTTCTGCCCGTGGCACCACTGGAATCAACTGCTCTCTTGATGCCACCACCTCTGGATTCGTTTCAGGAATGGCTGTGGAGACAACCACTACATCAACGCCCTGAACATAATCTGCTTTGTGCCCTTTATAGACTGTTGCACCGAGCAGCTCCAAACGTTGCGTCATGGCGTTATCTGACTGATCAGAGCCGCTGATCGAGTACCCCAAATTGAGCAACACTTCGGCAATACCGCCCATGCCAGCACCACCGATACCAATAAAATGGATCTTGTGAATCCGACGCATACCAACACCCACCGTTTGGGCAGAGAGCCGGGGGCTATTCATCACTTTACTCATCGGCCAACCTCCAAGCATACACCGGCGACTTGTTCTGCAGCATCGGTCCGCCCTAACCTGCGTGCTTTCTCAGCCATAGCAAACAAAATAGTCCGGTCTTCGGTTACGCGCTGCAACTCAGCGCTTAACCGCTCTTTCGTCAAGTCTTTCTGCTGAATCATCACCGCCGCACCGTCTTTTACTAAATATTCACCGTTCTTGGTTTGGTGGTCATCAACCGCAGTGGGATAAGGAACCAAAATTGAAGGCATACCTACAGCCGCCAACTCAGCCACCGTCATGGCGCCTGAACGGCAAATCACTAAATCAGCCCAGGTATAAGCCTCTGCCATGTTATGAATGAAAGCATGAACGCGCGCGGACACCCCATCATAAGCTTGTTGAGTTATTTCCAGGTCAGTGACCCCGGTTTGATGCCAGACATCAACCTCCTCGAACATATCTCGCACTGCCGCTGGCACCACTTGATTCAATACCCGTGCACCTTGACTCCCGCCAATCACCAACAAGCGGATGGGGCCGGTCCGCCCTGCTAACCGGACAGTGGGCGGAGCGACCGCCGCAATCTCCTGACGGACGGGATTACCCACATCCAAGGCTTGCCTTTTCGGATTAAAGGCACCCGGAAATGCCTCCAATGTCCGCTGTGCCAACCGGGATAAACACTTATTCGTTAACCCTGGAACAGCATTCTGTTCATGCACGACCAAGGGCTTCCTCAATAGCCACGCAGCCAGGCCTGCAGGGCCCGATGCAAAGCCTCCCAGGCCCAAAACAACATAAGGGTTTCGGCGCCGAATAATGGCCATCGCCTGCGCACAGGCTTTCACAAGGCGCCACGGCGCAGCCAACAAGGCTAATTTGCCTTTACCACGCAAGCCACTCACAGAAACCCATTCAATTTCGATACCGGCCTCCGGTACAAGACGAGACTCCAGCCCCCATGGCGTACCCACCCAAATAACCTGCAACCCCAAGCCACGCATAACTTCAGCAACGGATAGACCGGGAAAAACGTGCCCACCCGTGCCGCCTGCAGCGATCAACACAGGCTTACCACCACTGGCCGCCGCCAGCTGCCTCAAATCACGCACGGAGGCATTCATGTGGACCTCCTGCGGGCCTGCGCACTTGAAAGGCGCGCCTCTCGGGCAATGCGGAGTAAAATACCTGCTGCGAGACAGCTCACCATCAAACTGCTCCCACCATAACTGACAAAAGGGAGCGTCAACCCTTTGGTGGGCAATGCGCCGATATCAACCGCAATATGAATAAATGCCTGGAGACTTATCCATATTCCAATGCCGCTCGCCAGATGCGCACCGAATGTGTGTCCCGTTTTCTCTGCCAGCGCAGAAATCGAAAATGCACGCCAGACAAAGGCAACAAATAGCAAGAGCACCAAGGTGATTCCTATGAAACCAAACTCTTCAGCCAGTACAGAGAAAACAAAATCCGTATGTGGCTCGGGCAAAAACATTAACTTTTGAACACTGTTTCCAAGCCCCAGGCCAAACCAGTTACCACTGCCGACCGCAATGAGCGACTGAATCAGTTGAAAACCATCCCCGAAAGGATCCGCCCAAGGATCCAGAAAACTGGTAACACGTCTGAGTCGATAGTCCGTTGACAGCGTGAGTAACGCGGCCATAAATACCAGTGAAGCACCGATCAAAACGAACAACCCTAAACGCACGCCGCCAATAAACAGCATGGCCATGCCCGTGGCAAAGAGCACAACCGTCGTTCCCATATCTGGCTGCAATAAAACCAAAAATCCAATCAGCGCAAACAACAGCAACGGCTTAATAAAGCCCATCAATGACTGTCTGGTCGTCTCGACATGGCGAACGAGGTAACTTGCCATGTATGTAAAAGCAAATAACTTGGCAAGCTCGGAAACTTGAAGGTTAAAGATGCCTAAGGGAATCCAACGGGTACTGTAGTTCACTGTTTTCCCAATTCCAGGCACCAGGACCAGAACCAGCAGTAAAAAAGCCACTATGAGCAGGCCAGGCGCAAAGCGCTGCCACCAGATCATTCTGACCTGATAGGCCGCCACACCCAGAGAGACACCCAGACAAAGCGCAATGAATTGTCGTTTGACATAGAACAAAGCATCGCCGGTGCGGTTTTCGGCGACCATGACGGAGGAAGAAGCCACCATCACCAAACCAAGGCAAACCAATACCACTACGATGCCCGCCAATACGCTATCCAAAGGCGTTTCATAGTGATCCGCTTGTTTGAAATAGCGCTGGGAAAAATGATGCCAGGACGCGGCCAGCACGGATGTCATGACAGCACCTCCTTAACAAGCCTAGAAAAGTCGTCCCCTCTTGCCTCAAAGTTTCGATATTGATCCAAGCTGGCACACGCCGGTGAGAGCAGCACGCAATCACCTGGCTGCACAATCGCATGCGCCTTAATCACTGCTTCACGCATCGTGCCAACCCGGTATAGCGGAACAGTTCCTTTCCAGCTCGCTTCAAGCTTTTCGGCGTCTTTACCCAAAAGTATGACGGCTTGCGTGTGCTCAGCCACTAACGGTTTCAAGTCGTCAAAATCGGCACCCTTAGCCTCCCCGCCGGCAATCAAAACCGCTTTTCTTGTCATGCCACTGAGGGCAGCCGCTGTCGCACCAGGATTCGTGGCCTTGGAGTCGTTGTACCAGACAACATCCTCTTGCTCGGCAACAACTTCCATGCGGTGCGGAAGCCCCTTAAAGGACTTAAGCGCTGCACACATTGCCTCGTCGGGAAGCCCCACCTGAGCACCCAAGGCTAAAGCAGCCAGTGCATTACTTTGGTTATGTCTCCCTGGGGTCCTAAGAATTTCCACAGGACAAAGTGTATTCTTACCCCGTACAAACCAATGAGTACCAGAGGTACCTTCAACAATGCCGTAGTCATTTTCAGTGGCTGGAGGGGTCAGTGCGTAATGAATGACTGTTTGGGAGTCACTTCTAGGAATCAGTGGCGCATATGATGACTCTTGATTGACAACCGCAACAGAGGCATTTTTGTAGATCGACAGTTTTGTCTCGGCATAGTGGTTAAGGCCTTGGTAACGGTCCATGTGATCTTCGCTGATGTTCAGTACAACCGCTGCATGAGCCTGTAAAGAGAAGGTGGTTTCTAATTGAAAACTGGATAACTCCAGTACGTAAAAGTCAACCGCCTCCTGATTTAATAGGTCCAGTGCAGGGGTACCAATGTTGCCACCAATAGCGGCCTTTCTACCTGCGTGTGAGGCCATTTCACCCAGTAGGCTGACTACAGAGGTTTTGCCGTTTGAGCCGGTCACCGCGAGAATCGGCGCTTTCGCCTCGCGAACAAACAATTCGATATCACCGATTAGCTCAACGCCTGCTGCCGCAGCCTGCTGTATGGCTGGCTCAGTGAGCGCCACCCCAGGGCTGATCACCAGCCTTGAAACCTGTCGGAACAACTTTGCATTAAACGTACCCAAGTGGATATCAACATCCGGCATGAGGGCTTTCAAATCATTCAGAAACGGCGGGCTCTGGCGTGTATCGACAACGGCAAACGGTTCGCCCACACGTTTGAAATAGCGCGCGCAGGCAAACCCGGTTTGTCCCAGCCCAATGATGATTGTGTTGACTTTCTTCGCCACTCCGCTCACCGCACCTTCAATGTCGCCAAACCGACCAACACAAGCACCACCGTAATGATCCAAAACCGCACGATGACTCTGGGTTCAGGCCAACCTTTTAATTCAAAGTGGTGGTGCAGCGGCGCCATTCGGAAAATTCGCCGCCCAGTTAACTTAAATGACGTGACCTGTAAGATGACGGAGACCGTTTCCATGACAAACACCCCGCCCATAATTAAGAGAACAAACTCTTGCCGTATCATGACCGCCACGACACCGAGTGCCGCCCCTAAGGCGAGTGCGCCTACATCGCCCATAAAAACTTGCGCGGGATAGGTATTAAACCAAAGGAAGCCCAGCCCCGCTCCCGCTAAGGCTGCGCAAAAAACCAGCAGCTCACCGGCTCCGGGGACGTAGGGAATGTTTAAATAATCGGCAAACTCAATATGGCCGGTCAGATAAGCGATAAAGCCCAGTCCGCCAGCAACCATTACCGCCGGCAAAATGGCCAGCCCATCCAAGCCGTCGGTTAAATTGACTGCGTTACTACTGCCCACGACAACGAAATAGGTAAAGGGCACAAACAACCAGCCCATTTGCCAGGCAAAGTCTTTCCACATCGGCAGAATCAATGCGGTCTCAGAAGGCATCACAGCAAACCAATACAAATAGGTTCCAGCCGCTAAGGCAAAGACGGATTGCCAGAAAAATTTTGATCGGGCAGAAAGACCGGCCGAGTGGCGCTGGCTGACTTTTCGGTAGTCATCAATCCAACCAATGACACCAAAAGCCAGAGTGATCAACAAAGCGACCCAGATTTGCTTGGTTTCCAAATTCCCCCAAAGCAAGGTGCTGACACTCAGCGACACCAGAATCAGTGCCCCGCCCATCGTGGGTGTGCCACTTTTGGACAAATGAGTTTGCGGACCGTCGTCACGCACCGCTTGGCCAATCTTTTTCTCCGTCAGGTGACGAATAACGGTCGGCCCCACCAAAAGAGAAATCGCCAACGCCGTCAGCGCGCTCATGATCGAACGAAAGGTAATGTAATTGAAAACATTAAACCCGTCATGGAAAGACATGAGCGCTTGTGCAATATATTGCATCATTGAGCGACGCCCTCCACGTGATTGTTGGCTTTTTCCAACAGGGCCTGAACCACAAACTCCATATGTGCAGAACGGGACCCTTTGACGAGCAGTACAACTCCGGGCTCAGCATTAGCCCAGACCCAGTCAACTAACCGCTCCTGTTGTGAGAATACATGCCCACCCTCACCGAAAGCTTCGGCAGCATATTGAGACAAAGGCCCTAGAGCAATGAGCTTTTGCACACCTAACTGGCGGGCCAGCACACCCACTTTGCGATGTGCGTTTTCAGTCTCTTCGCCAATTTCTCCCATATCCCCCATCATGCACCAAACATTGTCGCCTACAGCCACAGCGGACTTGAGCGCAACGGCAAATGAATCAGGGTTTGCGTTATAAGTGTCGTCAATGACTGTCAGTCGGCCGCATGGAATTGTTTGCAACCGCCCAGGAACTGGCTGACTCGATTCAAGCCCGACCCGAATCTCATCCAATGTCGCACCAGCCGCCAAGGCCGCTGCGGCCGCAGCAAGTGCGTTTTGTTGGTTATGCCGACCAATGAGCGACAAAGCGATGCGTTTTTTGTCATTTTGCCAATGGATTGAAAACGCCCCATCTGCCTCAATCTCACCGCGCACATCGGCCCGTGGCGAAAAACCAAAAGTGAGCTGCCGGGCGTGTGCACTCATTGTCAACCAGAGTTTGCTGTAGCCGTCATCCAGATTAATGACGGCTGTACCCGTTGTTTGCAGGCCGGCATAAATTTCACCCTTAGACCGGGCGACATTTTCAACACTGCCAAAACCTTCAAGGTGAGCCGCGCCAGCATTCGTGATCAGCGCAACGGTCGGGGCGCTGAATTGAACGAGGTAAGCAATGTCACCTGTATGGCTGGCACCGTGTTCCAAAACAGCATAGCGGTGTGTTTCCCGGAGGTTTAGCAGCGTCAACGGCACACCAATCTCATTGTTAAAATTACCCGAGGTTGCCAGTACTGGGCCTTTTTGTTTCAAAATAGCGGCCAACATCTCCTTGACGGTTGTTTTGCCATTGCTCCCGGTAATCGCGATTAGCGGCATACTCAGCTGCTGTCGCCACAAGGCAGCAATACGGCCCAACGCGACCCGCGTATCCGGGACGATAACCTGCGGCTGCTCAACTTGTTGCCTGTTTTTCACAACAAGCGCCACCGCGCCGTGTGCTAAGGCATCCTGTACAAAGCTATGCGCATCAAAACGCGCGCCCTGTAACGCTATAAACAAAGCGTTTTCACAGCCTTGGCGCGTATCCGTGCATACATGCGTAATGGACAGGTCCTGGCCCACCAGTTGGCCATCACAATATTGCGCAATCGCCCGGAGAGATAAGCTCATCATGTAGCGCCCTCCAACATATCAGCAACATATGCTCGGTCGCTAAAGTGAAGACGCTGACCTTGTATGATTTGATAATCCTCATGCCCCTTGCCAGCGACCAGAATGAGATCACTGGGTTGTGCATTTTCAAAGGCATACCTCAATGCCCGAGCCCGGTCCCGTTCAACATGAACATTCTGAGGGCACTGAACGCCAGCAAGAATCTCATCGATAATCGCCTGTCCGGGTTCATTACGCGGGTTATCATCCGTGATCACCACTCGGTCTGCGTGCTTTTCGGCAAGCGCACCCATCAATGGGCGTTTACCGGCATCACGATCCCCCCCGCAACCAAAAACACACCAAATGTTATTTTTTGCGTGTTCACGAGCAGCCTGCAAGGCGGACTCCAATGCCTGTGGCGTATGCGCATAGTCGACCACAATCTTAGGTAACCCAGGCCGACTGAACAGCTCCATCCGGCCGGGTATCGGGCGAACCTTCTCCAGCCGGTGAACAATCTCTTTCCCTGTCAACCCCAAAGCCTCTAGCACACACCAAGCGGCCAGAAGGTTGCTGGCATTAAAAGCCCCCAGCAGACGGCTGTTTAGAATGGATACGCCGTCATCGGTAGACACGTGCATAACCAGGCCCGTTGGTTGCGCAAAGATTTGCGTGGCATGAATAAGGTGGTCAACTTTCATTGGCGGCTCGGGCTGACAGGAATAGCCAATGACCGCCATGTGTGAGCGCTTAGCCAAAAACAACTCTCGCCCGAACGCATCATCAACATTCAGAACCAAACGCTTTAACCCGGACATTTGAAACAGTTTTGCTTTCGCGTCACGATAGGCCTGTAAATCACCGTGATAATCCAGGTGATCCCGCCCAAGATTCGTTAAAACGGCGATATCAAAATCAACACCATTGACTCGCTCCTGCACCAAGGCATGAGACGAAACCTCCATGGCAACGGTTGTCGCGCCTTGCGCAACCAAATCGGAAAGCGCCTTTTGTACCGAAATCGCATCCGGCGTCGTCATTCCTGTTGCCGCGAGCTGCCCCGGCACACCATTGCCCAACGTCCCGATGACGCCACAAGGTGACGTTTTTGTGCTCAATGCCTGAGCGATAATGTGGGTCACCGACGTCTTCCCATCCGTACCCGTCACACCGATCACTGAGAGGTGCTGACTGGGATGATGATAAAAACGATCGGCAATTTGTCCTGCTTTTCTTCTGAGCTCAGCGACTGGCACCGCTGTTATACCCGCCTCATCAACGTGTTTTTGCACTGTCTCGAACCGAGGATCCCCCTCGCAGTAGCAAAGAGCCGCAATGCCTGCTGCAAGTGCTTGCTGTATAAAATCCAAACCGTGGTGATGATCGCCTGGCAAGGCTAAAAACAGGTACCCGGCATCCAGCTGACGGCTATCAGAGGCAATGCCTGAAATCACAACCTCCTGAAAAGCAGTCGGCGTGACCCAACCTTCTAATAAGGTAGACAGTGGCATATCGCTGTATTTAGAGGAGCGTACCGCCATCACGATCCGGCCTCCTTGGATCGATTGACACCAGCTGTTTTCAACCTATCCGGCACACTACCCATAAGGCGAAGCGTGCCGGCCATGATTTGTGAAAACACGGGAGCAGCAACTGAGCCGCCAGACACCGCTTCACCAATAGGTTCATCAATCGCAACAACAGCGACATACTCAGGCCGCGAGGCCGGCGCAAAGCCCGCAAACAAGGCGTAGTAGCGGTCCTCAGAGTATCCGCCCGCAATGGATTTGCGTGCTGTTCCCGTTTTCCCAGCAACGCGGTAACCGCTCACGCGCGCACGATAACCGGTTCCTTCCGGCCGAATGACTGACTCCAGCATTGATTGTAAAACCTGAGCGGTTTGTTCATTAATAATCCGCGTACCTGAGCGCTGTTCTTTCTGCTTGAGAAACGTGACATCTGGCAGCGTACCACCCGAGGCAATCGCAGCATAAGCCCGGGCAAGCTGGAGCGTGGTCACAGAAACACCGTAACCGAAAGTGATGGTCGCCTGTTGTATCCGCCCCCACTCACTGCCATGCGTGAGCTTCCCTTCTGCTTCTCCAGGGAACTCACTGCCGGTCAAATGTCCAAAACCAAAACGGTCTAACACTTCCCATTGCTGCACGGGATCTAACCCCAAGGCAATCCGGGTGACCCCGACATTGCTCGATTTTTGAATAACCCTCGACAAGTCCAATGTCCCGTAATTACGGTGGTCTTTGATGGTGTATTTGCCAATTCGGAGATGGCCGGGGGCGGTTGGAATTTTATCTGACAGGCGATACTGCCCCGACTCAAGCGCAGCCGCCATCAGAAAAATTTTCATGGTTGAACCCGGTTCCAGGACATCCGTCACAACACGATTGCGCGGCGACTCACCGAAACGCTCACTGACATCGTTGGGATTGAAGGACGGTTGATTGACCAGCGCCACCACTTCGCCGGTATGTACATTCATAACCACCGCGGAACCGGCCCTGGCCTGATACTTTTCAACCGCATCCTGCAGCTCGCGATAGACCAGATATTGCAAGCGGATATCGATACTCAATTGGACATCACGCCCGGGCTTAACTGGCTTAACCTCTCCTCCAATTGCTTCAACACCTTGCTGGTGCAAATTAATCAGCAGGCGTCGTTCGCCAGGTACTCCAGCCAATTGTTCGTCCAAAGCCAGTTCAATGCCTTCCTGCCCTCGATCGCTGATATTTGTAAAACCCACCAACTGCGCACTGACATCGGCCGCGGGATAGTAACGTCTAAATGCACGCTCCAGCCCAACACCATATTTTTTAAGAGCCCGCACCTCTCTGGCTGTTTGCGGCTGCACCAATCTGCGCAAATAGATAAATTTTAAGTGCTGGGATGACTGTAATCGCTCTTCCAGGTCGCTTTGATTGATACCTAACGCCTTCGCAAGCACTGGCCACTTATCAGGGTATTGAATAAATTGTTGCGGGTTCACGTAGACAGATGGCATGGGCGTGCTGATCGCCAGAGGCTCCCCATGGCGATCCAGCAACATGCCACGATAAGCCGGCACACTGACATGTCTCACCTGCCGTTTAGCAGCCTCTTGCTGGAGCTTATCATTCCCGATCAGCTGCAAATAACCCGTGCGCGCAAGCAGGCCAACAGCAACCGCAACTACAATCGCGAATGCAACTGTCCTGCGGTTATGCATCTCAGCTTTGGCTTTCACTTTACCCATTACTGCACCATCTTAATTTCACTGATGTGAGGAACACGCATTTTTAGCTCTTCTACCGCGACACTTTCGATTCTCCTGTGCGCGGCCCAAACGCCTTGCTCAAGTAGCAACTGCCCCCATTCCTGGTTGAGCTGATCTTCAACTGATTCCAAGTACTGCGATTCACTAAATAAAACGCGCGCACGATGCTTCGCCGCCACAATTTCAACCGCTGAGATCACAACTGCACCGAGTACGCCAAAAATGATGAACGCCTGCAGCTTCATGCCACTCGCTCCGCCACACGCATCACGGCACTTCTGGCACGGGGGTTGCGCTTAATTTCATCGTCTTTGGGCCGAACAGCCTTCCCCAAGCTTTTAAGCCGTTGCTTCCAATGAGTGTCGGGTGGAGGTAAGCCCCTCACCGGAGAAACTGGCCGCTCCCAGCTGCGGATAAAATTTTTGACGAGACGGTCTTCCAATGAGTGAAAGCTAATCACCACCAGGCGCCCACCTAAGCAGAGTACATCAACAGCCTGCTGCAGAGCGGCCTTGATCGAAGCTAATTCGTCGTTGATATAAATTCGAATCGCCTGAAAAGTTCGCGTGGCCGGGTGTTTATTTTTTTCCCAGCGAGGAATGGCCGCCGAGACCACTTCCGCAAGCTGTACAGTATTGGTCACACCCCCTTGCTGCAACGCGGCTTTGATGGCGCGTGCGATACGGCGACTATAGCGCTCTTCGCCGTACTGCCATATGACATTAGCAATCTCTTCTTCCTTGGCGCATCCCAGCCACTCTGCGGCGGTCAGCCCGCGGGTTGTATCCATCCGCATATCAATAGGGCCAGGTGTTTGAAAGCTGAAACCCCGGTCTGCTTCATCCAATTGCGGCGAGGAAACGCCTAAATCCATCAACACACCATCAATCTGACCCGACAAACCCTGTTGTTCAACCACGACACCAAGCTCATTAAAATTTTCCTGAAAAATTTGGAAACGCTCATCGTGCTGAAGCGTAGCTTGCGCGTTTCTGACCGCCATTGGATCCCGATCGAAAGCGAGTAAACGACCAGCCTCACCTAGTCCTAATAGTATTTCTTCGCTGTGCCCACCCCGGCCGTAAGTGCAATCAACATAAATACCATTAGCCTTCACAGATAGCGCGTGAATGGCTTCAGTCAATAGCACTGTTTGATGCGCGTTTTCTCTTCCCACACGATTGCCTTATTTACAACGAGAAATTTGCCAACCCATCAGAGGACTCTTCTTCCTCCGACCGCAATTCATCCAACCAACCTTCACGTCGGCTTTGATATAACTCCTCATCCCATAATTCAAATTTATTACCCTGCCCTGTCAACACTGCTCGCTTTTCAATACCCGCAAACTCACGCAGTGGCGTGGGAATCAGCACGCGCCCTTGGGAGTCCAACTCACCATCCGTGGCATGCCCAATATAGAGTCGCTGCAATGCGCGTGTTTTGCTGTTCAAATTAGGCAGCTTCATTAACCGCCTCTCAACAAGCTCCCACTCTGTTAATGGGAAGATCAATAAGCAGGGGTCTTTTTCAGCTGTCACCACAATGCGCCCCGCATCATCTTCTTGCAGGCAATCCCGATAGCACGCGGGTATCGCTATGCGACCTTTGGAATCCACATTTAGGTGTCGTACGCCTCGAAACAACTTTTTATAACTTAGGGATAAATACCCACAGTTCCCCACAATTCACCACTTAACCACACTATGGTAGTTAAACAGCAATGTGTCAAGCAAAAAGCAGCTTTATTTTTGAGAGCTATTTCTTTAAACAACAATGAGTTAGCGAGGAAGCCATGAGGCCAAAAGCAAAGGGGAATAAATTAATTCAGGAATTCATGTGGTTAAATACACAAGCTAATGTGCTTTATAAAGAGTTGGTCTGCAGCGGAAAATGAAGTAAGAAGAGGAAGCCAGCCATAAGCCGGGTTCTGTCGTGGACAGTCATTCATCTAGGATGCACGTCACCGTGCACCTCAAGCAACCTACCCGAGAGCCTCGCGAGCCACGAGATTGCTCTCCTATTTGGTCTTGCTCCAGGTGGGGTTTACCCTGCCACCAATGTTGCCATTGGCGCGGTGCGCTCTTACCGCACCCTTTCACCCTTACCGGCGTAAAACGCTTTGGCGGTCTACTCTCTGCGGCACTTTCCGTAGGCTCACACCTCCCAGGCGTTACCTGGCACCTTGCTCTTTGGAGCCCGGACTTTCCTCTGTGCATTTCGCACAGCGACTGTCTGTCTGGCTTCCGCTAAAGAATACCATAAACCCGGACGCAATGTAGAAACTGTCTGGAAATTAAACGGTTACATGCCACAAAGCAAAAACCAGATGCACACTGGATAAACAACAATCAGTCCGTTTGGTTTTTTAGCGACAGTGCGCGCTGATAGGCTTCGTTCTTAGCTATGCCAAAGTAACGAGACGCCATGCCTGCTGCCGTTTTCAGCGAGACATCAACCATGAGCACACGAAGTAGTTTATCAAGCTCTTGGTGATCAGCTTGCTCTGAGGTTTTATTTCCGGCAACAACAATGACAAACTCACCTCGCTGCTGGTCTGCATCCCGAGAAACCCACTCGCAAAGATCAGACAATGTGTCCGAACGCACGGTTTCATAGCGTTTTGTTAATTCACGGCAGAGTGTTGCATGACGGCTTTCTCCAAAAATCTGGCACATATCTGCGAGGCAGCTGAGGATTCGATGACTCGACTCATAGAAAACCAAGGTTGATTTTTGCGCAGAAAGCACCTCTAAAGCGGCTAACCGGGCAGCTGACTTTGCCGGCAAAAAACCTTCAAACGTGAAATGGTCTGTGGGCAACCCACTTACCGATAACGCAGCAATAGCCGCGCAAGCTCCTGGAACAGGTGACACGGAGAGCCCGTAACCATGGCACTCACGAACAAGAAAAAAACCAGGGTCACTGATCAAGGGTGTTCCAGCATCAGAGACCAATGCGATAGCAGCGCCTTTCTGAAGCTGCTCAATTAGACCCGCTGTAATAGCCCGCTCATTATGCTCGTGCAATGACCGTAAGTGACATTGAATACCCAAGTGCTTTAACAAGCGCCCGGTATGGCGAGTATCTTCGGCCAACACAAGGTCAACTTGCTCTAGTACTTCTTTCGCACGCGGGCTTAAATCACCTTGATGACCAATCGGTGTAGCCACCACATAGAGAACACCCGGGTTAATTGTAGACATTGCCTGCTTATCAATCACAAATTTTTAGGCCCCAAGGATCCTGATTGGTTAAAATAACACACTGACTCAGGACCCTCATCAATGATTAGAGTAAATCGTCTTATTAGAACAAATCTTTTAGTTGCACTTTGTTTGCTGGTGGCTGCTTGCGGCACACAAAGGTATGTCCCATCGAAGGATAGAGCAAGTCCATCACTTGATGAAGAAATAACGCAAGCGATGGGAGAAGGTCGGCCGCTCGCAGCAATTCGGTTGCTCGATAAGCATATGGCCGATGCACCCCCCAAGTTAAAATTTGAATTGCAGATACAAGCGTCTGAAATTCTTTTTGACTCGGGCTACCCTGAGCTCGCGGCCAACCGGTTGAATCAATTACCCGCTGACCAGGTGCACTCTGAACTGGAAGACCGTAAAAAAATACTCCAGGCGCAAGCATGGCTGTACCAATCACAGCCCGATTTAGCCTTAGCCACGCTACCCAACTTCAGCGGCGCTATGCAGCAGAGCACACAAGTTCGTTTACTGGAAACACGCGCCCGTGGATTCACTCAAACAAACCAGCTGTCGAAAGCATTGCTTGACCGACAAGCACTCTCATCACTGCTCAGTGGCAACCCAGAGGCACAAACAAGCAATTATGACAAAATCTGGGCCCTCCTGAGCAAACAGTCTGATGAAGTGCTTTTGATGCAGAAAGCCCAACATCAAAATACTGAACTCATCGGATGGATTAAATTTGCGCTGGCAATTAACGCCGCCCGGAGAGAGCGCATCGACTTAGCTGAAGAGTATCAAAACTGGGCTGCTTTTCATCCCGGGCACCCACTTGTAAGCAGCTATGGGCAGCTGCTGCTTGAAAAAATTAGCCGCACCGCCCCCCAGCCGCGCATGATCACACTGCTATTACCTCTGTCAGGGCCCGTCGCACCCTCATCACACGCAGTCCGAGACGGTTTCCTTGCCGCATATTTTGCCGACAGTCAAAACCCTAGCCGCCCTACTGTCGTCATCCAGGATACTGGCACAGACCCAAGTGCCATTTGGCAATATTATAACCAGGCGATTGAGAATGGGGCCGAGCATATTGTTGGCCCACTGCAAAAGCAGGCCGTTACATTGCTCAGCGCCCCTCCCAAGCTGCCTGTACCCACCCTTGCACTGAACTACAGCCAGGATCAGGCATCCAATTTGCCAGAAGGCATGACCCAGTTTGGACTATTACCCGAAGATGAGGGGCGGCAAATCGCTGAACATACTATTCAGGAACAACTGACTCATGCGGTTTTATTACTGGAAAACACCGATTGGGCCAAACGCGTTGCTGAGAGCTTTACCCAGCATTACCGAGCATTGGGGGGCACCGTTTTAAAGCAAGGTCGATTCAACCCCGGCACTTCGGATTTCTCCGCCCCTATCCGCGGCACACTCAACATTACGGAAAGTCTTGCACGTCACCGTCAGCTCGAAAACACGTTGGGTACAAAACTTGAGTTTATACCAACCCGTCGCCAGGACACTGACCTGATTTTACTCGTTGCAGCGCCGATAGAGGCCCGACAAATTATGCCACAGCTCAAATTTCACTATGCAGGCGATATCCCCACATTTTCCTCCTCCCATGCCTTTAGTGGCGAAGTAGATGCGGATGTGGACCGTGACCTCAACGGCCTGATTTTTATCGACATACCGTGGCATACCGGCTCATCAAAGGAAGACCCATTATTTACCCAGATAAAAAAACGCTGGCCAGACGCACATCGCTATACACGGCTGTATGCACTAGGGATCGATGCTTATCAGCTACTGCCAAATATCGAAACACTCAAAAGCTCATCTGATGCGTTTTTTGACGGCCGCTCTGGTAAGCTGTTTCTCGATGCCAGCGGCCGCATCCACAGGAAGCTCAGCCAAGCAGAGTTTTCTGATGGATCACCCACCCCGAGACAAATCCCAAATCAACCCGCATCCTTGACCGAAAAACAGGAGTAAAGGATTGCTTAAAGCGAAAACCACAACCATCGGTAAGCAGGCGGAAAAGGTCGCTTTGCACTATTTAACCCAGCAAGGGTTGACACTGGAATCTCAGAACTTTCATTCACGCTGGGGGGAAATTGATCTCATCATGCGCGATCACAATGCCACACTGATTTTTGTGGAAGTGCGATCGAGAAAAAAATCTCGCTACGGAAATGCGGCATCCAGCGTCAACATTACTAAGCAACAAAAATTGATCAAAACGGCACTGGTATACTTGCAAAAATTCAAGTCACCGCCTAATACACGTTTTGACGTTATTGCAATAGACCATCACACCGGTGACGATCTCAACGCTCACATTCAATGGATACAAAATGCCTTTGAGTCACAAGGCTAGCTACCAACCGATATCATCTCTAAGGATTTACCTATGGACGCAACCAGTATTGTTCGGGAACATTTCGAAGAAAGCATTAAAGTCAAAGAAAAGTCACTCAATATTCTTTCAGGCCAAGTTGCCCGCGCAGCTGAAACCATTCATGCCGCGTTAATTTCCGGACATAAAATACTGACGTGCGGCAACGGCGGATCGGCCGGGGACGCCGCACACTTTTCTTCGGAAATGATCAATCGCTACGAAATGGAGAGACCCGCTCTACCCGCTATTGCACTGACGACAGATACGCCGACACTGACATCAATCTCAAACGACTACAGCTATGAAAAAGTTTTTGAACGCCAAGTTCGTGCGATCGGCCTTCAAGGTGATATTTTGCTCATGTTTACCACCAGCGGGAACTCTGCCAATCTCCTGCCGGCGCTGCAAGCGGCCCATGATCGTGGATTAAAAACCATTGCCGTATCTGGAAAAGATGGTGGTAAATTAGCACCCCTCCTCGGTGAAAATGATCTTGAGATTCGAGTACCCGCTGAAAAAACAGCCCGCATACAGGAAACACATCTTGTCATCATTCACAGTATTTGTGACTTAATTGATAAGCTGCTATTCGGCAACCCAAATGAATAACAACGCAGAACACCCACCAAACAAAAAACACGTCAACCCATAAGGCCAAATCACTCACCTTAGCGCATCAAAACACTTTATTTGACGACTTTTAAGTTGGGGCGTTTTTTTATGTTAGAAGGTGTGCTCCCGTCTGGAGCAGAAGGGGGAGAGGGAGGTGGCTCACTTCCCCCTTCATTAAAAACCATCCCTTGACCATTTTCTTTAGCATATACTGCTATCACAGAAATGACTGGAATGTATAACTCATGCTCTCGGCCACTGAATCGAGCACTGAACACAATTGCATCATTGCCTAACGACAAACCCTGAACTGCAGACGGCCCTAGATTGAGAATAATCCGGCCATCTTTAATATATTCTGTCGGCACGACAACGTCTTGCTTTGTTGCATCTACCAATAAAAAAGGCGTGCAATCGTTATCCACGATCCACTCATAAAACGCTCGCACTAAATAGGGCCGGTTCGAACCCATTGTATTTTCGGCCAAACTAGCACATCTCCCGCTCTTCTTCGGTCAAACTGGCTTGAAAAGCCTCTCGGGCAAAAATTCTCTCCGCGTAGGCATGGATTGAAGTGGCGCTCTTGGGGATCTCAACACCATATTTTTTCAAACGCCAGAGAAGCGGAGCAATCGTGGCATCGACCAAAGAGTATTCGTCACTCAAAAAGAAGGGCTTTGCACTGAAAACCTCTGTTGACGCAATTAAACTCTCTTTTAGTAACTTTGCTGCTTTTGACATTTTTTTGGTATCGCCACTTTCCAAATCTGGTAATTGGCTATACCAGTCTTTCTCTATCCGGTGCAGAGCAAGACGTGAACAGGCCCGAGAAACCGGGTCGACAGGCATCAACGGCGGGTGCGGGAAACGTTCATCAAGGTATTCAGAGATAACACGAGAGTCATACAAAACCAAGTCTCGATCAACCAGTGTGGGAATCGAGTGATAAGGGTTAATATGTAACAGATCTTCTGGAAGGTTATCAGGGTCAACATACTCAATATCAACAGCAATGTCTTTTTCAGCCAAAACAACCCGAACCCGATGACAGTGCGGATTAGAATGAGAAGAAAATAGGACCATTGCCGATCTGCGGTTAGCGATTGCGCTCAAGATTACTCTCCACTTTGTATCTATTGGTATGAATTTAAAAATAAAGGACGGGCATAGCGCCCGTCCAATGTTTACCCGGCGGACCAAATCCGCACGCGTGTAACGGTATCGTTTACAGTTAAAACACTGGAGACAGTTTAGTGGACATCTCTCCAGTATTCTTTCTTCAGTATATAGGCGAAGATAGCCAAGAGTACCAAGAAAGCCAATACCCACATCCCCGTACGCTCCCTCTGCAACTTGTACGGATCACTTAAATAAGCGAGAAAATTGACAAGATCGCCAACCAGTTTGTCATATTCTTTCGGAGACAGCTTACCCTCAGTCACTTGCTCAAAACCGACAAATTGTTTGTGCTCTTCGCCGTGCGAGTCGGTTGCCTTTTCATAAATGGGTTTCTGCCAGCCTTGCAACTCCCACAATACATGAGGCATCCCAACATCGGGAAAAACTTTATTATTAACACCAACCGTTTCGCGCGACGAGTCAAGATAGAACGTACGCAGATAAGTGTATAACCAATCAGCCCCTCTCGATTTTGCGATCAAAGTCAGGTTGGGAGGCACGACACCAAAAACTTGTTTGGCATATTCGTCAGGCATATTGTTCTCAATGAGAGAACCTACCTTTGTGGGTTCTCCAGACGCGTCCGTCGTAAAGATGAGGTTCTCTCGCACCTGATCTTCTGTTAAATCCAAATCAATAGCCATTCGGTTATACCGGTGGTAATCGGCAGAGTGACAGCCCAGACAATAATTCATAAATGTTTGGGCACCCCGCTGAAGAGAAGCTTTATTCTCAAAATCCACAGGTGCACGATCAAGAGGAAAACCAATGCCCGCCGCTAATGCACCCATGGGCATGACGGTGGCTATCAAACCTGCAAAAATAAACCGCTTAATGTGCATCATATTCCACCCTTTCCGGTACGGGTTTGGTATTTTCGTATTTGCTGATCAACCAAAGCGCCACGAAAAAACCAAAGTATAAAATTGTACAAACGATACCTATTGTCTTCCAAGGCTCATCAGGAGGCTTGATACCTACGACACCAAGCAGCACGAAGGCGACAACAAACACCGCCAGATTGAGCTTATACATCCAGGAACGAAAACGGATGGAACGAACATTACTTCTGTCAATCCAAGGCAGGAAAAACAGCACAACAATCGCCGCACCCATGGCAATCACACCGCCCAATTTATCGGGGATGGCGCGCAAGATAGCGTAGTAAGGTGTGAAGTACCAGACAGGCGCAATGTGCTCCGGCGTTTTCAAAGGGTCAGCGGGAACATAGTTAACATATTCAAGGAAGTACCCATACATCTCGGGTGCGAAGAATACGATGGCAAAAAAGACGATCAGGAATATCGCTACCCCGAAAATATCTTTGACCGTGTAATAGGGGTGGAAAGGGATGCCATCCAGCGGTATTCCATTCTCATCCTTTTTCTTTTTAATTTCGACGCCATCCGGATTATTCGAGCCAACTTCATGCAATGCCAAAATATGTGCCACAACAAGCATCAAAAGGATCAGCGGTACTGCAATCACATGCAAAGCAAAAAAGCGATTCAGCGTTGCATCTGAGATGATGTAATCCCCCTTTAACCACAAGGTCAATGCGTCACCAATACCAAAGGGAATCGCACCAAACAGCGAGATGATGACTTGCGCACCCCAGTATGACATCTGTCCCCAAGGCAGCAGATAGCCCATGAATGCTTCCGCCATTAATGCCAAGTAAATCAGCATTCCAAAAATCCAGATTAGCTCACGTGGTTTCTGATACGAGCCATACATAAGTCCTCTGAACATATGCAGGTAAACGACAACGAAGAACATGGAAGCGCCGGTTGAGTGCATGTAACGGATCAGCCAGCCCCACTCCACATCCCTCATAATATACTCGACGGATCTAAAGGCTAATTCTCCGTCCGGCTTGTAATTCATTGTGAGGAAAATCCCTGTCACGATTTGTATGACCAGGACTAATAAAGCTAGAGAACCGAAGTAGTACCAAAAGTTAAAATTCTTCGGCGCGTAGTATTTGGAAAGATGCTCTTCCCACATTTTTGTCAACGGGAAGCGTGCATCCACCCATTGCAGCGTATTTTCTAGTATTTTACTCATTACGCAACCCCGTCTTCACCAATCAATATACGGTTGTCACTCAAAAAATGGTGCGGAGGCACCTCAAGATTCAAGGGTGCTGGGACACCTTTATAAACGCGCCCGGCAAAATCGAACTTTGAACCATGGCAAGGACAGAAAAAACCACCACGCCAGTCACCCTCAATCTCTGGCATGTAAGTCGGCGAGCACCCTAAGTGAGTGCATACACCGATCAGAACGAGATATTCCTTATTAATAGAGCGCCAGGTATTCTTGGTGTACTCTGGCTGGAGTGATTCGTCTGACTCAGGGTCTCGCAGCTTATCCACCACAGAAGACAAGCTTTTAAGTGCATCATCTGTTCGTCGCACAATCCAAACAGGTTTACCCCGCCATTCGTAGGTCACAAGCTGTCCAGGCTCTAACTTACTTATATCCGCTTCGACAGGCGCCCCAGCCGCTTTGGCCTTCGCACTAGGCAACATGGAAGATATAAATGGTGTTGCCAGCCCAACAACACCTACGGCGCCGACAACACTGGTTGTCGCGATAAGAAAGCGCCGCCGCCCTTTATCAATATTGGCAGTGGAGAATGACCCTGCATTCACCACGTTTTCGCTACTCATCCTACAGCTCTCCAATCACAAAAATAATTTACAAAACCTTGCTGATTTTATCACAGAACACCGCCTCTTACACTGGAAAGACACCTTACTTTTAAGGTTAAACGGGATTATCGATATCAATGAATTGACTATCAATACTATAAACATCTGCCAAATGCTCCCCCAGGGCTTTAACTCCACCCCGCTCAGTCGCATGATGACCGGCCGCAAAAAATTCAATGCCGCGCTCTCGTGCAACGTGAGTTGTTTGCTCTGAGGCTTCTCCGGTTAAAAACACGTCCACCCCAAGTTCGCAGGCCGCCTCAATCAAGCCTTGTCCACCCCCGGTACACCAAGCAATGGTGGAAATATTTCTCTGTTGATCGCCAATGTGCAATGGCGGTCGCCCCCCAAGCTTTTCTTGAAGGTATTCGGTAAAATCACCGGCCGTAAAAGCATCGGGTAATGTACCTGACCAAAGCAACCCATTCCCTTTTTCTGCACGTTCCCTGTCAACACGAATATTGAGCAAAGCAGCAAGCTGTGCATTATTCCCGTATAAAGGGTGGGCATCCAAAGGCAGGTGGTACGCGAGCAGGTTAATGTCGTGCTGCAACAAACGGCGTAAACGCTGGCGTTTCATCCCCGTCACAACTGCAGGCTCACCTTTCCAAAAATAACCGTGGTGTACTAAAACAGCATCAGCCTCAAACTCAATCGCTTTTTCAATCAGCGCCTGTGAGGCCGTAACTCCGGTCACCAAACGGTGCACAGTCGGACGCCCTTCCACTTGCAGACCGTTAGGGCAGTAGTCGTCAAAATCAGCCGGTTTGAGTAGTTGATTCAGATATCGGAGCAACTCAGAAAACTCAACCATAAAGGCACGCACCCTCTGATCCAAAAATGCCAGATTTTAGCCTAAGCGCGTTCGAAACGTAACACGAAAATCACACACCATTAATGACATAAATCAATGTCAATTTGATCGAATGCTGCTGTCTTGAAAGCTAAAAAACTCACACCCTTCGTAACGCAATAGAAACCTGCACAGCACTAGCACACTCTCTAGACCTCTTACATTAACAGCACACGCTTAACAAATTTTGAAACAACGTATCTTGACAGACCCGGTTTAATGGGAGAACCTTTTGAGGGAAAATATCACCTTTAAAACAATAAACTCTCCACCCACACAACCAATACAACAACATGTCATAGAGGGAGGCTCGGCTCATGAGCTTTTGGAATTTTTTAACCGAAGAACAACAACAGTGGAAAGATACTTGCCATCGCGTCATGGACAAGGAAATTACCCGCGAATACATTCGCGAATGCGACATGAACCGAGAATACTACTACGAGGGCTTCGACAAACTGCACGAACAAGGCATGATGACCATGCTCATCCCTGAGGAGCTTGGAGGTATGGGCGCAGACGCCATGTCCTATGTCATTTTTAATGAGGCCATGGGCAAGTACGGCGTCGATTTCGTTGCCACGCTCGGCGTTTCCCAATTCACTGCACAAAATCTCGTCAAATACGGCACTCCTGAGCAGCAAGAAAAATTTTTAAGGCCATTTATTGAAGGTACTGGCCGGTTTGCAGTCTCGATCTCAGAACCTCATGCTGGTTCAGATGCCGCCGCGGCAACCACACGCGCTGTAAAAGAGGGAGACCACTATTCTGTAACAGGGCTCAAACAATGGTGTTCCGGTTCCAGCGCGAAAAACTGCATTATCTGCATGCTCGTAAGAACTGACCCCGACGCACCCAAACGGGAAGGACTATCAATCCTGATCATCCCTAATGACACGCCCAATATGGAGTTGCGCAAATTAAAAACACTGGCTCGACGTGGCACTGGCACCAACCAGATTTTTTTAGATGGCGCCAAGATACCGGTTGAAAACCGCTTAGGCAAAGAAGGTCAAGGCTGGAAAATCATTACCGGACACCTCGAACTTGAAAGAGTTGCTGTGGCCGCAGGTTACGTGGGCTGTGCGCAGCAGGCTGTTGACGATGCACTGGCTTATGCACACCAGCGTGAGGCCTTTGGCCAACCCATTTTCAAGTTCCAAACGTTGCGCCACATGCTGGCCGACATGCAGACCGAGGTGGATGCCGCTCGTTTGCTGACTTACCGTGCAGCCGCCATGATGGATGCAGGGCAGAACGCATTGCGGGAAGTTTCGATGGCAAAACTCCATGCTTCTGAAACATTACAAAAAGTCAGCCGCCAGGGCATCCAGATCATGGGAGGACACGGCATGTTGCCAGAGGCTGACATGGAACGTTACTTCAGAGAAGGTATGCAAGCTACGATCGGCGGCGGCACGTCCGAAATTCAACGCACACTCATCGCACAGACCATGCGTCTTTAACGTAATACCGCCGGGGAGGATTTTACTCCCCGGCCTCTCTCTCGCGACATCCATTTATTTCTTTTTTCGGGCTGGCAGAATTTCAAAAAAATCGCTGTATACTCAAAAGAACTCTTTGTTGGAATCAGCCCATGAAATTGCAACAGCTTCGCTACTTGATTGCGATTGCAAACAATAATCTCAATATCTCCGCCGCATCAGAAAAGCTTTACACCTCACAGCCGGGCGTCAGTAAACAGATTAAATTACTTGAAGAAGAACTTGGCGTACAACTCTTTGTCCGCAGCGGGAAAAACCTGACGCATATCACCCCTGTCGGCAAGCAGATTCTTGAACGCGCCAACAACATCATGGATGAAGTCAACAATATTCGTCATTTGGCCTCCGAATTTAAAGATGACACGCACGGTACACTGCGGATTGCCACCACACACACTCAGGCACGTTATGCCTTACCTCCTGTGGTTCGCGAGTTTCGCCGCCGCCACCCCGGCATTAACCTGCAAATGCAACAAGGGCGGCCCGAGGAAATCGCCGAAATGGCGGCATCAGGAGAAGTCGACATCGCCATTGCCACCGAAGCAATTGCAGAAAATGACCGCTTAATCATGATGCCCTGCTACCTTTGGAATCGCTGTGTTCTTGTTCCGCCAGGACACCCATTGGAAGACGTAAAAAAACTATCACTTGAACAAATTGCGGCACACCCTATCGTTACATACGTTTTCGGCTTTACGGGCCGATCACAGCTCGACCACACTTTTGCAAAAGCTCATTTAAAGCCTAACGTGGTGTTCACTGCTGTCGACTCTGACATCATCAAAACCTATGTACGTTTGGGCATTGGCATCGGTATTATTGCCAGAATGGCCTACAATCCAAGCGACGATAAAGACCTGATTTCACTTGATGCCGGCCACCTTTTCCCCAATAGCAGTACGAAAATAGGTTTCCGCCGCAATATGTTTTTACGGCGCTATATGTACGACTTTATGGAGCTGTTTGCCCCTCACCTGACTCAAGAGCTGGTCGACCAGGCCAGGCAGGCTTCGAACAAAGAAAAAATAAACACCATTTTCAGCAAAATTGAACTAAATATTTATTAACGCGTCAGACTAGCTGCACACCTTTATTCACACAAAAATAACTCGGGGCAGCACCCACTATGGCCAAAAAACTTCTAATCATTGCCGTATTCACTGTGTTGGCTGGACTTTTCTATGCCTTTGACCTCGGTCAATACCTCACATTGGACTATATCAAGTCGCAGCAAGAAAGTTTGCAAGCCTATTACCAGGCTCATCCACTCCAAACACTAGGCATTTATTTTATTGCCTATGTCATCATTACTGGCGTTTCCCTGCCGGGCGCCGCCGTCATGACATTGGCTGGCGGAGCCATTTTTGGCACATTGACTGGCTTGGTTCTGGTCTCTTTCGCGTCCACTATCGGTGCAACCATTGCATTTCTCGCTTCACGCTACATTCTCCGCGACAGCGTACAAAACAAATTCCGTGACAAACTCAAAACCATTAACGAGGGCATTGAAAAAGAAGGCGCCTTTTATCTTTTTACCCTGAGGTTAGTGCCGATCTTTCCATTTTTTTTGATTAACCTCCTGATGGGGTTAATGCCAATCCGTGTGATCACCTTCTTTTTTGTCAGCCAGATTGGCATGCTTCCTGGCACCTGGGTTTACGTCAACGCCGGCACACAACTGGCAAAGATAGAATCACTTTCTGGCATTCTGTCACCTGCGCTCATTGCCTCTTTTGTTCTGCTCGGGCTCTTCCCATTAATTGCAAAAAAACTGGTGTCATTTATTCAGTCACGACGGGTTTTAAAAAACCATCCCAAACCTCAATCGTTTGACCGCAACCTCGTGGTGATCGGTGCCGGTTCGGCAGGCCTTGTGAGTGCGTATATCGCTGCGGCAGTCAAATCGAAGGTGACGCTCATCGAGCGGCACAAAATGGGTGGCGACTGCCTCAATACCGGCTGCGTGCCCTCCAAGGCGCTCATCCGTTCTGCCAGCTTCTATCAGCAAACAAAGCGCGCACACGAGCTTGGCTTTAAAGCGGCCTCGGCCGAGTTTGATTTTGCGGACATCATGGACCGCGTCCACCGAGTTATTCGCACCGTTGAGCCGCATGACTCCATTGAACGCTATACCGGGCTGGGCGTGGATGTCATTGAAGGTGAGGCCCAAATAACATCGCCTTACCATGTACAAGTCAACGGCCGCACACTCAGTACACGCAATATCATCATTGCCACCGGTGCACGCCCTTTTGTTCCACCCATTCCGGGCTTGGAAAAAATCGATTACTTAACATCCGACACGGTCTGGGGCCTGCGCGCACTACCACAGCGCCTCATCGTCATTGGTGGGGGGCCGATTGGCTGTGAGCTGGCACAGTGTTTCGCCCGTTTCGGCAGTCGGGTCTCGATAGTCCAGCAACAACCACGCTTAATGATGCGCGAAGACCCGGAAGTCTCGGATACCGTTCAACAACGTTTCGAGCGCGAGAATATCCGTGTACTCACAAAGCATCAGGCAAAGTCTTTTGAAGTTCGTGGGACAGAGAAAGTGCTGGTCTGCGAGTGTGAAGGCAACACGGTCGACATTCCCTTTGACAACGTACTGCTGGCCGTCGGGCGAGCAGCCAATACCCAGGGTTTCGGAGCCGAAGAACTCGGCATTGAAATCAATGACCGCAAAACAATCAAGACCAATGCTTTTCTGCAAACCAATTACCCGAATATTTACGCGTGTGGTGATGTGGCAGGCCCTTATCAATTCACTCACACGGCCTCTCATCAGGCCTGGTATGCATCGGTCAATGCTCTGTTTGGCATGTTCAAAAAGTTTAAAGCGGATTACTCCGTGATTCCCTGGTCAACATTTACTGACCCGGAAGTCGCCCGTGTCGGACTCAATGAACTGGAAGCGAAAGAGCGAGAGGTTCCTTATGAGGTAACCACCTACGGAATTGATGACCTGGACAGAGCGATTGCCGACGAAGAAGCACATGGCTTTATTAAAGTCCTCACAGTCCCGGGTAAAGATAAAATCCTGGGGGTCACCCTTGTCGGTGCTCATGCCGGCGACTTAATTGCTGAATACGTCTCCGCCATGAAGCACGGCATTGGCCTCAATAAAATCCTGGGCACTATCCATATTTATCCTACGATGGCCGAAGCGAACAAATACGTTGCGGGCGAATGGAAACGAGCCCACGCGCCCGAGGGCCTACTCCGCTGGGTTGAAAAATTTCACCACTGGAGACTGGCAAAATAGACACGCCACCCAGAATACAGGTCGCTAAAGCCGCCCTTCAACCACGGCGTGACAAGCAACCTGCTGACTGCTACCAACCATCTGGAGCACAGGCACTTCCTGCCTACACCGCTCGTTGGCATGCTGACAGCGTTTGTGGAAAACACAACCACTCGGTAAATCAAGTGGCGTGGAGACTTCACCGGCCAGTTTAATAAAGTTGGGCCGGGAATCGCGTAACCGTGGTACAGCACTCAGCAGTGCCTGGGTGTAAGGGTGCCGTGGCGCTTCAAACAGTGCTTTCGCCTCTGCCAGTTCACATAATGTTCCCAGGTACATCACGGCAATGCGGGTGCCAAAGTGCTCCACGACGGACAAGTCATGTGTGATAAAGAGATACGTTAAATTGTGCGTTTCCTGTGCATCCATCAGCACGTTCAAAACTTGTGCCTGAATCGAAACATCCAGTGCTGAGATCGGCTCATCGGCAGCAATAAACACGGGGTTCACCATCAATGCCCGGGCAATCGAGATCCGCTGCCGCTGCCCACCTGAAAATTCGTGGGGATAGCGCTCACCCCAGCTCCTATCAACTCCCACAGAGACCATAACCTCTTCGATCCGGGCGCGGACCTCGCCGGAACCCAGTGACGGTTGATGAAAGCGCAGAGGCTCTTCAAGTGTCTGCCACACGGTCATACGCGGATTCAAAGAAGCATAAGGATTCTGGAAAATCATCTGCATTTTTTTCCGGTAAGGCAGCATCTCACGCCTTGGCAAATGGTCAATTCGCTCACCTTCAAAGAGGACTTGCCCTTGTGTAGTTGCCAGCAACCCCATCACTAGCCGCGCCAGGGTAGATTTACCACAGCCGCTTTCTCCCACGACGCAAAGGGCTTCGCCACGCTCGATATCCAGACTGACGCCATTCACCGCTTTCACGGTTTTTTGCTGGCGAACCAAGCGCCCCTGCGCGATGCGAAACTGCTCTCTCAAGGGGTTGGCGACGGGAAATGTCTTGCTCACATTATCGATACGGATCAACGAAGGCTGCGCGCGGTTATCCAATGTCACGGCTCTACCCCTTGCTCGGCCACCCAATGACAGGCGACCTTTGAACGACCTGCATCCACATAATCCGGCACGGTGGTACGACACACTGGCAGAGTGTATCCACAGCGGTCATGGAAAGCGCACCCCGATGGAATGGCGGCCAAGGTGGGCATCATGCCCGGTATTTGGTTAAGACGTTGACCAGGCAGGGTGCTTTCCGGCAGTGCCTTGATCAGTCCTTGCGTATAGGGGTGCTGTGGATGATCGATCACTTCACGGGTCAGCCCCTGTTCAACGATGCGGCCCGCATACATGACCAGAAGACGCTGGGTGACTTGTGAAACCACACCCAGGTCGTGAGTAATTAAAATCAAACTCAGACCTGACTGCTCGCACAGGCCTAAAAGCAAGTCCATGATTTCCGCCTGGATGGTCACATCCAGCGCTGTCGTAGGCTCATCAGCAATCAAAAGTTCAGGCTCTGTGAGCAAGGCAATCGCAATCACGACTCGCTGGCGCATACCACCTGAAAGCTCGTGGGGATATTGATCAATGCGCGTCTCAGGTGACGGAATGCGTACTTTCTCAAGCTGTGCAATCGCCATTTCCTTCGCTTTTCGTGTTGAAACCGTTCGGTGCGCTTTGAGGCATTCCACCATCTGGGTACCTATCGTCAATACCGGATTCAAAGTCATCATAGGGTCCTGAAAAATCATGCAGATACGATTCCCGCGAATACGCCGAATGTCTTTCTCCGGCAAGAGAGCAAGGTTCTGCCCCTCAAACAGGATGTTTCCAGCGGTGATCACGCCCGGCTTACTGATTAAATTCACAATGGAATACGCGACCACTGACTTACCGGCACCGCTCTCACCCACAATACCCAGGCGTTCACCTTTTTCCAGTGTGAAGCTAACATCACGAAGCGCTGTCAGCGCTCCCTGCCGCAATGAAAAAGTGACTTCCAGCTTGTCGACTTCCAAAAGCCTCATACTTTAGTCCTTGTACAACTTTGGATTCAGCACATCACGCAACCAATCACCCAACAAATTAATCACGAACACCAGCATGACAAGGACTAAGGCCGGGAATGCCGTAATCCACCAAGCCCCACTGAGCAGATACTCAAAACCACTGTTGATCAACGACCCCAGAGAAGGACGGTTCACCGGCATCCCCAGTCCCAAAAAGGACAGCGCGGCTTCACTCATGATGGCATTGGCCACTTGTACAGTGGAAATAACCAGCATGGGGGAGAACGTATTGGGCAATATATGCCGGAACATTGTCCGGCCGCTGCCCAAACCAATGACGCGTGCCGCGTCCACATATTCCTTCTTTTTCTCTGACAGCACCGAGGCCCGTACGGTGCGGGCATACTGAGGCCACTCGGCAATCCCGATGACCAATACCAGCATGAACAAGGCCAAGTCACTGTAAAGCTCGGTGCCAAAGGCAGACTGAAAAACCGCGAGCACAACAATCGCCACCATCAATGTCGAAAACGACAGCTGAATGTCAGCCACCCGCATCAAAAAGCTGTCGATGCGCCCGCCAAAATAACCGGCAACCAAGCCGATCGTGACACCGAGAACGCATTGCAACAAGACGGCACAAAAACCGATGGTTAACGAAATACGCGCACCGTAGAGAATGGTACTGAAGATATCTCGCCCCTGAGCATCGGTACCCAGCCAGAATTGTGCTTCCCCACCTGGACTCCAAGCGGGTGCCATTTCAGCATTCATGATGTCAATTTGCATTGGATCATAAGGGTCGTAGGGCGCAATCAGAGGGGCTGAGAAGCTCAGCGCGACGATGATTAAAAGCACCGCAAAACTCACCATAGCGACACGGTCTCTCTGAAAACGGTAAACGAGATGAGAGGCCTGAAAGGCCTGCCAATACTTAGACACGCTTCTCTCCCACCAGACTCACCGTCGGATTGACCAGGCCATAGATCAGATCAACCAGTGTGTTGGTCACCACAAAAATCAATCCCACCACGATAAGGTAAGCAATAATCAGTGGCGTATCGACCCGGTTCACAGCCTCTAAAAATAAAAAGCCCATACCGGGCCATTGGAAAACCGTTTCGGTCAAAATGGTGTACGCAATCATGGTACCAATCTGTACGCCGCCTACCGTAATGACGGGCAAGAGTGTGTTCTTTAAGGCATGCAAAAACAGAATACGCCGGGGGTGAAGGCCTTTAGCGCGAGCAAAACGAATGTAATCCTGCTCCAGAACTTCCATCATTTCCGATCGGATCAGACGAATAAACAAGGGCAGCATAATGGAGGACAGCGCAATAGACGGCAAAATCAGATGCAGCAGCCCGTCCCGAGTGACCAGCCCACTTTCCCAAACGCCAAACACCAATGCCGTTTCTCCCCGTCCGAATGACGGCAACCACGAAAGCTGAACAGCAAATAGGTAGATCAACAAGATGGCTGTTAAAAAAACGGGGATCGAAATCCCCACAATACTCAGACCCATCACCCATTTGGCAAGCCAACTCGAAGGTTTTACCGCGCAAAAAATGCCGGCAGGTACAGACAACACCAAAATGATTAACGTTGCACCCGCCACCAGCTCCAATGTAGCAGGCAGTTTTTCCATGATTACATCCAGGGCTGGGCGCTTAAAAAAGTAAGAATTCCCCAAATCACCCTGCAAAGCCCGTTCTAAAAACCGCCAGTACTGCGCCCAGAAAGGGTCATTCAAGCCCATGTCATCACGCATCTTCTGGCGCTCGGCCTCGGAGACCGATTGCCCAACCAGCTCTCTGAGCGGGTCACCCAACTGATCCTGGATGGAAAAGCTGATCAGGCTGATAAAAAACATCACAACCAGCGCTTGCCCCAAGCGTTTCATCAAAAAGGCCGTCATGAATGCATCCAGAAAAACGTGGCGGTGGCCACCTGCCACCGCGATACTGAGAAGACTGGGGCAGCTTGCACACAGCGGCCCCACTCACCCTGCGTTATTGGATAACCAAATCACCCAAGTAGGGAAAGTTCATCACGTTGACGATCTTATCAACACCCACGCCCTTTCTCGCAGCCCAGGCCAAATTCTGCCAATGCAGTGGAATAAAAGCAGCCTCATCGTAAAGCAGCTGCTCAACCTGCTGTAAAATGACGGCACGCTTATCGGGGTCTGTCTCTTTTTGGCTGGAAAGCACTAACTTATCTAACTCAGGATTACAGTAATTGCCACTGTTGTATTGCCCATAGCCCGTTTCTTTGTTGGGGCACATGGTTAAAAACTCAGAAAAATTTGCCGAGTCTTCCGTGTCCGCATGCCAGCCGATCATCATCACATCTGCCGCACGCTCATCAAATTTTGGCCAGTATTGCGCTTTAGGCATGGTTTTCAAGTCAACCTGGATATTGATTTTAGATAGCATGGAAGCAACAGCTTCTGCTATTTTGGCATCATTCACATAGCGGTTATTAGGCGCCATCATGGTGATGCTAAAGCCCTTTTCATAACCGGCTTCTTTCATCAGGGCTTTCGCCTTATCCAAATCGTAGCGAGGCTTTAAGCTTTCTACGTAACCGGCGTAACCTTTAGGACTTTGTTGCGCCGCTGCAGTGGCAAAACCTTTCATGATTTTATCCACAATACCTTCGTTGTTGATGGCATATACCATCGCTTGACGAACACGTTTGTCTTTAAACTCAGCTTTACGTGCCTGGTTCATTTGAAAGGTGATGATGCGTGTACCCGTCATGGTCACCAGATCGGCATCCGAACTTTTGCGAACACGCTCCAAATCCGTCGGCGGGACTGGGGCAATGAAGTCAATATCACCGGAAAGCAGTGCCGCCACACGTGTCGGTGCTTCTTTGATAGGGGTCAGCACAATTTCAGTGACATTCCCAGGTGAGGCGGTATCCCAGTACTCGTCAAACCGCTTAAACGCCATTTTAACGCCCTGCTGGCGGCTGGTGACAATAAACGGGCCGGTACCGGACGCATTTTTCGACGCAAAGGTATCACCATGCTTTTTCAATTCAGCTTTGGATTTTCCGCTTGAGTCGCTACCACCGTAAAACTGACTGTCCATGGGAAAAATATAGGTCGCCAAATGCAGTACCAGTGGATAGGGCTCTTTGGTTGTCAATTCAATGGTGTAGTCATCAACCACCGTGGCAGATTCAAACGGCACAAACAACCCTTTAAAGTCGGGGCTTTGCCTGAGCCGCTCAAAGGTCCATTTCACATCCTTGGCCGTAAAGGGTGTTCCAGAGTGAAAGTTGACGCCCTGGCGAAGCTTAAAGCGCATTGTCAGTGGACTCACTCTTTCCCATGACTCCGCCAGGCGTGGTTCAAAGCCCAGGTCTTGCGTCCAGCGTACTAAGGGGTCAAAGACCATATGCGAAAATTGCAGTGTCCCACCCGATAGTTGTTCATGAGGGTCAAGAGAAACGGGGTCGGCATCGTAAGCCATCCGTAGTGTTTTAGCTTCTACCGATATTGCCATGGCAACGCTCAACAAGAGACAAGCAGCACTGGTGACCATTTTTTTCATGATTCAAGCTCCTTTGCGTGGATATATAATCGAGCAATTCTTGGTTAACGTCTGTATTTGACCCTGGTGGCGGGCCATTGAAAGGTACGGGGCACTACAAGCCAACCTTAAGGGTCAACTTCTGTTCGAGTCTACGCTCCTCGGAACAAGATTAAAATCCTCAATTGGCCACACACCTCAAGCAATATTGAAAATGGGCTTATGATTGAGCCGGAATGTAACGAGCCCAAGCTTTCCTGCAAACGGAGTGTCGAAAAATCTACTCATCATTACAAAATAAACGGTATTAGGAATACCTCAACCCGACTCGCAACCCGCTGACTTAACGTTTAAAATGTGAGCTATTTCAGCAAATTGCATAAGACAATCCAAAAGTGTCCATTTATAAACACACAATGTCTAATAATCGACATTTCATGTTTAAACAGTCAGGCAAACTCTAATCACAGCTCAGCAGACAAACAACACATCCACAGCCGATACAAAGGCGGGAGGCAACGTATGAAAAAGATCGCTCTTATCGGGCTTATCGCGCTGGCGCTTGGCGCATGTTCGGACTCCGAAGAAAATAATGACACACAAAACTACAGCGCCTCACAGCTTCAAACATATAAAGCCGCGATACCCAAATCCAGCCGTTTAAGTGTCAACGCAGAACAAAGTCTGTCCCGTGCAAACAGTACACAGGTACAACCCCAGGCCGTGGGTGATGCCATCTATCCGGCTTTCGCCGTGACAGTGGCCAGTAGCATCAACAACACGGTTACCAGTTTGATCGAAGGACTTGAACACATTGTCTCCCTTCCACCTACCCTTTTTGATAGTGATGAAAAAAAATTCATCTGGGGTCCTTGGGATAATGAGGACGGTTACGGAAAGGTTCTGGTTTACATTCAGGAAAACGACCAGGAAGATGACGGCAGTGATCCTGAATTTCAATACAGCTATGCACTGGCTCGCATGGCAGCCGATGGCGATCTTGAGAAGTCGGCTGTGGTTATTTGGGGTGCTGCCACGCCAGATACAGAAGATGAAAACCACGGAGCGGGTGTGACACTCTGGGACTTTGAAGCCAATAACGCCTTTGAAAACGCTTACAACCCCTCACCGGATATTGGCCACGAACAAGGTCGATTTATCTCCTTTTACAAATATGATGAAGAAGCAGGCGATGGCGAATACCTGATCAACTACTCGGTATTCAGAAATGTGGTCTTCGAAGAAGGGCAACCACCCGCTAACAACGAAGTCTTCTATGGCCGGTTCGTCGACACCGACGGCAGTGAGCTGGGAAGCCCAGGAAATTCAGTAGGCTTTATGGACTGGGTGATCACCGCAGACCTCTGTGACAGTGACGGTGCCTGCTTTGACAATAAAGACACCTCAAATATCAGTGAAGACGAAACTATGCGGGTTCATTTAGCCTTCTTTAACGATGGCAAAGGGCGTGCAGAGGCCAACTTAAGTGGCGGTGACTTATCCACGAGCAATGATGTCATTGAGTGCTGGGATGCCCTTTTCGAGCAGGATTATCTCTTTTTCAATGGAGTCGATCTGGTTGGCAGCGTGTCTGCCTGCTCACCGGTATTTGATCACAGCTTGACTGATCTTGATATCCCAGCCATAGGCGATATTGATGCCGACGACAGAGCTGACATGATCTGCGTGGCAGAGAATGGACTTGAAGGCTGTGAGGAGAACGAAACCAATTAAACGTTACTATTTTTGAGAGCCAGCCGGCAGGTGCCTGAACAACGGTTTACGACTGTTGCCACAAGTACTTGCCAAGGCTGGCAAAGTTGTTCCGAAACACAAAAATCAATAAACATCTCTTGATCTCGTCCACTTGCTCTTGAGCTCACTTCCCACCTACTCAACACAATAAGCTAAAACATTTAAGTACGCTTCTCCCGGACCAAAAGCTCCTCTTGCATGATCACAACGTTGCTACAAAATAGCGCATCTACGCGCATACAACGTGCACAAAACTGGCAGAGCGTAACGGCACCGGCCCAAGCCAAAAAATTAATCAATTTAAAATCAAAAAGTTAGACCAAAAAACCTTAGGTGGTTCACCTTTTGCTTAGTGCCTATATGAAAATAAACAGCGCCAAAGATGCTAATGAGTCAGCTAACGCCCCCCATAGCCAACACACTCTTTGCAGAAGAAAAGGAACTCCACCCTGTTATCGTCATCGGCACGGGGCCGGCAGGTCTACGTGCTGTCCAGGAATTAGACCGTCAGTACAGCGGCTACCCGATCAAACTTTTCGGGAATGAACCCTGGACCCCTTACAACCGGGTAAAACTTTCATCGCTTCTTGCAGGCGACATCACAGAAGAAGAGATCGATACCAGCACCAGCATTCCGAGCGCCTCTCATATCACCACGCATTACAATACCCCCGTCATTGCGATAGACCCAACGTCAAAAACCATCCAGACACAGACTGGTGAGTATTTTCACTACCATAAACTAATACTGGCGACCGGCTCACGCGCCTACGTACCCAACATTCCAGGAAATGCCTTACCCGGTGTTTTTACCTTTCGGGACTTAAACGATACCCAACGGCTGCTCGCCAGAACCACCAAAAGCCGGCATACACTCGTGATTGGTGGCGGTTTACTCGGCCTCGAAACCGCCAAGGCCATGAGCCGCTTTAATACCCATGTTACGGTCATTGAGCACAACCGCCACATTATGTTCAACCAGCTCGACGAAAATGCGGCTGATGTACTTTCATCCTCCATCGAGCAAGAAAACATTACCTTGCTATCAGGGGAAGGGGTGCAACAGCTGGTTGGCACCTCCTTTGTAGAAAGCGCCGTGCTTCGGTCTGGAAAAACCATCACTTGCGATACCGTCGTATTCGCCACGGGTATTGCGCCCAATATTGAGCTGGCTCAAGCAGCAGGGCTCGCCGTTGGACGCGGCATTAAAGTGAACCACTCCCTACAAACTTCCGATGAATCCATTTACGCCATTGGCGAGTGTGCCGAACACGAAGGAAAAGTCTACGGCCTTGTTGCTCCCGGGCTGGAACAGGCCTCCATTGCTGCCAGCCATTTAGCGGGAAATGTCGCCTTCTACCACGGCAGCACTTCAGCCACTCGCTTGAAAGTCGTTGGCTGCCCCGTGTTTAGTATGGGTGATGTTCAAGAACGCGAATTTGGCCCTGCACATGCCAGCTATACCGACGAAACACAATCCATCTACCGCAAACTAATTTTTCAAACAGGCCGGCTGGTGGGCGTGATTGCCATTGGCCCCTGGGAAGATATTCCCCGCCTGCAGGAAGCCATCAGCAAGCAAAGGCGCTTACTCCCCTGGCAAATTTGGCACTTCCGCCGTTATGGGAGCATCTGGCGTGATAACACAGCAGACGACGTCAGCACCTGGCCGAAAAGCGCCACGATCTGTAACTGTGCGGGCGTAACCCTTGGAAGCATTCAAAATGCCATAGCCAATGGCTGTCAAACACCCGCTCAAATCACGGCCGCTACGGGTGCCGGTTCAATACACTTATGATGACGG
>OBIC01000066.1_pt1 | contig 55588 bp, 25 predicted proteins | sample 1519831 | NCBI WGS metagenome assembly OBIC01 (sample SAMN03019805, study PRJEB22545) | beach sand metagenome | biome: beach; feature: sea beach; material: beach sand | place: USA: Municipal Pensacola Beach, FL | collected 2010-10-20 | depth 40-45 cm m
CACCAGTTTCTCCAGTGGCACCAGTTTCACCAGTTTCTCCAGTGGCACCAGTTTCGCCAGTTTCACCAGTCTGACCAGTTTCTCCAGTGGCACCAGTTGGACCAGTTTCTCCAGTTTCACCCGTCTCACCTGTTGGACCGGTTGGACCAGTTTCTCCAGTTGCACCTGTCTCACCGGTTGAACCAGTTTCTCCAGTATCACCCTTATCACCCTTATCTCCAGTACGAGCAACACATACTGTTAATTGTTCATCCTGTGTAAATATTGAACCTGTTTCACCTGCAATAAAGCTAACTGTTATGTCATACCAGGTATCATTATCAACTATATCATTAATTGCATAAAATGCATATGTTGTATTATCTGCGACTCTTGAAATCTTAATATGACCTGGAATTGTACTCTGATTTTGAACAATTGAATCTAAAAATGCAGATATATCCTTACCATCACAATCCATATCATCAATAGATATATGAGTACCTAATTCGACACTTACATCATTTATTGCTACATATCCAGTAGTTCCGCTAGGTCCAGGATCGCCAACTCCTGTAGCTCCATCAAATAAGTAACAGAAACACTCTGCACTTAGACCACCATCTCTTCCGGTTGGACCAATTGGACCAGTTTCACCGGTTTGTCCAGTTTCACCAGTTGGTCCAGTCTCTCCTGTTGCACCAGTCTCTCCGATTGCACCTGTCTGTCCAGTTGAACCAGTTGCACCTTGTTCGCCGGAAGGACCTGTCTCACCAGTCTCACCAGTTTCACCTGTTGGGCCAGTTTCTCCAGTTGGACCAGTTTCTCCAGTTTCACCGGTTGCACCTGTCTGTCCGGTTGCACCTGTTGCCCCTGTCTCACCAGTCGAACCTGTTTCTCCTGTTTCACCAGTTGAACCTGTCTCGCCTGTCTCACCAGTTTCTCCTGTAGGTCCGGTTTCACCAGTCTGACCTGTTGAACCAGTCTGGCCAGTTTGTCCTGTGTGACCTGTCTCACCTGTCTGACCAGTTTGCCCAGTGGCACCTGTCTCGCCTGTCTCTCCAGTTTCTCCAGTTTCTCCTGTCTCACCGGTTGCACCTGTATCACCAGTCTCACCGGTTGAACCAGTCGATCCCGTTTGTCCTGTGGCACCTATTTGTCCTGTAGCTCCAGTTTCTCCAGTTTGTCCAGTCTCACCAGTCTCACCAGTTTCTCCTGTCTCACCTGTAGGTCCTGTTTCTCCAGTCTCTCCGGTTGGTCCAGTTTGACCTGTTTGTCCAGTTCCTCCTGTTTGACCAGTTGGACCAGTTGGACCGGTTTGTCCTGTTGAACCAGTTTCTCCGGTATGACCTGTTTCTCCAGTCTCACCAGTTTCTCCAGTCTCTCCAGTTGGTCCAGTTTCACCTGTCTCACCTGTTGAACCAGTTTCTCCTGTTGATCCAGTGGCTCCAGTTTCACCTGTAGCTCCAGTTTCACCTGTAGCTCCAGTTTGTCCAGTTGAACCGGTCTGACCTGTCTCTCCAGTCTCACCTGTTTCTCCAGTCTCACCGGTGGGCCCAGTCTCACCTGTTTGCCCTGTAGAACCTGTCTGTCCTGTTGCACCTGTCTGACCTGTAGACCCTGTCTCGCCTGTTTGCCCTGTCTCACCCGTTTCTCCTGTATGTCCTGTTTCACCTGTTTCTCCCGTTTCTCCAGTTGGGCCGGTTTCTCCTGTTGGTCCTGTTTCTCCTGTTTGGCCGGTTGATCCTGTCTGTCCGGTTTCACCAGTCTCACCAGTCTCTCCTGTTGGTCCAGTGTTACCAGTTGCGCCACTCTGTCCAGTTTCACCAGTTTGTCCAGTTGAACCCGTCTGGCCAGTTTCACCAGTTGGGCCAGTTTCTCCTGTTTCTCCCGTTGGACCTGTTTCTCCTGTTTCGCCGGTTTGTCCAGTTTCACCGGTTTGACCAGTCACACCCGTTGGACCTGTTTCTCCAGTTTCACCAGTAGATCCAGTCTCGCCTGTTTCACCAGTTTCTCCAGTCTCACCAGTTTCACCGGTCTGACCTGTATTGCCTGTTGGACCGGTCGATCCAGTTTGTCCAGTCTGACCGGTTGAACCTGTTTGACCGGTTGGACCGGTCTCGCCTGTTGGACCGGTTTCACCAGTCTCTCCAGTTTCACCTGTATTGCCTGTTGGACCGGTCTCGCCTGTTGGACCGGTTTCTCCTGTTGGACCAGTTTCACCTGTCTCTCCTGTTGGACCTGTTTCTCCTGTTGGACCGGTTTCTCCTGTTGGACCAGTTTCACCTGTCTCACCAGTTGGCCCACTTGCACCTGTTTGACCAGTCTCACCGGTTGGACCAGTTTCACCTGTCTCACCTGTTGGACCGGTTTCTCCTGTTGGACCGGTTTCTCCTGTTGGACCAGTTTCACCTGTCTCACCAGTTGGCCCACTTGCACCTGTTTGACCAGTCTCGCCGGTTTCACCAGTTTCTCCTGTTGGACCAGTCTCACCGGTTGAACCTGTTTGCCCTGTCTGACCAGTTTCACCTGTCTGTCCAGTTGGCCCAGTTGGACCCGTTTGACCTGTCTGTCCAGTTTCTCCTGTATCACCAGTATCACCTTTATCACCCTTATCTCCAGTTCTTGCAATGCATACTGTTAACTGTTCATCTTGTGTAAATATGGCACCAGTATCTCCTGCTATAAAATCAACAGAAATATTATACCATGTACCATTATCAATAATATCATTGATTGCATAAAATGCATAAACTGTATTATCGGCAAGTCTTGAAATCTTAATGTGACCTGGAATTGTGCTTTGATTTTGAACAATTGTATCAATAAATTCGGAAATATCTTTGCCATCACAATCTGTCTCATCAATTGAAATGTTTGTACCTAATTGAACTTCCTCATCATTTATGGCAACATATCCAGTAGTTCCACTTGGACCTGGATCTCCAACTCCAGTTGATCCATCAAATAGATAGCAGAAGCATTCTGCACTGAGTGCACCATCTCTACCAGTTGGACCAATAGGGCCTGTTTCACCAGTTGGACCTGTCTCACCTGTTGGACCTGTTTCACCTGTTGAACCAGTATCACCAGTTTCACCAGTCTCTCCGGTTTCACCAGTTGGACCGGTCTCTCCAGTTGAACCCGTTTGACCCGTTTGACCTGTCTGACCTGTCTGACCTGTTGAACCGGTTTCACCAGTCTCACCTGTCTCACCTGTCTCACCAGTCTCACCAGTCTCACCAGTTGGTCCTGTCTGACCAGTCTGACCTGTTTGACCTGTTTGTCCAGTTGGACCTGTTTCACCAGTTTGTCCAGTTTGACCTGTTTCTCCTGTTGGACCAGTCTCTCCGGTTGGTCCTGTTTCACCAGTTGGACCTGTCTCACCCGTCTCTCCGGTCGGACCTGTCTCACCAGTTGGACCTGTCTCTCCGGTTTCACCAGTTGGGCCAGTTTCCCCAGTTGGACCAGTTTGTCCTGTTGCGCCAGTTTGACCGGTTGGACCTGAAGGACCAGTTTGACCTGTTTGACCAGTTGGACCAGTTTCTCCAGTTTCGCCGGTTGGACCAGTTTCGCCAGTTTGTCCTGTTTCTCCCGTTTCTCCCGTTGCACCAGTTGATCCAGTCATACCTGTCTCACCAGTTTCACCAGTTGGTCCTGTCTCACCTGTCTCACCAGTGGCACCCGTCTCACCTGTTTGACCTGTTTCACCAGTCTCGCCTGTTGGTCCAGTTTCACCAGTTTCTCCAGTGGGACCACTTTGACCAGTCTGACCTGTTTGACCTGTTTGTCCTGTGGCACCAGTTGTACCTGTTTCACCAGTTGGACCTGTTTGTCCAGTGGGACCAGTTTCTCCCGTCTGACCAGTTTCACCCGTTTCTCCTGTTTCACCAGTTGGACCTGTCTCACCAGTTTCTCCTGTTGGTCCAGTCTCACCAGTTTCACCTGTCTGTCCAGTCTGACCTGTCTGCCCTGTAGCACCCGTTTGCCCGGTTTGACCAGTTGGTCCAGTTTGTCCGGTTGGACCTGTTTGTCCGGTTGCTCCTGTTTCACCAGTTTCTCCAGTCTCTCCAGTCTGACCTGTTTCTCCGGTTTCACCCGTTGGACCAGTTTCGCCAGTCTGGCCAGTCTCACCAGTTTCACCAGTCTCACCAGTCTCACCAGTTGAACCCGTCTGACCTGTCTGACCCGTCTGACCTGTCTGACCTGTTGAACCAGTTTGTCCAGTTGACCCCGTCTGGCCAGTTTCACCAGTCTGCCCAGTTTCTCCGGTTTCGCCAGTGGGACCTGTTTCACCAGTTTCACCTGTTGGACCAGTTTCTCCTGTTGAACCTGTCTCGCCAGTCTCTCCAGTTGGACCTGTTTGACCAGTTTGACCAGTCTGACCTGTTTGACCTGTTTGTCCAGTTGCGCCTGTTTGACCTGTTTCACCTGTCTGTCCAGTCTCACCCGTTGGTCCTGTTTCTCCCGTTGGACCGGTGAAACCGGTTTCACCAGTTGAGCCAGTTTCTCCCGTTGGACCAGTTTCTCCAGTCTCTCCAGTTGGTCCAGTTTCACCAGTTTGACCGGTTTCTCCTGTTGGACCTGTTTGACCGGTCTGTCCGGTTGGGCCAGTTTGTCCTGTTGGACCTGTTTGTCCAGTTGATCCCGTTTGACCTGTCTCACCTGTATCACCTGTATCTCCTTTATCACCCTTATCTCCAGTTCTTGCAATACAAACTGTCAATTGTTCATCTTGAGTAAAAATCATTCCAGTATCACCAGCAATAAAAGTTACCATAATATCAAACCAATCTGAATTATCAGTAATATCGTTGATTGCATAAAAGGCATAAACTGTATTATCTGCAACTCTTGATATTTTAATATGACCAGGGATTGTACTTTGATTTTGAATGATGGTGGCAATAAATTCTGAAATATCCTTGCCAGTGCAATCCATATCATCGATGGATATATGAGTACCTAGCTGTACATCTTCATCATTAATAGCAACATAGCCTGTTGTCCCAGAAGGTCCTGGATTACCAATTCCAGTTGAACCATCAAACAAATAACAGAAGCATTCTGCACTCAAAGCGCCATCACGTCCGGTTGGACCGATTGGACCAGTTTCACCAGTTGGACCAGTTTCACCGGTTTGTCCAGTTGGACCGGTCTCACCAGTTTCACCGGTTTGTCCAGTTGGACCTGTTTCACCAGTTTGTCCAGTTGGACCAGTCTCACCAGTTTCACCGGTTGGACCTGTTTCACCAGTTTGTCCAGTCTCACCAGTTTGTCCAGTTGGACCTGTCTCACCTGTTTCACCAGTTGGCCCAGTCTCACCAGTCTCACCAGTGGGACCTGTTTCTCCAGTGGGTCCGGTTTCACCGGTTTCTCCAGTTGGACCAGTTTGGCCTGTTTCACCTGTATGTCCGGTTTGACCAGTGGGTCCAGTCTCACCAGTCTGTCCTGTTTGCCCAGTTGGACCAGTTTGACCAGTTTGTCCAGTGGGACCAGTTTGTCCAGTCTGGCCAGTTTGACCAGTTTGACCAGTTTCACCAGTTTGTCCAGTCGGGCCAGTTTGTCCTGTCTGCCCTGTTTGACCGGTTGGACCGGTTTGACCAGTTTGCCCAGTGGGACCAGTCTGTCCGGTCTGTCCAGTTTGACCAGTGGGTCCAGTTTGACCAGTTTGGCCAGTGGGGCCAGTTTGCCCTGTCTGTCCAGTTTGACCAGTGGGACCTGTCACTCCTGTTGGCCCAGTTTGACCGGTTGATCCAGTTTGTCCGGTTGAACCAGTTTCACCAGTGGGTCCAGTCTCACCTGTTGGTCCAGTTTCTCCAGTAGGACCTGTTTCACCTGTTTCTCCTGAAGGTCCAGTTACACCTGTGGCACCAGTTTCTCCAGTTTCACCAGTAGGACCAGTTTCACCTGTTTGACCAGTTTCACCAGTCTCACCTGTTTGTCCAGTAGGACCAGTTTGTCCTGTTTCACCAGTTTGACCAGTCTGACCAGTTTGACCAGTAGAGCCACTTGGACCGGTCTGACCAGTTTGCCCGGTTTGACCAGTTGGACCAGTTTGCCCAGTTGGACCAGTTTGACCGGTCTCACCAGTCTGCCCGGTTTGACCAGTTGGACCTGTTAATCCCGGACCAGTTGGACCAGTTTCACCCGTCTGACCAGTCTGACCCGTTTGACCCGTCTGACCAGTCTGACCAGTCTGACCAGTTGGACCAGTTTGACCAGTTTGACCTGTCTGACCTGTCTGACCAGTTGGACCACTTGGACCAGTTTGACCCGTTTGACCAGTTTGACCAGTCTGACCTGTTTGTCCAGTTGGACCACTTGGACCAGTTTGGCCAGTTTGACCAGTTTCACCTGTAGGACCAGTTTGCCCTGTTGAACCGCTGGGACCAGTTTGACCAGTTTGACCGGTTTCACCGGTAGGACCAGTTAATCCAGGGCCAGTTGGACCAGTTTCACCAGTCTCACCAGTTTGACCAGTTTCACCAGTTTGGCCCGTTGAACCGCTAGGACCTGTTTCACCAGTTTGACCGGTTTCACCTGTGGGACCAGTTAATCCCGGACCAGTTGGACCTGTTTCACCAGTTTGACCTGTTTGACCCGTTTCACCAGTCTGACCTGTTGGGCCTGATGGACCTGTTTGACCCGTTTGACCCGTCTGACCTGTTTGACCCGTCTCACCTGTAGGACCAGTAGGACCTGTTTGACCAGTCTGACCCGTTTGACCAGTTTCACCAGTCTGACCCGTAGGACCACTAGGACCTGTTTGACCAGTTTGACCAGTTTGACCAGTTTGACCAGTTTGTCCAGTAGGACCACTGGGACCTGTCTGACCAGTCTGACCTGTTTGTCCTGTCTGACCCGTAGGACCAGTTTGCCCAGTTTGCCCAGTTTGACCCGTTTGACCAGTCTGTCCGGTCTGACCAGTTGGACCCGATGGACCGGTTTGACCGGTTTGACCAGTTTCACCAGTCTGACCGGTCTGACCAGTTGATCCTGATGGACCTGTTTGACCAGTTTGACCAGTCTCACCAGTCTGTCCAGTTGGGCCAGTTGGACCAGTTTGACCAGTCTCACCAGTCTGACCTGTTTGACCAGTCTGTCCAGTGGGACCTGTTGGACCAGTCTGTCCAGTTTGCCCTGTTTGACCGGTTTCACCTGTCTGACCAGTTGGTCCGGCACATCCCTTTAAAGTATGTATAGTTAAAAATGTTCCATCAATAACTCTAAGATTACCATCACCATTATTTCTTAAATAAAGTCTAATTTGATCCCCTTCTTGGAACTCTTTATTAAAACTATTACTAATACTAAAATCGTCTGCTATATTAAATTTATGATCAAAACTTGTAACTGAATCAATAACAGTATTAATTACATTGAATGGATTTTTTGCAACTAAAATATCAAAAGAGTATCCTGTACATCCCTCATCTGGAACAATACCAAAACCTAATTGAACTGTGTAATCAATATGATAAAGTCCATCTTCATTAAAAGTAATTGTATTTGAAGGATCATCAAATTCATAAAGTGTTGGATCAGTATTTTCTTCTTCATCAAAATTAATAAATCCAGTTTCTCCTGCATCAAAACATTGTGACCCAAGATTTGCTGCCCTCACTGTAATATAGTCTAAATCACATGGCAATGCACCGGGACCAGTTGGACCAGTAAAACCAGTTTCACCAGTTGGACCAGTTGGACCGGTATCACCTTTTGGTGCCAATTTTAGATCACATTTAACAACCCAACAACCATCCGGATTAAGTTCCCAAATTAAACCATCAACTGTATCAATTAATAAATCTCCTGGTGATAAATTACAAACTTCTTGAAATTCTTGTATTGGTTGATTGCATCCACTTAAGACATAAATTTTACAAGCAGCTTCTGTATCATAAAAGTAGGCTGGATAATCTTGACATAAAATAGCCCAAAATTTCATTCCATTTTCCATCATACAAGTATAGATTGTACTAGTTGACAATTCCAATAATACATCACCTGGTTCACAATCAGGTCCTGGATAATTAAAAACTTCAACAGTTAAACCTTTGTATAATTTGCATATACATTTAATTCTATTACCATTTTGACCAGTTGGACCAGTTGTACCAGTTGGGCCAGTATAACCAGTTGGACCAATCATCCCCTTTGGTCCAGTTGGACCTGTATGACCCTCTTTACATATTGGAGGACATGGAGCACAAGGCACGCTTGGTAGACATGTTGTATAAGGTTTATGATGATTATTATGATTATGGGGTGGGGCACAAAATGGAATATCATCTGTATCTGGATAAAATAAAAATTTATCAGAACTAGATGAATTGCTTGTTTTTGATGAACTTGAAGAATAATTTGAAAGACTGTCTGAATAACTGTCAAATGATGTTTCAATATTCAAACATTTGTCTTTATTTTCATCTTCAATTTCTTTAATCTTATTTATCTGATCATTAATCGAACGAGTATTATTTGATTTTTCTACTCTGTCCAAAATTTTTTCCCCATCACTTTCATTATAATTCACTGTAGGTTTTTTAACTGGTATTTTCTTAATATGATTGTTATCTGCCGCTTTCTTAATTTCTGGCGCTTTCAAAGGTGGAAGATTATCCTCTGGAGCAACAGACTTAACCAACCTCTTGTTCATAACTTTACGAGGCTTCTTCTTAATATTTAATTTGTCATTAATATCTGTTGTACCTGCTATATTTTTTTCCATTAATATTTTTTGACCATCTTTTAATTTATAATTCTTATTGTGGTCTGATGATTTGGAATTATTTGATTTATCCATTATATATATTAAATCATATACAAAAAAAATAAAGAAAAAAATACTAAATCAAAACATACTTAAAGAAATATTTTAATAAAAAAAAAATTTATAAAGTAAATCATATGGAAATTGAATCTGTTCACCATTAATATTATTTTAATATAACATTATATATAGATGAACATTCTTACACCAAAAAAATTAGCCATTTATTATGGATGGCCATCTAAAGTTAATGGTTCATCATCAGTTTATGATGCAGTTAATGTTTTCAAAGAGTATGATATTGTTGTATTTGGAAATGGTGTTGAAGATAAAAATCACCCAGATCATCAAAAAACAAAGCAAATTATCAATCATGCCGCTATGCAAAACACGTTATGTTTTGGACATATTCTATCAACTGATTCTAATGGAACAAATATTAGTAAAATCAATAGCTGGGTTAAAATGAATGTAGATGGCATCTTTTGTGATAAATTTGGATATAACAACGGCGTCTCAAGATATACTCAAAATGATTTAATTGATTTTATTCATAATAAATCACTGTCTGTTTTTGCAAACGCAACAAATCCTGATGATGTCTTTAGTTCGAATATAAATCAAACTTATAATCCCCTGGGACTTAATACCAAATTGAATTGTAATGATTGGTATTTAGCAGAATCATATCAGATTGAAAATGACAACTATGAAGATCCAGTTTTATGGAAACAGAAGGCAGATAAGATGAAAAATTATAAAGCTCAACTAGGAACTAAAATGGCATGTATATCAACTTCACAAACCAGTGGTTTCTTCCAGAATAAATGGGATTATTCATATTTTTCGGTAGTATTATATCAATTTGATGCTGCAGGATATGGTGAAAATCTTTATTCTAAGACTAGTAATAATTTGCCTTTTAGACAAAGAAAGGAATTTTTTGGAACTAAAATAATTTCAAATGGCATTGAGAATCCTACCAATGGAATTTATCAAATTAAAACAAATGTAGGGATATTAATTGACACTGTTAATTATACAACAAGTATACTTTTATAAAAACTGGGTGATAAATTTTTTTGTATTAATTTAAATATAATTTCTTTACAAATTATATATACATGTTACCTCCAAAGAAATTAGCTATCTTTTATGGTTGGCCAAGTACAGTTAATGGTACCGGTACTGTTGCCGGAGCTACCGCAGTTTTCCAAGATTACGACGTTGTAATTTTTGGTGCCGGTCTTGAAAACCCATCTCATCCCGACTATGCTAACACTGTCCAAATCATTGCCAATCTTTCACCAAACACTCTAGTTTACGGATACATTAATTCTGAAGACTCGAACACAATTAATTGGGGAAATATTGATAACTGGAATGCCATCGGTGTTGCCGGTATCTTCTGTGACAATTTTGGTTATGATTTTAACGTAGATCGTGATCGTCAAAATGTCTTAGTTGAGTATACTCACTATAAAGGACTCAGCGCTTTCGTTAACGCCTGGAATCCAGATGATGTCTTCTCTGATGCTGTTGATCCAGTTAAGAATCCTCTTGGTAAAGCTCATATGATGGGAGCCAATGATTACTATCTTTCTGAATCATTCCAAATCGTTGTTAATGCCTATCAAGATCCAGTTTTCTGGAAGACTAAATCCGATAAAATGGCCGCTTACAAAGCAACCTTTGGCACTAAGATGGCAACTGTCACAACTACTGATGCATCACCATATGAACAAGCCAAATGGGATTACTCTTACCTTTCTGCCGCTCTCTACGATTTCGATCTTGCTGGCTGGGGCGAAGAATTTTTCTCAGCTGCTTCTTCACAACTACCATTCAGACCTCGTGCTAATATTAATGGTACATCATTCATTACTGCCATCACTGAAAACCCATCTGATGTCTTCAGCCGTGGTACTAATGTCGGTATTAAAGTTGATACTGTTAACTTCACTGTCTCAACTATCCTATAAATACAATAGGAGTTCTAGTAATTTAAGTAATGTTATACATAATAATATTACTTTTTCATCATCCATTATTAAACATTTATTATAAACTTATTATATAAGATGACTTCATTAATTCCAAAAAAATTAGCCATATATTACGGTTGGCCCTCTGTTGTCAATGCAACATACACAGTTAATGGTGCTGCAAATGTTTTTAAAGATTATGATACTGTTATATTTGGTGCAGGGTTAGAAGATAATACTCATGGTGATCATCAAAATACAATTGATATTATTAACCATCCTGACATGGCAAATACAGATTGTTATGGTTATATTGTATCAACAGATTCTCTAAGTCTAAATCAAACAAAAATCGATAATTGGTTATCTATGGGGGTTAATGGTATTTTTTGTGATAATTTCGGTTATGATTGGGGTGTGACAAGAAGTCAGCAGAATGATCTTATTAATTATATTCATTCAAAGTCATTATCTGCTTTTGTCAATGCATGGGATCCAGATGATGTGTTTTCCAACTCAAATGTTCCAACTTTTAATCCATCAGGAACTTCTCATGTTTTAGGATCAAATGACTATTATCTGGCGGAATCCTTTCAAATCATAAATGGAGGCTATCAAGATACTGTATTTTGGAAGACAAAATCCGATAAAATGGTAAACTATAAAAATATATATGGAACAAAAATGGCGACAGTAACCACAACCAACAGTTCAGTGTTTGATACAAATAAATGGGATTATTCTTACATGTCGGCAGTTTTATATAATTTTGATCTTGCTGGATGGGGAGAGTTATATTATTCTGCTTCATCCGGTTCATTGCCTTTTAGACCACGAGCAGAAGTTTTTGGAGATAACTTTACTGGAAATATTGTTGAGGGACCATCTAATGTTTTCAGTAGATCAACAAATGTCGGAATTAAAATAGATACAGTAAACCATACAGTTAATACTTTAATATAAAAACGGTTTAAAGAAAATCATTTAAATATTTGTTACTTTTAATAAGTTGTATAGACGAGAAAATTTATTGAGACTATTAAAGTAATTCAATAATATTTGTTACCATATTATGGTAACCAATAAGAATTTCGAGTGACTGCGTCACTTCGCTGCGCTCAGCAAGCTTGCAAATAAGGGTTTTATACTTCATTTTCGTTTGGCTTATCAAAGTATAAAAAACCTTTTTGTAAACTTGTTTACTGAGCGTAGTGAAATAACTCGTAGAGTTATTGTGCGAAATGTGGGCTTTAGTTAACCGAGTGAAACGAGACGTAGTTCTTGCTCGCATATAAGGTTTTATCTAGAACTTATGATATACATATTTAGTTAGTTTTATGGTCGCATACATTTTATATTAGGTAATGAAACAATACCCATTTGAGTACCTAAAACTGACTTAAAGAATAATCACTTAATTAATTTATACATGAAAGTCAAAAAATATACTTATGAACAGGCAAAAGAAATCATTGAAGCCAGAGGATGTCATCTATTATCCACCACATATAAAAATGTTGATACACCATTAGAAGTACAATGTGGTGAATGTGATAGGAAATATAACGTCCGATTACAAAGTTTTATCAAAGGAGCAGGATGCAAAAAATGTGCTGATGATCAAAGAGGTGTAAATAAACGTACAAAAGAAGAAGATGTTAGAAAGTTTATGGAAGAAAAAGGCGATACTTTAATTCGACTATTTTTCGTGAGAAATAGGGCAAGAGTTGAATATAAGTGTGGGAAATGTGGAGATACTTTTACACGTGTTTGGTTTACTTATCAGAGGAAAAGGGGATGTCAATGTGTTAATAGGCAGAAAAATTTATTTCAAAAATTAGACTTTGATTATATTTATGATTACATTAGTGAAAAGGGTGATAAGTTGATTTCCACCGAATATATAAATGCTGAGAGTAAATTAGAAATAAAATGTCAAAAGTGTGATGAAATTTATGAAATGTGTTGGTCATCATTTCAAAGAGGTTGTCGTTGTACGAAATGTAACAAGTATACTAAAAAAACAATCGACGAAGTGAGGGATTTTATAAAAGAACATGGAGACATTTTGATATCAGAAGATTACAAGAATTGTCTTGATAAGTTGGAAATAAACTGTGGCCGATGTGATAATCATTTCAAGATGAGTTGGTCAGGTTATAGACAAGGGGATCGGTGCCCTAAATGTGCTATCAAATCTATGACAGACAAATCCAGACATTCACAAGAATATGTGAGTGGGTATTTTGAAGAGAATGGCGATAAATTACTAAGTGAATATATTAATATGGATACTAAAATGACCATTGAATGTGGATCTTGTGGAAATACTTTTAAAATGAGTTTTGGCTCTTATAAATATAGTTATTGTCGCTGTTCTTGTAAATCAACCTCTAAAGGGGAAAATCTAATAGAAAAATTTTTAATTAAAAATAATATACCATATGAAACTCAAAAAACATTTCCTGGTTGCAAGAAAAAAATAGCCCTGAGATTTGATTTTTATCTACCAACCCATAATGTGTTAATTGAGTTTGATGGTAGCATACATTTTAAAAGCAATGAACTGCTTGGAGGTGATGAGGCATTCCGTGAAAGGAGAGAAAGTGATATGATAAAGAATGTTTTCTGTCTTCAAAATAATAAACGTTTACTGAGAATCTCATATAATTATATTCGGACAACTCAGAAGATTGTAGAAAATTATCTGAATATGAAGGAAAAGAAAATCATTGAATATTCCTGTCTAAAAACTTATCGTGATATGATTATTGATAGTTATAAGAAATTTATAGAGGACAGGGAAGAGATAGTTAGTGATGTTTGGAAGTTGATGGAATGATAGTAAATGAGTGTTTTAGATGGATTGAGTGAATTGCGTTCTAGAGGGTCTGGAATGCTATAAGTATTGCGTTAAACGTTAAAACAATAACTATCCCCTTGAACGCCAAATTCCACGCAATGCCCTTGACACTCCATCTTACATTTCTGCCACCCGGTTGCCAACAAATCGCCCAAGTTAAAGTCCGTATCATATTCATTTGGATAATAAACAACATCATCAAACAATTTATCATAAAAGTATTGATCATCGATGGCCATGCGACCGTTAAATGTTCCATTAAATGTACCCGTATAAGGTTTTTTATCAGTACTTCCTAATTTTGTACCTTGATTACCTATATTAGTACTAAATCTTTCAGAATTATCTATAATATTTTTTTTATTTTTAATCACCAAATTATATAATGCAATAACAAAAAATAATAAAACAAATATCATTATTAATGTAAACATTTTTTATATAATAATATAATATATAAAATATGTTGTGGTTACTTTTAATAATTTTAGTAATATTATGGTTACTTGGAATAATGAGAATTAATGTCCCAATTATGTATGAAGGTTTTGATGGTCCCTGGAACTTACGTTGGGTAGGAAATATATCATCGGATTGCTATAACGAAAAACCAGAAGATTGTATGCATTATTCTAACTGTGGAATTTGTTATAGACAGGGTAAATCAAAATGCATCCCAGGAGACGTCCATGGCCCTTCTTTCACTGAGAATTGTGATTACTGGCAACACACTGATTATTATGACAGACATATTTTTGGTGAAAAGGTGGAAACAACAACCGCTCCTTGGTCTAGGGCCTATTCAGACTATGAGCAGTGGAGTCCCAGCCGCACTTCGGCAAGTATTCTTATGTATTAAGAATAAGTACTTTTGGGTCCTAATAAACTAACTTCTTTAAATTTTGGGTTTAAATAGTTCCATGTATAATCTTGCCATTTAAGATAATCAAATTGTTGATCCGCATAATCAGCACATCTAATACGACAATTTTCTGCTCCTCCAACTTTACCTTGAACTGCTTCCCCTTTTTGAGAGGCTGCCAAATCTCCCCAGAAATCACACCATTTATAACAATTATAACTTGTTCTTTCTGTACATTCTGGATCTAAGCATTTAAATATTTTCCAATGTTTTTCATAAGGGGTAATATCCCAATATGGTTCAATATTATTAATAGGTAAATTATTATAGACATTAGCATTTATTAAACAAATTATTAGAATTGATATTATTATTAAAGCTAATATAACTTTCATTATACTTTTAAAATAGAGAAAAATTGAAAACTAGAATATTTAATATTATTAATTAAAATGAGATTAGTTAACTTCCAATTCAATCAATGGAAGATCCTGCTGAGAACAATGCACCTCCTTGTTTTACTCCAAGCAGTAAAGAGGGAGTAAAAATGCAAATTGATATGGAGGATATTATCCCCGTACCAAAAAATGTTATCCCTGATATTCCAACATTTGAAAAGATTTTGGGACACTTTTTTAATGCTGATATTAACACCAAAGAACAGTTTGATAAGTTTATTAGAGAAAAACAAAGAGAGTTTAAGGTTGGTATTACACCAGTTCAACTACTTTATGTTTACAAAATCTTGCTAAGGGATAAGCAAATTGATAAGAAAACGAAACAAGAGATCAGATTTTTGAAATCAAAGACTGTACGAGGGTTATCAGGAGTTATTGTTGTTACCGTTTTAACAAGTCCTTGGCCAAAAACTGTAGAAGAAGGATATGGAAAAGAGGTTGAAGGTGATATCCATAAGAGCGATCATTTTTACAAACCCCAAAAGACTTTAGAACTTGGCGGAAAATATAAGATGTTTAGTTGTAAATATGATTGTTGGTATTGTCCTGCAGAACCTGGACAACCACGATCTTACGCCAAGAAAGAACCAGCCGTTGCTCGAGCAAATCAAAACCGATTTGATGCAGTGGCCCAGTTTCGTGATCGTGGTATGACTTATCTTGTGAATGGTCATCCTTTTGATAAGATTGAACTATTGGTTCTTGGTGGAACATGGAGCTCTTATCCCAAAGACTATCAAGTTGAATTTATTCGAGATCTTTATTATGCAGCTAATACTTTTTATGATCCTAAATTTGCTATGGAACCGAGAGAAAGAAAAACTTTAGAAGAAGAAATTAAGATTAATGAAGATTCACTTTGCCGAATTATTGGTTTGACTTTAGAAACTCGGCCTGATCAAATCTCTCCAAATGAATTGAAAAGATTCCGACGATTTGGTGTGACTCGAGTTCAATTAGGTGTTCAGCATACTGATGATGAAATTTTGAAATATGTTAATCGTGGTTGTTATCTCAAAGATACTGTTAAGGCCATTAAACTTTTGAAGGAAAACTGTTTTAAGGTAGATATTCATTTGATGCCAGATCTTCCAGGTAGTGATGTTTGGAGGGATAAAACTATGCTTGAAAAAGTACTAAATGATGAAAATCTCCAGGCTGATCAGTGGAAGCTTTATCCATGTTCTGTCTTAGATTGGACTAAGATTAAGATTTGGTATGAAAATGGTAAGAAGAATATTATTATGCAGTTGGCATTAACACTTGGAAATTTCACCAGAAATATCTTATCTCAGTTAGGAAAGTTTAAGATTCAAGAAGAGGTGGATCAAAGAATTTACAAGCCTTATCAAGAACAAATTTTAAAGCACCGATTTATTAATGTCGGAAAAACCAAGAAAATTAATTCAACTCCACTTTATGAACTTTTGATTGCATTGTTGCCCAATATTCATCCATGGATCCGTGTAAATCGGATCATCCGAGATTTTCCAGGATTCTATATTAAGAATGATAATTATCGTGAGGATGCAAGACAAATTCTTGAACGTGAAGTTATCAATCGTGGTGGATTCACACAAGATATAAGATCAAGAGAAGTTAGAAATAATCTTGACGGAATTGAGAATGCAATTTTGGTTGTTAGGAAGTATTATGGTTCTGGTGGAACAGAATATTTCATTAGTTTTGAAAGTCCAGATAAGAGGATAATTTATGGGTTTTTACGGCTAAGACTTAGCAAAGAATCTGGTACTGTATTTGATGAACTTAAGGACACAGCTTTGATGAGAGAATTACATGTTTATGGTCAAGTTGTTTCAGTCAATGATAAAGAAAGTGGTGAAGAAAAAACACAACATATGGGTTTTGGTAAGAAGCTTATTCAAAAAGCAGAAGAAATTAGTTGGAATGAGGGTTATAAGAGATTGGCTGTAATTTCAGGTGTTGGAGTGAGAAATTATTATCGTAAGCAGGGATATCTTGATTGTTCAGGTGAGGGTAATTTTCAAATTAAGGATTTAAATAAGTACCCAATCATATTTCAACCTTGTGAAGTTATTAATCCACCTGATACTATAACACTCAAATTAGATCTTGGAATTAAACCTTTTTATGAAGATTATGCAATTGAAATTTTCTTAGTATTGTTCACACTTTTTGTAACTATGCTTCGTGCTCACTCTTGTCAGAAATATGTGTAAAGAATGAATATAAAAAGCATATAATCCAAACTACTGAAAAGATGGCAAAACCAAAATGATAGTTATTTAATTCATGTGCTATATACAAATAATGTATGTGATAAAGGATTGAAATAAAAAGAGAAGCAAATAAGCCAAATAATGAATTCATTTTATTTATGAGTAATATTATTAGTTAAATAAGATTACTTTGTATTATTCAATTTTTCTATTTAAGATGTTTGAAGAGTTAGAGAGGCCATAAGTGCAACAGCATCATTATTATTACCGGTTGTGCAAATACTAATTCTTTCACCATTAGAAACTGAAATATTTAGTCCAGTAGCATTGGCAGCATTTGTACCATTGGCAATTGTTGCGCCGGAATTTGTAACACCATCGATACAGATTTGAATAATCATATTGGCATTTACAATAGCTGATGATTGAACAAATAATGAAGTGATGGTACCAGATACTGGAGCCAATAATGAACCTTGGAACTCTGTAGTAGTCATTGTTCCTTGGCCAATATATTCTGTAGTTCCTACAGTGTTGACTGTATCAGGAGAACTGTTATATGTAAAGTTTAGTAGAGTTACATTTGCTTCACCAGTTGGACCTTGAGCACCAGTATCACCTGCAGGACCTGTTTCACCGGTCTCACCAGTTGGACCTTGTTCACCGGTAATACCTTCACCAGTTGGACCAGTTTCACCAGTTTCACCAGTTTCACCAGTTGGACCTTGTTCACCGGTAATACCTTCACCAGTTGGACCAGTTGGACCAGTTTCACCAGTTTCACCAGTTGGACCAGATTCACCAGTTGGACCGGTTTCTCCAGTTGGACCAGTTTCACCCCTTTCACCCATTGGACCTTGCTCACCAGTAATACCCTCACCGGTTGGACCAGTTGGACCTTGTGGACCAGTATCACCTGATTCACCTGGAGGACCACCAAGTGGTCCGGTTGGACCAGTGTCGCCTTGTGGTGCAAGTTGGATATCACATTTTTCAATCCAGCAACAATCTGCACCAAGTTCCCAAATAGTGGCATTGGTAATATCTATTAACATATCTCCTGGATTTAATCCACAGACGTCTTTAAGTTGTTCTGGTGCTTGGTTACATTGGACAATATGGTAGATTAGGCATGAGTCTATGCAATAAAACTCTACAGGGAAATCTAGGGAGCATGCAATAGCCCATGTATTACAGTTACCATCCATAAGTTGTTTATAGATAATGCCTGTGCTAACTTCAAGAAGTAAATCACCAGCCATTCCAGTTGGACCTGGGCAAGTTAAAGTGTCAACACACATACCTTGAAGAATTTCATTAACACATTTAATTTGAGATCCTTTCAAACCAGTTGGACCAGTTTCACCAGTTTGACCAGTTGGACCAGTCTCACCTGTTTGCCCAGTTGGACCAATTGGACCAGCAGGACCTGTGTTACCAGTGGAACCTGTGCATCCAGTATCACCACGAATAATACAACCCATACATGGCATTTTTGGACATTCACTTGAAGATGAACTTGTTTCTGAATGTTTATGACAATGATGATGTTCTGTTGATTCTGAATGATAATTATCACATGAAAATGAAGATGATGAAGTCGAATCATGACATACATTTTGTGTTTCATGACACTTTGAATTATACACTGTTGCTTTTTTAACAGTAAAACATTTCTTCTTATCATCACATGATGGTTTAATAATATTTACTCCTTTCTTCTTATCAGCAAGTTGACATAATACATTTGATAATTCTTTCATTTCATTGTTATCAGAATGCTGAACACCACAATCAGAACAATCTTTATCACATGATTTAACTGGAGCTTGAACTGATATACTGCCTCGATTATTTGTTTTAATCTTTAATTTATTGGAATCATTCCCAATATCCTTGTTAAGGGAATGTTTTAGCGGCCTCTTATATCCTTGATTTTCCATTTATATATAATATGACATATATAATTTTTGACAAATAAAAAAATTTTATATGGTTTTAATAGCCTATAATAATTCCATTCTTATTATAAGTTAGTTCCAATTTAGGATTTAATTGTATTTTTCCATATTGATGATTTTTAAGTCTGATAACCATCGCTCTTATAGAATCATTAGAAGGTAATTGAAGATTAATTTTCTTCAAAACTTCATTTATAATATCTTTCCAAAAAATAAATCCAAATTCTTTTTCTGGTGAATTTTCAGATAATGGAATGGTAACCTTTTTATTTTCAAAAATGATTTGTTTGGAAAAATTACTTATAACAGATTTTTCATAAATTTCATACATTTCACGCATATTATCTGCCATTGTAAGTAATCCAGGAATAATGGCCGGATCAAAACCATTTATAGAAGGAAGTAACTGATCTCTAATTTTACCGCGTTCACTCCAAGATGGTGTTGAGTTAGGCAAGTGAGAAATATGATACTTTTTGGCAAACTCCTTAATTTGTTTCTTTGTTACATCTAGCATAGGTCTGACAATAATCAAACCTTCTTCCATTGAAATTTCACTCATTCCTCTAAGATTACCGCATGATCGAGTCTTTTTTATATTATTAATAATATTTTCCAAACAATCTCCTTGATTATGCCCTAAGAAAACTGGATAATTGAATCGACGATACATATCAAATCGGATTTGTCTTGTAATTTTTTCATAATCATTTCTATCATGAGATCTGTCTCTTTTTAATTCTGTGATGTGGCGAATGTAATGAGATATACCCAATAATTTACACCATCTTTTAACAAATTCAACCTCATACTGATGATCTTCTCGGTTACCATAATCAATGGTAATGGCAATGATTTTAAAAAGAGTTTGTTTTTTTGATAAATGATAGAGGACAAAACTGGAAATCATAGAATCAACACCACCAGAAAGTGAAAGTGTAACCTCTTTTGGATTACCTAAATTTTTCATTGTGGATTTAAATATTTTGTAAATAGATTCCATCTTACTAATATCTTTGACTTCTGTAAGATTCTTCACACAATCTGGATCAAGTGTTGATAAAATTTTTTCATTGGATAGTGTGGCATTAATTTCTTCTTGTTCTACTACCATTGCTTTTAAAGGTGACATAGCCTTTATAGTTGCCTTCAAAAATCTTTCATAGTAAGGTGATGGTTGATTTTGATGATGATATTTTATTTTGGAAAAAGCCAGTTCCAAGAATTGAAGTTCAAAAGTATGTCTCAGGGGCATAAAGATAAAACATCTTTGAGCAGGAGTAAAATATTGGTCTAAATCATTGTTAATACAATACAAAGATAATTTTAATGAATTGATAGAAAGTTGTTTGATTTTTTCCTGATCTCCCCTATAAACATGTCGGATGATTTGATCGTAAAGTAAAATATTCGACAGAAGGAGGTTGTAGTCGTCTGCTGAAATGATGGCATTTAGATCTGGGTGCTCTTGAATTAAATCACCAAATTTTTCTTTGATGAGTTGATCATCATTTGGCTTTGCACCAAACCAAAAGTTTTCATGTGAAAACCAAAAAGTAATAAGTTCTAGATTTTTATCCATGATGAAATGGATGGCTGATAATTTTTTTTATTATAAAGAATTATCTAGTATTTTAAAAGTCAATTTTTTATTATAGTTGTTTATTTTTTAATTCATTCACCTCTTGTCTTAGTTTTTGAACTTCTTTCACTAATAGGGCGATAAGTGCACGATCTTGTAAACTTTCTGGTTCTCCGTTTTGATTTATATTGACAGCAATAGGAAGATGTTGAAAGACTTCTTCTGCAATAAAACCTAAGTCTTGGCGATTGTTTACTTTCCATTTAAAGGTTACTGGGCGAAGACTATCAATAACTGTATCATTAATATTCGCATCTTGAATATCGTATTTATATCTTTGAGATGATGCATCAACTGTTACTTGTCCTGTTCCAGTGTTAATATGCAGAGCAGTATTTGTGACAGATGGTGGAGTAAAATAATAAATACCACGTGATGCTCCTGTCATTCCCACATCTACTGTGAAAGTATTGGCTGCCGGTGATACTCTCGGTGTTGTACTCGAATTGAATTTGAAAACTGCACTGTCTGCAGAAGAGGCTGTGGAATAACTTCCTGCCGCAAAACTTCTAATTCCTGACGCAATGTTATTACGGCCTCCTGGGATTGTAGAATAGTCACCATCTCCAATATTACTATTACCACCACCAACTGTTGAAAGACTTCCATTCGCTCGATTAGTGGATCCACCTCCTACTGATGCTCCAAAATCAGTAGCACGATTACCATCTCCTCCAGCTATTGTTGATTCATCACCACTTGCAAAATTACTTCTTCCTCCACCTACAGTTGAATCTAAACCATTTGCTGAATTTGAACATCCACCACCAACAGTTGAGCATTCACCAATGGCATTGTTAGTCATTCCACCTCCAACTGTAGAATGACTATTTTGAGTTAAATTAGTATCACCTCCGCCAATTACATTATATTGTCCTTGGGCAAGATTGGCATCACCACCTGAAATAGTTGATCGAATATCACTAACATTATTATTTAGTCCTCCACCAATTGTACAATAATCACTAATAATTTTATTATTATTACCACCTCCAACTGTAGAATATATTCCAGTCATTCCATTTAGATAACCACCACCTATAACGTTATATCCTCCCTCTATCCTATTAACTCCACCACCTCCAATAAAAGCAGCATAAGGATCGCTGCCATTAGTTATAATAGTATTTTCAAAACCGCCACCAATTACTGACCATCCATCATCGTTAATGGTATTATCTTCACCATTTCCAATAAATGAAAATCTTTCAAAAATATTATTTGTACAACCTCCTCCAATACTAGAATATATTCCAGTAACACCATTGGATAATCCTCCACTAATATTTGCCCAATTACCATTAACCGTATTATTCTGACCGCCTGAAATTGTTGCATTGTCTGCGGGCACTTGATTATTTTGTCCACCTCCAACACTAGAATAATTTCCGGATGCTGTATTACCATAACCTCCTGCAATTGTTGAATAACTATTACTTGCCATGTTTAATTCTCCTCCTCCTACAACATCAAACTGCCCAGTAGCACCATTCGATCCACCGGCACCAACTGTACAAAACTCTCCACTTGAAAAATTAAAACGACCACCTAAGATTGAATTACCCCAACCATAACATTCATTATTATCTCCACCGGCTATTACTGAACGATAATTGGCTGTTGCACCCGTAATGCCTCTAATTGTATTTTCAGAGCCACCACCAATTACTGATTCACCCTCATCATCAATTCTATTATTTAATCCACCACCAATAGTACCTGCAGAACCAAATTCTGGATTACCAAGTATATTATCTGTACCACCACCAATTACACCAACAAAACCATATATTATATTTCTTTCACCACCACTAACTGTTGAACTTTGTTGTATGACCTGATTTTCCGTTCCACCACCAATTGTTCCGTATTGTCCGCTGGCTGTGTTTGATTGACCGCCGCCAATTGTTCCATATTGACCACTTGCAGTGTTTGACTGACCACCACCAACTTTTGCATAACTATTTGTTGCATTGTTAAACAAACCTCCTCCAACTGATGCATAATCCATGGTAGTTGTATTACCATAACCACCGGCAATTGTTGATCTTATTCCACTGGCATTGTTAAGTTGTCCTCCTCCAACTGTTGCAGCCTCTGCACTGGCTGTATTACCAAGAGAAGATAAACTTTGACCGCCGCCTCCTGCAATTGTTGAATTATTGCCAGTTGCCATGTTATTTTCACCCCCTCCAACTGTTGCATTATCACCACTCGCTATATTGGCTTCTCCACCACTGATTGTACTATTTTCTCCACTGGCCACATTTCCTCCAGCATCAACATCTGAACCACCACCTCCAACTGTGGCACGAATGCCAGTGGCTTGATTAAAACGACCACCAGCTACTGTTGAATAGTCAGCTATAGCTTGATTTTGAGATCCGCCACCAACTGTTGAGGCACTACTGCTTCCTGTGTTACCCTCGCCACCCCCAATTGTTGAACTAAGTCCGTCTGTACGATTATTATTACCACCACCAATAGTTGAATAATTTCCTGTGGTTATATTATTTAAACCACCAGATACTGTCGATGCTGTTGCGCCTGCAGTATTTCCTTGTCCTCCTCCGATAGCAGATGCTTCACCTGATGCATTATTCCCCAATGCTACACTTGCACCACCACCTCCTGCAACTGTTGAATAAATTCCAGATGAAGTATTTTGTCGTCCACCTGAAACACTTGAATAATTGCCGTTAGCATTATTTAAATTTCCTCCTCCAACAAATGAATGAGTTCCTCTGGCATCATTACTTTGTCCACCGCCAATAGTTGCGTAATTAGCAGCTGCAAAAATGTTATTTGTGAATCCTCCTGTTATTGATCCGTGTGTTGCAGTTGAATTAATAGTGTTGCTTTCTCCACCACCAACAGTACCATATGAACCACTAACAGCATTACTTTCACCTGCACCCAAAAATCCTGCAAATCCTGTAACACTTTGAGAACTTCCTCCCACAAGAGTTGAATAAGTATTTGTTGCAGAATTACCAACACCACCACCAACATACGAATAGCTACCTGAACTTGTATTTGAATCACCTGCAACAACAACTGCGCCAGTACGAGTTGCATAGTTAATAGAACCACCCCCTACAAAAGTAAATGCCGCATCTGCTTTATTTGAGTCACCTCCAGTAATTACGGAGTAAGCACCAAGAGCTACTTCATCTAAATTACTTCTTGTTGCCTGTAAATCAACCGCATAGTTACCTCTACAGTAACCACCATTAATTCCATCTTCGACTATAGTATCGCTTGGTATTCTTCTACTTAAAAATCCAGTGTATGGTGTTACTAGAGCGACACTAATGGCTGTTTCACCTGCAATCTCTGGTTGAAGAATGTCTAATGGTGCCATATTACCAGTAGGACCTGTGCACTCTTGAACAAAATTTGCAAAGTATTCTAAACTTCCGGTTGGTCCAGTTTCTCCAGTTTCTCCAGTACATCCTTTAGGACCAGTTTCACCCGTTTCACCAGTTTCACCAGTTTGTCCAGTTGCTCCAGTCTGACCGGTTTGCCCAGTCTGACCGGTTTGTCCTGTCTGTCCTGTCTGACCGGTTTGTCCAGTCTGTCCTGTCTGACCTGTAGCACCTGTTTGTCCAGTCTGTCCTGTCTGACCTGTAGCACCTGTTTGTCCAGTCTGTCCAGTCTGACCGGTTTGTCCTGTCTGTCCTGTCTGTCCTGTTTGTCCAGTCTGACCTGTCTGTCCTGTCTGTCCTGTTTGTCCAGTCTGACCTGTAGCACCTGTTTGTCCTGTCTGTCCTGTAGCACCTGTTTGTCCGGTTTGTCCTGTCTGACCAGTCTGTCCAGTCTGTCCGGTATTACCTGTTTCACCGGTTTGGCCAGTTTCTCCAGTATTACCTGTTTGGCCAGTTTCTCCAGTTTCACCAGTATTTCCTGTTGGCCCAGTTTCACCAGTATTTCCTGTTGGCCCAGTTTCACCAGTATTTCCTGTCTCTCCTGTCTGACCAGTATTTCCTGTTGGCCCAGTTTCACCAGTATTTCCTGTATTACCAGTCTGACCAGTATTACCTGTTGCACCTGTTTCTCCTGTTTCACCAGTTGGTCCAGTTTCTCCTGTCTGACCAGTATTTCCTGTTTCACCAGTCTCTCCAGTCTGACCAGTTTGACCAGTATTTCCTGTTTCACCAGTTGGTCCAGTTTCACCGGTTTGCCCAGTCTCTCCTGTTTGCCCAGTCTCTCCAGTCTGACCAGTTTGACCAGTATTTCCTGTAGCACCTGTTTGTCCTGTTTCACCGGTTGGTCCAGTTTCACCTGTCTGACCAGTTTCACCTGTCTGACCAGTATTTCCTGTTTCACCAGTTGGTCCAGTTTCACCTGTTGGTCCTGTTTCACCAGTTGGTCCAGTTTCACCTGTTTGACCAGTTGGTCCAGTTTCACCTGTTTGACCAGTATTTCCTGTAGCACCTGTTTCACCGGTTTGACCAGTCTCTCCAGTATTTCCTGTGGCACCTGTTTCACCGGTTGGTCCAGTTTCTCCAGTAGCGCCTGTTTGTCCTGTTTCACCAGTTTCTCCTGTCTGACCTGTATTTCCTGTAGCACCTGTCTGACCAGTTTCACCTGTTGGCCCAGTCTCTCCTGTTTGCCCGGTCTCTCCAGTCTGACCAGTTTCTCCAGTAGGGCCTGTTTGTCCAGTTTCACCGGTATCACCTTTATCACCTTTATCACCTGTTCTTGCTATACATACAGTTAATTCTTCATCTTGAGTAAATGGTGCTCCTGTTTCACCAGCAATATAATTAACCATAATTTCATACCATGTATCATTGTCAGTTATACCTGTAATTGCATAAAAGGCATACAATGTATTATCTGCAACTCTAGATATCTTAATATGACCAGGAATTGTACTTTGATTCTGTAAAACACTATCAATAAATGCAGATATATCTTTACCATCACAATCCATATCATCAATTGATATTACTGTTCCTAATTCTACATTTGTATCATTGATTGCCACATATCCAGTTGTTCCTGAAGATCCAGGATCGCCAACATCAGTTGAATTGTCGAATAAATAACAGAAGCATTCGGCACTAAGGGCACCATCTCGTCCTGTTGGACCAATTGGTCCTGTTTGACCTGTCTGTCCAGTTTGTCCTGTATGACCTGTATTTCCTGTAGGTCCTGTAGCACCAGTTTGTCCAGTATGACCGGTATTACCAGTTTGACCAGTTTGTCCAGTTTGTCCTGTATGACCTGTATTCCCTGTTGCTCCTGTCTCACCAGTTTGCCCAGTGGATCCAGTTTCTCCTGTTGGACCTGTTTCACCAGTTTGTCCAGTTGATCCAGTTTCGCCTGTTGGACCCGATTCTCCTGTATGACCAGTATTACCTGTTGCACCAGTTTGTCCAGTTTCTCCAGTTTGACCTGTTTCTCCTGTTTGACCTGTTTCACCTGTATTACCGGTCTCACCTGTATTACCGGTCTCACCAGTTTCTCCGGTAGGCCCTGTATTACCTGTAGGACCTGTTTCACCGGTGTTTCCAGTCTGTCCAGTTTCACCAGTTTGACCTGTCTGTCCAGTTTCACCTGTATTACCTGTAGCTCCTGTCTCACCAGTTTCACCAGTTTGACCTGTCTGTCCAGTTTCACCTGTATTACCTGTAGCTCCTGTCTCTCCAGTTTCTCCAGTTTGACCAGTTGGACCTGTTTCTCCAGTTGGCCCTGTTTCTCCTGTCTGTCCTGTATTACCAGTCTCACCAGTATTTCCTGTAGCTCCAGTCTCACCAGTTTCTCCGGTTGGACCGGTTTCACCAGTTTCACCTGTATTACCTGTTTGACCAGTTTCCCCAGTTGGACCTGTTTCTCCTGTTTGACCTGTACTACCTGTAGCACCTGTCTCACCAGTAGATCCTGTCTGACCTGTATTACCTGTTTGGCCTGTTTGTCCAGTTGGGCCACTTTGTCCTGTCTGACCGGTATGTCCTGTCTGTCCTGTTTGCCCAGTTGGGCCACTTTGTCCTGTTTGACCGGTGTGTCCTGTCTGCCCAGTTTGTCCTGTCTCTCCTGTAATACCAGTTGGCCCAGTTTCTCCTGTTTGTCCAGTTTCTCCAGTATTACCTGTCTCACCAGTCTGACCTGTTTCACCGGTTTGGCCAGTTTCTCCAGTATTACCTGTAGCACCTGTTTCACCTGTATTTCCTGTTTCACCTGTCTCACCCGTATTACCAGTATTTCCAGTCTGACCAGTTTCACCAGTTTGACCAGTGTTTCCTGTAGCACCTGTCTGCCCAGTGTTACCTGTAGCTCCTGTCTGACCAGTGTTTCCTGTAGCTCCTGTTTGACCAGTGTTACCTGTAGATCCTGTTTGACCAGTGTTACCTGTAGCACCTGTCTGACCAGTAGGTCCAGTTTGACCAGTTTGTCCAGTTGGACCGCTTTCTCCTGTATTTCCAGTAGATCCAGTTTCACCAGTTTGTCCAGTTGGTCCGCTTTCTCCTGTTTGACCAGTTTCACCTGTAGCACCAGTCTGACCAGTTTCACCTAATGGACCAGTCTCACCTGTATCACCGGTGTCACCTTTGTCTCCTTGATCACCCTTATCTCCTGTTCTGGCTATACAAACAGTCAACTCTTCATCTTGAATAAATATTGTGCCTGTATCACCGGCTATAAAAGTAACCATAATATCATACCAGGTACTGTTGTCAGTTATATTGTTAATAGCATAAAATGCATAGACAGAAGAATCTGATACTTTAGACAATTTGATATGACCAGGAATTGTGCTTTGATTTTGTAAAACACTATCAATAAATGCAGATATATCTTTACCATCACAATCCATTTCATCTATAGAGATATTTGTTCCTAATTCTACATTTGTATTATTGATTGCAACATATCCAGTTGTACCATTAGGTCCCGGATTTTCTATATCAGTAGAGCCATCAAACAGATAACAAAAGCATTCTGCACTTAAAGCACCATCTCTGCCGGTTGGACCAATAGGTCCGGTTTGTCCAGTTGGACCCATTTGACCAGTTGATCCTGTGTTTCCAGTTGACCCTGTTTGACCTGTAGAGCCAGTTGTACCAGTTTCACCCCTTTCTCCTGTAGATCCTGTCATACCAGTATTTCCTGTAGATCCTGTCATACCAGTGTTTCCGGTTGACCCTGTTTGACCAGTGTTTCCTGTTGCACCTGTCTGACCAGTTTCACCAGTTTGTCCAGTTTGACCAGTTTGACCAGTTTGACCAGTCTGTCCTGTTTGCCCTGTTTGACCTGTAGGACCGGTTTGTCCAGTCTGTCCAGTCTGACCGGTTGATCCTGTTTGACCTGTTTGACCAGTTTGTCCAGTCTGTCCTGTCTGACCGGTTGAACCAGTTTGTCCAGTAAATCCTGTATTACCTGTAGCACCTGTTTGCCCTGATGGTCCGGTTGATCCTGTTTGACCAGTCTGTCCTGTATTACCTGTAGCACCTGTTTGACCAGTCGCACCAGTTGCGCCAAATGGACCTGTTTGTCCAGTATTACCTGTTTGTCCAGTTGAACCGGTTTGTCCAGTAGCTCCTGTTAAACCTAATGGACCGGTTTGTCCAGTTTCACCAGTTTGTCCGGTTGAACCAGTTTGACCCACTGGTCCTGTTTCTCCTAATGGTCCAGTTTCACCAATAGGCCCGGTTTGACCTGTGTATCCTGTTGGACCTAATGGACCTGTGTCACCTATAAGTCCAATCGGACCGGCCTCTCCAGTTGCACCAGTAAAACCAATTGGTCCAGTTGGTCCTTGTGGTCCTGTTTGACCAGTTTCTCCAGTTGTACCAGTTGAACCAGTGTATCCAAAAGGTCCAGTCGGTCCTGTCTGACCAGTATTACCCGTTTGACCTGTTGAACCTGTATAACCAACTGGACCAGTTTGACCTGTAACACCAGTATCTCCTTTTAAACCTGTGTCACCTAAACCTCGCTCTCCAGTTGGACCAGTCGGACCTAAACTACCTGTGTCTCCTTTAAGACCAGTATCGCCAAATCCACGTTCACCGGTTGGTCCTGTACTTCCAACTGGACCAGTAACACCTGTATCACCCCTCTCTCCTTGTCCAGTTGGTCCAGTGTCACCTTTACCAAATGGCCCTGTCTGTCCAGTAGGACCAGTTGTACCATTCATAAAATTGGTCAGACCTGGTCCTGTTGGGCCAGTGATACCATACAATGGTTTTTCTTTGGCATAACAATCACAACCATAATATGAATTATCATAATTTGAAGAGTCCGATGAACTATTTGAAAAACCGTCTATGTAAACAACGTCAACATATTTATCATTATCTAAAAATATTTCTTTGTTTTTATTTTGTAATTTTTCTATTTTTCCCATAATTTGGAAACCGTCACAATTTTGTTTTTCTTCACTATTTTTTTTAATATTTTCCTTTTTTTTCTTCTTTAGATAAATTTTAGGTTTGTCTTTATCTTTCATGGTGTATGTCTCCCCCTTATTTATCGACCTTTTATAATTCATATAATATATGTGTTATAAAATATTTCATAAAACAATAATTTATTATTCATATAAAAAATTTATTTAATTAGAACCATATTGATTTAATTTCTCTTCCAACGTATTTATTCTTTCTTTCATTTTTTGCATTTCTTTAACTAATAATGCAATGAGTGCACGATCTTGTAAACTTTCTGGTTCTCCAGCTTGATTCTTATTGACGGCAATTGGAAGCTGTTCATTCACTTCTTCTGCAATAAAACCCAAATCTTGGCGATCATTTACTTTCCATTTAAAGGTTACTGGGCGAAGATTATCAATAACTGAATCTTCTATGACTGCATCTTGGATATCATACTTGTATCTTTGAGATGATGCATCTACTGTTACTTGGCCAGTACCTGTATTGATATGAAGGGCTGTGTTTGTGACAGATGGTGGAGTAAAGTAATAAATACCACGTGATGCTCCGGTCATTCCCACATCTACTGTAAAAGTATTGGCTGCCGGTGATACTCTTGGTGTTGTACTTGAATTGAATTTGAAAACTGCACTGTCAGCAGAAGAAGCTGTGGCATAACTTCCTGCCGCAAAACTTCTGGCTCCTGAGGCAATATTATTTCTACCTCCTGGTATGGTTGCAGAAAGGCCTGATGCACTGTTTGTAAATCCTCCTCCAATTGTAGACCAAGTTCCTGAAGCACTATTAGACTCTCCTCCTCCAATTGTCGCATGAGTTATTGAACTAAACCCAGGAACATTGATATTATTATTCTGTCCACCACTAATGGTGCCATGGTTACTTGAAACTCCAAATGTGCTTGTCATTGTATTAGTATTTCCACCACCAATAAAACTACTTGGTGCATTGTCTATAGAGTTGGTTGTACCTCCTGCTATTGTTGCATTTGCAGAAAGAGTTATACTGTTCAAAGTACCTCCTCCTATAACTGCATTTGTTGAATCTGTACTATTAGTATTACCTCCTCCAATAAATGAATAATCTCCACTGGCTGTATGATTATCACCTCCACCAATGGTTGATCTATTACCACTTGCTACATGACTTGAACCTCCACCTATAAATCCTATAGTCCCGGAAACATTATTTCCTAAACCTCCTCCGATTGTTCCATTTGTTCCTGACACAGCATTATTACTTCCACCACCAATTGTACCCTGTTGCTCACTGACATTATTGCCAAGACCACCACCTATAAACCCTTCTCTACCTGAAGTTGTATTTGAACTGCCTCCTGTCACAACTCCTTGAAAACCAGTCACAGTATTTTGGGCCCCACCACCAACAAAACCACCTCCTAAAGAACCACCTGTACCTTGACCACCACCTGAAAAGTTTTCTGCTCCACCACATACAGTATCATTAAAATACAAGGCCGAGTTATCTGATCCTCCACCAACAAAAGACCAGGTACCAAGAGCACTATTATTAACACCACCGGAAATAACTGACCAATCACCCAAAGCTACTTGAGATAATTCATCTCTTGTAGATTGTAGATCAACTGCGTAACTACCGCGACAATAACCACCATTAATTCCATCATCTACAATTGTCTCACTTGGTATTCTTCTGCTTAAAAATCCGTCATATGGTGTAACAAAGGCAATATTAACACCTGTTTCCCCGGCGATATCAGGAATTAAAATATCTATAGGACCAGTATTTCCTGTATCACCAGTGCATGCTTCAACATAGTTTGCAAAGAATTCTAAACTGCCAGTTGGACCTGTGCATGCACATTCTTCTCCTCTCACAATCTGTCCGGCCTCTGTAATAAGAAGTAAATCACCTGTACCTCCTGGAGCATCCAAGTAATAGATACCTCTGTCGGCTCCTGTTGATCCAATTGAAACTGTGAAAGTGTTTTCTGCAGGGGATGAAACTACAACGGAATCATTACGAAGATTAAATACAGTACTAAAATTATCTGTAGCACTGGCATATCTTCCTGCTGCAAAACTTCCTGTACCTCCTGCTATATTGTTCTGACCTCCTGGAACTGTTGATGATTCTCCGCTGGCAGTATTTGAAACACCTCCACCAACTGCCGCATTCGAATTTGATGCTGTGTTAAAGAAACCACCACCAACTGTTGATGTAAATGCACTTGCTGTATTAGACTGACCTCCAGACACGACAGAACTGCTGGCAGTAGCATCGTTATTCCATCCTCCACCTACAAATGACTGAATACCTGTTGCTTCATTGGTTCGCCCACCGGCAACGGTGGCATAACTCATTGTAGCCTCATTTCCATTTCCTCCTCCAACTGTAGCATAAGAACCACTTGAAACATTACCACTACCTCCACCAACTGTGGCAAAGGTATTACTTGAAGTATTTACATTTCCACCACCAACAGTTGCATGATCTGCACTTGCAGTATTGCCTTGACCACCACCAATAGAAGCATTGTTTCCTGAAATAGAGTTATCTTGTCCACCACTAATTGTTGATGCTATTCCAGTGGCACCATTCTGATCTCCACCGCCAATGGTTGTAAAATTTCCACTAACAATATTATTTAAACCTCCACCAATTGTGGCATACCAACCAGTATTACCACCTTCTCCTACTATATCATTAATAATATTCGTACATCCACCGGCGATAGTTGATTCTTCTGTGTCAACAGTGTTTGATGCACCTCCACCAATAGTTGAATAATTTGCATTCGCTCTGTTTGTACGACCTCCTGCTATTGTAGAACTGCGTCCAGTTGAAACATTATTATTACCACCTCCGACAAAGGATTCAATTCCGGCTGCATTATTTGAAATTCCACCAGTAACAACAGACCATCCACCATCTGCTATATTAGTTTCACCTCCACCAACAAAGGCATCATTTGCTAAAGCTCTATTAAGATCTCCTCCCCCAACAGTTGAAAACTGGGCAGTTGCTCTATTGGATCTACCACCACCAATAGTTGCTGAATCTCCTGATGCACCATTATCACGCCCACCTCCAATAATTGAATATATACCTGATGCATTATTAGTATATCCACCGGCAACTGTTGAATAAAAGTCACTTGTTCTATTTAATTCACCACCACCAATAAAGTCATAGTGCCCAGTAGCACCGTTTGATTCACCACCACCAACTGTACAAAACTCGCCACTGGAGAAATTAAATCTACCTCCTAAAATTGAATTACCCCATCCATAACATGCATTAGTTGATCCACCAGCAATAACTGAACGATAATTAGCTGTGGCACCGGTAATACCTCTAATTATATTTTCATTACCACCACCAATTACTGACTCACCTTCATCTTCAATTGTATTCCGGAGTCCTCCACCAATTGTGCCGGCAGAACCAAATTCTGCAAAACCTAATGTATTTTCTGTACCACCGCCAATAAAACCACTAAAACCAAAAATTCTATTACTTTCACCACCGCCGACTGTGGAGCTTTGTTCTAAAACTTGATTACCTCTTCCACCACTAACAGTTCCATAATCACCATAAACTTTATTTTCGCGACCTCCCCCAATTACTGACCAGTCTCCTAAAGCAACTTCATCAATTGCAGATCGATCTGCCTGTAAATCAACTGCATATGCTCCTCGACAATATCCTCCATTAACACCATCTTCAATAATGGTTTCACTTGGTACTCTTCTACTCAAAAATCCATTTCCTGTAGTAACCAGTGCAACATTAATTGCAGTTTCACCGGCAATATTTGGTTCAAGTACATCAATCGGACCAGGATTACCAGTATCACCTGTACATGCCTCGACATAATTAGAAAAGAACTCTAAACTTCCAGTTGGTCCAGTTTCACCAGTACATCCTTTCATACCTGTTGGTCCTTGAGCCCCAGTGTTTCCTTGAATGCCTTGTATACCTTGTGGTCCAGTAGGACCAGTGTTTCCTTGAATACCCTGTGGTCCAGTAGGTCCTGTTTGTCCCTGAATGCCTTGTATACCCTGTGGTCCGGTAGGTCCAGTGTTTCCTTGAATTCCTTGTATACCTTGTGGTCCAGTAGGTCCTGTATTTCCTTGAATTCCTTGTATACCTTGTGGTCCAGTAGGTCCTGTATTTCCCTGAATGCCTTGTATGCCTTGTGGACCAGTGGGGCCAGTTGGACCTGTTTGCCCCTGAATGCCTTGTGGGCCAGTTGGTCCGGTATTTCCCTGAATACCTTGTGGTCCAGTAGGTCCGGTATTTCCCTGAATGCCTTGTATTCCTTGAATGCCTTGTGGACCAGTTGGACCTGTATTTCCTTGAATACCTTGTGAACCAGTGGGTCCGGTTTGTCCTTGAATGCCTTGTGGCCCAGTTGGGCCTTGAATACCTTGTGAACCAGTTGGACCAGTTGGTCCTTGAATGCCTTGATTACCTTGTAGTCCGGTGGGTCCAGTTTGCCCAATTGGTCCAGTCGGTCCTGTAACTCCTTGAATTCCTTGAGATCCAGTTGGTCCTGAGGGTCCGATTGGTCCGGTTGGTCCAGTTGGTCCTTGGATCCCTTGATTTCCTTGCAACCCCATCGGACCAGTTGGACCTGTTGAACCAACCGGTCCTTGAATTCCTTGTTGTCCACTTGGCCCTGTTGCACCTTGAAGACCTATTGGACCAGTTGGACCTGTTTGACCAATTGAACCTGTTGGACCAGTATTTCCAGGTTGGCCTTGTTGACCAGTTGGACCAGATGGGCCAGATGGACCAGTTGGGCCAGAATCACCGGTACATCCCTTTTCACCACGACATCCTTTGGGACCAGTTGCTCCTTTGGCACCCCAATAACCTCTTGGACCTGTTGGGCCTTTAATAATTACTTTACATTTATCTTTTTCTTGTTTACATTTTTCAGAGTCATCATTCATATTGAAAATAATATCATAATTACAATTTACTAAATTATCATGAGATTCTTCTGTACTATCACTTTCCGTTTCATATTTATTAATAATAGGTTCTAAACTAGAATAATTACATTCATAAATAATATCTTTTTGTTCTTTTTGATTTTTTTTCTCTTTAGTTTTTAGTTGATAAAATATTTCATTATCAGTTTTCAGTTGGCAGTGATTTTCAACTGGGGATAATGAACTATCCGAACAATCTCTTCCTTCATCGAGTTTTTTAATAACATTATTTTTGTTCTTCTTCAAGTAAAGTTTTGGTTTTTTATCTTTACCTTTAGGATTGTTATAATTCATATAATAATATATGTGTTATAAAAAAAATTTTATAAATGAAAATTATTTCTATCAATTACAGAAGTTTTTAGCCATCTATTTTATTTTTTAGATAAGCAATTGTATTTCTCATTTCTTGTTGTTCTTGTTTCATTTTTTGTATTTCTTTTACTAATAAAGCAATGAGTGCCCTGTCTTGTAAACTCTCTGGTTCTCCATTCTGATTTTTATTGACCGCAATTGGAAGATGTTCATAGACTTCTTCTGCAATAAAACCTAAGTCTTGACGATCATTTATTTTCCATCTAAATGTCACTGGGCGGAGATTATCGATAATTGTATCTTCTATGACTGCATTTTGAATATCATACTTGTATCTTTGTGATGATGCATCAACAGTCACTTGACCTGTACCTGTATTGATATGAAGGGCTGTGTTTGTTACAGATGGTGGATCCAAATAATAAATACCACGACTTGCACCAGTTGATCCAACAGAAACTGTAAATGTGTTTTCTGCTGGAGATGCCACCACAACAGAATCACTTCTATGATTAAAAACAGCACTATAATTTGAAGATGCATTTGCATATTGACCAGCTGCAAAACTTCCTGTTCCTCCAGCTGTATTACTTCTACCTCCAGGGATTGTAGAATAATCAGCATTGGCTCTATTACTTCTACCTCCTCCAACTGCTGAATAGGCACCATCTCCAAAATTACTATCACCGCCAGCAACTGTTGAAAGACTTCCATTCGCTCGATTAGTAGATCCACCTCCTACTGATGCCCCAAAATCAGTAGCACGATTAGCATCACCACCGGCGATGGTAGAATTAGAACCACTTGCAAAATTACTTAAACCGCCTCCAACAGTTGACTCCAATCCATTTGCTGAATTTGAACATCCACCACCAACTGTTGAACATTCACCTAAAGCATTATTAGTTTGTCCACCACCAATTGTAGAATAATTATTTTGAGTTAAATTAGTATCACCTCCGCCAATTACATTATACTGTCCTTGGGCATTGTTGGCATCACCACCTGAAATAGTTGATCGAATATCACTAACATTATTGTTTAGTCCTCCACCAATTGTGCAATATTCACTTGTAATTTTATTGTTATTACCACCACCAATTGTGGAGTATATTCCAGTCATTCCGTTTTGATAACCACCACATATGACATTATATCCTCCTTCTATACGATTCTCTCCACCACCACCAATGAAAGCAGCATAAGGATCGCTGCCATCAGTTATAATAATATTGTCAAAACCACCACCAATTACTGACCATCCATCATCGTTAATGGTATTATCTTCACCATTTCCAATAAATGAATATCCTTCAAAAATATTATTGGTGCAACCACCTCCTATACTAGAATATATTCCCGTAACACCATTGGATAGTCCTCCACTTATGGTTGCCCAATTGCCAATAACCATATTATTTTGACCTCCACCAATTGTTCCATATTGACCACTTGCAGTATTTGACTGACCACCACCAACTTTTGCATAACTATTTGCTGCATTGTTAAAAAGTCCTCCTCCAACACTAGAATAATCCCCGGATCCTGTATTTCCATAACCACCGGCAATTGTTGATCTTAAACCACTGGCAATGTTAAGTTGTCCTCCTCCAACTGTTGCAGCCTCTGCACTAGCTGTATTACCCAGAGACATAAATCCTTGGCCACCTCCTCCTGCAATTGTTGAACTATTACCCGATGCAATGTTATTCTCTCCTCCTCCAACTGTTGCATTTTCACCACTCGCTGTATTTCTTTCTCCTCCACTAATAGTACTGTTATCTCCAGTAGCCATATTTCCTCCACCTGAGCTGTCTGAACCACCACCTCCAACTGTGGCACGAATACCAGTGGCCTGATTATTTCTTCCACCACCAACAGTTGAATAATCACCAATAGCTCTATTTTCTCCACCACCGGCTACAGTTGATGCACTATTACTTCCTGTATTTCCAAAACCACCACCAATTGTTGAATTTGCTCCATCTGTGCTATTATTAACACCACCACCAATTGTTGCATAGTTTGCAAATGTTTCATTATTTTGACCACCACCAATAGTTGAGTAGTCTCCCAGTGTATCATTCAAAACACCACCACTAATTGTTGATCCAGTACCACCAGCACTGTTTCGGTCACCACCTCCTATAGAAGCATAATAAGCAGCTGCAAGAATTCTATTTACATTTCCACCTAATATTGATCCAAATAAGGCCTCAGATTCAATAATGTTATCAATACCACCACCAATTGTGCCCCAATCTGAACTAATACTATTGTTCTCACCGGCGCCTATAAATCCTCCTCTCGACACTATACTTTGTGAACTGCCTCCTGCAATTGTAGAATATGTACCATTGACCGTATTATCTGCTCCACCACCTATTGTAGTTGCCGTACCTATAACTCTGTTATCATCACCACCTGATATAACTGAGCTGGATCCATCAGCATAGTTTGTTGCTCCACCTGAAACAACAGAATCGGCCCCTAAAGCACGATTCCATCTTCCACCAGATATTACAGAATAATCACCAAGAGCAACATCATTCAAAAAATTTCTCACAGATTGTAAATCCACAGCACTAATACCTCTACAATAACCACCATTAATACCGTCATCAACAATTGTTTCACTTGGAATTCTTCTACTTAAGAAACCAGTGTAGGGAGTAACAAAGGCAACATTAATAGCTGTTTCACCTGCAATTTCTGGTAATAGAACGTCAATTGGTCCTGTGTTACCAGTATCACCAGTACATGCCTCAACAAAATTGGCAAAAAATTCTAAACTACCTGTTGGACCTGTCTCACCTGTACAACCTTTCATACCGGTTGGTCCTTGAGGACCTGTGTTTCCTTGAATTCCCTGAATACCTTGTGGGCCAGTTGGTCCGGTGTTTCCTTGTATGCCTTGTGGACCAGTGGGACCAGTTGGACCTGTATTTCCTTGAATGCCTTGTACCCCTTGTGGACCAGTTGGACCGGTATTTCCTTGAATGCCTTGTATACCTTGTGGCCCAGTTGGTCCGGTATTTCCTTGAATGCCTTGTACCCCTTGTGGCCCAGTTGGTCCTGTATTTCCCTGAATGCCTTGTATGCCTTGTGGGCCAGTTGGTCCTGTATTTCCCTGAATTCCTTGTATTCCTTGTGGACCTGTAGGGCCTGTATTTCCCTGAATTCCTTGTATACCTTGTGGCCCGGTAGGTCCTGTATTTCCTTGAATGCCTTGTATACCTTGTGGACCAGTTGGACCAGTTGGACCTGTATTTCCTTGAATGCCTTGTATGCCTTGTGGACCAGTAGGACCTGTATTTCCTTGAACTCCTTGCTGACCAGTAGGACCTGTATTTCCTTGAACTCCTTGTGAGCCAGTTGGACCTGTATTTCCCTGAACACCTTGCTGACCAGTTGGACCAGTGGGACCTGTAGGACCAATTATACCTTGTTCACCCTGAATACCTGCGGGTCCGGTTTCACCCGTAGGACCAGTTTCTCCTGCATCACCAGTCATACCCATAATAATCACCATACCAGTGGGTCCCGTAACACCAGTATCTCCTTGTGGACCTAATTTAAGATCACACTTTTCTATCCAACAACAATCAGGTTGTAATTCCCAAACTAACCCATCTCTGCTATCAATTAACAAGTCATATGGTTCCAAATTACATGCATCTTTTAAAGTTTCAACTGGCTGATTATACTCTGTTATATAATAAATAAAGCAAGTAGATTGACAATAAAAATAAGCTGGATAAGTAGGTTGTTGTAAGACTGCCCAGAAATTACAAACATTATTTGCACGACAGGTGTAAATGATTCCTGTACATAATTCAAGCATAAGACTTCCGGGAATACAATTTTTACTTGGTGTCCCGCAAATTTTTTCTACACAATCCCCCTTATATAAGATGCAGGCACATTTAATTCTTGTTCCGGTGCTAACACATTCTCCTTTTGGACCAGTCATTCCTTTTGGTCCTGTATCTCCTTTTGCTCCTGTTGGTCCAACTGGTCCAGGAATTGGACAATATTCAATTTTATCATGATGATGTTTATTTCCAAATCTACACTCATCACAATTACATTTAGGTGGTTTTATACATTCATTACACCCGTATCTTTTACAAACTTTACAGTATTTATATTTTGAGCTCATATATATAATATTTAACATAAAAATTATATTAATAATTCTAATACTTTATAAATAAATTTATTGGAGTTGTAACCAAACGCCGGCTGTACTTGAATAGACTAAATGAATAGTTTGTCCATTAGTTGACATAACTATGCTTGCTACAGAAACAGCAGTGTTATTGATGATGTTATTGCCTCCGCCACTTACTGTAACATTTCCAGTTCCACCAATCTTCTTAATGTAGTACTGTTTACCATCTACTGGACCTGCAGGAAGAGTTAAGGTAATAGGACCACCCCCACTTCCAGCATAAATAACTTCATCAGATGGTGAGAGTGTTCCGGTTGTTGTGATTTGAGCTACTGTAAGAATATTTGTTGCTGGACCAGTATCTCCTTGAGGACCAGTTGGACCTAATTGTAAGTTGCAGGTTTGAGTCCAAGTGAGATCGGTTTGTAACTCATATAGTTGACCAGTTGAATTAGAAAGTAAAACATCTCCTGCATTATTACCACAGTAAATGTAATACTCTTGAATTATTAGACCTGGATCTCTGAAGATGTAAAAGATTCTACCATCTGCTTCACAGAAATAGGCATAGGGTTCAAAGTTAGGAAGAGGAATGGGTAAAATTAAAACCCATGATGCACCATTCCATCTGAAAACTGCACCATCATCCGTATCTAAGATTAATTGACCAACAAAAGAACCAGCTGGAGCATTGGCAATTCCTTCAACACACAGGCCTTCATAAACAATATTTTCACATTTGAATCTACTTCCTTGTTGACCGGTTTGACCTGTTGGACCAGTTTGTCCGGTTTGACCAGTTGGACCAGTTTGACCTGTTTGTCCAGTTTGTCCAGTTTCTCCAGTTGGACCAGTTTCACCTGTTGGACCAGTTGGTCCGTGACTTAAATTACAAGCCTCATTCCAAGTAAGGTCTCCTTGAAGTTCAAAAAGTTGACCAGTAGTTACTTCAAGAAGTAAATCATTTGGCATAAGTTCACAGAAGGTATGAAATAGTGTGACTAAAATAGTACTGTTTTCTTGATACACATAGTATAAAATACCAGTTGAATTACATAAGAATAGATAAGGATCAAATGATGATGGTTGATTTGGAGGTAAAATCTTTACCCAATTAGCACCATTCCATTCAAATACCGAACCATCATCAGTATCAAATGCAAGATCACCAACAGCTGTGCCTGCAGGTGCATTAGAAATTCCATTAATACAAATTCCTTTTTGAATTACTTCAACACATTTAAATAGTGTGCCTCGTGTTCCTGTTGCGCCAGTAGGCCCGGTTGAACCTGTAACACCAGTATCACCTTTTGTTCCAGTTGGACCTGTAAAACCATATGGACCTGTTTGACCAGTTACTCCTTGAGCACCAGTTTGCCCAGTTGGGCCTGTTTGTCCTGTTGGACCAGTTGGACCATGACTTAAATTACAACCTTCGGTCCAAGTTCCATCGTCTTGTAATTCATAAAGTTGACCAGTAACAACTTCAAGTAAAACATCACCACCATTTAAATTACAGAAGATGTGGAACTGTGTGATAGTGACACTGCCGTTTCCATAAACATAGTAAATTAAATTATTGGTTGTACAGTAGAATAGATAAGGATCAAATGGAGCCGGTTGACCAGGTGGCAAAATCTTAACCCATGATGCTCCATTCCATTCAAAAACTGCACCATCGTCAATATCAATAATTAAATCTCCAACAGTTGTTCCATCAGGCGCATTACTGATACCATCAACACATGTTCCTTTGTAGAGTACTTCAGTGCATTTAAATTGAGTACCTTTTTCACCAGTTTCACCTGTTGGTCCTGTTTGTCCAGTACAACCGGTATGACCTCGAGGACCAGTTGTACCAGTATCACCAGGTGGACCTAACTTAAGATCACAATCAACTTTCCAAGTACAATCTGGTTGTAATTTCCAAATAAGACCGTTAGAAGTTTCAATTAAAAGATCTCCTGGAGAAAGTTTGCAGGAATCTTTAAGTTGTTCGGGTCTGACATTACAATCGACCACATGATATATTAAGCAAGTTTCAATACAGAAAAAATCAACTGGATAGAGAGATTGACAACCCATACCCCAAGATCCGCATTGCTGGTTATTATTAAAAACATAAGTGTAAATAATACCTGTACTTAATTCTAAAAGTAAATCTCCTTCCATCCCAGAAGGTCCAGGACATATTAGTGTTTCCACACATCTACCTCTCAAAACTTGATCGGTACATTTAACTGTATTTCCAACAGGTCCTGTTTCACCAGTTGGGCCGGTGTATCCTCTCTGACCTGTTGGTCCTGTTGGACCAATAAGTATATTATTGTAGCATAATTTCTTTTTTTGTGGTGGAGGACATGTTGGTTGCTGTGGTTTACAACATGACTTCTGACAACGTTTATGTTCCATTTATATATATACTCTTATAAAATATTAAAAAATTATATTTTATAATCAATTAAATGTTTTTATTTTTAAAATTCTAATTGTATGCTTGCTCTAATTGGAATTCCTTCGGGATCACCAATAACTTGAACGGCTACATCATCACCTGGAGAAACTGCTGCAGTAGATACAAGATCGCTTCCTACTGCACTTCCACCGGTTATAGTTGCAACAATTCCTGATGGAGATCCATTTATACAAACATTAAAATCTGTGTCATTGGCCAAGTTACCATTTGATTTAACATATAAATTTCTCAGAGTTCCAGCAAAAGGTGTGGTGATAGAACCTTCAAATTCAACTGGACTTGAACCCATAGCAGTTAAGAAATCATTTGATGAAGGGCCAGTTGGTCCACTGTTCCACCAAAGAATAGAATTGGCGGTTCCTAAAGAACCAGTTGGACCAGTTGGGCCATCTAGACCAGTTGGACCAGTTTCTCCCATAGGACCAGTTACACCTTGCTCACCAGTATTACCAGTTGGACCATCTAGACCAGTTGGACCAGTTTCTCCTTGAATACCTGTTTCACCAGTTGGGCCTTGTTCTCCTGTTGGACCTTGAGCGCCGGTCTGACCAGTTTCTCCTGTTGGACCTTGTTCACCAGTTGGACCTTGTTCTCCGGTCTGACCAGTTTGACCTGTTTGACCTGTCTCACCAGTGTTTCCAGTTGGGCCGGTGTTACCAGTGTTACCAGTTGGACCTGTTTGACCAGTTTCACCAGTATTACCAGTTGGACCGGTTGGACCGTCGCTGAGATTGCATGATTCAGTCCAAATTCCTCCACTAAGTTCAAACAATTGACCGGTTGAAACTTCGAGTAAAACATCTCCGTCATTTAAGTTACAGAATAGGTGGAATTCGGTCAACATAACTGTACCATCAAGATAAATGTAGTAAAGTCTGCCATCCGCTGTGCATAGGAAGAAAAGAGGATCAAATGGTGCTGGTTGATCTGGTGGCTGAATCTTGATCCAGCTGGCACCGTCCCATTCTAAAATAGCACCATCATCTGTATCAAGGATAAAATCTCCTACATTTGTACCGGCGGGTGCATTACTAATACCATCTACACATAGACCTTTATAGATTGAAGTTGTGCATTTAAAGAGTGTACCTCTTAAACCAGTTGGACCGGTCTCACCAGTTGAACCAGTTGGGCCAGTCTCTCCAGTATCTCCTTTTTGACCAGTTGGTCCAGTTGCGCCAGTAACACCATTGGGACCAGTTTCACCAGTATCACCTTTCTCACCAGTTGAACCTGATGGGCCAGTGTCACCAGTTGGACCATGTTGGAGATTGCAGGTTGATGACCAAGTAAAATCACCTTGTAATTCAAAAATTAAAGCGGTAGTGACTTCAAGAAGAATATCACCCGGACGGAGTTCACATTGTGCGTAAAATTCTACCAATTGAACGGTACCATTGTTGAAAACATACCAAATTCTACCAGTTGATTCACATAAGTAGAGATATGGTGAAAATGGATTGTCAGGTAAAATTAAAACCCATGATGCACCATTCCATTCAAACACTGCTCCATCATCAAGATCCATGATCAAATCACCAACATTTGTACCATCTGGAGCATTGCTAATACCATCTATACATTGACCCTTATAGATCTTTTCAACACATTTGAATAATGAACCCTTTGCACCAGTGGCACCTGTTGGACCGGTTGCACCATCTGAACCTGTATCACCTGTCCAACCAATTGGACCAGTTGCACCGGTATCACCAGATGCACCAGCAGGACCCAATTGAAGATTACATTTGGCCTCCCAGCAACCATCAGGTTGAAGTTCCCAAATTAAACCGTTCTTAATATCGATAAGCAAATCTCCAGCATCTAAACCACAGGCAATTCTTAATTCTTCTGCAGGTTCATTGCATTGGAGAATGTGATAAATAACACAAGTATTTTCACAATAGAAATCTACTGGGTATTCTGGTTGGCATGACATGGCCCAGAAACCACAGTTCTGATATTGATTGATTAGGAAGGTGTAAATAATACCGGTGCTAACTTCTAAAAGTAAATCACCTTCTTCACCAGTTGGACCAGGGCATGTAAGTGTGTCAACACACATACCTTGGATGACTTCATTAGTACATTTAATTCTTGTACCGGTTGGACCTGTCTCACCAGTTGAGCCTGTCTCCCCTGTTGGACCAGTTTGACCTGTCTCACCAGTTGGTCCAGTTTGTCCAGTTTGACCAGTAGGTCCAGTTTGTCCAGTTGGACCAGTTTGACCAGTAGGACCTGTATTTCCAGTAGCTCCAGTGTTTCCAGTTTGACCAGTAGGACCAATTAAAACACAACCAGAGAATGATGGTTCGCATTCAAATTCAGGCATGCATACTGGATAACATGGTTCGCAATCACTGGTACTAGTTGTTTGACAATAATCAGATTCACTTGTGCTGGATGATGAATCCCATTTGTCGTGACAACATGTGCATCTATCAGTTGATTCAGAACAAGTATCGCATCTATCACCACATTTATTCTTATTATGATATGATATTGATTTAGTTGTGGCCTTTTGAACTTTGAATGGAACTGGTGCTATGTCTTCATCCTTCAATTGTTTACTTGAAGGAGCATTCTGACAACTTAGACCTGTACCCTTACCATTAGTTATTTTCTTCACAGTTAGGGTATATCTATTATCTTCATTATCTTTATTAGATTCTTGTTGTCTAAATGCCCTTAAACGAGTATTTTGATTTACCATTTATATATATATACTTTAAATAAAATAAAAAATATAAAAAAATTTAATAAAATTTATATGATTATTTATAACATTTTTAATTTCATATATTTAGCTTTATACTTGAGGTATTTGAGTTTGTAATAACTGTTGCTCATTCCACCTCCAGTTTGACCACATCCATTTAATTGACGATCAATAAAATTTAAAATTTGATCCATATCTCTCTTACCTTCATATTCCATTTCACGATCTCCAATTCGAACCACAATAGTAGGAAAACCTTTGATATCTTTTGTTTTCATTATTTCAGGATCAGTTTTTTGTTCATACTCTTTACAGCTCCCTCCATATTTTTCTTTGATTAGTGGTTTGAGTTTGTTCCATTCAGGCTTAAATCTTTGGCAATGCCCACACCAATCGGCATAATATAAAGAAACCTCTACTTGAGACATATATATTATAATATTATATTAAATTTCTCTAATATTTTTAATATTATATTGATCCTGATCAACACTGACACTATCTGAATGATATGCATTAATTAAATTTCTCGAATCATAAATATTAATAAAACTTAGTATATATTTGGCTTCTTTCCAATTACCATTATCATCTACTGCAACAAATTTAGTATGCATATTATCATGAATTGCAAATATATTTAAATCATTGTAAGGATCTTTGACTGAAACAATATTTTCAAATTCTTTTCCAGACAAGTATTTTCCATGTAGGGTTCCTATAAATTTTTTGACATAAACTGCACTTTGATTTCGACTCGAATGTGATACAAGAAGTAAAAGATGTTTTCCAAAATGACTATTAATTACATGCACATCAATATTTAATTCTCGTGGAAATGCAATGAAATTTCTACAATCATATCTACATTTATAAAGAGTTTCATTGATTAAATAAACATCATAATTTTTATTAGCTATATATTGAGATAGAGAAAGATAATCATCAAGTTCTATGTGTTGTTCAAAAGTAATAATTGGCCTAAATTTTTCTATTAATCTAGTTGCTCCACGAATCACATTAAATTCAAAACTTTCTACATCTAAATGAATATAACCTATTTGATCTATTTCGTTATTTTCCAATAAATAATCCAATGTCACACATTCTATTATATTTTTACCTTGCTCACCTTTCTGAAAAGAACAATGATCAATACCACCATTTGTTGATATCAGTTCATTTTTATCTCCAATTGCCTTTTGAATAGTTTTAATATTTTCAATATTATTTGCTTGACACATTTGCTGAATGAAATCAATATTATTGGGAGAAGGATCAATTGCATAAATAGTATTATTAGTTTGTTTAGCCCACGGAATACTATTATCACCCATCCATGCACCTAAATCTATTATATTCCCTTTTATAATTTTATTTTTAATCATATATGAATGAATTCTTCTAAACATAACCTCATGATTATCACGAGTGACAAATGTTGATGTAAAAGGGTGAGATGGTATGATATTTATTTCACAATTATTATCATTTTTAAATATACAGAACATATGATAGATTTATCCTTAATTTTTTAAGTCTAATTTGGACACGAATAACTCTTATTATATTCAGCGCAAAAATGATTTTTTGTACATTGTTATCAACGTAATGGAATTATTCTGTGGTAATTATATATCTAATTTTCGTTATATGATGATTAAATATATGGTGTTACAGAATGGAAGCCATTACGTGAAAAAATTGATTTATGATTCTTATGCAATTATTTCTTTCAACTTAATATATCTCACTTAAAATGGCCAATGTTTTTGATGAATCTACTAAAAAACAAATTGCCGACATCAAAAAAAAATATCATGGACAAAAAATAGGATTTACATGTAGCTGTTTTGATTTACTTCATGCTGGACATATGATAATGTTAAAGGATGCCAAGGCTCAATGTGATCGACTTGTCATTGGATTGCAAACTGATCCTACGATTGATAGAAAAAATAAAAATAAACCAGTTCAATCATTTGAAGAAAGAAGAGTTATGATTGAAGGAGTAAAATATATTGATGATATCATAATCTACTCTACAGAAAGTGACCTATATAATATATTAGTTGAACTTAATCCAGCAATTAGAATCATTGGAACTGATTGGCAAGGTAAACCTTATACAGGTTATGAATTACCCACACCAATTCACTGGCATGTTCGTAATCATGGATTTTCTACAACAGCCTTAAGAAAAAAAGTTTATGAAATGGAAAAAGAAAAACTAGAACAATTAGATTAAAATAAATAAATAAATTAACAATTGTATAAACCATTGTCAAGAATATATTCCATAACTCTTGGATTTACAAGATCCGTTTTTTTATTATCATTTAATTCTTTCCGAATTAGAGTGGATGAATTATTAGACAATTCAATCTCATCATAATAAATATGAGGATATTTTTTACACCAATGATCATTTGGAATTTCATATCCTGGTCTTGGAATAACAATAAAAGGTATAAGAGATAAAAGTCTATCCCAATTTTCCCATGTGTGAATAGTCAAGGCATTGTCTGAACCAATGACAAAATAAAATTTTTTATCATACTGACCTAAAGAATAATAGTCTAAAAATTTAGATAAAATATTATAGGATTCATCAAATAATTGATTTCTAATTTCATAATCACAAAGTTTAATATTCATATTTCCATAATCTTCAATTGATGTAAGACACATATTCATTCTATGCTTATCATCTTCCATATTTTTCCCGGTAATTGACTTATAACAAGGCATAAGCCATACTTCATCTACTAAAAATAGTAATTTTTGAGCTATGTTCACATGATGATTTCCTATAGGATTAAATGATCCTCCATAGATTGCAATTTTCTTCATATATTGATTCTAGATTGATTTATTTTTTAAGGTATTATTTTGTTTTTTTCAATTTTTATATAGTATATATAATATAAATGAAGATAGGTTTATTAATATCATTATTAATATTATTCATAGTTGTTATGATTATGAAAAAGAAAAATAAAGAAGGTTTTAATGAACAAGTTGGTACATTTTGTTATACTTGCAAAGAAAAAACACCAAACCAATGTTTAAGATGTTTTAATTGTGGATTCTGTGTAGATCAATTTGGAAATGCAAAATGTATTGGTGGAGATCAATATGGCCCATTTAATAGAGAAAAGTGTGCCAGATGGATTTATGGTGATCCATTTGCCAGAATGATCCAAGATAATGATAATTATAAATGCAGTTATGGACCTAGATCTATGAATAGAATTATCGGCGTTTAAGAACGGCTTTGGCCGTCTCACTGCGTTCATAAAATGGTCCAACAATAAAATCCATTCTGTCAATTGAAATTATAAATAAAAACCTAATCTGCGAACGCAGTGAGCTGAGCGCAGCGAAGTGACGCAGTCACTAGAGTAAATATAAAACTTCCGGAAGTTCATTATTATCATCATCATCTGAATCAGTATCATCAATCGGAGTATAAATTTGTAAAGTAATTGAATTAGTATCTATTTTAGTTCCTAATTCTTCTGTAATAATATCCTTAATTTTCATTTCAGATCGTTTGGCAAGCTTTCGAGGACCAAGCATGAGTCCATAGAGCATTGCATTTCCATAAGTAATAGTTTCAATTTCAATCTTATGATCGTTTTTAAATTTGTCGAGAAACTCTTGCAAAGTCATATCACCTTGAATAACAAAAGTATCCCACATTGTATAATTGCGATCATTAATTGTTGTTGTAGGTGCTTTCATGGGCTCAGAAAATCCAAAATATGGTAGTGCAAGATTAAGGAATGTATTACGATAACTTTCAATCTTTGTAAATCCTTGAGCAAGTTTGTAAAATTCTAGCATTACAAGGCCTGCCACAACAGATGTTGTAGTTGCTAGAGCTGGGATAATTCTACCAGCAATTCCTTTAACATGATGTCTATCTCCTTGTTTAATATCATAGTTACTAGCCCTCATATTAGATGAAGATGTAATATAATCAATATGGAAATTGGAATCATCATCTTTTTCAAAATCTTGTGGATATAAAGTTACGGATTTAAATCTTTCAGGATTTGGAAGACTTTGAATCATCTCTTGAATATCGTAACTCTTTTCTTCCTCTTCTCGACGTTTTTTCTCTTCTTCATCCGTTTGACTAATCTTCACATTTTGATGATCATTGGCATTCTTTGGCTTCTCAAGGCGAGAAATAATTCCCGCAATATAATCCAGATCAGTATAATCTTTTAGAATATTAATCCCAAAAATATTAGCCCAAATGTTTGCAAATGCTATGATATAATTTAGATGAAGTGAATTAGTTTTATCAAATTCAATCACATGTGGACATTTCTTAGCACCTGACCAAAATGGAGAACCAGTTGATGTTTTATGATCTGCTGGGAATTTCTTGATAAGCAAATCAATTTGAAAATTATAGTTCTCATACCATTGATAAAATGCAAGCTTAACACAATCATCAAAGTTAGTTGGACAATGATCCAAAACAAATTTAACATTTTGAATAAAGGTTAGCGCCTCACTTGATGGCATAGTTTTAACTTTATTTGGGTCTGTTAGATATTCTTGAGCATGACGGGGCTTTTGAGTGAACAAATCTTCAAATTGCTCTCGACTGTATTGAATACAATGAGAAAGTTCATTTGGAAATGTTTTAATAGTACAGACTGGAATACTTGCCTCTGGAGGATCTTGGGATGAACCATATGATTCAGTCACATGAGGAACAACTACTTGCACATTCCCTTTTGTGCCCAAAGTGCCAGATTCCAAGAGTGACTTCTTAAACAAGACACATCGACGATCCACATAAAGACGTGCTTGTACATTATCCAGAGCATTGGCAACCCCTGTAAGAGAATTGAAAAAATCCATACTATAAACATTTTCTGTTTCTGGACCTACCTTATTAAGGTGGGATTCAATATTGATGTTTGGATTCATTTGACGTACAGCATTGGCTGCAGCTTCAGACTTGGCATGACCAATATCCTTATTCCTGAAAAGAAATTGTCTGTTAAGATTAGATCTTTCAATGGTATCCATATCAGTTAAATAGATTTTTCCTTCTTTCCCACAACCCACACCAATCATGGCAAAATTCTTCAAAAGTTCACATCCAATTGCTCCTGATCCAACAATAAAATATTTCATGTTAAGAATCTTCTCTTGAAGATCTTTCCCAAAAACCTTAATTTGAAGATCATATCGAGATTGTTTTTCTGTCAGTCTGGTTAGTTCTTTGTAATTTTCAGGCAAGCAATCAAAAGCATCAAAATAAAGCCATTGATAAATTGGAGTAAATTTACCACTGCAAGCTTTAAGAATCTCTTGAGCAACCATTCCTCCAAAAACAGAATTCATTGGAACCAATCGACCTTGATAAGTGTAATAAAATTTGTCAATGAGATCATCGTTTGTATCTGCAAAAGATTCCTTTACCTTAGTCTTAAAAAGATCATAGTCGGATAAATGAGTTAGATTTTGAAACATAGCATGGAATTTTTGTGGTTTCTCAAAATCAGTAAAATCCGTCATCACAAATTCTGGGGTTTTGATACTTTCCTTCATTGATTGGAAATGAATTGTCTGGGGCATTTTGGTTTGAACCACTTCACCTCCATTTGTAAACTTTCCATAGTTAGTTGTATCAATATTCAAGAGTTTAAAACTTGTTTTATCCACATATTGAATTTCAATTGGATTAGTATTATTAAGTTCTATCATTCCACAAATTTCAGTAAAAGTCACAAAGCTGCCTGAAGTTAAACCATGTGGTTTAGAATCAATGGTTGTCACCAACGGATTAGGTTCATTGGTAATACTTTCAACCAATGAAATACTAGGTTGTTCTCCATCAGTATCGATAATTTGGAAGTCTTTCCCAAAATCACAAAAAACTTGTCCAACTAAACCCCTTGTTGTAGTTGAAATAAAATGAATATTATTCTGATGACAAAATTCATTATATTCCAGTTGATCATCTAAATCATAGTCGACCAAGACAACTACTGAATAGTGTTTGAGTGCATCACATGATAAAGCTCTGGTATTGGTATCCACTTTAACATAGCTATTAAGTTCTGATAATTTAGTGAAACTAGCCTCTGCACGATTTTTTCCAATATCATTTTCTGTAATATAGTAATTAGTAGAAAGATCATCATTAGTTACAGCTTTAGTATCATGTAGAGTTAGACGGTTACAACCTTGAAGAATTGTATTTTTTGCAATTTCAACACCCAAACCTGAAATTCCACTGATAAGAACTGTAGACTTGATCATCTTTGCCATAGCTTCCTTACCAATGGCATAAAGTTGTCGAGAGTAAAGACCCTCGTCAATTTGAGTTTTCTCTGTTTGAGAAGAGGCCATTATCAAATAATGTAGTAAGATATAAGTATAAGTAATAGGTATATCTTAATATAATTAAAGATCAATTTTTTTTATTTCTTGTATTTTTCACAATTTTGTTTTATCACTTCATCATCCACCTCTTTCCAAGATAATTCTTCTGGTATAACAAAATGTAAATTTTTTAGATGAGGTAATAACCCACTTTGCATTTTTGAATAAAGTTCATTTATTCTTAAACAACTGTCATCATAAAAATCATTTATTTGCAATTCATTTAATACTTTTGTTTTATCTTGATTGTTAGTATAATAAACTTTATCTTTTAACTGTGACAGATTATTTTTATCAAGAAATTCATTAACATATTGTTTACTATTTGAAGATCTTGCAGTTATAATATAAACACTATCTCCGTCTGCTAGATTAGTTTTAATCTTTTCAATAATTTTTACAAAAGGAGTAAATGGACCATGAAAATGTGTTGGATGCCTCTGTCCTTTATTATCTGGCTGGCTAACCGAAGTGTGCAATACTCCATCAAAATCATATCCATAATTTACTTTTAGTAGAATTAAATAATCCTCTAATTTGTCTGGAATTGAAGATGGATCAATATATTCAAAAGGTTGATGTGTTTTCTCTTGATAAAGCACAAGATAAGGAACTGCATTTCCTGATGATTTTACGTCTGATGAATTTATTGTGGATCTTTGACTATCATTAAATTCATACCATTGATCTCCATACTTGATATAGGAATAATAATGTCCAAAATTTATACTACTTCCTGCATGAATAATTGTTCCAACTAATTCATAGTCTTTTGACTTTCCTATATTATTTTCTAAATATTGGATATTTATTGTCTGATCTAATTTAATATCATGAATTATTTTATTTTTATTTTGATCAAATATTAATAGTTTTATCATAAAATATTTATTTGGGATAAGATTATCCTCTTGTGTAAAGACAGATAACTCATTTTTATTATCATCTTTGTATAACATCATATTAATCATAAGATCATTTATATTTTTGTTCAACTGTTCTTTGTTGGATGCACTCTCTTTCTCAATTAATAATTTTTGTAACTTTTTTCTATTGGTTTGTAATAATTCTGATATACTTTTTTTATCATTTCCTACAACATTTATATCATATGATGGTCTTTCTAGATTTTCTGATATATCAAAGTTTGAACAGTTAAGATATTTTTGAGGCAAATCCTTATTAAATAAATAATCAGTTGCTTTTATTTCATCGAATGTATCTTCCTTTAATTTGATAGTAGTTCCAATTATAGTTTGTTTTGTAGAACCAGCTAAATTATAAATTTTTCCATAATCAGGATCCCCTTTTTTTGGTAAAATATAATCAAGTTTGCAGACTAATTTTTGATAAGTCATATTTATAAAATTTCGGGGATCATCTTTAGGAAAATTTTTAATTTTATTGTTATCTTTACATATATTTTGTTTTGATATATCTTTTAAAGAGAATGCGGTTGTACAATCAATAGATAAATTTTCTAATATCTTAAGTAATAATTCAACTGCATCTTGCTGAGTTCCTTTCGTATATCCTTTGATCATTGGACAAATTTTCCCTGTAACCAAATCACTTTCACTAGAAATAACTTGATTTGAATTATTATTAGATTTGTCATTCATAATTTTTAACAAATCTATAAATGGTACCATATTATCTTTATATTGAGCATTAATTTTTGGATGGATTATAAACTTGGATAATTCTTTGATTCTATATAAAAGTTGCATCGTTGAATTATGAAAACAAGTATTACCAAAATTTTGAATCCCTGGTGGGATTTTATAATCACCAACAGTTGTTAATTTATATCCAATTTGTTCCATGATTTTATCTATATCTTCCTTTCTTTTATAAATTAGTTCGATATTATTTAATATGGTCTCAATGTCTGAGTTCATATTATATAGGTATAAAATTATTTCATTTGATCATTAAGTACAGAGTATAAAGATGGAATAATTCTCATTGTGTTAATTCTTAGTTTACCTGGTGGATGTTGTGGATCTCCACCACCACAGATAGGCAAAGGCATTTTTTTAATGAGATTATATTTTTCTTCTTTTGTTGCACCTGAATGTTCCAATAAAATAGACATAATCATAAAAGAAATAATATCAGCAATCAACTCTAATTTTCTAATTTCATCATCTGCAAAATTAATAGTGTTGTTTAATTGATCTACAAAAGGATATAGATTATCAAACAAAATATGATTTAGTTCATCCGAATATCTAAAAGTATGCATAATTTCATGCATCATATTAGTTAAATAATGTTCATAGTCCCAAGATAATAAATATACTGCTGCAATACCTTCAGTAATTTGTTCTTCACTTAAACCATTCTTATCTATTGATTTTGGACCTTCATTGGCTAAGTTTGCAAACGGATTCAGTAAAAGACTAACAAATTTATAAGCATCATTTTCATCGGGATATTTTCCTTGATTTATGTAATTTAACATCAATGATTTTGTACCATTCCTCATTAAACTTAAATTAAAATAAGAATGGGGTTGCAAACAGTTTGAAAATATGGCTTCAATTTTACTTATTATATTTAGATTAGTTAATTGAATTATTCCTGGATGTATATTATTATATTCAATAACCTTTTTCCTCAATGCTGGTAAGAAAATCATACGAATGTCATAGAATGCCTGTCTCCATCTTTGAATTCCTTCTGTTAATGTTTGGCCATTTTGTTTAACATGATCTAATAAATATTGAGTAATATAATATCTTTGCGCTACTCTAATTTTAATAGTATCATTTGTAGTTTGATATTCACTTTCTGTTAAGTAGTAATTATTTTGGTATCCTGGCTTAAATCTTTTGACAAAGTCATAAATACCATTAATATTTTGTATATCATTCGCTATATCATTAACCTCAAGATAAATATCATCACCACCACTCCAGAGTCTTAACTCGGACAATTCTCTGGCTTTAATATAGTATTTTATTTTTTCATCATTTGTCAGCCCATTAAATTTATTATTGGCCTCTATTAACCTAGTATTATATTCAGTTTTATATAGAGACTCTTGGAATTTATTTGTTGGATCAGGTTGTGAACAAATTTTATCATGAATATCTCCCAAGTTATAAGTCATACCGGTTTCAGTATAATAAAATCCAGAACTGTTTGATCCTGTCCAAGAAATAATATTAGGTAAATCAAATGATGGAATGGTAATCTTGGGTTGATTTTCTTCTGGTAAAACAAATTTAATGGTTTCAAATTTAGGACACATGTATTTCATAAATTTATTTGGTAAATTAATCACAGGAACCAATTCAAATCCTACTTTACTATAAACATTTACTAAATCAAAATTATGAGGCTCTACACCTAATTTAAGTACTGTACAACCCAATTTATTTAGATATTGTAGAGTATATTTCATTAAAATGTTATTATAACCCTTATTTCTAAATTTTATTTTATCTGAATCACTTCTGGTTGCAAAGGATTGTAAATTATCAGTATCATCATCTGGATGAACTATTTTTAATGAAAGATAACACAAGACACTCACAATCAAATCATGATCATATAATAAAAACCATTTTGCACTCTCATCAAAATCCTCTGCAACTTTACCAAGGGCCATATTATGGTAAATATTTCCCTCCCCCATAGCAAATTCTTTATTCACAATATATCTAATACCAGAATAAGTTGCTGCTACATTAATATCAGTGCTATTTAATTTTTCTTTTAATTTATCTCCACTAATTATTTCAACACTTAACTTTTGTTGTAGATCTTGTGGATATTGGTCTTCTAGGTATTGGGCTAAACTTTTATCTGCATCCGTCATTGTATTAAAATTATTATTATTTGAATTATCACGATAATCGTTAAAAGATTTCTGACTGGATTCTACCAAGTTTTTTAGATTATTTGATGGTAATGGTGGATTTACAAGATCCAAGATTTGATTTATATCATCCTTTCTTTTATAAAGTAGACTTATATTATTTAATATGGTCTCAATGTCTGAGTTCATATTATATGGGTATAAATTATTTTTTGGGTTATTTAACTTGATTTTTTGAAAAAGGTATTTTCTATTAAATCACTATCCTCTTTTGATATAAATAAATTTTTAGGTATTGGAGTTGCACATTTATTTTTAAATACGCTAGTTTTAACACTATATTTCTTATTATCTGATGTCAATTCTTCAATTTGTAAAGAGATTCCATATTCTAATTTTGTTTGTGATGCACAGTCCATCTCTGGACCAATATAAAAACCTTGTGTACCTATGGCATAATTTTGTTCATCGGCAAAGTTTTTTAACATTTCTTTAACTATTTCTGAAGTTATTTTAAGTTTATTGTAATCATCATTAGATATAAAACTATCATAATTTATATAATCATAACAATTATACTTGGCAGATATGTTTTCTATTTTATATCCAGGATATAATTTGTTTAACCACTCTTTATTTAAAATTTTAACTTGGTCGCCAAATTTCAATTGAGTTCCATCACAATCAAAACCATCACCAATATATTTCCCATCTGTATCTATTGGATATGGTGTTTTATGTTGAATATTCTTCATATTATTATAAAATAGCTTCTTAAATATTGATATTTTCGCTTGTTGTTCTGGTGATAATACTGGAACAGGTGTTGGTGTTGGGGTTGGAGCTTGTTTTGGTGGCGCAGTTGTTGGTTTTGGACCCTCAATTTCTGTCATTATACTATCAATATCTTCATTTCTCTTATAAATTAATCCTAATTGATCTAATATAGTTTCAATATTATTACTCATATTTATTTATATGATAAAAAAAATAATTTATAATATTTGATAATAATCATATTATAAATAATTGTGTAAATTTAATCGCTTGACCACCAAGAACCGAAAAGGCTTTGGAAGAAGGAGTCGGCGCTGCCACCACCGGAAGCTGCGGTAATACCAGCCTGGGTTAGAGCAGTATCGAGTTTGCCGTAAGTGGTTTTCCAGGTTGGATTATTACTTGTATCATCTAAATCCCGTTTAATTTTCTTGAGGGTTTGTTCGTGTGTTGATTTTACTGCTTCAATTTTTTCCTTAGTTGCGATAGTATTTAATTCATTTAGAAATAATCCAATAACTTTGTTGGTGTCTTTTTTCATATCTTCCAATTGTTGTTTAGCTGCATTCTTATCAAATCCAGATTGATTCATTTTATCCAATATCTGAATTAATTCCTCAGTTTGATCAACAATCTCTTCCATTTTATCCATATAATTTTCCTGTTGAAGTTTATTATTAATAAGAATTTTCTTTCTATCTGCATCAAGCTCATTGTCTGCTTTCTCTTCAAATTGATCCATTTCATTTTCGTCAACTGTAAATAAATCT
>OBIC01000068.1_pt1 | contig 53710 bp, 33 predicted proteins | sample 1519831 | NCBI WGS metagenome assembly OBIC01 (sample SAMN03019805, study PRJEB22545) | beach sand metagenome | biome: beach; feature: sea beach; material: beach sand | place: USA: Municipal Pensacola Beach, FL | collected 2010-10-20 | depth 40-45 cm m
GCGCAAGTGTGACGTTTGTCCAATCCACCAGTGCAGCAGGCAGAAAAAGGCCGTGGCGACCGCCGAGATCAGTGCGGGCCACATCAGGATCCACCAGTCGACCCAGCGACCCGACACGATCGCAAAGGCGAGCCAGAGCGTGGGGTTCCAGACCGCACCGGCCCAAGGTGCAAATACGACAATCAGGGCAAAGTACCAGAGACCAAAGGCCATGGCTCGCACCACCTGAAACAGCCATTGGCGACTGCCGCCCAGCATTTTCAGCAGCAACACGTAACCGACCAGGTACATGAACGAGGCCACAAGTTCGAGGCCAAAGGTCTTGCCGTCATTGACCGTGTTGGTGACGTAGGGGATGCCCAGCGAGACCGGAGAGTCGCGTGGGCTACCGGGCAAAAATGCCCAGACCAACAGGGCAGCGATCAGAAATGCACCAAACTGGACCACAAAGTAGGGCAAGAGACCAAACCAGGTTCGCCAGGGATGAGGTTCCATGGCCCTGGATCGTGCCATCGTACCACCATTACCATTCCCATTCTCATTGTTGTATTCAAGATCCATGCCCATGGTGGTTTCTTCTCCCATGTTCATCCCAAAGTCAACCAGAGACGAGGAACCGCCGCCATCACCATCGCCATCACCATCACCATTCACGAGGCGGCCCCAACGAAACGTGCCAAACCACCCAAACCGAGCAAACAGTTCGATCAGCATGACCGAGAGGGTGATGGCTGCATTAAAGTGACCGCCAGACACTGCGCCAAACACAGCCATGGCACCAAAAAACACAAATCCGTTGGCAAAGGCGGTCCCATAGAGGGTGGGTACGGTGGCTGCAAACGTGCTTCCACCAAAGAACCCGACAAACAGTCTGCCCGCCAATGCGATCATGAATGACCCCAAAAACTCGTTCCATAGCACGGCCCAGTAGCTGACATGGTTGCGTTGCGGTGGTGATGGACTCACAAAACCGGCATCGCCAGGTTCGACCATCCGCGCACCCGACACCAATACAGGCCCCGTGTCACTGTTGAACAATCCTCGTTTCAACACGGGTTTGCCACCAGACTTTTTCACGACACGAACGCCTCCTGAGATCACTCCTGTGGTTCGTTGTCGCGACTGGTGCGTGCGTGACTGTGTGTTTGCGCGGTGTTGCTGAAATTCCAGTTCATTCATGTTCTGTCGCTTAGGCTTTTTCCGCAATAAAAGAAGAAAACGCTAGAGAATATTGCGAGCAATCCTAGAAAATTGAATTGCGTTTACGTACAATTGCTCCAGTCTAGGGGGGTAAGAGGCTTTCGCGTCTGCTTCCGTTTTTTCGTTGTCGAGATGTCTGGTTCCTGCAATAGCCTTGTGAAGCAGGAACGATCCTGAAAAAAATTTTCTCCCCCACCCCTTCCATCCAACCAGAACCAGAACCACCAACCACCAACCAACATGGGTTTCGATGTGGAAAAGACATGACCAAAAAGTGCGGTTTTTTATCGGCATCGGTCGCGAGGATCAGTAGCCTGGGGTATCGATACAGGCTTGGGTAGAAGATCAGTCTAGTCTGGGAATTCTATGGACAAATTTGCACAGCAATCAACCATGCACAACAGTACCACCACCACCGCAGCGGAAGATCAGTTGGAGCGTGACTTGGCGACCATCAAGGCCCTCAAGCGCCGGCAACAGGCTTCCTTGGCGAAAGCCGGGGCTGGGTTTGGCAGTGACGATGAGGATGATGTCGGTAACTTGAGCGACGGCTTTGGTGAAGACAGCATGATGCCGGCCGGACGTCACATGCGTGGGCACCATTATGGCCGCCGACATTATAGTCGCGGTGGGTGGCGATACCATCACCGTCGTAGTCATGGTGGCTACAGCGGGCGTGGGTACTATCACTCTGGTGCGGCATTTTCCGATGACGACGGCGCTGACAATGACGATGGCATGGACATGCACGCCTATCCAGCAGGTGGCCATATGAGAGGTCACCACAACCGACGACGGCACCGTCGCTATCCGTATTCGTATCCGCGTTCCGGTGCACCCTTTGATCCCCATGATCCTCGCGATCATCCTGGGTATGGCGCTGGACCGCACGGACCGTTGCGCCACCGTGACGATCCCTATGCCGGACCGTATGCCGGACCGCACGCAGGATCAGGGTACATGGCAGCGCCGCACGAGTACGACAATGATGGATACATGCACGATCCGGAAGGAGGCGCGATGATGATGCGTTACGAGGATATCCACACCCCGATCGAGTATGCAGAAGACCAAGTCCCGGTCAAGTGGGTCACACAAAAGTACAAGATCCGCAAAGAGTTTACTCTCAAGGATATGACCCGTGCCGGCACGGTCATCAGCGACTTTGGCAAAGATTTTGCACGCAACAAGCGTGTGCAAAAACTGATCAAGTCGGGCGCGTATTTGGGCCGTGTTCGTGTGACAGACCTGGTTGCCGTGGGTTCGCCGGCTTCGCTTACAGTGCGGGCTGAAAGCCGCGCCAACCCATCCAAGGGCGTGGAAGCGATCGATCTGTTGCCACCCAACGAAAATTTCCCCAGCGTGGAATCCCCACAACATGCGGGTCTGTCCAAACACGACTATGCGATTGGTAAGACCACGAGTTTTATGGTAGCACACGCTTCGATGCCGCGACCCACCTGGCTGTCTGGTTACCCTGACTACAATGTATCCAACCTGTCCAAGAAGAACGTGGGCAAGAGTCAGGAACCAGGCAAACTCGAGATCGCGACCGATCACCCCGTGGTACACTACTTGGCCGCGCGAGGACTCTTGGAGTACGACGAGGACCAGCCCTACACCAAGATTTCCACGACGGACATGGACGAGGCGCACGAGTTTATTGCAAATGAGGAACGCAAAAACCCAAAACTCGTCGCGGTCAATTCCCTGCGTTTGGTCTTTGGTCGAGCGTATGGCGAATACACCAGCGCAGGGGCACCGGCAGGCACCGACCCGACCGAGATTGCCGACAACTATGCCAAGCATCAACGTACCAACGACATTTACAAGCGCCGAACCACGAGCCCCATCGTGGTGGAAGGGTACTGGGAAATCCAGCATGGCATTCCCATCGAACCGGAAGAACTCGAACTCGATCAGCAACAGATGCAACAGGGTCACGATGCGGTTGGCGCGACTGGTGTCACCAGCGTACCCGATGCGGTTGCGACAACAACCGCGGTTGGGAGTTCTGTGAACGACGCTGACGTGGACCTGGATGCTGTCATGAATGCAGAAGCGCTTCGCCTCGATGGACAGTAGTCACCAACTCCTTTTCCCGCCACATACATCCCCCTTCCTCCTCTACATGTCCATTCTTTGCCGTGGCATTCCCCCACCACCACCACCATTCCCCAATGTCGCGCAGCAGCATACATGGACATCTATGCGATGCATAGCATAGCTTTTGAATTTGTTTTTTTCTTTCACATGTTTTTTCTCATCCATTATCGTATTGAAACGTACAAAAAAATACAAAAAAACCAAACTTGTCTATAGAATGCATGTACGGTATGTGTATGGAATCAGGCAGACTCTTTGGTCGGCAAAGGCCGTGGTATGGGTGTATCGCTAGGTTCGGGTGGTGGAGATTCTGCCACTCGCTTGCGCTTGCGTTGAGGCGAAATCTCTGGTGAGGATGGTACTGTTGCCGCATCTTGTAGGTCTACCGCACCTGATGGTGGTGCTGGTGGTGGTACTGGGTCCACCGTACTGTATAGATGTTGTTGCGCCCAAGCAGTGTGATAGGTGGTGAGGTAGGGAGATAGGTGCACGGTGGCTGGCATGGGCGGTGTGACGGCCAGGGCACGCAATTGGTCGGCGCTGGTAGGGATGCCTGGCCGAAGGGATTGTTGCTGCACCGTCTCGTGTAGGTATTGTTGAATTTGCTCGCCCATGACTGGGTGGATGGCGTACAGCGGTTGGCACAGCGACGGAGACCAACGTGTCGTGGCCACGTTCATGGGACTCACCAACGCACTCGCGAGCTGCACCAATTCACGCATCGACACGGGGACCTGGGGTTGAGGAGTCGTCGGTCGTGGGTACAGGTGTTGGTGGTGGTGTTGTTGCTCTTGAGATGGGTCGTAAGAGGTGCGAATCGCTTGGAGCCATGCGCCCAACCGAATCAACGTTGGAAATACACGTGTGTCATGGTCCCCGGTGTCGTTGATGTGGTACCACGAAAGTCGCCAGAGTTCATACATGGCACGCCAAATCAGTGGTGCAGCCCTGGGCGATCGCATTCTTGCCTCTTCAAACAACAATTGCCGCACGGGTCGCGTTCCAACATTGTTCATGGAATCAGGGTACTGTCCCTGTAGCCGCGGCAGAGACTGCGGCTGCATCCGAGAGTCCGTCCATCGAGAATCCGCGTTCGACACGGGCAATGAGTTGCCGTTGGTAGTGATAAAAGATGTAGAGGATAATGGCCGAGAGGCAGAGAAACGCGAGGAGGAATGCACTGGCAAGGACTGAAAGGATGGTGCATGCAGGAAATCTAGTCCGTCGTCGTCGCAGTTCTGTCTCGTCCGCGCCGGCGAGTGTCTGAATGAATCTGGTTGGGAGGACTCGGTTGGTGTCGTCGCATCCATCGATCTGCTGTGGTTTTTGAAAACGACGTTGTCGTTGTTGCTGCTGTGACTTTTTGAAATCTTTTCTTTGACAATGCACGTGCGTACGGTTCATGGAATATGTGTATGTATGCGCAATAGGATCGGAAAAAAAACAAAGACTGCTGCACCAAACCCACGCACCTTGTCATCCTCAGTGTCTCTACAAACGAAAAAACCACAAAAAGGCACCGAGGCATGGATGTACCGAAAGACAAGCCACGGACCGATCCAGCTCGGGACCGCATGCTTTTTGACGATCCGCGCGTCGTATGGGAAGCCGGATTTTGGGAACAGAGCGAGGCGGAGCGCAGGCAGTTTTTTTCCACCAACGACCCAGAGACTAACCATACACGCATCGAGCGGTGGCGCTCCCTTCTAAAACTGGAGAGAGGATCTGGAAGCCAGCGCGTCGAGGAACGGTTTTCGCTGTTTGACTTTTTGCAGGCTCAGGACCTCGACTTTTTGTTGATGGAACGCAAAGCACGATTGCGGACCGACAGTGACGATGCAAAGCGGTTGAACCGGGTCTTGTTGGAAGGCGGGTGGCGTGTGGGCAGAGCCTTGGCAAAGGTCTCTAGCGACAACTGGTACTTTATCCAACTCTCGGTCATGGTGTACCTGCATGAATATTTGATTGATCCGCATTTGATCGATGCCTACGACGGGTTGTTGGTTGTGGCTGGAAACACGGGCACTGCTTTGGAACGTGTGCAAACACAAACCTTGTTGAATCCGCGGCAATCGCTGGTGTTTCGTCAGCTCCATACACGGACCGGCATCGTGCTTCAACAAATTGGCCAAATCCGGTCCCCAGGTGTGGCTGGATTGCCGTCCGAACTCGTCAAACCTCCAGGTCGCTTTGCAGTAGACACGACTGTCAGATCCATCTCACTGGGCGTTGCAATCGAAATTGTACTAAACGCCGAGCTTGTAAATGCGTGGGGGACGGGCGGGATCTATGCGTTGGAAATGCACGCGTTTTTGAGCCGCGTAGTCATGGGCACGCGTTTCGATGCGGATAAAAAACGGTTTCGCCTCCGATACGCGGCCATGGCAAAGATCGAAAAGTATGCACGTGTCCACGCGCATTGGATGAAAGAACTGGAGCAACAAGTGCGGCTGAAATCCCGCGGAATGGCGTCGATTCCTGGGATCTATATCCGCTACGTCGATGGCATGCCTCGAAACAGTTACGACGACGCGTCCATGGCCGAGCGTATTGCAGGCCAAGGCCCCCTGTTGCGTGCGGCCGATCTCTCGGAAGTGCTGAGCACCGATTTCCTTGGTGCTGTCGTTAGTGGTACTGCGAGCACTAGACACGCGCTGACACGTATCAGTGGACGATCGGTCTGGGTCGTACCGAAAAAGAGCCCAGAACACGCCTACCGTGTCTTGACCACTAACGACAAACCCGTGCTGCTGCAGATCAATGGGAAAAGGCTTGCCAAGCTCGGGTTTTACGATACAGCGGCCATGGAACAGCACTACGAACTCTATCATCAAAAACTGTTGAATCGTGACGAGGACAAAACGTTTCGCACCACATGGTTTGCGAGCGCGCTTATGTTTTGGAAAGTTAAGCAAAAACTTTCGGATGACCGAGCTCGGGAAAGGGTATCGCAACTTTGGCAAGTAAACAAAAACGACCCGCTCTGGATGATGATGAATTTCCACGAACTGCAATTCGTGTTTTACGACCGCGTCTCTTTTCAAGACTACAAGAATACCATCACACGAATCACGTACTGGGACCAACAGCGCGTCCCACGTACCTTCAAATTCCGCGAGGCCCCGCTCAGCATGATTGATGCCGAGCTGGAAAAACAGTTGCAGGAACGCCGAGCCATGGAACGACGCGCACGGCTGGAAGCCTATGATGCCGACACGGACGTGGAACCAGACGATGATGAGGATGTATTTATGAAAGAATCCGACGAATGAAAAAGCAATGGTTTTTTATATATACACACTTTTTTTTGTTTTCCCACCCCCGCTCCTCTATAAAATTCAATCTTGCTTGTCGTCGTACGACAACGCGTCTTCAGCGTTTGTGTGCATTTCAGTCTGTGTCGCATCTGTGTCAATGTCATCATCGTCTCCGTAAGCATCACCCTCTTGTACATCAAGGTCCGGTTGCACTGGACCCACATCTCGTGCTTCTTCTTCTCCGTCATTGTTGTTGTCGTCGTCGTCGTCGTGCTGCGGCTGTTGTAGATGCTCTTCTTCAATCAATTGAGACAGTTCGATCTCGGCCTCGTGTTGGTCGTGGGTGCCGCCAAACAGTTGCTGTCCGGCCTGTGCGACCGTACTTAGGGTTTGGTTGGCCATTTGTTGCAGGCGGTTCGGTACGCTATTCAGATTGATGGCGTGTTGACCATAAATCAGCTTACCACGCACGCGTTGTTCGTCGTCAGAGTATCCATCACCATCACCACCATCGAGGATCCCATCGCGATACATGTATTCCCCAGTCTCCTCGTCATAGTACAAGAGATCGTCTGTTTCCTGCACATCGATCGGATGATGGTAATAGGCCATGCTGCCCGATCCTTCCTGGTCGTCAAAGTCCAGGACAATTCCCGACATGGCGGCTTCTGTTTCCTGTCCCAGGCGGTCGGTGATTCGCTCCAGCATTCCCAAGTGAAACAAGAGGCCTCGGGTCAGTAGCGGACACCGAATCAGCAATTCGATGCACCAAAACAGCACTAAACCTGCCACGACCGAAGCGGCAGCCACTGCCGCACCAGGTCTTGCCTCGTCAAACAGCCACAAGACCATAAACGCAAACATCCCAACCAGGATCATACACAGCAGGCAATAGAGCCGCATCCGACGTGAGCTCACAAATCGGTACGACAACTTGCGTCGCCAGCGCGGCAGCGAACCCACCATTCTCCTCCGGTCTTCAGCAATATCCTCTTCGGTGCGTCGAATATGATTGTGCCCCAGTACCAAATCGTCGTTGGAGGGAGGTACCGCGAAACGCACGGTACCTTTTGAATCTGTCATGACAAAGAACAGAATCAAACTGTTGTGTTTTGTTTTTTCAACCTCGTTGTTGCTGTTGTTGTAGCGGTAGGTGGTAGGGAGAAAAAAAAGTATGGAATAGAGAAACAAGATTGACGATATATATTCTTTTTGTTTGAAATGTGGGCGGAAAAAAGCCTGTACAATGCGTTTTTTTGTGTGTGGGCTAGTCGAGTTTGCTGCCGCCGGGAACAAAATCTCTCTCTACTGGAAATTGGCTTTCGGCAGGAATAATTTCCTCAAAGGGTCCCGTGAACCGAATGTAGCGGTTCGAGGTCCAGATACAGCCTACGGTAACGAAAAATACAAACACGGCCACACCCATGGCGATCAGGAACCAGGCAAATCCAAAACTCGCTTCCGACCCACAAGTATCGTGAATGTCCCCAATCGCCGCTGCCAGCTCGCTCTGTTCTGCCGTGGCGGCGTTGATCATGAATCCAAACTCGTCCAGAACTTCTTGGAGCAACGCCCGACACTCGTTTAGGTTGATCGGAGCGCGTTCGTGCAACGCGCGTTCCAAGGCAGCTTGGCGTTTCATGCGCATCTGGGCCTGTTGTCGACGGTGTTTTGGTCCTCCGTGTATTTGGGCGTGTTTGCCGACAAACGGAAATGTAGGGCGGTAGGGACGTCCCACCAAATGAATCGCAGCATAGGCCAGGGTTTGGTTGACTGGAGGAGCTTCTCGCCTAGCCTTGGTATTATCGTCGTCATGATCCACAAAGATCGTGCTCACCACGGGCTTGGGAGGAGTCGCTAGCCTGCATCCACAATCGTAATAGTATCCCGAACCCTCGTGCGTACTGTTGGGCCAAATCACGTCGCTTTTCAGTTTCGGAGCGTCTTTGGTCACGCCGTGTCTATTCCGCTTGCGATGCGCAAGATTAAAGTAACTGCGGCCATTCACATAGGATTCTGCCAGTTTCTCGTCCGCGTCGACCAGCATAAACACAGGTGCGCGGGGATCCTCTTCGCCCAGCAAAATACTCTTTTCAAGACGGAGATCTTGTGGCACCGGTTGATTGGAACCCAAGACCTCTTTGCACACGTGACGTTTGCCGGTTTTGGGCCGCGATGCTGCACACCGTTCACAAAACTGACCGCCATAGCCGTGCCAACACTCACACTGGCCCCACTCAGCATTGTAGCTTCCGCGATAGTTGCACCAAGACATTTCACACCGCGTGCCATACCATGCCTGTGGGTGATCGCATCGGCAGGTTCCGCTCCGGGGATCGCAGCGTCCGCGGTCGTTGCAAAAATCTCGACTCGCCTGATCGTCATAGTGGCCAAACTCGCTGCGGATCACCTGTCGACACAGATCCTGCTCGATCGAACAGTAAGGACCGGTCCATCCCAAATCACAGAGACAGGTGTGATGCTGCGACGAACACAGTCCGTGATCGGAACACAACACTGGCTGTTGGGTGCTGGTGGTGTCTGCACCGTCGAATTTGACTGGGCTGCAACAGCTGGTGCCGTCCCCGTCGCAGACCCCACAGGGATCGAGCTTGCCTGGTCCATTGGCGACACCATGACAGTCGACACAGGTCGACCCGTCTCCCTCACACACACCACACACATCGCGCTGGGCTGTACCGTTTACCACGCCACGACAGTCGCGGCAACTCTGTCCATCCCCATTGCAAATCCCACACACATCCAGGCTCGCGAGTCCGTTCATGACCCCCGCACAATCGACACAGCTCATGTCGGTGCCGCCACAAACACCCGCACAATCCTCGGTGCTGTTTCCGTGCGGTACACCGGCACAATCGGCACAGCTCGAATCGTCGCCACCACACACACCACAGGCATCGGGACGTGCATTGCCTCCAGGAATGCCAAAACAGTCGATTCTCCCGCCCACGATGGCACCTTCCCGCTGCTTTTCTTCCTCATCCGCCTCTTGCTGCTTGGCTGCCTTCTCCTGTGCGGCCTTTTGCCGCTGCCTTTCCAGTGCTTCCTGCTGAGCGCGCTGTTTCGCCAACTCTGCCTCTTGGGCTTTTCGCTGCTCTTCTTCGGCACGGTCTTGGGCTTCTTGTTGTTTGCGCAGAAACTCTTGGCGGGCCTCGTACTTGCGCCTACGCTCTTCTCTCCACTGCCGTTGCCGTTCCTTGGCCGCACGCTGGATTTCGGCTTCACGCTCTTCTTCCTTTTGGGCTCGGAGTGCTTCCAGATGGCGCTGTTTTTGTTTCTGCTGACGCTCTCGTCGCAGCTCTACTCTTGATTTGGGTAGGTGTCCCGTATGTCCTCGGGTCGGGGGTGTGTGTTGTTGTTGCTGCTGTTGCTGTCGTATTTCAGTGCCGTTGTTGTTGCTGCTGCTGTTGTTAATTCCCTCGCACCGACTCGTGTCGCATGCAAATGCGAGCAGTAGTGCAAACACGGCAAAGGTGCCCACAAACGTGCGGGGATAACGCATGCTTTTTTTTTACTTGTCAATTCCAAGACGCGGTTCAGAGACGGAGTCTGTGCTGTTGCTACCGCTGCTGGTATCGGTGATCTGAATGTATTATATAAAAATAGAGATCGATCTACATTGTCAAACTATGCCAGCTTTATGCCGAAAAAAATATGCCCAGAATACAGACATGGAACAAAACAAGTCGGGGGGAAAAGCCCTTTTTTGCTAACTCTTTTTCTTGGCGGCGGTGTCTGCAGTCGTCACACTCTGTTTTTGGCGCTTTCTGGGCCTCTCCGGGGTGTCGCGTGTGGTTGTGCGAGGCGTTTCTTGGCGGGCACGTTTGCCACTGTCTTTTGCAGCTGCATCAGACGTCTCTTTTGGTGTTTCTTTGGGCTTGGGTTTGGTGTTTGGTTTGGTTTTGGTAGTCTTGTTGTTGTTGTTGTTACTAGTGTTGTTGGGTCGTGGGGCGGAAAGGAGGGCACGAGGAGCTTTCAGGCCAAACGGGTCGGTGCCCGCTACCAGGCCTGGTGTGCTTTCGGGCGAAAAGCCCAGGTGCGACAGAAACATGGTCTGAAAGAGATGACGGTTCATGACACCGTCCAGGGCAAGTTCGCGCAACACGGACCAGTCAGGCATCGGTGGGCTCCGCCAGACCAGCTCGACTTTGGTATCGCCACGCGTGCCTGTGGCTGGGGAAGTGATACGCGACCGGAGCCGCTCGGTCTCTGTGATCTGTGCCAGGCGAGCATCGACGAGTTTTTGCGCCTCTTCGATCGCGTCTTCAAAGGGAGGCAGTTCTTCGGTCAGTGCGCGCCGCTGATATCCACTGCGACCACTCGAATCTCCCCGCGGCAACAGGGTCCAGTCCGATACGTCCCAGCCTTCTTCACGGATACGCTGTCGACGGTCGGGCTCGTACTCGGCTAGCTCGTTGGGATCGATGCGGTAGGGTTTGCGTCCTCTCCGGACCGCATCCGTCTGTACTTCCTTGCCTTCACCATCACAACCAGCATCCGGGCGTAGATCTTGTTTCGGCGGGCGCGTGACATCGCCATCATCTTCTGGGTCACGCAACACACTTTCTGGAACAGGTTCCAACCGTTCTCCACGACTCTCGCGGTCGTTTTGCGCTTCCATCGACATGTCTCCGGGAAACCCCAGACTACCGTCCCATACACCAGCCACGATACCCATGGTCGTGGCAATGCTCTGTTTCAGCACCTTGTCTTTCCATAGCTTGGAGGCCTGGTCGGCGATTGCAGCAGCACGGTGCAAGGCCTCGGTTTCTTGCAAACGCTTGTTGCGCCGCACTTCCCACTCAAAGCGCAAGCTGTCCCCCACCAACTCCAGCTGCCGTGCCATGGCCTCGCTTCCGTCTGGATCACATTCGATCAACCGTTCTCCCAACACCACCTGCTTGCTGAGACCCAGGGCCTCGCGTTTCCACAACAGTACATAGTGAGCCTGGGCAAACATGGCCGAAAGTTCCGTGCGGACGGCTGCAATTGTGTCACGCATGGTATCACAAGCCTGCGATTGGTACATGGCACTCGTGGCGAGCGTGTTACTACCACGGCCAGCTCCGGTACGCCCAGAACTGTTGCGCCCGGAACTAAACCGCGAAAATCCGCTACCTTCAAACGCAATGCTCACCGGCACGCCCAACGCCGCAGCGATCATGTGGCCCACATACTCGCGATGGGCCAACAAGTCCGATCGCAGTGCGGGGCGTGGAAACCCTGCGGTCGGTGTCCATCCCGTGGGTGCCATGTAGACCCCACGCTGCCACGACAAGAGTCGGTCCACCAACACCACGTCTCCAGTGCACGGATCGATCTGAATCCTTTCCGACTGACCGGCAAACCCGCTGTTGCCGCGCTGGCGGCTCTTGCTCGCCCGCATGGCGCCTCCCAAATCAGCTCGGTAAAATTCGCGCTGTTGTCCTGTCACAGTACCGCCGGGTCCGTGGCCGGGTGTCGATCCAAACGGGTCGTGAATATAATCGTCAATCACCAATTCCAGCATCTGGCGGTTCCGTGCTTCCAGGTCCCTCCGAGGGTTTTCCTGCACCACAAACGCCGGGCTGCTGAGTTCATAGTGAGCCTGTGTGTCGGCTTCGACCAGTTCGCGCTCCCGCATGAGTTCGGGCAGCAGCGGCAGGATCACGGAGCGGAATGGTGCGGAACTGCCAATGTCGGGTTCCCGGTCTTCCCAAACAAATACCCACACGTCTGGTGAGGAACCCGCAGACTGTGCATTGAGATCATGATCGCGCCACTGCCAACCCACATCGATCTGTCCCCGCGTTGTCATGCGACCCACAAACTGCCCCGACCCAATCGGAGGCACTCGGATCGAGTCTGGGTACTGCGGATCGACCATGACCGGAACCATACCATACAGTAGGCCATAGAGCACCGCCAAATTGAGTGCGCGCATCGTTCGCTCATGCTGACTCTTTGTCAGCTGCACCTCTTCTGTATTTGTTTCTGTCGTCGCCGTCGCGTTCTTGCCATTCTTGCCATTCTTGCCATTCTTGGTAGTTTGTTTTGTGCGCCGGTGGGCACCCTTGTTGATCATGGTCCGCATCTGCCCCAACAACCCACTGTTGGTACCATCTGGAGGACAATCCACGGGTCCTCCTGGTTCGGCTTTGCCCGACACGTAGCGCAACGATACACCACCACGCAAGGTTTCCCGACGCAATTTGTCAATCACAGTTTGTAGGACGTAGCTGCTCTTGTAGGTGCAATAGATGATATCCATCAGCTGCGGGTTGAGCAGGTTCCAGTCCGCCAGGCTGCTTTTCCCCAAAAACGATGTCCACAGGCCGGCCGCCGATTGGGCTTGCTGCCGTGGTTGCCATGAAGGATTCATGTCGGTGCGTTATCCGCTTGTTGTTTGTTTGTTTTTTGTTGTTGTTGTTGTTGTTTCGGAAAAAAATCTTTTTTTCGACAGTATATTCACGGTACACGAAAACAAAAAGGCACACAACAAAGGCCATGTCCCTATACCAATGGATCTGGCTGTTTATTCGTCCACATGCATTGGATGCCACAACGTTGCATACGTATCGGTCATGATCGCGTCCACCTCTGCTTCCTGCTCCTCCTCCTCCTCCTCACTCTGATCGGAACCGGAAGACGGACTGGATCCAGATACGTCAGAGTCTTGATCGCTGTAGTCCTCGTCCTCGTCGTAAGCACGAAAATCCGCCATGCCTGGAACGATCCGCATCAGCATGTTGTGATAGGTCGCCACTTTTGCTTGCCCGGCACGAATCGCAAGGCTGTGTTGATCGCCTCGAATCCGCATCAGCATGGCCGAAACCAGCCGGTGCCTTGCCATGAGCCAGAGGAGCACGATCGCGTTCATGGATAACGAAGAGACATCGAGCAGCACAAATTGGAGCCAGGGGCAGACATTGGACCAGAATGGAATCCAGGCACGCATCGTGTCATCCTCATCCTCGGTCGTTTCCTCCTCCTCGTCGTCGTTGGCGGAGGGCATGGGCTTTGCCATGGGGTTCCATAACAACACTGCACCGCGCATGACGAGGATCTGAGGAAACGGAGGATAGTCGATGGTGCCAGTGCCAGTACTGGTGCCACTGTCGTCGCCTTCTTGGACCGAAGGAGAAGCCGATAGAGCCTTGTCGGTCACAAAGTCGAGCATGGCCGACCAGCGTACCAGATCGGTGCCAAACAGGTCTCGAACCGGACGATTGCTGGGCGCATATCCATGCCGCACGAGGCGCGTCCAGCGGTAAAATCGGGCCCAGACCGCGGCACTGGTCGCTGCGGACGCAGGGCTGGTGGAAAAGCTGAGGACAATGCTCCGAAGCTCGTGATATTCGAGCAGGAAATCGGGCACGGCTTCGCCCCCTTCGAGGCGACTTTCCATTCGCATCAGATTCCGAAAGGTTTCCAGCACCAAGTGTTCCATCTGATTGCCGAGGCAGGCCGGAAGATCCGCGCCGTGGTTTTGCATGAGTGTCGATGCGCGCTGTGCCTTGATGCGGTCTTGATACAACGTCATGTCCTGAGGACGCAATGCATTGATGACGTTGATTGGTGTCACGGCCATCTGACGCCAGTTGCTTGTAAACCGCTCGATCTCACCTGGCAACAGCATGTGAAACAGGCCAGAGCGGTGAAACGCCTTTTCGGCTTCCACCCCCTCTCCTGCCTCGAGAAATGCTGCCATGCCATCAAAACTCGCCAAGATCGGACCGCGAAACCACGCATCGCATGCTCCGATCCACAGACTCCCAAGCCGCATCGTCGCCGTGCGCGTACATCGATCGATTAGCCCTGCGTGAGTTTCAACCTCTCCTTCTTCTGGTTGTGCACCTAGCCGAGTCTCCAGGGCTGCATAGAGCCGTTTGGCCAAGCACCGTTCTCCCCATTCCGCATCAATCTGGGCCGCATCACATGCCTGTGTCAGCATGCACAACCAAACGTCAATGTGTGATACGAGTGCCATTTCTGCAAGCATGTCGCGCAAACAAGCTCCTGCTTGACCATAATACACCTCGCGATCCACACCCAACCATCCAGCAGCCTGCAAGACACCCTGTACCGTGTATTGGGGCATGTCGTGCACGTATGCATCGCCAGTGCGTTCGGCGTGTTCGCGCATCCTCGGAGACGTGCGAACGAAACCAATCACAGCATACCGCAACAAACACCGTGCAACCAACACCAAGTTGTCGTGGGTGTAGAGCACATGATTCCATTCATCTGTCATGATGGCCAGTACGTCCATCAGCATCGAGATGGTCCAGGATTCGATATCGTTGTCGTCATACCCCATCCCCACACCAATATCGTCGGTGTCACCACTTCCTTCCGGTTCTTGGCCCTCGATATCCGCGCCGATTCCAATGTCTGCAGGACAGCGAAAGCCTCTCCGTTGTGTCTCTACCTCAAACGCGACCTGGTCTTCCACCGCTTCCACGCCATCGTGTTCAGCGACGACTTCCGCACCTGCGGCAGCATGTGTTTCTCGGTTCGCCGAGTGGTGGCGGTGTTGTTGTTGTTGTTGTTGGTGTTGAAGCTGTTGGGTTCGCCGGCGTCGAAAGGCACGCTGCTGCTCAAACCCCACCAACAAAAACATACGTGTGTAGGCCTGCCACAGGAACCGATGCATCACCGAAGCGGCCCAAAACGGGCGTGGATCGAAAAACAGTCGGGGTTCCATCGCGGCCATGATCCGCCACAAGTGTTGTAAACACGGCAGAAACAAGTTGGAAAGTTCAGATGATGACAAGGGGCCAGAGAGACGCTGAGTCTCGATACGCATGTCGAGGCCGATCTCGGTGCACTCTAGGCTTGCGCGAAGAAATTTGGTCACTTGCAGCTGTTCCTGTAGTTCTACACAACTCCTCCCTAAAGTCTCGTCGGGAGTGCCTATACTGGTATCGCCGCCACCATGAACATCGTGCACGGCGATGGTGGCTTTGGACATGATACCATCGTCCAGGTTCTTGCAGTCCATGATCTGTGGAGCCATACGCGCCAGCATCCCAAACAGGGTGGCCAACTCATCATAACGCTGGCGCCAATACTGCAGTTTCCGTCGCTGATTGGTAGCATCATCGTCGTTGGGGTGATCGTTACGATGGCCGGTTGGTTGGGCATAGGGAAACCCGCGACGTTTTTCAGTGCGGTATTTCTGATGCCAAGCACGCACAGCACGACAAATCTTGTCGAGTGTATCCATGCCGTTTTTTCGTGTTGTGAACGCAACACAAAAACAATAAAACCACACAGAAAAAAGCCCAAGGTCGTTTTGCTTTTTTTATCAGTTGTGTTGTAAATAACGGGAGAAACGGAATCCAAGTTGGGGTAAGAATGACACAGAGAAACGTTTTGTGTATATGTTTATTTTGTGTTGTATAAAACACGAATTGCGGAAAAACATACACACGCGACATTGGCAACCCCTTTTCACTTTTTTCGCTCAATGTCGCTGTTTGACGTTCTATGGAACGTTCCGGAAGCAGGCATGCCGTCTGTACCAACGGTCGCCCCATTTGACCTGGCGTTGGGTCCTCCAACCTCTGCACTGGCGCGACTTGATGCCCTGACCGATGGTGGTGGTAATGCACCACCGCTGTCATTCTTGAATCCACGAGCAACGGCGGCAGGTGTCGGTAGCAACAACAGGATCGCATCCCCCACGTTTCAAGGCGATTTCGAAGAAGAAGATAGTGACAGTGATGGAAATGATAACGACGGAACCGCGTCCGCGGACACAACATCGCTTGGAAACCCAAGAGGTCGAATCGATTACAGTATTTGTGACGAATTTGATTTCTTTGCCACGGACGGAGAAGCCGATAACGATGGCGTTGGATGCGCTGTTGGTGCCCATGGACGTGCCGGTCAAGATATATCTGGCAAGGAACAGCGTCTTTTGCAAAGTCTATTGGGTTCGAGTACGGATGTCTGTGGGATCGACGATCCAGATGCAACCGAAGACGAGGAGGAAGAACAAGGCAACATTCCACAAAGGGATGTCGTGATTCGATCGCCATACTTTTCATCGCCGTCTCGTCATCGTAGGGGACAAAAACGTTTTGCGCCCACGCCATCCTCTGGTACACAACAACCATCAACACCGACATCCCAACGACCACACAAACGTTTTCGACCAAATGGTGATACCGGCCAAGAAACAGAAGATGAGGACGAAGAAGAAGAAGGAGAACAGGAACTTGTGGCACCGCTCTATAGCTATTCCAACAGCGTGTATCGGGAAGGACAGGGATTGATCGACGGTGAGGGTGGTTTTTCGTCATCCGCACCCCAGTCACCATCGCGTACAGCACCAGATTCACAAGATTTGTTGCTGCGCATGAGTCGTATCCGTCCTGGCCAAAACTGCTGCGATACGTATCCACAGGCCGGCGAACCGGAACAGGTTTGGTGCTTTGGGTGCCGGTGGGGCGCGCCGGGTCACAAGCCGGTCGATAATTTGAAAATTCGCGAGTTTGTGCGCGAGTTTGTCAACTTGATCATGGACGGATCGACCAGCGAGGCAAACATTGCCACCGTTGTGGAAAAAAATTACGAGGCCATCATTCGCCGACCCGCCATGGCTCTGGGCCAAACACTCCCTCGTTGGCCGGCGAGCGTGGTGTTGCGACACATTTACAACATGACCGAACCGCGTATTGTCAACAGCCTGGTGCTTCGGAGACAAAAAGATTTGGTCTACAACCTCCACCGATACGCATTTGACGGCGGAGGGAAACCAGACCTGGCCGTGATCCGGGTACTGAATCAGAGCCAACGCGAGTTGCGCGAACTGTACCGACCCGTCACCAAGGATGCGTTTGGTTACAACGAACACCTTACTGCCGATACCTGGAAGGGTAGTATATTTGTTCACCCGGAACGTGTTGCGCGTACAACGAATAGTGGCGCTGGCGTCATCACCGCCACCAACACCGCTGCTGGTGCACAAGACAGTGGAGGGGCGTTTCCTGGCGCGCCGATTGCGGCCCGTCCGGAACAGGCCGGCGTACGACAACCAGCAGTATCTGCTGGTGGTCAGGATACCGGTGCGTTGCGTGGTCCCGCTAACGACGAGGAACTGGTACGGCGGGTTTAGGCGAGGTTGGGGAGAGATGGACAAACAACCCCCTGAAAACCAAAAAAGGTGGAGATCGTTACGATTGCTATTGTCGTTGTATACGTATTTTTTTTCGATGCGTTTGTCCCATGTATACGCAGGGCATCGTCAAAACTGCTGGGAAAGTCAGACAGCAGCATCGTTGTCGTTGGAAAACTATTACACACACTCATTTTTTCAATCGATCGACATTTTTTTTCTTTTTCCTTATCGCCAAATGAGTCGTAGAAGACGTGCGAGAGATGTAGGCGGGTTCAACGCTGCGGGAAGTGCCATTCCTGGTGTGACGACCACCACGAGCGACAAGGTTTCTGGCACCTACCCACTGCCAGGGTTCAATTATCCGGCTGGGAATGGGTTGCCACGACAGGTTCCGGCTTCGTTGCAAGGAAAACGTGCAAACATGAGTTCGCAGGAAGCCCTGGCCCGCAGCATGGGTCTGTCGTTTCCTGCCGGTAAACGCCCCAAGGGCAACCCGAGTTTTCCTCCGCCTCCAACCCCAGCTGGACCCACCAGGTCGTTCCCGGGTCGTGGCACCACCCCCTCGTTTCTGGTCGATGCAGCCATGGCAGCCCAACAAGCCATCGCACAATGGAACCCAGGCAAACGCACTGGTGACTTTTCGTCGACCACACGCCTAGTACAGGCCAGCAAGGGCGAGCTCGAATTTGCCCTATACCTCAAGGGGCAGGTCGTGTTTCAGCACAAGGACGGTTTTTTGACCGACGAGGCCAATCAATTCTTGCAACCCATTGCAGCGCGTCTCAGCGGACGATATATTCCAACTGGAATCGGAACTCGACGGCGACACCGAGGAAGCTATCGTTTACTTAGCCTTCCGGCCCTCAACTATTACCTGCGACTCGCAGATACTCCTCGCAATGGAAAATGGCTGACCCCAGCACAAGTCTTGGAACAGTATCCATTTGATGGTGTGATACGTACCGACGCCCACGAATCAGAACATCCTGCATATCGAAAGACCAATGCCAAAGTGTATGCAGTTACGATCGACGGGCGACAGCCCGACGCAACCAATATCTGGGGCGCGATCCGCAGTCAACAAGATCTCTACATTTTGGTCAAGCGGTTGCCACTGTCCAAGTGTCCGTCTTATTACATCACGAGCCCGGCCGACGAAACCCAGCACACGATTCCAACCCACGCAGGCGGCAATCCCCTGGATTACCACCCGAATCCGCTGCAGCTGATCCCCTGGGCCAATTACGAAAAGGGACACCCCACTGCCGACGATCTGCGCTACTTTGACGAGATTCTCGGCGACTATTGCTATGCCAAAGCCGTCCGTATCGGCTGGGCAAACTATCCATCGATTGCGTCCAACGACGATTCCGTGAACCAAGCCTGGTACAATGCGCGCATGTTGATGGACCTTCCCACCATCGATCTGACACTCAACCACCGTGCAGCAGTCTGCTAGCAAAAAAACACCTTTTTTCCGCCTCCCTCTCTATCTTCCCGCCCTCCCACGGCTTTTTGTCGCTTTTTCACAGCATCGTTTTCTGTTTTTTTGTTGTACCAAAAAATACACGGTTTTTTCCTGTGCCTCTATTCAACCAAACAAGCAAGTCTTGGCTTTTTTTTTCATTGTCCATACAGCATACAGAGAAAGCAAGGATGTAAAATTGCTTGCTATACCTGCAGACAACACCAGTGACTCGTGACTGCATACAACATCTTTTTTTTTTGTTCACCTCTACAAAACAAAAAAAACTGCTTATTTCCAAGTCTCAAAGACACCACAGCCGTTTTTCCTTTCGCTTACAAGCTAGACAAACAACAGTAGCAGCAGCAGCATCACCATCATGTCGAACGCACCACCAAACATGCGACAACCCACAGGATATGTGGCTCGATCCCATATCAAATACGATCACGCAGCGCTGGCGGAGCGCGCCGCGAATCGAACACCGCTGATCAAAGGACAAACAGACAACGAGCGCAACCGTGGGCTCGATAAGGATATCGTTTGGGCAGAGAAACCCACCACGACCCTGGGGCGCAAAGAACGTGCCAATGTCCAGTCGGAAGTGGCTGGGTTCACAGTGCTCAACAATGTTGGTTCCGAGGCGGAAGGGAAATTTGGGTTCTACCGCAAACATCGCGTGGTTGGGCTCTTGACCAAAGCGATTCAACCACATCCCGGAGCCAAGGACCCCAACATGCGTGCAGCGGTCGATCTCAAGGGGTTGACTTGGATGCGCAACAACAATCCGGACCGAACCATCCACGCAGGCCAGAAAATCATAGCAGAGATCCCGGAAAACACGCAAGACGCCGAACGTCGTGAAGGGGCCCTTGGTGGATCTCCAGAAGGACCCGGTGTGCCTAGTGGAAGGTACACCGCGTTTCCAGACGTATGGTCCGCTGACAAGGCCACTGATGGGTTGGCGGAAGATCTCAACAAGACATTGCGACGCATTCTCGCACCGGATCGTGCCAACTATCCGTCGACCCGAGACCAAATCGCCAATATGCGACGCCTCGCCCTGTTGGGTGCGGCTCTGTGCTTTTATGGATTTTTGGACCAAGCCGCCCAACCAACCACCACGAGTGAGTTTATCAATACACTCCGAGGTGCAGTGACTGGGGACAATGCACAGTTTCAAGGATTGGTAGACAATATCATGAATGGAACCTACGACGGACCGATCGCGGCGTTGCTGATGCCAAGAGACAGCGAACGCATGATTCAGCAGAACCGCGTTCCTCCCAACACGCAACGTGGCGTTCTCGGATTTCACCAGCTACAAATGAACGGATTCAAGGGAATGTTCAACACGGTCGAACAGAGTCTGAACGAAGCGGGTCGTGAACGTATTCTTGGGACCGCCGTGACCAATGCAGCTCCTGGCGACACATTCAACATCTTGCTCGACGGATAGGCACTCGCAAAATGCAAAAAAATCCCGTCCTCACGCTTTTATTTCTTTTTGCAATTCTCTTTTCCTTGAACAACAACAACAACAACAACATCATTTATCCACCACCACTTTTTTCCTTTTGTTTATTTTGATGCTACATACATACAATACACGATTCTGACGTTTTGTTGAAACAAAAAAGTATAGCACAGCACAGCACAGCACAGCACAGCATACATATAGATATAGATATAGATATATATAGATGACGTATCTCGGAACATGGATAGGAATACACTGTGGAACAAATGCCGAGTGGGTTCATGATGGTCAGGACTTCCTCGTTCTTGGCCTTGATTTCGAGCTTGGTATCTTCTGGAACCAGGACTTGGAGCATCATCAGAATCTTGTCGACCATGGATCTGGACGCACGCCGCGATAGGGAAAATACATTGATCACACTGCGTTCCTGGCTCCACATGAATGCGGCAATAAACTGGGCCAGAGCAAACGTTTTGCCGAAACGTCGTGTCGCAAATACGGCAACCAGCGACAGAAACGACGACACGCCGAATCGCTGCAAAAGTTCCGGCAGTTTGCTCAAGTATTCGGTGCCATAGATTTGCCGAAGACAGGCCTGAGTCATTAGAACATGCATCTCCATTTGCGAAGGAGAACGGCGAAACTTTGTCTGATCAAACACGGCCAGGCTGCGAAACAGGGCGTTGAGCATCAGGTCACCGGGACGACTCTCACGTTTCCACAATGGCTGCTGATAGTATTCGCTGATCGAGACCAGACGGTCGCGCGCATACATGGCGTCTTTGAACCGGCGTTCCAGTCGCGCCTCGAACTCGGCCAGTTCTGGCAAATGACTATCGTATAGCAACGTTTCGGCGCGCGCATTGTTGTTGTCACCACCGATCCCAGAGACTTTTCGTCGTTTTCGAGCAAGTCCTCGTTGGCGATGAACCACAGATCGTTGTGTTTGTGTGGGCATGATGCTGTTGTTGTTGTTGTTTTTCGTTGTGATACACGTTTTTTTCAGCGCTGCAAAGAGCGGAAAAACAAAAAAAGAATCCAACACCAAAACACCAGCATGAGGTACGACTCGCGTGGCTAGATAAAAAATTGGCCCCACGCTGTCAGTATATAAAAAAGCGCGTAAAAACAAAAACAAAAGATCCTTCACAATTGATCAACATGGACGACAGCGGAAATGTGCGCGAGCTTCTGACCGACGCGGATCTCAAAGATACGGCCTTGGGCTTGCTCGCAACCATTGACGCAGAATCGCCTGGACCCAATCGTGAGGCCACATTGACTCGATGGATCCATGCACATGCCAGGAACCGTTGGCATCCAGACGACGACGAATCGGGTGGTGTGATGCCCCGAAACCTGTTGTTGGTCCACACCTATGGCACACAATCGATCGAACGTGTGTCGGCCCTGGTGGGCATTGACGTCCAAGGCGCAGATGGCAAGATCCAACTTTTGCTCAAGAATCTGTTGTATGCGCCTTCGGCCAAAGCCGCCCCCGAGGTTCATCCCACACCAGTCAGACGCCCTGACGAGGCAGACGAGGACAAGAGTTATCGAGACCGTTTGTCTGCGCACTTTCCTACGCGGTTTGGTGTCCAGGTATTGGCCACACAAGACGACAAAGATGATCCTGTGGTTTCGGTACCTCTGGCTTCCGTGATTCCCAGAGCCGTGTATGTTCGTCCCGACGATGCACAAGAATCTACCAAACAGGGTGGTGAGTTTCCGGTGCAGAACGAGGAACTGCAGAAGCAAACAAACTTTGCCGCGATGCTCAAACTCATTGTGGACAAACGAAAAACCGCGGTGGATCGCGGAGATCGAACCGGTTGGCCGAGTTTGTATCACGCACAGCGACATTATCTACATGCAACGCTTGGAAACGCGGCCATATGGTCCCGACAAATCGACGTGGACGCTTACACATCACCTGGATATACACAAGTGACGGCGTATGGAGTACAAGGCACTGCGAATGGTACGGTCATGACATCGTTGCCGGGCAACAACATTGAGATACACGAGATGGCTCGGATCTTTGGCCAAGAGCAGAAGCGCGTCAAGACTGCAACACTGACCTCGCTCGTCCCCGTGTTTAATGCGCGCGACGTCCGGCCAGACCCATTGGACACGCCAGCACCGGCCCAGCCTACGCTGTTTGACACCACAATCGACGACGATTACGCCACGATCCACTTTGACGCGCTGTTTGAACCCTTGTTAAAGATGCCATCTGGAGGATCGGCCGCGCGCGAACAAGAAGATTATTGGGCACAGGCCAAAAGCAGTTTGATCCGAATGCGCACATGGTACTATGATCGTATCAAAGAGAGTCCAAACAACACGTTTGTGTTGACCGCGTTGTTGGGAACCCGGGCCATGTTCTTGCGGGGGGATGTGCGCGCCGCGTTTCAGGCGTTGGTCACCAGCGCTCAAAACTTGTTTTCCGGCGCGGGCAGTCCTGAAGAAGTCAAAAACTCTGCCGCAGGTCGGTTGATTCAGAATCACCTAGACAAAATGGCGCGCGTGTTTGGAGAAGCCATGGCCCCTCCGACTCCCGACCCTTTACCCCCCACCATCGTTCCCGTAGTCCTTCCATCTCCCGGCGGCACGCCTCCGGTCACACCACCGGTATCACCACCGGTATCACCACCGGTATCACCACCGGTATCACCACCGGTATCACCCCCGGTATCACCACCGGTATCACCACCAGGCACTCCACGTCCAGCGTCACCAACTCCACCACCCGTGCCCCCCAGGCCAGACGACCCAGTCGATCCGGCCGCACCTGTCCTACCACTACTTCCTACCGTGTTTACACTACCCTGGCTCGGGCTGCAGTTTCTCGACTTGACCCTGACACTGATCGACCCCCTGGCGCTTCCTGCAGGAGCCCCAGGCACGGCGGTGCGCAAGAGCCTGTTTCGTATTCCCGACAGTCTAATAAAGTACAAAAGCGACGCAGACCGCGCGGCCGTCATCATGAGTACATTTAATTTCCACGCAACCGACGATCGACACCATATCCGGGTGGATTCTGGTAGTGGCTACCCTAGCGTGGCGGCCGTGGCGTTTGTGATCACCCAAGCCGATCCACGCACCAGGCCAGTGCTTGCCACGGACCGATCGGTTCGACTACTACAGTACCCGTCTCCGACCCTGGTTCTCGGTGGGTTTGGTGCCCAGGTACTGGACACTGTGCCAGAGAGCTCCGTGCCATCGAACGTAATCACCCTTGGATGGGCAGCACCTGCTTATCTCGGTACCAAACGCAGTCGTGGAGTCGGTGTACCATTCCAAACCTCCCCGATCGATTTCACACGCGACCCCGACACGGATGCATTGGTGGTACCTCCCCAAACCGCTGCGAGCGGGCCCTACATGTCACGTGCAGGCGGATACCTGTCGCTCCAGTTCTTTGCAACCCCAGCCGTGGTTCAAGACCAGAATCTCGATGCGGTGGTCATGCCGGTGGGCACAATTCAGCCTGCCATGTACGACAAGAACACAGGCGCCACGGTGGCTTGGATCACCTTTGACGAACCTAGTCTGCATGGCAACCGTATCGCCGGGATTGTGGGTGGCTATGCCGATATCAAGGACCCGAACTGGTTCGAACCAAAGTTTTTGTTTGTACGCGTACCCGTTCCCAAAGCATTTGTCGATGCAGCCAAGCGTCTCTGAAAAAAGCACCACACCGCTCTCCCTCCTCATTTTTTTTCAATACTCGCGTGTATCTACATTAAAGACCAAAAACGCGGCTTTTTGTTTTTTCTTCAACACTATTTTTTTTCTTTCTCTACGTTCTTTTTTCAAATACGTACAAAAACAAAAAAATGCAACACACACCTGAACAACAACAACAACAGCACCACTACCACGAAACTGCGACTCCCAACTTGTCAGGTTTGGATTCCAATGCGTATGCAAAGGAAACGCGTGCATTGGTGCGCACGTTGGCGGTCATGAACCAGTGGCCGGAAGAAGCGTTGACGCGAGCCATGTTTCAGTCGCTGTTTGGGACACCGAGCAGGGCCAAGCAATTGGTGCGGTATTGGTGTCGCACCATTCCACGCATCAACACATGGGCGAGCCTGGCGGATTTCCTTGTGTATTTGGCCAACGCACCGGCACTGCCCTGCGTGCGGGATCATCTAGTTGGTGGCAAGGAAAGCCATGTGGTCCAGTTTCTGCCGTTTGGCGACCAACACCCGATCGGTGTGGCCCTGCAGATTCCCGTAGCACAAATGGACCCGCGGGAGACCCGCGCAATCACTCGACTACTAGCGAATCGCACCGGTGGAGGGTTTCGGCAAAGCAAGCAGGAACAGGTGTTTAAGTTCTGGACGCACTATAGTTTTGCACATACAAAAGAGGCTCAACGCAAGCTTGACGTTTGTCGTCCGGTGCTGCTGGCATCGGCCATGGTAGCCGTGATCACCCAGATCCGGCTCGACATTGTTCGCCTTACCACGACCAGCAGTGACAAGAACAAGACCGGATCCGCGTCGACTGCGAGAACGCACACAGATCCCGTGTCTCGTGCACGCAGCGAGGCTCGAGTCTTGGCGACACCCCTCACGTATACACAAGCGCTCCAGGAAGAACAGACGCTGCGAGCACTCCGTCGTCAAATACAGCAGCTCGGTGCTCCGGAACGCCAGTCCAAGTATACCAGACTCGGCGTGCTACTCTTGCTCGATGCCTTTGACTTTGCGATCGAAAAACCACTCTCATCGCTGCAGTTTGATACCAACGGCATGCCGATCGACATTGCCCGGGTTCCGCGGCAGCGTTATGCGGCTCTGCGCAGCGACGCAGATATTTTGCAGTTTGGTCGAGAAACCATCGACAATTGGCAGATACAACTGTCCTCTGCCCGTGTGGGCACTGACACGTAGTAATCGTAGTGAATGTGTGTGTGTGCGTTTTTTTTCGCTGTATTTTCAATACATGTCTTGCCCGTTTGAGCGACACTGCCTTTTCAAATAAACACATTCATCGTTCAATACACATATCCTCCACCGGCCCGATGAACCGACCCGATCGCGACGAGGCAGATACTTCACTGCCGCGCAACGTGGTCAAGGCGATTCAGCAGGTCCATGATGGTCTACGACTCAAACGCGACACAGAGTTTCAGGCCCTCTCGTTGCGGTTTGAACCTGCCCAGCCACTGCGAGGTTCCGATCCAAACAAGCGTCCAAGTAGCGATTTGATACAGGCGTATCACGTACTGCGTCGTCTCGACGAAAGTCTGTGTTACTGGCGTGGGTTTCAATACAACCCGTGCGACGCCCACTTTGATCGAGATCCGTGCGGTACTGGACTGTTGCAATTTGAGGACGGGACCAGTCTGCTGGGGACCCACTGGATCCAAGATCGGTGGCGACACACGGTCACGCCACTTCCGATCTTGAGCCATCAGGAACGTCTGCGTGCGGTACAGCAGTCGTTTCCCGTGTCGCGTGGTGCACGTGTCGACGCGTTTCTGGCCATGTTTCAACAACGCCAGGCACTGACTTGGGTCGCCGGAATGGCCCCACTCTGTTTCTTTGTGGGGCAACAATTCGATCTGACGAGTCGGTCGTCAGCCGGTGCACGTTTGCCGGGTCTGCGGCTTGCTCCACGCGCTCCCAACCGACGTATCCAGGTGTACCGCTGGCCACGTCTCTGCATGCACGTTGTGTTGGATGGCGAGGATCGTGGTGGTGGTGAGAATAGCAGCAACGATTCAGTACATGCCATTGCACTCCTGGAACGACAAGAACCGCACCGCGGAGATGACGAAAATCTACGATTCACTGCGTACCTGATAGCTTCGGGACCCTCAGTGACCAGAGACCCCAAAGGAACCGAGACTCGGTGGCACGAACAGCTGCAGGTAGCCTTTGTGAACCAGTGGACCTCCCTATTTCAAGGTCGCGGCGCGTTTCGTGTGTTTGACAAACCATGGCACCAACGTGCACCGCCAGTGGTGGAGATGGCCGATGCTGTGCAACAACCCTGGTCCACGGCCTGTACGCTTGGGGACGAGGAAATGCTATATCGTGTCGGGCTGTTACTCGAAAGTCCAGACCTGAGCTACGCTCCCTGGATTGGTGGATTTGCCGTGGGCAGTCTGGCACGCATTTTGCGCGCGATTCCACCCCCATCGGACCCACACACACCCCTGATTTACGAGACGTGGATGCAGTCGGTGTTGCTGAGCCGCATGTATCCCTACACCCTGATTGCAAATCAAGATATGAGTCAGCGAAAAGGATACAAGCCCTATGCTCAAGACATGGATCTGACCGAAAAGGACATTCAACTGTATCGTGACAGCTTATTACCCCTCGCCGACACGGTCTGGTACCGCCCGCTGCAAACCGTAAACAAAGCTCGAACGGAACGTACGAGGCAACGCAAAAAGGAACAGCAACAGCGAAAACAAGAACAGAGGCATAAAGAGACGCCAACTACCACCACCTCGGAACTGCCTCCTACCCCTCCTTCTCCAACACTGACAAACGATCCCATGCAGGTTTCAGATCTGGATATCGATCCTCTGGAACATGACCTAGGCATTGGCCAGGATACTCCTCCGCATCTGCACGACGACCACGATGATGTTGCAAATACGATGGTCATCAGAAACACGGACGATCCAGTTGTTTTTGCAGGTGTGAATGGTGGCGGAAGACGTGGTGGTCGACGAGGACGAGGTCGAGGCACCAACATCGAGATTCAGCGTGTAGAGTTGGAAACACCAAAAACCAAGATCGAACCCTACATCTATGGCCCAAGGCCCCAGATGATTCATCGCATTTCCGACGCTGTCGAGGCAAGGTTTTTGAGCCGTCGGTTGGCTTTTGACGCCGTCAATCGTCTGGATCCCCTCTATGTCGTTGTGGGCGGGATCTGGAAACCATCGGAATCCTATCACAATGCCTATACGTGGCGCAACGCCTTGATCATGGACGACATGCTACTATGGCGTATCGGACTCGAGACCCTTGAACTCTTGTATCCCAATGGTTCGGAATCGATTTGGAATGCTGGTGAAAGCACCACGGAACACAAAGTCACGTTTCCCCGTGCCCACTGGGCCCGCAGACTCGAAAAGGCCGCGCCACGATACCCGAGTCGCGAATATGCCGCACTCCGGAACAAGGACCTGAAAGAACCCATGTTTGTGCCGCCCACAGAATGGAAGAGGGTGCGATCCGATCCTGTGGCACGCGGCAAGGCCAAGGCCCTTGACCAGGAACGCCGCGACAAACTGTTGGACTCGTTGCCTGGCCTTGCTGCGCGGGGCAGAAACATCTTGATGAAAATCGGTCGCGGAACCGCGCCACCCGAAAAGGCCGCAAACCAAGCCGACCTGCAGATCTTTGCCCTGGCCGCGGGTATGTCTCTGATCCGCGAGGGTGTAATATCCTTTATTCCGCCCACCAGGACTTGGAACGTTGATGAACAGGACCGTACGCTGCCCAAGAGCCCCCTGGAGCTCGAATTCGAAGCGCGCTTGCCACTGCTCTGGCAACCCGAATCTGAAAAAGCCACGTTTCGCGCGCTGGGAACGTTTGCCCTTCTCGCTTGGGAATGGGGCAGCGTGCCCGGACTTGAGCGATACTTGGCATGGCTGGACCATTTGGCACAGCAACGCAACCAGGCACCCGTGTCCAAACGTCTGACGGCAACATACCCCGTGTTTCAGGACCTTTTAGGCACTCCCGTTGCTGCCACTGTTGCGCCTGTGCCGCAACCATTACCAACCCCACAACCAGTAATACTCACACCACCATCCTCAACACAACCATCGACGCCGCCATCCCAGCTCGCGAATCTGGTGGCCTATGTCGAAGAGTTGCATGGATACGGTCCAGGAGAACTTGCTCGACAGTTCCAGGGGCCCGCCGATCAGATGGCGCGTGGTGGTACACGGCCTGCCGCAGACGTAGAGGTGGGCAATGTCCGGTTCCGAATCGACGGTATCCGATACCCACCACTCTCATCATCATCGCAACAGCTGCCGCCTTGGATTTGGGTTGGTTGGAGTGCCGACAAGGTCGCCCGGAGCCCTAGTTCCGGAATCAAAGTCAGCTATACACGTACCAGCGGCAACAACAATAACAACAGCAGCAGCAGCAGCGGTGCAAAGGTGATTCCACCGAGGATCGTTCACACACCGCCACCGCGCGTGCGGCGTAATTCTCCGATACCAAAACCCGTGCCTGTCGTGCCCACACCAATCGAAGAGGATGCGAACATAGACTATGACAGCGATACGGAATCGGTGATTGATTGGCTCCGGTCTCCGGAACATGACGATGCGTGAAAAAAAAACACAACAAAAAATTCTCCGAGAAACATCGCACCAACAACAACAACAGCGAAAAACCATTTTTTTCTTGTACAAAAAAAAGCATACATGATTTAAAATTTCGTACAGACGCGCGCGCGCAACGACGTTGATTCTTTTTTCACTTTTTGTTCGCAATGACATCGGAATTGTGTTTTCCATTGTGGAGGCAGGGTCCGCCTGTATGGAAGCTGCCTTTGACGGCCGACGGACTGTTTTTTCCTGGCCGCGCAGACGAAGTCAAACTGACATTTTCCGAACCAGCCCTACAGCAGCAGCGGCAACAACAACCACCCCAACGTGTGGCCGGGTTGGATATCACAGCCATTGCTCCACATCCCCTACTCGGTCTGTGCACTTTTCAGACCCACCGTCCGAGGATAAGCACTGGTGCTGGATTGCGAGCAGACGACAGTGATAGTGACAGCGACTGTGACGAGGATCGATTTCTAATCAAGTACCGTCACTGGCCGCCACCGATTCACGTGATCCCACAAAGCCGTGGCCTGGCGTATTTTCGACAGGTGTTGCGTAACGCCGACGACACGGGGGGGTTTGTGTTTTTTCCAAACACGCGACTGCCAGATCGTGACAATGCCGACCTGTGCTTTTACGTCCTGGCGATTCGCCCCTATCGCATGGTTCGGATCGACCAGAGGCTCCATTCCTCCAACCTGGCGGACCGGGATTTTGGCAAGCAACAGCGTCGCCAACGGAAACGTCTGCGGCGATCTCCACCCAGCGCCGCGAGTCAGACCGCAAACGAACCAAACATCTATATCGATCCAAACGACCCCGCCGTGTTTTACGCAGGGAAACCACGCAGCATTCAACGGAGATTGGCCGCGTTGCATCGTGCGTGTGTCGAAAGCCACGAAACCTGCTGTTGCGATCCACAAGACTGGTTGAGCTTGTCCGCACTCTGGCAGTGGCAGCGTCTGTTTCCAATGCAAGGCGGTGTGGCGGTCGACCCCGCGTCTACAGACACGGTAGATGCAGGATCGGAACGTCATATTGTATTTGCCGTGCCCTGGCGAGCGTTGCAAAACTTGGGTCTGATCCAAGTCGGGCGAGAGGCGGCCCTGATGCAAACCATTTTCGCCCGGTTCGGACTCCCGAGCCTGGAACAACTGTCGACTGTGCGAGCAGAGAGGCGCAAGGATGCCAGCAATCGCAGTAGACCTCGCCAGTCATTCCGATCCCCGGATGCCGCAAAAACACGGTTTGTGGTCGACGATTTGGTCAGCCTGTTTTTCCCACCGCTGCACCCAGATGCCCACGCTGCCACCGTCGATCAAGTTGCGACCGCCCTGAATGGTGGCTATGCAAAACACATGACCCAAATGATTGACGAGGCGACGGTCAAGCTGGACCTGGAACGAATTCACAATCCAGAAGGTCGGCAAGGCATTCACGACGGCGGCACGTGGGCGCACCGTCTCGTTCCAGTGTTTATGCTCCCCTTTCTGTTTGATACATGCTTGCCCTCGTTTTGGGGAAGCAGATCCAGGCATCAGCTTGTCAATGTCTGCTACCGCATCGCAGACCGCTTGAACCTGGTCACACACGCAACGTCTCAGTACGCACCCGACGACATTGATGCGGCCATGTTTGATCGATGCCTGCTCCTCCAAGCCATGCAATTGGTCTGGCCACACACATTACAGCTGCAACAACATGACGTGCGGGTGGACCAGCTACGTTCCGATACCAGAAACGAACTGCAAGCGGTCCGTCGCGCGTTTCAGGTGCTCAAGGATGCACAACAAGCGTTGGTGCAGTCTCAGAAACGTGTCTTGGCCAAACTCGATTTGGATTAGCATTTTTACACACATACATACAAAAATATATATTTGTTCCCAGATGCCCATATGTCTGTTTTCCACATTCGCCAACCATGTGTACAGAAGAGAAACAAGAACATCAAAACTGCTGCTGTGGGTGGTTCTCACACACACACACATATGGACAACAGTTTATTTCGTTCGCCGATCGCAAGGATCGTGGCTGGCGGTGCCGATATCCTGAGTCTGGTCCTGTTTGCCGCGGTATGGGTGGCCACTTTGGTTACCTCGGGCTTTTCCCTCGCGGGTACCCAGACCTATGCCGGTTGGACGTATTTTCCAGTCATGTGGCCGCATCTGGCAGCCGCGACCCTGGGCTTTCTGCTATTCCTGCGCTATGGCGCAAACTATGCCACAGCGCTGGCGGTCGCATTGCTATGGACCGTGGCATTTATCAGCGACATTTTCGGTGCCGTGGTCTACTGGAAGCTGTTTTGGCTCTGCAACATTGGACCCAAAAGCGAACTCTCGGGTGTCGCGCTTGGCATCTGTGATGACGAGAACCCGCTCCTGATATCTATGATGGTATTGGCCACCGTCCTATGGTTTATCAGTATCGCTGGAGCGCTGGCGCACTTTTTCGACTTTTTCCAAGCAGGACGCGGTGGTTCGGTCGTGCCTGGCCGCCAATTGAGTGGGGCCCTGTTTGTGATTGCCGCCACCAACATTGTGAGTTTTCTGGTGTTTCTGGCCCTCTGGATCACGAATTGGATCACCACAGCCATCTCGGTCGGTGGGGGGCAGACGTATGCTGTCTGGACCCACGCCAACATCCTGCTGGTTCAAATCTCGGCGACCGTGGTCGGAATCATGCTGTTTCTGCGCTACGGCGCCAACTGGATCACCGCAGCCGCTGCCATCATCCTGTGGATTGTGGCCTTCTTTTCGGCCTTTTACGTGGCTGCGCTCTACTGGCGACTCGGGTGGATGTGTAAAGTCTCGACTGCTTCGACCCTGAGCGGCAACGATCTGGTGATTTGTACCCAGGAAGAGCCGTACCTGATCGCACTCTGGGTCCTGGTCTCGATCCAGTGGTTTATGGCGATCATGGCCCCCGTTGCACACGCATTCGACTTGTTCCGCGCTGGACGGTACGGTTCGGTCAAGATCAGACTCGGCGGGAGCAAATCCGACACGGTCGATGGTGCAGGTGTGAGCCCGGAAGAAGATCTGAACGGGACCAACGGCTCGTCGGATGTGAGCCCCATGGACCAGTACATGCCCCTCAACGATGGTGGCAAAGTTCCCTACCACGCCATGAAAGCCGGGGCACAAGCCGTGCTGCAACACACCAACGTTCCGATCCAATACATTCGTGCCACACAACAACACCAACAACACCAACAACCATCGCCATTACCACAAGCATCGGCATCCGTAGCCCGGCCTCAGCGCGGCGCGCCTCCCAGATCTCAACGGTTGCGCGGACATCCAGTCTAACGAAAGGAAACGAAAAAAAGCAATCGCTGCACAAAAAATCGTTTTAAAAAATTTTATTTTCCATTTTTCAAAGAAAAAATTCTGCAAAAACATTGTACAAAAAAAGCACCCCTCTTCTTCGCGTCTCGTTTTTTCCCACCCCCCGTCATGGAAGATCCGTCCACAACGCCTGTGTCGATTCATTTGGTTGGCCGCGATTACCGCCGACAGCAACCAACTCCGGAACCAGCTCCGGAACCCGTATCGGAGCCTGCATCGGAACCAACTCCGGAACCTGCAGCGGAACCAGTGCCAGAGAATTTTCCAGCCGACGCGCTCGCGGTGGTCCCCGTGTATCGCTGGTGGACTGGGCAGGGGTTGCCTCCCTGGATCCCTAAAAACCAACCACAGCAGAACGAATGGCACGAAGCCCTGAATTACCGTTTCCGACGTCACCGCAACAAGCGTCGCAAACGTAATGGTGACGAGTGCGATACTCCAATCACAAACGCACTCCTGAGCTTTACCAACGATCTGCGATTGGTGGTGCATCAGGCACTGCCACGCAGTATCTTTTATGCAGGCGCGACGATCCGGATTCAAACCGACAATCAGCTGTTGCGGGCCGGACACGAACCGCTCCGGGTTGCGGCCGTGTTTTGGTCCCCAAGCAAGATCGTGGCCCGCAACCACTCCACCAATATCCGCGGTTCCAGCGAAAACCAGCTGAAAAACCTACTGGAAAACAGCCTGCTTCGCCAGCACCAGATCAACCTTGACCTCAGCATTGTCTATGTGATGCCGCGCTGGATACCGACCCGACGAACATCCTCGTCACAACAGAGCAGCAAATTTCTCCAAACACCGGCCGCGAGCCTGGCGTGGGGCGTGTGGCAACTCGGCCTGCGGCTATGTATGCTTCGCCCGCACGTAATTCTGACCACCAGCACTGATGTAGCTCGTGTGATTGCTTGTACCGAAGGCATGCGCGTTCAGCACATCGCCACCGAAACCAGTAAAGCCACGCTCTACCGACTCCCCGCACCACTCCAAGAACCCACCTCCCAAAACCTTGACGAGTGTGTACTGCGACACCGGATCGAACGGATCGTGATCAACTTGAAAGATCCCGCGGCTCCTCCCCGCACGCTCCAACATCCGCCTCCCAAACCAATCCGCGGTCTTTGTCCACACAAACTCTACCACCTGCGCCTGCCGCACCCATTCCTACTCACAAAACCCGTTCACGACGAACGCGAGCAAAAGCATCAACAAGCCAGTCGTGCCTGGTTTCTCCGAACCATGGAAAGGCTGGTCGCCCTTGCTCGGCGACACTATGATGCGACAGACACGGTTCATGTACATGGCGATACGCTTACCCAGAATCCGGTTCGCGCACGTGTAGTCATGCGACTCTCTCCTCCACCAAAAAAACGCAAACGTATACCACCGCCGCCACAACTCGATGATGATGCGGTCGAAGAAATCGACAGCACGTCGCCATCGTCATCGCTGTCGTCCAGCGACGGTGCAGAAACACGACCACCAGCACCCAAACGACAGTGCTACCTCGTATTTGAGCGGGTCGAGGACACAGACACAGTTTGATTTTTTTGTGTAAAGATTTATATTTCTAGTGTACATAAGACAAAAAAGACAAAAATAGATGCTGTCATTGTTGTTATTGTTGTTTCGATGACGCAGACGCTTGGTCGAGTGCGGGGTTTGCAGGCAAGAGGGTCCGTCGTAGCGGTCGGGAACGGAGAACGGCAATGCGACGTTGCATTAGCACTGGGCCGTCGGTATCATCCTCATAGTCCCCGTCGCCTAGAAGCGCGCTACTCGTGACCTCAAACACGTGTAGTTGAGGCGTGAGTGGCATTTCGTCTGGTAGCAGGGGATCTCCACCCCCTCGCGTTGCAGTCCATACAAGGTTGCGTGTCAAATACTCGTCCAGATTCTGGCCCTGGAGTTCTGTCGATGCGATGTAGAGATTGGGTGTGGTGGGGCGAAGTCGTTCCATTACGGCCTCATAGGGAGAGGGTCCACGACGTTCGCCAGTGCCGATTTGCCGGCGTTTTGGCATAAACATGGGCGGTAAGTCGGCTTTTTCCTGTTCCGTGAGTGGTGGGTATCGCAAGGTGGTACTCATAAATATAAACAGGGTGCGTGCTGGATAGCGTTTGTTCACCAACCGCCCACCCGCACGGTCATAGATAGGAATCGGTGGGGGTGGCCGTGCATTGCGGTAAAGCTGAGCCATAGCCCCTGTCAGGTTGTCTAATGAACCGAATTGCACGTTTTGCAACATCATGTCGGCTTCGAAATGCCGACTCGCTGCACCTACACACACCGTGTGCATGTGATAGAGATCGTCCACAATCTTGTCGACCAAAGGCTGCAGGACTGGCATCTCGTCTCGCAACAACGCAGAATCGCGAAATGCTTTTGCTTGTCGTGCGGTAAGATCAAGACGGCTCCGTGCCACACTGCGGACCGTAGGGTTGAACCAGAGCATCCTGCGGCGACGCTTAGAACCACTGCTCAAGACATAGACCCCAGCACGCCAGTTTGGGTCCAATGGATCGTGCTGCAGGGAAGAGCCCATTTTTGGCAACAGTTCGTGTGACCACAAAAAGTGCGTGCTAATGTAAATCCGAAGGCGCGGCACACGAATCACTGTGGTCTGGGCCAGGGCCTGTGCGACATTCGATAGAATGAACCGAAGCCACAGCAGCGATTTCGCACGCTTGGATTTCCAGTTGCGTTTTCGGAGAATTTCGGCTCCCGGAAACCAGACGCGGGTCGGATCGTCCGATAGTTCCAGATGCCACCGATCGTGCACTAGCAAACTGTGGACACCCGGTGCCAACACCGCCATACGATCTAGCTGATCAATCTGTTTTGATACCTGATCAGCGTCATCGTCGTCTCCACGCATGCCTTCTTTCTGAATCATCATCAGCCTGTCGTAGGGCGTGCTAAACACAAACGCGGCCTCAACCTCGTCCAGGCCAGGGTTTGGACCCGGGTCGAGTGCAGCCTGGACGGCCGGATCGTCTTTGGGCCAGATCCGCATCTCGTTTTCCATGCGGTCGCGAAACGAACGCTCTGGCTTCAAGTTGGCACGGTAGGAACAAAACGTGACAAAACGCAAGTGGTTGTTGGCATAGGCGTCCGCCATAAACGTTTCGTACCAATCGGTCGACAGCTGGTAATCAAACCGTCCCGTGCGGCCCTTTCCAACACCTGGGTCCAGTGGTTTCCGCCATCGCAGGTCGCTAGGCACTAGGCCAACGTTGACACGATCGGCATCCAGGCTACGAGCGGTCTCGGGATCATGGCGACCGGGGTCCCAGAGGTGTGGTAGGGGTTGCCCCAGCCAGATGCGGTACAGATGAATCCGAGTGCGCGGATCGACCAAAAATGCACGAAACATCGGTGCCGCTTGGTACATATTGGCAAAGTTGCGCAACGCTCCCTGCCACTGTTTGGCCGCGTGTTCCATTCGTTCACGTGCCGTGGGCCCGATCCGACGGTTTCGGTCGGCCAGGTTGCGAATCGAGAACTTTGCCTCGGGATGCGCAGCTTCCCAGCGAAAGTCGGGCAACAGATACTTGAACAGGATCGTTTCCACCACTTCAACCTGGAGATCGGCGAGCTTTGTGGTCGGCGGCGATGGTGGTGATGTTGTTGATGGTTGTTGTTGCTCCTGTGGAGCCGCCGGGTCGGTGCTCAGTGGTTTTTCTGGACGGTCCATGGCTTTGTCGCGTGTACTCTTTTTCTTTTTGTTATGATTTAATGTCGACCGTCTGATCTGTCTTGTAGCACACAAACCGCATCCTTTTTTTTACACCTACAAAAAATACATTTCTCTCTCTCTCCCAAAAAACGGATCGCACACTGCCAAAAATTCTCCGCCACAAAAATTCTCCGAGATCGGATTCGCAAAAAACCGAAATTCTCCGCCCAAAAATTATAATACAACTACAAAAATACGGAACAACATGAACACCAAAGATAGCGAAACCGAACAAGACAACCTTACGTGGGACGAAATGGTAGCACAATTGCCACAATGTCAACGCTGCAAAGAATCGCGCGCGGATCCGTTTGGCGAATGCTGCAAGTGCGGACTCTGGCACTGTTGGATGTGTTGGCACAAAAATGGTCACCAAGGATCCTTTTACTGTCCTGCGTGTGCAGCGCAAGAATGGATCAAGGCTATGACCCACATGGCGAATGAACTCGCATCCCACGGATACAACACTGCAAAGGTCGATTCTGATGGCACGGTAGAATTTTCCATGCAAGAAACAGAACATGAATAGCGTAGAGGAATACATACATGTATCTTTTTTGTTTGTATACGTTCATTGTCACAGACGCACGCGGAAGAATGCGATAAAAAACCGTGTTTCTTTTATGTGCACAAAAAAAACTACAAAACACACATATATTGATGCAGAGAAAATGAATCGGCCTGCTGCGACTGCAAAACGAAACAAGGGAAAAGAACGCGTGTCGCGCCGACTTGGATCTCAACAACAACGAAAAGATCCTTCCATCCCAACGGTTGGCGTCATTGAAACGCCAAAATCTCCACAAGATCAGGACATCAATGCGACAAACGATGGTAGTAATGGTGGTGGTGTCAATAACAACAACAACACCACCGATGCGGATCTGTGGGTGTTTGGGAGTCTCAAAAGACCGATTTACACGGTGTTCTTTCAGGGAGCTGGTGCGTCGCAGAAACAGCTCGCGGCCTACACGGGCAGTTGGGGATTCGAAGCAACCACTGGTGAACATTTTACAGCCCAGCGGGCTTTGGAGGCGATTCGCTGGCCGTACGTGGGCGTGGAAGCGCCGGAGATTGTCATGAAAAGTGCGATTCCGATCGCAGAGGAATCTCCCTCTCTCTGCGTCCATCCGATTTACTGGCTCGGTCAGCAGTTTGTCAAACTGTCACGTAGCACGGCAGGGATCACGGCCGCGCCTCTTGGGTGTTGTGTGGCCACCGCCAACCAGACCGATCTTCTTAACAACCTGTCGTATCGCAGCAACAACAACAAGACCCCCAGTTCTCCCAGAGGACCGATCGCGTTGACCGCACACCGACACACGATCCGTCTGGACCGGTTCAATATGGGCCAGCACGGCGATGTGCGTTGTCACTACTACAAGTGGCAAGCCCTGCAGATGGCTCTGGAACACAGTAGCGATCCGACCAAAATCGATATGGACGATCCTGCAGTGGCGGCGTCCGTGCGAGAAAAAACCGCTGCTGCTGCTGCGGCGACGATGGGATCCCCGCGCAAACCGAAAAAGTCCACGGCTGCAGTTGTCAAACTCGATACGGAACGCGGCGACGGAGTCCAGGTCCAAGAAAACGAAGAAGGCGACCCTGCTTCCAACGCCGTATCACACGGAGACAATCGGGGAGGCGAGTCGCCACAAGAACCGCGAGAAATTCATCCCTGTATTCTCTATGGTGTTTCCCGGGGGGCAGCCGCCACCATCAACGCACTCGCGTATCACAAGTACCAAAACGTGCGGCTCGTGATCCTAGAGGCCTGCTACGACAAGCACCGTACCGTATTCTATCATCAGTTTGGGAGTTGTCTGGTACCACTGATCGAAATGGGGATGGGAGCCATGACCGACTATTGTCCCAACGACATGCCCCCGATCGACGCAGCCAAGGGACACATTCCCACCGAGATTCCGATCGGTCTGGTGACATCGCGTGTGGATCGGGTGGTGCCTGCGGGCAACACGTACCGGTTAGCCGCGGCCATGCGCGGCGCTGGCCACGACAAAGTGCATGTCCTGACCCTGCAACATTCGCATCACGGCCACTATGGCATGCAAAACAGCACGGATCGCGCTGCGTATCTTCACTGGCTTCACGCGCTCTATCGCCTCTACGACTTGCCACACGTGCCAGAGTATGCAGAGCTGGGCCAAGATCTGTTGGATGATGATAAAGACGGAGCACAACAGGCGTGGTTTGCGCAAAAGGCCAAGGAAGAGCAGCGTCTCTCGGAGAATATCGGAGATTAGAAGGGAGCGTGGCGACATTCCCACCACCACCACACGTTTTGTATCTGTGTCTTTTTTTTGATGTGTACATAAAGAATTTGTCATACACACACATGAACGCCATCACCGTCGTCAACACACCCCAGCGATTTGTGCAGACCGGTCTCAAACGGCGACAGTTGTGCAACGACTATGCCGGATTCGACCGGTTGCCAGTCGAGTTGGTGGTCGCGATTTTCCATCATGTCCCAGAAGAACAGCGCGTGATATTGTCATGGGTATGTAGACGATGGCGCGCCGTAAAGGCCTCTGAATTTCCAAAGGATAGATGGGCCAAGGACCTGTGCACCTGGGCTGCTGAAAACGGACATTTGGAGGTACTAAAGTGGGTACACGAACAAGGCTGTCGGTGGGATAGTTATACCTGTGCCTGGGCTGCTAAGAACGGACATTTGGAGGTACTAAAGTGGGTACGCGAACAAGGCTGTCCGTGGGATTGGCGAACCTGTGCCTTTGCTGCTGAAAACGGACATTTGGAGGTACTAAAATGGGCACGCAAGCAAGGCTGTCCGTGGGATAGCGATACCTGTGCCAGGGCTGCTGAAAACGGACATTTGGAGGTACTAAAGTGGGCACGCGAACAGGGATGTCCGTGGGATTGGCTAACCTGTGCCTGGGCTGCTAAGAACGGACGTTTGGAGGTGCTAAAATGGGCACGCAAACAAGGCTGTCCATGGGGTAGCGATATCTGTGCCAGGGCTGCTCAAAACGGACATTTGGAGGTGCTAAAATGGGCACGCAAACAAGGCTGTCCATGGGGTAGCGATACCTGTGCCAGGGCTGCTCAAAACGGACATTTGGAGGTACTAAAGTGGGCACGCGAACAAGGCTGTCCGTGGAATAGTTATACCTGTGCCTGGGCTGCTAGGAACGGCCATTTGGAGGTGCTAAAATGGGCGCGCGAGCATGGTTGTCCATGGGATAGCGATACCTGTGCCTACGCTGCTATTAAGGGACATTTCGAGGTGCTGAAGTGGGCACGTGAGCGCGGATGTCCGTGGGATACGGAAACGCAACGAATTGTATCAGAAAGGGGTTGGGAAGTTTCATAATCAACTATATATAAAAAAGAAATAAAATTTGTTTTTATTTTTTCGCATGCATGCCATGTCTAGTTTTTTTTACGCCGCAGAGATTCCGGGATGGCCCTTGCACCACTTGCACCGTGCTGGTACCGCATTTGTTTTTTCAGGTGGGTACGACCACCACGCACAATTGCCTGACGTACGCGGGATAAAAGCGGTGTGGTCTGAAATAGTTGTTGCACAATCACCCGCTTGCCAATACGTTGCCCGCGTGCTGCATGAACCATGGCATCGTCACGCAGTTTGTGCAGATCGCCCCCAACCTTTGCAAGTGCCGTTTTTGCGTGCAGTTCTGCCGTACGTTGCTGAATGCGTCCCGAGAGCGCGACCCATCCCATACGCAAATCTTTCATGTGTCGCGGGCACAGATAAATGAACCGGTAGTGCATGGTCGCCGATTTCCCGTGGTCGTCTAGGACCAGCAAGCACATCTCTTCCCCAACCGAAGGCAACATCTCGATGGGCAGTACACGCGCCTCCACCACGGACCCGTGTTGTTTGGCGACCTTACCGACCGCATAGACAGTGTCGACGGGATCGCGGCCCGGCCACGCTTGGCGTTGTGTACAATCACACTGGCCGGTTGCACAGCTGGTCCGGGTTGATGTCGTCGTCAAAGAAGGATCCGAAGGAAACACGGAACCCCGCAGGTTCATGCGACGTACAGGCGGTGCTTGGTGCGTTCCCGCAAGCGTTAGTTGGCGCGCATAGAGGCAAGATCCTGCACTTGCGACGATCGCCGTGGATACACCCGTGCCGCAGCTGTAGCGTACCACTGGCGGGTCTGGATCCAGAAATGTCTGTGTAGCGATTGAGTCAGGGCCCGTGGCATGATCGCTGCCATGCGCTGCTTTTAGGTTGGGTCGCTGGTCGCTCGCCATGCTACAGTACCAACAACAGGGCACCTCGTCGAGGCAGGGAAGACCTGCACGTGTGTTTAATAGCGCAAGATCAGAGCGAAGCTGATCAGCCAGTGGTTTGGGTGGAAGACCCATACTTTGAGACGTTGGTCCACGCGATTCTGGTGATGGTTGTTGTTGTTGTATCTGTACGAGTGCAGCACGCACCAGGCCACGTTGACGGATTGGTTCACCGTCGATCCATGTGCTGTAGGGCGCCAGGCGGCTCGGCAAGCGGTGGGGGCGTCCGTGAGCACCACAACTCGGTCCGCGGTGGTTCCACCGACCCAGATCGAGGGTGGTCAATGCGCCACAGGTGGCACAAAGCGTATACCAGGGCCCGGCGACGGCTGCGCGTGGGCCTTTGGGTCGAATCGCCTTGCCCAACAAGTTGACACGATACAGCGGACCCGCGCAGTAGCGCGCAAGGTTGGATTCGTTGGACACCAGCATCGATTCCGCTTCCCCGAGAGTATGATGGTGACGTGTTTGTCGCGCGCCCTGATCGTACGCAACCTTGGAATCACCAATGATATGGGTGGCCACCGACGGATGCACGTCCCGGCTGATTACCTCGTTTTCGTTGGGAAGCACCATGAGCGATACCGAACACTTTGCTGTACTGGTCCCACTACCACCACCACCGCCGCCAAGATTACCATCACCACCGTGCAGAGCACCATAACTGTAGATACGGCCTTCCCGAACACAGCGACTAAAGCCCGGAAACACAGCATCGAGCAAGTGTTTGACCCTGGCCTCGGTGCGTTTACGGCGACGATCCCGGCTCTTGGCCACCAGTGTGTCGACAGGGCGTTTTTGTGCTGTGACGGATGTGGGAGAAGCGGGGTGCCGATCCAGCCAGTCCGTGTGTTCCCATCGTCGACTCGAAGCCACCATACGGATATCACACTTGTCCAGGTTTGTCACGGCACCGCTACCACCACCAACACCAAGGCTCGCACCGCTACCGGCGTTGCTGCTCCCCACCTGTATACCCGCATGGGCAAACCGAGCTCTAGATGTGCCAGCACTGGGATGGCTCCCACGACTCGAGCCGGTGCCGACACCGCCACCATGGACCGATGATCCGATGGCGCTGGTGGGCGCGCTCTTGTTGCGCTTGGCTTCTTTGATAGGGTTGGAGGTTCGGGACGAACGTTTGGTCGGAATCATGTTGTAGATTACTGTCTGTTCCGATTCGATGCGGCGGATCGCCGCCGTGACCCTGGTCTGCAAGTTATTGCGACGGCGATGGAATGTTCGTTTGATTGCTTCAATGTCGCGTGCACCCTTTTCTTGGATCTGTTCGCTCCAGGCATCACCGGCTGGTTGCGGCGTGGATATACTATTACCACCACCGCCAGCGGCACGAACACTGCTAATGGTGTCTGAGAGAGAGGTAGACGCGGTGGTGCGGTCCACGTAGCTCCGGATCCGGGCGATCTGCTCCTCCATTTCGCGTTCCATGCTAGCAATCTTGGTCTTGGTGTCTCGCTGGAGAATCTCGACAATGCGGCGAAGGTCGGTACCCTGGCACATGGTTTGCCGTCGTTCCGAGGCCGCCGAGGTCACAGAACGCTGCGGCGGTAACACCACCCGTGTGCACCAACGACCACAACTACACAGATGATGGCTCCCCAACCAATCCACATCGGTGGCGCGCCACGGTTCGATGCTCTGCTTTTGTCGCACCGCTTCGATCTGGTTCTCAAGGATGCGCTGGGGCAATGGGATTTCGGACCAGGTCTGGTACGCAATCACCCGATGTACATATTCGTAGAGGATCGCAAAATCTCTCTGACTGGTTTTCGTCGTATACTCTTCCACAATGCGGTACGCAACCGTACGCAGTTGTGGGGCAGTGTTATTGTCGTCGGTATCTGAGGGTCGCGTATAGCTCTGGATCGGTTCGGTCAGGCGCTGGATGATCGTGGGGTCGGGTGGGTTCCGATCGCGAACCCGGGCGTGGTACTCGGCGGCCGGCACGACGCGTTGCCGCTGCAAAAATAGAAACTTGCGCAAGTGGCCCAAAAAGTCATTGTCGGCACGGTCGCAAAACTCGTGGGAAAAGTAGAGGACCTGGAGTCGTTGGTAGGCACTTGGGCTCAGTCCGATCGGAAATCGCAACCAAGACAACACGAATCGGCCGTCGGTGCGGCGTGCACACATCCATGCCGCAAGGTCAATGGCTGCGAGGGTGTCGCGATCCAGAAACTGGTAGGGCTCGCTCAGGAAAAAGCTCTGGTCCGCAAACCAGGGCGAGGTGGCCAGCATGCTATCGCCTTCCCATTTCAGAAAACTGTGAATCAATGTCGACGGCAGCCGAACCAGAGGAGCCCCCAAACACCAGTGATCCCGTTGTTCTTGGTTTTGTTGTTGTTGCTGATTGCGTGCATGCAAAATTTTGTTGATGACCAACCGTCCATACTCGGGTTCGCAATGCATGATCTTGCTCACCACCATCATTTGCGTCATCTCTTCCTTGTACTGCTGCGACAAGTCGCTCTTTTCCGTACATAGACTGCGCATCCAGCTACGCATCCGATCCCAGAGTGTGGTCACAAACGATCCTTTGCGCACCTTGCCGAGTGTCGCCGAAGCCATACCATGACTCATCAAGGCAGCATCGTCCAGAATGTTTGCCGGTGGTGTGTCGATAAAATCACGACGTGGAAGATGGGTAGGATTGTCGACATCACCAGCGCAGCACCGTTGCAGAAATTTCGTGCGGTCTGGCCGTCCCCAGGCAGCAAGCATGGCATGGACCTGGTCCACACCGCGGCAGACATAGGCTGCATACTCGGCGTGGCTCTGCACATCGGCAACCGCCGCCTCAAAGGCGGGTGAGAAGCGCACGGTTTGCAAATACCAGACCTTGAAACTCAGGTGGAGCAATCGGTAGTGATCGATCATCCAGGTAGCAATTTCCTGGGCACTCGCACCACGAAACGCAATGCTCTGGGCACGAATCCGTGCGCGCACCACAAACGGTGGGCGGTTCCGAGCACCATAATAGTTTCCCATGAGCATCACGTGGATCATGTCCATAGTCGCCAATCCTACAGGAGGGTCTTCCAGTGCACACCGTGCGGCAATGCGGTCCAGGTTTCGGATTTTACATGGATGTGGGTTTGACTTGTTGAGCACAATGTGCACCAGTGCTGTCATGCCATGATAGGTTCCCGTACTCGCACTTGCGCTTGCACTCGTACCACCACTACCACCACCACCAGGCGATGATGTGCGTGTCGCACCACCTGCGGTACTGGCATTCGTTTGTCCACTGCCGTCTGCAGAATGATTATCGTCGTCCTCTGAATCGCCGTCAACGTCATCATCATCACTGTCGCCCATCTGCCCAGCCAGCCCATGCCCCATACCACCCTTGCTCCCGGCACCCGTGTGAATAAACGCGGGCACAGAGGTACCACCAGCACCACCACCGGGAGACCAGTACTCGCGTTCCTGGCAAGCACTGGTGCACGGAAGCCAGGGGACCAGATCAGGCAAGTCGCAGATCGATACAAAGCGTCGTCCGTGGGGGTAGAGTAGGTAGGTGGCGGCAAGGTGAAGGTCGTGTCCGTCCGTGTAACCACGTTGGTAGATGGCAGGCTTGCGCTGCATCCAGTAGGCCAGGTCCAGCATCTGGTCGGTCCATAGCTGCAAATCCAGGTCGAGCCGTTCCAGGCAACTCAGAGCTCCCTCGGCTAAAATCGCACCCCTTTGGTTTCCGGCACGGCGACACTCTTGCACTTCACGTTCCAGATTCCGTTGACTCTCTTGGATGTGTCGCGCAGCCTTTTGGGCCATCCAAGCCCGAACACAAATAGCGTCCAGCACAATTGTGGTGTGCTTTTCTTTTTCCTGCTCTTGTGGTGCTGATGGTGGAACAAAGAATCCCAGCGTGTGTTGAACAAAGTCGTGCTGGTGACGGGTGCGTATCTTCTCGGCGACCTTGGCGAGTGCAGCGATTTGGTTGCGTGGTAGCAAGATGTGTGACCGAAGATCTTGTGTGTGTTCTGGCATGATGCCGAGCCAGCGGTATCGAAGACATGGCAAGGACGGAGTGGACGGAGTGGACGGAGTGGACGTAGTGGACGTAGTGGACGTAGTGGACGTAGTGGACGTAGCGGAGGTCGTGCTTTGTTGGCCGTACCAAAGACCCGTCAGGGTTTTTTCAAAGCTGCAGAATACCAGTGGGTGAAGCTCGGGTTTCCACCAGCTGTCGCCATAAATGTTTTGAAATTCGCGCCTCAGTGCTTTTCCCAAAGACCGGCGCGTGCCTGCAATCGGCTGCATGCGTGGCACGCCCAGGTACGACCGGCCGATACTGGTGCCGGTCAGGGTCAGGTCGGGTCCAAACAGCAGGTCGTCGGCACGGCGAGAACCCGTAGCCGCGCCGGTTTCGCCACTGGCGAGGGTGGTGCGAAACACTGTTGGACCCAACCGACTGAGGCGCACTAGTGAAAATCCGAGGCGGTGACCTCGTAAAAGCACGGTAATGTCTTTTGTGTACGAGCCGCATCCTGACCATTTTGGTCGCTGGCTGCGTGTGCACCGCCACCACCACTACCATCCGCAGCAGACACTGCCGCTGAAGCTGATGCTGCATCGATCGGTGGCACACACTCGCCGGGAATGTAGCTGTTGGCACGGAACGCCACGATTGGCTGCACGATCCCTGCCCACGGCCCATCGGTGGGTTTCCAGACAGGCAGCATGTCGGCTTCGGTATACCCATGCTCCGGCTCGATCGCATTGCAATGGCTTTGACCCAACAGGGTTCCCTGCCACCAGGTTTTCTTGCGTGCCTTTTGATGCGACGACGATGCTGCGTTGGACTCTTTGTTGCGGACAGCATCGGCCCAGACACCAGTCACGGCACGAGTGTCCAAGAGCCGTAGTTGGATCCAGTGAAATGTCGCCGTGAACCTGGCACACATCAAACACACCCGGCGCTTGGTCGGCAGGATATTGGTGGCACGGATTTTCTCCCACTGGTCGGCGGGAAAGAATTCACGCATGACAAACGCGTGCGGTGCACGATTCAGGCCTCCAGTCGATGGGAACGAGGCGTGGGCCGAATACATCCAAGCCACACACCCACGCTCACCTCGAATGCAAGGACGTTCCAGTGGCTGGTCTGGATCTCGGGGACGTAAAAAGTCTCGACAGTAATCCTTGGTAGCAGGCTCGCCCAGCTTGGGAAGCGATAAGCGCACTTGTTGCAAAGATGCGCTACTTCCCACGTCGCCATCACCATTGGCTGGTTCGGTGCAGAGTGCGGCACGAATCGCATTCAAGACATCCAGATCCGGTGCTGGATTGTTTTCGTCGCTTTGCTGCTGCTGTTGTTGCTGGAAACACCGCATCGACGGTTCGCGGTACAGTCCATTCATGAGAGAATCTTCCATGGCCACCAAGTACCGCACCACGTTTAAGCGCTGGTCATCGATCTTGCCACTCATGACAGCGATCAGTACACGCACAGCATTGAGTTTGATCCAGAGTTCCGACACTGGGTTCTTGTCTTCCGCACTGGCTGTAGTGGTGCTAGTTTTCCAAGTATCGGCCAGTTCCTTTTCAAAAGCTCGGAGACGGGAAAGCATGGCGGCAAACGTGTCGTTAGAGAGGTCGTAGGGCCGCGACACTTTGCGTAAAGCGTCCATCTTTTCTGGCAATCCAGCCAGGCGGACCACTGTCTGGTACACGCGTTCCACGGCAGTCACTGAATCGTCAAAACTCATGAAATAAATCAGAGCTTCCGGCAAGGTCGCACTCGTGGTCAGTGCGATTTCTGCCGCATCGAGAGGCATGTCCAAAAACGCACCAAGCCCCACGTTGGGCAAGGCGTTTTGTAGACTCGCTGTACGTTGACGTTCGGCAGCGACTTGTTCCTCTTGGTCGCTCAGAGGAGGTTGGGGTAAGTTGGCCACCGCTGCGGCATCGTGGTCGGTGCCACACATAACTTGTAGGATTTCCTCTTCGGTCGCATCGAGCACCAGGGTTCGGGGCGTTCCCTTGCGAGTTTTGCGTGGCACTGCTTTCGCCGCATGTTGTGCAGTTGGTTCGGTAGGTTGCGTCTGATGTTTCCGTTGCATGTTTTTCCACACGAGTTTGGCCGCATAGTCGATTTCCAGCACCTGTCGTTCCACCAAGCCCGTCATGTATTGCAAGAGACGGGTGCGGGCGTCGCTTTCGCTGAGTCGATCTGCGTCTGCAAAGGTGTTGGACAGTTCCGAGAGCGGTCGCACCGGTTTGGTCTGAAGGTCGTCCTGATTCACCACCATCCGACGAGCATCCAGCTGTTGCGCCACCTGCTGTGGCGTGTTGGTTTCCCATTCGTCTGTGTCTACTGGTTCCCTATCGGGTTGGACGGGACTTTGCGTGAGGTTGGAGGCCTGCAGTTTCTTTCGCAACCCAGAATCCAGGTGTCCGGGAGGGGGAATTGCGACACCAGGAGCCGCGGTCTTGATTTCCCCCGGATGCTTGCCAATTTCACGCACTTCTGGCAACGTCGATGACGGTTCCGTGGACGGAGCCACTCCGGGCCAGGTCTCTTTGGGTGGCAATTGGTCCAAACGATGCACCTCCACAGTCTTGGACTTTGTCGTGTCTGTTGTTCCAGAAGCTGTAGTGGTGCTTGTTTTGGTTTTTCGGGCGCGTTTTTTGCGTGGTGCGCGTGTCGACGAGGTCCCTTTCTTTTTCTTTTTGCTTGTCTTGGTCGCTTTCTTGGCCGTATCGGTCGCTTTCTTGGCCGGGGTTTTCCTCTTTTTCCCACGCTTTTGCGGTTCGTCCGCGGATTGTTCAGGACTCAGGGTTACGGGTTCACCAGGTCCAGAAGCCAATGCGACCAGCGTCGCTTTTTCTTCTTTGCGTGTCGGGTCGGTGCTCAAATACGACACATTGTGCACTGCCACTACCCTTTCGGCAGCATCCGGCGGCACTCCAGCCCGCGCAGCGTCGCGCATCGCGGCCACGGTCTCGGAACAGCGAGGAACCGACGGTTGCTTTGGGTCCACACCACGCAACTTGCGAATCTTGGCGCTGGGCATCGGTTTACGCGGGGCAGGTCGATCGGTGTTTTTCGAGGTTTCGCTGGTGGCTTCCTCGCTGTTTTTCACATCATCGCTACGGTACTTGCGCGGATCGATCTTGGGATGCGTCACACTCGCGGTCAAATCAAGGGTGGCAGGCGGTGAAACATCCTTATCCGTGTCGACACGAGCAGTTTCTGGGACCCCAACCGAAACGCGATGTTCCTTGCCCGTATCTGGATCGTCGGTGGGACCAGCGGTCTCCGTCACTTGTGCAGCTGGCGCAGCTGGCGTAGCTGTCTTTTGTTTTTTTCTGCTGCTGCTACTGCTGCTGCTGCTGCGCGTTCGTGAACTACGGGTCTTGGAAGCGGACCGGGTTCGTTTGCGACGCGGCTTGGTCTTGGTGGCCTTGCTACTACTGCTTTTGACCGTCTTTTGCTTTTTTTTCGTGGTCCGCTTGGTCGCTTTGGCAGTCTTGCCCTTTACCTTTTTCTTCCCACCATCATCGCCAGAAGTCACTGGAACCACTGGAACCGCTGGAACCACTGGAACCACAGGTACTTGCGGCACAGGTTTTGGGTCCAGTTGCATCGACACTGGCGTGCCGTCCTGAAATCCATCGTTGCTGTCTTCGTCATCAAGAAACGAGCGTAAATCCGTCATACTAGCTGTTGTCGTTGTTGTTGTTGTTGGTGGTGTTGATACGTGTTGCTGTTGTGGTACAAAAAAATGTGAGTATCCAAAACAAAAAACGGTTTTTGTTGCAAAATTCGATCGTGTGTGTTGTTTTATTTTTCTGCCTACAGTTCTTACACATACATGTGCAAAAGAAAAGGATAGGAGTGGAAAAAGGAGACCAAACAAAGCAATGCGAGGAAAGGCACGTGTAATTACAGTGTGCCGCAAGAAGGTTTTGTTGAATTTTGTTGTAGTTGTAGTTGTTGTTGTTGATGAGAGATGGACGAGTTGTCGAAAAGAGAGCCGCGGGTGGGAAAAAAAAGAAACCAAAACAACGATTGGGTAGAGGTGGAAAAAGCGCGACTCGTGAGAAAAGAAGTGAAAAACGTGAAATGGACAAACAAGGGTCTGACGGTGTGGCTGTCGCCAGGCCGCCCGCTTGTGCTTGTCTAGTAGTAGTGATACGCGTTGGCAGCGGGAACATTTTGGTATCGGTTCGCCGCGGGAGGACTGAATTTCCGTTCTGCATCGTCCAGGGGATCGGCGAGCAAGTATTCCACTCCGCGTCGTGCACCTCGGCGTGCACGCGCAGCGCCAGAGCGAATGTAGGCAATGATGGTTGCGCTCCAGAGCCAAAAGGCGATTGTGGTGACCACAATGATCGCTGCCATGACGGGTACGATAAAGTAGAGTCCAAAGGGTAGCCAGGCGTCCTCAACACCCATCAGGGCGAGTGCGGCTGTACTGCTACCCAGGAGCAACAGGGAATCGAGTGCGGCCATCCACCAGAATCGCGGTCCCCAGAGCAAGAGTGGGGTCCAGAACTGCATGAAAAAGACCGATGTGAACAGTAGGCCCATGATGGCTTCCGCGCGTACAGTGTCGTCCACAGGATACGAGTTTCGCCAATACAGAAACGTGGCCGCAGTGGCCAACGCGTTCACGATAAACAACAAGGGCTGCCACGCATACCCTGGCATCGCTACCCATGTGTTGAGGGCGGTTCTCCACGTGTCGTACTTTCTCCGCGACACATAGTCAGTCCATCGCTCGGCCCAGGCGAGCTGATAAAAGTATCCAACGGCGGCTACCGACAAGCCGACCCAATCGAGTTGTGACATGGTTCCTCCCATGATGATGTTAAAGTATGAATATCAGAGTAGTCAATCTGCGTCTAAGCGTAGAGGGGTGTGTTTGAGGAAAAGAAGGTTTCCTTGATAAACAGTGCTGCTACTACAAGTATATGTATGCTACAAACTGTCTAGTATAGCGAGATCCCACGTAGGATTGAACGGGTACCAAACAATGATATTTTTTCCACTCGAGTAGGGGAGAGGGGAAAATATGTCTTTTTTTTCTTTCGGTCTCTTTGCTGCTGGTGCTAGGTCTGCTGCTGGCGCCAGTAGTACTGTAGGGAATTTGCTAAAAGAATCGAACCAATCACAGCGGTTTTGTGGGATTCCCATGGCTCTTTTTTTTTTGCGCAATTTTTTCGAAAAAAAAACATGCACCATCCGCGTTGATGCATTGTATTTTTTTGTTGGTGCTCTATGGCAATGTCTTTTTTTTTAATCGGCATTGTACCCAAAGATCAGCTTCGATCGCTATGATCACGTCTTTACCAATACGCGACAGCCCTTTCTCGTGCACGCGCGTCAAAACGGTAGCATGAACAAGAAAACGCCAGCAACAGTAGTGAAAACCGTATCTGCGGCACAAATGGAAACCGAGTGGGATCAACTACAGCGTGTGGCCGCAGAGCTGTATGTGCCTGAACCACCGCGATTTATATCGTTTGACAGTAGTGAGGACGATCACGTCAACAGTGCCGACCATACCAGTCTAGCGACCGCTGGACGATCTTTGCCGCACCCATGGGAACCCTATTCCGATCGCGACCTGATGGGGATGTACAAGGAATACCGGCGGTTGGAAGGACGCGCCGCTGCCTATGTACACCGCTTGGAAGAAACTCGCGAGACCTATCTGTACGGCATGCGTGGGCGCCCACTCACAGCCGACCAGGTCCGACGGATGACCCATGTGTTAAGACAAATGGACCAAAGTCTCGCTGCGGCGCGAGAAGGCCACCGACACCTGAGCCTCTATGTCCAACGATTCAAACACGCCCTAGAACTTCGCGGCAAAGATCCACAGCTCGTGGCCGCACATATCGAGCTGTTTCACCCTGACAGCGTTGCCATGATTGGCGACTTGCTCGCGAACATGGTGGAAGATTCCAACAACACCCCCACGTCGGGAGTGTCTGTAGATGCGGCGATGCGGCCCTTGGACGCAGGCAAACCCCTGAGTCGCGTGAGTCTGACAGAACTTTTGCATTTTCAACAAGAAAGACAAAAGGATTTTGACATTGCCGAATTTGAGGCAGGGCATCTCAGCAAAAAGTTGCGCGAACTGCGGCAACTGGAAAAAGACAATAAACGCGCCATGCGGCGAAGCGGACTTGTAGGACGCAAGGCACAACGATACCTCGATTTGGGTCGAGAGATCCAACAAGAAATTAAACGTACCGAAAAGAGCCTAAAACAACAACGTGACAAAAAAAACAGGGCACGAAATGATCTCAATCTAGTCGAGGCGGAGCTGAAAAAACGTGGTGTTAAAAACGTCGGGGACTCGATGCCGGCAGAAGTAAGTTTGCGCGAACGATGGCGACGGCTGCGTGCTTGGCGCAAAAAGCGCAAAGAAACCAAGCGAACCAAGCGACACGGTAAAAAAGCACGCAAGGCAAAAACGGACGAACTCAAGCGCCGCGAAAAACAAAAAGAAAAGGAAATCAAACGGCTTCGACGCGAGCAGAAAAAAATTCGACGCGAACGCAAGCGTGCGCAGCGAGAACGCATTGTGGCAGAACACTTGCCCTTTTAACCATGCATTTAGTAAATAAAAAAAAAAGAAATTTTTGTAAACAAGAAATGGATGTTTTTTTGATCATGCGCTGCACGCTGTTTTCATACACCTGCCTACCCGCCTACCATTCGCCTATTCTTTTGGTTCTTGTGTCCGTTGTCGCTTGTGCATTTTGCGGTAGATATCGATGGCGCACGGTTCGCAGACAAACCGATCGTCTTTCTCGAATCCGTGTGGATTGGCCGACACGGCACAGCACTTTTCACAGACACTGCGCCCACACATTTCACAGCAGAACCGGCCTGGGGAGTTGTAGGGAATATGCTTGACACAGGCCTGCCAGTACTGTTTGCAGCGATAGCACTTGAATGCCTTGAGTGGACAGAGCGCACACTGGTGTTTGGACCTGGGCGTCAATTGCTCGGGCTCCGTGTCCAACACCTGCATCACATAACCGACAACATCGTCCGTTGTGTTGTGTTTGTAGTCTTTGTAGCATTGCCGAACCAAATCAATGTCTTTGGCACGAAATTCCAAGACACAGGTCCCAGCAGCGATCATATCCCCAGACGCCAACAGCGGAAACGCGGCAAAGTTCTTTGCCATGTCTACAGTCATGTACTGGGGAGCGGCATACAGTGTCATGTCGTTTTCCGTGGCCAACGTTTCGTGGATCGGCAATGCCGTGATCTCGTTGGAATGCACCAGATGTCCAAGGTACCTGCCATGATCGGGGTCGGTCATGACCGCAGACAGACACTCGGCCTCCTCGGTAACGTCCAAATACAGCCACAACCACTTTTCGTGTGTGGTGTCTGCATCACGCTGTGGTTCATCTTGCTGTTTGGGTGTGATACAATCTAGTTTGCGTTTCATTCCCACTTTTTTTGTTTGATGTTTAATGTTTAGCGTAGGAAGGAAAATACACACGTTTATATTTTTGTACACAAAAAATCTCCGCGGGCTTCCAGCGGAGAATTATAAAACTCCGGACTTTTTGGTCCGCGCGCATTCCCGACATTGCTACACACGCATGGGCTGAAAGAACTGCCCGATGGATGTTTGTTTGGTGCGCGCGCGTGGCTTTTCGGGAACCAAGGCCGAGGCTGTGGCTTGGTGGCGTGCTTCCACGCGCTGCTTGGCTTGTTCCATGACCGCATACAGCATACGTTGCATCCGCTCTTTGGCTCCTTCACCACCCACATCCTCGTCCTTGTCCCCTTCTGCCATTATGGGGGATGGTTGCTCCTGCGCTCGCTCTCGCTCTGCGTCTTGTACAGGTGCATGTTGGCGAGCGTTGGTCAACCAGCGATCGACAGCACAGTCGGCGTGAATGGTTTTGCGTATCTTGCGCGCACGGTAGTTTTCGGCAAACAGGTCTTGATGAACAATCGCTTCTGCATTGTCTTGTCGCTTGTCTTGAATCCAACTCTGCAGCTTCTCTGGTTGATCGCGGTACCGTTCGCGTTGTCGTTTCCACATGCGAGGGTCTTTCGGGTGACCGTCCTGAAGTTCATCTTTGGCCAGCACGGGTGCGAGCATCCGTAGAAAGGGCGGTTCAAACTTTTGTTGGGCATATAGCAAATTGTCGGGCCGCATCTGGTGTGCCTTGGCATAGTCTGGGTTTTCGGAACAGTCACGAACTTTAACTCCTCGCTTGTCCTTGTAGAGCACCGACTTTTCGTGCTTTTGGACCGCTTCGCTATACTGCGGTCGCACCAGCACGTAGGGCACGCGTTCTCCGAGCTGTGGAGCGGAACCGGGATCGCGCTTTTCCATCCGCATCTGCAAGGCCACGTGCGGTGGAATTGTGTCGTATTCGCCCGCAGGTTTTGTGTACTTTGCCGAAATCACATAGGCTTCGAATGGTAGTTGATCGTCCAGCAACTGTTGGTGCACGATCCGCAAAAACTCTTGAGCCGTTTCCAAGTCGGGCCAGAGTGCCTGGACCTGGTCGCTGCGTCCTTCGATCGAATCGCCCTTGCCCATCAACAGGCTGGCAAACGCCTCGCAGGCAAGCCCCACAATGTGTGGATTGTCTCGTCGCACCATTTCGATACCTTTGGCATCGATACCGAATGCTGCCAGCGCACACATCCACATCAGGGTCAGGTACTTTTTGCGTCCTAGCAGCAAAAAGGGCGCATAGACCTTTTCGGTTTCGATACGCATTGGGGCCAAGACGCGACAGTTGATGGCGTCGTCTAGTAACTTGCCGCGATTAAACGCCTGTTGAACAGCCTGTTTGGCACGCTCGCTGAGTGGTTGGCCCGGCACTGGTGTTTCCTTGGTGGCCGCATCCTTGACCTGTATCATGACTGAATCCGTGTCGCCATATACCACCTCATTATCGCCGGGCAAAAACTCTTCTGCGAGGCGTTTGGCAAAATACAGCGCTTTGCGACCATAGCCCGTGGTGGCGCCCGATACGTCCAGGTTGGGCTGGCGTCCTACGGGAGCACCCGTAAAGCCATAGACCGAGTTGGCACAGACTTTGAGCGCCATCTGCCGCGCATCTTGGACTTTGTAACCCGCGGATCCCTTTGGAAACTGTTTCATACGCTTCTTGGCCACGGCACGAGCAGCGAGCAACGCTTCCAAAATTTGTGCCACCAGGCTCTTTCGTACCTCGGGCCGCACAAACACGGGGTCCAGACGCTTGTCACTCTCCACGGGGGCCACCTTCCATCCCCCCTCGTCCTCGTAACTGCGTAGCTTGAGCTCGCCATCGTACCACGGATCGAGTTGCAGCTGGCTCTGACTCGCAAAACCTGGGATAC
>OBIC01000069.1_pt1 | contig 53505 bp, 40 predicted proteins | sample 1519831 | NCBI WGS metagenome assembly OBIC01 (sample SAMN03019805, study PRJEB22545) | beach sand metagenome | biome: beach; feature: sea beach; material: beach sand | place: USA: Municipal Pensacola Beach, FL | collected 2010-10-20 | depth 40-45 cm m
TACTGATCAACCTCTGGGGCAACCCGGTCCTGAAACAGTCTGGGTTTGATTACAAACAGTTAACCGCACGCGATCCCGACACGGGTGAAGAAACCGTGACGGGCAGTGCATTGCGATCCACGGCGTATCTACAGCAGCAGCTGCAGTTTTTGGGACCTGGCGGATCACGAGACTTGCGAAAGCAAATCCGACAGTTCCAAGTTCCCAATGTGGACCGGCTGGCCGCGGTCATGTCGAGCATGCTGGTCGCAGTCCACCCGGATGTGTTTCAGCACAACATGCACTCCAGACGCGATCAGGCCGATCAGCTCCAGCACCGGTGGTTGATTTGAAATTTGTGTTGTATAAATACATACATGTATGCATATCAATTTATTACTACCATTTTATTTCCCAAGACTATCCAAAAAACAACAAAAAACAAAAGCAGTAGTAACATTGAGCGTCAACAATCGATCTCCACGTCCCATACGCGAGCAAAGGCACGTTTGGCGCGTTCCGCCAGGTCACGTTGTGCTTTGGTGGTCAAGGGGGGTCCCGGGGGCAGATCTGACAGACGACGCACGGGTGGGAGGAATCTGAAGCGGTTGGGTACGATGTCGACGCCCTTGATGTTTTGCATGGTTGCGTCGTCGTAGTCTCCGCCACCATCACTGTCGCTTTCGGTGTCGTCTGCATGCTTTTCCCGCTCTTGCTGGTCGTCTTGCTGTTTGCTGGCTTCGTGCAACAACTCTTGCGTTTCCTCGTCTTGAAAATAGTAGAAGGATACTGGGGGTGGAAGTGACCTCCACTCGGTCCGTTTCGGTTGGTTGTTGCGTACCGGCTTTACAGGTGCCGTGCCTTTGGCGACGCAATTTGAACTTTTGGAGGGTGATGGTACTGCGGTGGTGGAGGTCGTCGTCGTAGTTGTGTCGTCGTCGTCGTCGTCGTCGTAGTCGTCGGGCGTGGCTTCTGTCATGGTTGGTTTCGCCTTGGTCTGGGGTTTGGACCACGGAATGGCAGAGACGGGACAACTAGCATCCAACAACCATGCCATCCCTTCGACCATACCCTTAAACATGATACGCGAATACGGTATGGGCTGTTTCAAATACTGGTTCAGGTCTGGATGGTCCAACAAATCGATCCAGTTGTCGCAAAACTGCCGCATGGTAAGCCAAGTCGCATACGACCCTAGTTTGGGCAACACTTCCGGATCGAGCCAGTTCTGGCACTGTTGGGCAGCACGGACCATGCTAGACGCGAGCCGTTCCTGGTCTTGTCGCAACAGGTGCCTAGACGCGTTTTTTTCCGTACGGGACAGTTGATTATTTCCAGAGGACCCGCGTGCATTGTGTGCGCCTGATTGAAACAAGACCTTGCGGATTTCCTCGATCTGGTTGCGTGTCAACCACCCGTCCATCGTCGGTGATGGGTCTGCATCCGATAGAACATGTCGTTCCAAAAACGCCATGAGCTTTTTCTTCGAACTAGTGAGCTGCTGCATACCAAACCGATAATACATCTCCTCTAGCGTGATCTTTTCGACAACTAACGCATCATAGTATTCCTGCGGCGTCACTTTGCACAACATTGGGTACCGCTCAAGGCGAGAGCGTACAAGCCCTGGTCGGTTTCGATGCCTCGCCCGCCGCTTTTTCTTTGGGGGCTTTTCGGTTCGTTGCGCTTTCTTGCTCTTGGACATGTGCTTTGCTTTTCGTTTGCGCAAATGGTGCCGATTTTTTCGCGTTGTGGTGGTCGCATCCACAGCATCCCCACCACCCCCATCGTTTCCATCACTATGGTCACCTTTTGCGTTTGGTGGTGGCTGGTCCTTGTGGGTATGACAATAGAATGCATCTGGCAATGCTTTTCGAAGGCATCGTCGATTTGTAGTCGTCTTGGCTGCACAAAGTCCCAGGCCTACATGCGGGAGATCACTTTGCCACAAGAGTTTGTTACTGTTGGCACGTCCACTCGCCTTTGGAGGATCAGGGCTGGCACGTTTGCTGTTGCGGGTCTGTGGTTTTTCAAACACACCGCCGGCATCACCATCACCATCACTTTCCACGTCGCTGCTGTTGCTGCCGCTGTCATTCTTTTCCCGGTATTCGTCACTATCATAGTCTGGATGGCTCATATCTATTTTTTTTGAATGTGTACGTGTTTTTTGCGTTTTGTGTGTTTTTTTTCGAAAAATAAAAACAATGCCTGCGATAGTCGCTGCGGCAAAAAAACTCCGCGGGGTGGGGGCAGCAGGCGCACACTTTTTGGCGGAGAATTTTTCCGTCGGAGATTTTTTCCGGAGGACGTGGTTGCCGTGTGTGTGTGTGTGTGTGTGTGCATTGAGCCGAAAACTCCGTGGAAAAAAATCATTACACATCAGCTGCATAAAAAACAAAACACAAAAAACAAAAAAACAAACATCATGCACTCGAAACAACGCGTATCATTCTACGGGAAAAGATATTTTGCATTTTCACCCGACCCAAAGCCGGGGTATGTCGAAGGAATCTTTGAAGTGAAATCAGCCTTCCTTGGCAAATTGAATGCAACTCAATACGCCCTCATCGCTTGGACTTGTTCCAAAGAGGAAGCTTGTCCTATCATTCTGGCGGATCCGATGCAATTTCGCTGTAACGATTCTGGTCAGCTCTCGTTCCAGTGTACACAATCTCCCTTTTCCGTGTGCACCAAACCCGGCCCAGAGCGTCTCGAGCAAACGATGGTGTCTACATGGAGCATTCCGATCGAAAGCATCGACACCGGCCTCGGTGCCGACACAATTGTTTGCGTCGCAGCTATCGATACTAGATGTTTTCACTCGGCTCTTGCCATGATTTTCGACAACGGAAAGAAAGTGTGTGAACGTACATTGGTTGGTGATAAAGCGGGTCGGGAAAAACAGTGGATAACCTTGCCGAGTAAGAAGTGGTACGAGTGGGTAAACAAACAAGATCTGGTCGTCAGCGAAATCCGTATGGGCATGGACTTTTCCAAACAACAACAACAACAGCCACCTGTCGCTGTATCGCCATCAAAGTCCCCCGTACCAACCGATGCGGAAACGAAACCACAAGACAGCGGCGGCCTTGTGATTACGATTGCGACCAATGATGCATACACGTTTGGTGGACTGGTGACTTTGAAACCAGACCAGATTTGTCTCATTGCCATACTCCGATACGACTGGAACGAGGACACATTCTTGTACATGGCAGGCAACATCCTCGCCCACAATACCGACCTTTGCCAAAAAAAGGTTGTGCCGTGGACCATCGTGCCGCCATACGAAATCAAGGGTCGGGACGATCCGGAGCAGCCCTCGTGCTACATGGCAGTCGCGGTTCCCCAGGCATCGGTGCCGCGTTTCCATGACGTGCTGTTTACACTGATCAAAAAACCCATCTCGTCTAGTGGCATTGGACGGATCCGATCCTGCACGCCTGGTGTCGCCTTTTCCAACGTTTACCGTGCGGTTCTGTGCGGACAGCCTTCCAGCCTTGAATCCGATGCCTGCACATGCAAATCTGCGTCGACAATGGACTGAAGCCCTTCGGCATTTTTTTGTGAAAATAAATTTTTCATTATTTTTTGTCGCTCGTAAAAAAACTATACAACATCAAATCGCACGCACAAAAAACAAGGCAAAAAACGAATCATGGCCAAAAAAACCAAGGAATCGTCTAAATCAAAATCCAAATCCAACGCAAAACACAATGGCGTTCAACACGACAAGACCAAGAAAACGGCCTCGGGCAAACGCAAGCGAGACCGCACTACTGCCACAGCTGCTGCTACTGGTGCTGGTGCTGGAACGGCAGACGAGGCACGCGAACTGAAACGCAAGCTCCAGGAACTGCGGAAAGTTGCTGGTGTCCATCACCGTGCAGCCAAAAGTACCAACACGGCCGCACACGCATTGTTGGACCGGTTGGCAAAACTCGAAGCCGCGTCGACTCAGCTGGAAGTCGCGCTCACAGCATTGCGTAAACCCAAGTCAAAGCCCCGCAAAAAGCCGACCAGTCAACCCGTTGGCCAAGACGACAATGGTGTGGCTCCAGCCGTAGTTTAGGTAGAGGAAGAAAGAGAATGATTGTCGAAAAAAAATGCTTTTTGGGTGTGCACTGGTTTTTTATTTCAATAAAAGAATGCATTTATCATTGGGAGATAGAGAAAGAGAACGAAAAAGACTACAAGAGTCCCTGTGCTTGCAAATAGGTTTTCATCGGTTGACCGTTGATGGTGGCGGACGACGCAAGGTTTTTGCAGTAAAACGTGTTGCCGTTGGGAGCAATGTAGCTAAAGGCAGGGGCCACGTAACTCACAGTCGAGCCTTGTGGTACCTGAATGTTTCCGTGCTGCATGCGATTTAAATGGATGTGATTCGCCTTGACAACGCGATCACCGCTGCTACTGCTGTACTCGTTTCCAGCATAATAATGACGAGCGCGGGGTGGAAATGATGGCGATGATGATGAGGTCGAGCGCAAGGAACAGTTCCCGACCGTACCTGCAGTGATACCACCGGCTTGGTTCCAGGACTGAACACTGGTGTTGCTGCTGATAGCTTCGATGGCCGCTTTCGAACTTGCGGTATCTTTTGGCTCGCCAGCCTCCACATAGGTTCCGCTAGTCACGACCACACTGTCTCCAGACATTACATCACCGTCTGGAGCGATGATGATGTCGGAGGATGGGTTGGTGGTAATGTGGTGTCGCGCCAGCACGGTTTTGATCAATCCATTTCCATTGTACTTTGTCCACAAACGTTCCAAGAGTTTCTTGGAGCCCAGCTGCAAGTCAGGCAGGTCCCCGTCCAGAAACGCGCGGAGCTTTTCCCGAGATTCAAAACATTCCACAATGATCTGTGGCGTGACTTCTTCGTCCATCAGGATATTCAAGGCTTCCGGCGACAGGCCAGGACATGTCACATTCCAATAGGTGCGCTGGGCGTCCTGCGACAAGTCGTGGAACGATGTTACGTTTCCGGGCAATGGGGGTGTTGCTGCTGTAGTTGCTTTGTCCATACGCGTTCTTGTTATTGTTTTTTTGTCAACGACAGTGTGTAATACTTTTTTTCTGGTTTGCATGTGCGGGCATCCCCGGGCCCGGAGAATTTTTCTTAAACTCTGGTACTATTTTCGCACGCAACATTCTTTCGGAGTTTTATAAAAAATTCTCCGGGTTCGGAGACACCCGCACATGCAAACCAGAAAAAAAGTATTACACATCAAAAACGTAGCAAGCAACAAAAATTCCACCATGCCAGAAACCGGACCTCACACGCATACTCCTGTATTCCGCTTTGAAGGCATATACATCGACAACGATCGCTGCGATACAGATACACTCTGTGGATTGGTGATTGTGTCACTTCCGGAAAAGTGCAACTGGCCATTCGCAAGCGATTATACACTGCTGGCTTGGACGCGTCGGGCAAACGAACAGGATATTGTTGCGCGCAGTCCATTGGACATTGCGTGCGGTGTGGGTGCTTTTTCAGCATCCCTGTACACCAAGGCTCGGTTCAAGAAAGTAGGCACGAAAAAGGTGAAAAAGGAAAGTCGCGCGCTGTTTGCGTCGTTGTGGACCATTCCCACAGCACAGTTACCAGTGGCTAGGGAAGGTCCGGCGTTTGTAGGGGTAGGCGTGATGTATGCCATGCAGCTGCCACCTACCTTGGCTCGAATACGAAAGCACGGAACACATGTAGCATCGAATGGTGTTCATTGGATGCGACTCACTGCGAGGCCCCAAAATCTTGTGTCAGAGTTTGTGGAACGTTTGTTCCCGCCAGGGACACTGCCCACGTTTCGAGTAGACTGGGGAGCCATAGCATGTCCCATGAACCCAAAACATGGCGATGTGGAATGTCCGTGCGACGACTGTGAAACGTCTCGGGACCTGGACGCGAGTCTTGCCACGTGCTACGAATGCCGCTCGTTGTACAACCTGGACAAAGACTGGGCAAAGGAAAAAGCAGACGCAGAAAAGCAAGCAGTGATCCGAAAAGAGGTAGAGGAACACGCCGCGATTGTGCAACAGTTTCAGCAACTGTCTGCCATGATGGACAAGTTGCAGCAACACTTTGCCATGCAACAAAAGAAACACGCCCCAATCGCAACGCCCGAATCCGAGTCCGACGCTGTGCCACCGCAAGAAAAAGAAAAGCACGTTTCTGAAAGCGATCAGGGGTGTTCCGCTACACTAGCCACACCCGAGGTGCAAACGCCATCAGAAAGTACGGCTCCAACATTGGCAGAGTCTTTGCAAATGTACGGACCTGAGCATCGTACTTGTTTGGTATGCGGACAAGAACACGCGTATCACCGCAGTTGCGCACGCTGTGGTTTGTGGTGTCATCGAGGCTACCTGCGCCTTGCTGACCCTGTCCCAGCACACGAACACGATCATGACTGGCTGTGCATTGATTGTGATCCGGCGTCGGTCGTAGGTGCTATCCAAGATTCAGTGTACTCGCAAGATACTCTTTACAGCAACGATGATAGTGATGTGCAGGAAAAGGCAAAAGAAAAGGTAGAACCAACTACGCAGATCGTTGCGTCTGTAGACACACCAGTGCGGGACGAATCACAAGATTTCTCATTGGTAGTGTTGACCGCCACAAACACACGCATCTATGGCAAGGTATATTTGCGCGAAGAAAGCCTTTGTGTAATCGCCGTGTTTTGGGTTTGCAACAACACGTGGATGTACAAAGACATTTTGGCCGGCGGGAATCCTAGACGCAAAAACCTGACGCTTGATTGGAGCGTGAAACTCTGCTCGCCCATCAATCCCAATGTGCACTCGTATCAAGCCGTAGCGATTCCCCTACACTCTCTGAGTCGATTCTACGAGATCCTCCCTATGCGCAATCGCTACCCCAACTTCATCGATGTATTGCGGAAAAAAATCCCTGGAATCGCCATTTCCAACTACTACGGATTGGCACGTCCGAAACTCGACGCCGAGCGTGTACGCGGTGCTGTGGAGCGTTTTCCAAAACACCTCCTCTCTGGATTGCGGGGAAAGGTCCCGGGCATCATCATCACTCCCAACTACTACAACGAACGGTCGCACCAAACAGTAGATGACAGCCCGTAATCACTTTTACACTCTCTCACTCTCACTCTCGTAAATGTTTTTTTGATTTTGTGCTATTTTTGTTTTTACGTTTTCGGAGAAAAAGAACACATTGACCGCAACATACTTTTTTTGTGTAAAGAATCGTGTTTTCCAAAAAACAATCGCTCTCTTTTCACGCACACACACACACACTTTTTACTTCTCAAAGTTTGACTACCATGACCCTCGCACCGCAACGACCGGTCGCACGCACGCGAAAGCGGAGTGGACGCGCTGTGGCATCGACGATCCAAGCCCGAGAGACGATTCACACGGCCGCGAGGCGCTGGAATGAACATCAAGTGGTGGGGGCTCTCTGGTCACTCAACGGTGATTGCCATGTGCTGCTGCGATTCGACGACCGCGACGCCGTGCGAATCGATCTGGATCCCAAGACCAAAGTGGCCGAGGTTTACAAGCGACTTCAGGTCATACGCATCATATCGCAGCGGCGCTGTTTTGTGACACACCGTATCGAATGGTGGATCGGGCGGGTGCCCAAACTCGGCGACACTCTCCAGCAAGAATGGCTGGCTACCCAACCCATGCTTGTCCAGGACCTGCCGATCGATCCGCAAGAAGACGTGCACGTGCTCCGAATACGCATGGTGGTGACGCGGCCCAGACGAAAGACATGAGAATACACGCACGAAAAAAAAACAAGTCCCTGTAGAGACAAGACCGTCGATTTTGTACATGAATCTTTCTTTGTAACACAAAAACATATGATCCTGTATTTGCTTTTGTTCTTACAAATATCGGCATTGTTGTATTTGTCATTAGTGTTATCGTTATGGATCTACGGCAGACAACCATGCCAATTCGGCGGCCAGTACGTTCGCCTCCACCACAAAGGCGGCGGCAGCAGCAACAGCATACCTACAGCATGGCTCGCCGAGCAGACCAGATGATAGCCTGGTCGGATTTTGCTTCCACGGCAGAGACGGGCGATATCGCCCTGTTTTCCGGCGAGAGTATGATTTCCGACGTGATCAAACTTGCGGAGGGAGGATCAAACTGGTCGCACATTGGCATGTTTGTGCGACTCAAGAACGGACAGTTGTGCATTTGGGAATCCACAAACTATGACGGGCAGGTCGATCTGTTGTCAAAACGAGCCAAGGGAGGGGTACGCCTCGTGGATGCAGAGACAGCGATCCGAGGATACATTCGCCTCGCCGAGGGTGCAATGGTGGTGGCACGTCGACTCTACATTGACACTGCGGTGCTGGAACTGGTGAATCCTGTGGGCCACTTGCCTCGCTTTCGCAAATTTATGCAGACCGTCTCCAACCTTCCGTACGAGCGGAATCCGGCGGACCTGGTACGCGCCAGCGAGTTTGGGCGGTGGCTCCAGCTACTCTATGCCTGGGAGTCCAAGGATTCGTATTTCTGTAGCGAACTCGTGGCCGACAGTTACATCCAACTCGGTCTGTTTCCAGACGACAGTGCCACAAACGCTACAAAGACATCGACTGGAGCACGCCATTCGTCGCTCTACACACCCATGGATTTTGCCCAAGAGAGCCAGGACCTGCCGTTTCTCTACGATACTCGTACCGGGGAGTCGATGGTCGACCTGGGGCCACACCTGCAACTGGTATTTCCCGATGCTGGTGCTGATCCCCTCGAAACCGCACCGAGACGCATGCCAAATCCTAGACGACCGTCACTTCGCATGTCCATGACAGCACCGTCGTCGGCGTCACGCTCACCGTTTGCATTGTACTAGCGAGGGTGAAGGTGATTGAAAAACAAGAGTCAAGAGGTTTTTTCGAAAAAAGACGCTGTGCGTATCTAGTACTCTATTATTTTATTTTGTGTACAAAAAAAGAATGGAATGAAACGTCACTCAGCTACATGAACGCCTTTTTTTCTTACGTTTATTGAAATGGGCCGTGGTCGCCGTCTCCAAAGGGATCGGGTCCCTGGTCCGCGGTGGTCTGCGAACGTCGAAACATTCTTGCCATTGTGTCGACAACCGTCCACGTTGTGCTGCTGGCTGTGCTCCAAATGGTCCGACCCGTCCATTTGGTAGCGTACTTGATCACGGCCCAGGTCCATGCGTCGGACATCTTGGATTCGCTCAAGAGATGGGCCATATCTTCGCCTAGCCACGCGCTTGCCGTGCCGTGCATGTACCGCCACCAGTTTTGCTCGGATTCGCGGTACACGGACTTGCCCAGCGTTGGCACGCGCACGCGTTCCCCCGTCTCTGCGTCAACCTCGAGCTCCACCGTGCCCATACCAGGATAGAGTGGCGACCCCAGGACCGTCGACATCCTTGATACGTGACTGTAGTTGTTGTGCGGCGTTGTGTACGAAAACCAGTGACCAAGACCTACGGTCTGGGCGACCCATGGGACGAGAACCAAACTCACGGCCAGCATGAGGCTCAGAATCACCATGCCTATGATGGCCCAAAGGGCCATATTGACCATCCAGACAAAGGTCTTTGCAGCACATCGCGCCACGTAATAACAAACCACAAACACGGCAAGGATGCTCGCCAGGCTCAGCAACACGATACCGGCCTCGTAGTACCCAGACATGGCAGGATCGCTCATTCCGTCTCGAAACATCTGTAGCCATTCCTGCCAGACTTGCCCAAACAGGTGCCATGGAATCTCTGGAAAATGAAACAGTTCGTCGTCGTAGTAGGGATCGTTGGCACAATCATCCATTTTTTTGGTTTTCGCTTTTTTTGTACAACTGTCGTTGTTGGCGTTGTATTGTCTCAAACAACAAAACCGACCAGGAAAAACAGCATGGATGCAGATAAAAAACACAAAGGGCTTTATTTTTTTTATTCTTGTTGCCAATGTTGTAGGGGAAAAGACAATCAAAAAATGACTCTCAGGCTTTTGCATGTTGTCTGGCTCGCTGCCGCTTGTGTGGACGGTGGCGACTCGCGCGGTTGCGTTTGGCACGTGCGCGCCGGATGGCGGCGAGATGTGCTTGTCGCTGTTGCTGTGCGGCGGGATCGTGGAGAAACAGGCGGGGACGCTCTCCCTTGGTGACAAAGGCTTGCAAAAGGCGGCGATTGCGTTCGCGGTTCATGTCGACCCACAGCAAATGCGAACTCGCGGGAAATACCAAAAACAAAAAGGCCCAAGAGAGACCACGAGCCCAGTGCACTGGCATGAATATGGTCACCACAGGCGCAAACAGAGCGATCGCACGTGCGACAATGATGAAAAAGACCCAAGCACCAATCAGTCCTCCCAGCTGCAACACAACCCAAAGCACGGTGGGGGACGTGGGGTGGTTTTTCAGCAGGCTCTCACCAACACGCGCCATGGGGTTCCAGTGCATACCAGCATACATGTCTGGATCGGGATATATCTTTTCCTCTTCTTCCTCTTCCTCTTCCTCCTCGTCGTCGGTGCTCATTTCAAACGCACCCGTTTCCTGCGTCTCTGACTGTACTGCATCGACCATATGCGGGTCCTCAGAAAAATCTGTCACAAACTCTTGATCATAGTCATAGTCGTCGCCGTCGTCGTTGTCACTGCTGCTGACTCTGCTACCGTCATGATCCACATCACTGTTATCGTGATCAGAATCCATACCAATGCACAAAGCTCGATCTGTTGTGGTTGTTGTTGTCGGTGGTGTCGGAAAAAGCGGTGTTTCGTTTTTCAATGCTTTTTGTGTTTTATTTCTTTTTTTTTTGTACAAAACAGAAGCGGTCCGATACGAAAGAAAAAAAAGGAAACCGAAAAACAGAACGCTGTGGTTTTCAGTGTATCATGCTGAGCACCGTGTGTGATTCGTGGCTGTTCCGGTATCGTGTGGCTTGTGGTCGTTTGCGGCTATAGTATTTGATGCGCAGTAAGGTGGCAGCTTTGCCAATCGCCATGGTTGGTCGGTGCGCGGCATTGTGGGCCATGTCATACACATCCCATTGCGAGAGAATTTCGTGACAGACGCCGATGGTCTGCTTGGTGCGGGTGTTGGGAGCCGTAAGAGCACGTTTGCGAACCAGCGGTGGGCGGCTCGATTGAAAACGCAGCAAGGCTGGTGGTGCGTCGGGGCGTTCCAGGAGCCAAAACCCAGTGGCGAGGATGCCGCCCTTGGGCAGCATCCATTGCACGCCAGTACTGTTGTTGTTGTTGCTGTTTGGGATCGGAACCGGTTTGTTGGACGTGTTGCGGACAAGCCACCCTGCTTCGGCGACACTGGTTTGTTCCGACTCGCCGTCACGCAAGTATCGTCGCAACCCATTGCCCAGTGGATCCGCAGTGCCACCAGGAGGGTGGGTCGCTGACGAGAGATGGCCTTCGGCCAGTTCGATGCGTGGAACCAGCCGTGCCGATACGGTGTAGGGTTCCAGAATCAGCGGAAGTTTGGCGTGTGAAATGCGTCCTGTGCTCTGGTCGCGCTTGGCACCTGATTTTGGGCCAAAGTTGAGGCCAAACCGGCGGTAGAAAAACAAGATGGCGTCGGCTTCCGCCCGGCGCTGCGCTCCTTCCGTGCGCATGCCGAGTCGCGCACCCAAAAACAGGGTATTGCCCGGCTCAAAGTACCCAGGTCGGTGCTTGTTCGAACCCGACGTTTCGGATCGTGTGTTTGCGGTTGCCGTCGTTTGGTTGGGCTTGCCCCAGATCCATGCATCATCATTGTCAGCATCGGCATTTTCCTCTTCCTGGGCATACACGCCGGATCCCGACGGTGACAGTGAATCTCTGGCATGGCCACCGTCGTCACCACCATTATCACTTCCCCCGATTCTCTTTGGTCCAATCGACCACCATGCGCGACTCAACACTGGCAGTTCCAAAACAGGCACGGTTCCAGCACCACGTGGTCGATGCCGCCATGCAACCGCATTGTCGCGCTCATGACGCCGGTGGCGGCGACGATTGGTTGCGTGCCCGACGCGAGGTTGCAATCTATCTCCAATGCGCGGGGTTGGAGAAGAAGAAGAAGCAGAGGAGTCACGGTGCGACTGGATCCTATCTGTACTGGTATGGATCCGGTCCCAGAGATCTTGGAGGAAATCTGCATAGTGCTGGCGTTCCGAGTGGGGGGCAGTCTTGATCGCATGGTCCAACTCGCTCATTGCATCTGTGTTTTCTCGGAAAAACACAATCGCCCGCTCCAGATCACGGATCCGCACAGAGGGCGAAAACAGACTGGCGATACGTGCGTTTCGTGCATGACCAGCTTTGAGTGTAGTAGCGACGCGGAGCGTTTGGAGAAACACAGTGCGATCGTCAAAAGTCTTGGACTCGTGCCGCATAGCACGTTTTTGCGCCTTGTCAAACCGTCGGCACAGACCCCGAGCTGCCGTTCGTGGCACCATACCTCGCGATGTGTAGGCCAATGCTTCTTGCATCTCTGGGTCACCCATCCCATCCAAATCGATCAGACCATCCAGATTCTGTGCGTCGACAAAACCACCCTTTTGCCGATGCTTGATCCCACCGCCACCACCACCACCATCGTCGTCTCCCAAATCCAACAAGTATCCCTCGTCGGGATCAAAACTCTGCTCGTCCTCATCGCCAAACCGGCGCGGATCGTCTTTTGATACCCAGTCTGACAAGAGCCTCCGCCGTTCATGGCCGGATTGGCCCTCCCACGTATCGTCAGGTGCTACTTGTTCATAGTAGAGATCGGGATCGACACCACCCATACCGTCTTCACGGCCCGGTTGGGTTGTGAGTACACCGAGACCCCCCAACAACCGCCGTCCAAAATCTTCTACCGCGTCACCATCGTCGGCACCATCGTCATACATATCACTCTGTCCTACGACCCGACTCTCATAGTTGGGGACACGCGTACGCCTGGGTCGGTGGCGTTGCATGCTTTTTGGTGGTTATCGTTGTTGTTGTATTGTCACTATTCACAACCACTATGCCAAAGACCCCCGGGTTTGTTGTGCAGGACAAGTATTTTACAAGCAGCGAAAAAAAAAAGGCAAAAGCCAGCCTATCCATGGACCAACCGTACCTTTCAAGACTCTTTGTAAAACAAAAAAACAGTGGGAATACGCTGTCTTTTTGTGATTATGCAACCACCGTCATCGTTACCACCACAATCAACAGGATCCACACCCCAAGATCAGGAAAAAGAAACAGCGACAATGACGACGACAACCACAGCAGCAAACGCAACAGCTGGTCCGTCTTCCAACAAACCTTCCAGTCTATCGCGCCCATCGGGGCTGTCGCCCTCCGTGGTTGTGGATTTAAACGACACGTCTTTGCGATCGCGCAATGCTGTTGCGGTCCCCCACCGGTTTCGTCGCCAAGTGATGGCCACCACCCTACAGTCTCCGCAGCAGCAATCGCAACAACAATTCATTCGATATCGAAAAGGAACCACAGATGCAGACACGGTCCAAGTCGTAGAGATTCATCATCACCATCACCATCTGATTCCAGAATCGATCCAAAACGAGGTTGTTGATGATGATGATAGCGTCGGCGACGATCATGACGCATCTAGTTCCATGTTGATTGGGAATGATGTGATGGGATCATCGTCATCATCATCATCGATGGCGCAAGGAATCGGCGCGAGGCCCTACAGCAGCTATGCGCTATGGGGCCCCATGCTTCAGCAACCGCACCAAGGATATTATGTTCCCAAGCCGCTGCCCGCGGGGAGCAACTGGAACAACCCGATTCCACAAATGTCGTTTACGACACCCACGGTTCAAAACAACTTTACCTGGATCTTTGGGTGTATCATCTGCTGGCCCACCACCTTTGTCTGTGTCGTGATCTGGCTGGTTGTATTTGGCGTGTTTGCGTACGACGACGTGTTTCGAAGTCCTTGGTAAAAAATCGAAAAGAAAAAGAAAAAGGAATATAGAACATAGGGTGTATTTTCTCGAGGTCAATGTACAAAAAAATAGACATTCCATGTGTTTTGAAAATAAATGGTGTTAATCGTCCACCAGACGCCCTGCTTGCATGCTCTCAATAATATCTTCGGGTGTACAGGCAACCGGCTTGTACCGCTGATTGTCTTGCCTGCGGCCCAACAATGCCTCGTCTTCGCTGTCGTCACTACCGCCAGTGTCACCAAATTGCAATGGGGATCCGCGCGAGCGTTGTCGACGGCGGTGTCTGTGGTACTGTCGTCGATGCTCGGCAGTGTTTGGATCGTTTGGTTGACAACAGGCCGTGGAGCGTTCGTGAAGCCAGCAACAGCAATCATAGGTAGGTATCGCGACGGTCACGACGCAACCCGCGAGCCATTCGCACACTGTCACAATGATCTCCTCGGTACGGTCCGTGCGGCGTTCACGCTGTCCCGCTGTGTTTGCAGTACCACCAGCCACAAGGTTTTCTCCAATGTCATCCTCGTCGTCACTGGGAAATTCACCCAGCCGTTGTTGTGCTAGACGAGACGCGTCCTTGTCGTTGGATCGTTGTTGAGCATGCATCTCGTGATGGACGTCCATCCCAATACTGTTTGGAGCCGAGAGCCACAAGTCATGATCCATGGCGGTGTGCGTTTTGTGATTGATCTTGCGGTCGATCGGAGAAAAAATTGGGATCGTTGCAAATAAAAGAAAAGCTTGGTGGTGTCAGACACACTTTGATATCTTGTGTGTTTTTTTGTTCACTGAACAACTTTTTTGTATTTTTTTGTATTTTTTCGTTGCAACGGCGGCGATGACTCCACGTTCGGATCGCAGGATACCCTCGTCGGCGGTACCCGATTTTCTGTTTACGCCTCCGCGTCCATCTTACTTGGCTCGCTTGCCGACTGAACTTGTAGTGCACACGCTGCGGTTTGTGCCCCGCGACTGTGGAACTCGTGTCCGTGCACTGATGGCCACACACCATATTCCACAGTGGGACTCGGTTGCGGCTTGGTCGACTGCCGTGTCCAAAACCATGCTCTCGGGAAGCGGTTCCGGGTACACTAACGATCAACAAAAAGTTTTGCACCTCATTACCGTACGCTCTCTACGGAATCGACTCTTGTGTGCTGCGCGCAAACGCAAGGCTTTGGAGAAACCCGACACCAGTCGACGCGATAGTGGCATGGCGGTTGCTGTTGTCCCAACCTCTCACCCAAGAACACGTACCCGCTTTAAGCGTAAGCGTGTTGTGCAGACCATGCCGCTTCCAAAACAACACAAACTTCCTGTGTCGGTCGTGAGTGCTCAACCCCTGTTTTTATCCGCACCATCATCACCACCACACAAGCGTCCCAAAATTCATGTGATGTCCCTGTCCGTAACCGTCAAAGTTTGACAACACACTGTTTTCATTTTTTGCTACCATCGTAATAAAGAGAGAAAAAACAAAGGCTTTTTTATTTTTCCCGTAAAACAACAAGAGACGAATCCACAAAAAAAGCAAAACCAGCAAAGTAAAAACGTGTGTTAGGCTGGAGAATGACGCGCACGTTTGCGTGCACGTCGAATACCGGACGGGGTGGATACTAGAGACTTTTGCACCGCGGTGCGGGGACTATCGCGACCAAGACGCCAAGCACGGTACAGGATGTGGACGTGATGCGACACCAAGAGTCCAAAACCCTGCAACATCAGTTGCGACAGCAGGGGGCAGAACTGGGTGAGGTATCGTCGTATCTGTCGGAGAGAGATTTCGAGATGGCACCGCAAAAGTTGTAGCATACCACTAAACTCGGCGAGCGTGAGCTTGCGTGCTCGCGATCGTTGAATCCGTTTCAGGGACTCAGTGTCGCCATCCCCCGTGCTCGCGTTCAGGAGTGCCGATGCCTGATCCACACCGATTGGAAGCAGAAAAGATGGTCGGTCCGAGTCACTTGGCAGGATCGATTTATGCGTTTTGGGAATTCCTGTCTCAAAACCGTTTTCCTGCAGGACCTGGACCCAGAGCGGAAACAGGTCCTTGGCCATGTCAGAGGGAGAAGGAAGGTGCGGTAATGGTTCCAGCGCATCGGGAATCGGGGAGTCCTGATGGCACGTGGTCAAGATCGTGTGCCAGATCGATTCCATAAACAGGGTGTCTGATGATCGCTCCGTACTGCGAAAAGGTTTGGCGGCCCACACTGCCCAGTCGTGCAAGTCCGCACGCTTGGCGACGCGTTCCGTGTACATACGATCATAGACCGACTTGAGACAGCGGCTGAGTGCGTTCAAGTGTCCTTGCATGATTTCCATCCGCATGACAGTGGGTCCGTACTTGACGGCGCTGTCGGCAAACCCACCAAGGCGTGCCCAGAGAAACTCGGCGTCATCCAACTTCTTTTTTCCGTCGCCAGGCCGTTGACACTTTGGGTGCCGTGCTTGGTCCACCGCTCCAGCAGTGCGGATCGCAAACACTTGTTGCCAGGGCAACAGGGCCAGCTCCGATGTTTCCGCATGTTCCACGATCAGAGGTTGGTGCTGGTCCAGGTAGTCCACGAGGCGCCGGCTGAGTTGGTATCGGTCTTTCAACAAGCATCGCGAATCCTGACAGGTCGCAAATTGGATCACGACATGTTCTGCTGCTGCAGGATCCGGGACTTGTACCGGAGGAGATGGTGGTGGTGGTGATGACACAGATACAGTCAACGGGTCAGAGTCCTCCTCCTGTTCATCCGCATCGCTGCTGCTGCTGGACACGTAAATCGGCTCCGTGCCGTTGTGACGGTCCTGCAAAGAAGCGGCAGCGAGTGCCATGGTTTCCAGTCCACCCAAATCCTTGTGCGGGGTTCGTTTGCGTTTGATGCCTGCAAGGGGTGGTGGTTGTCGTTGCTGCTGCGGATTCAGAAGCCGTGGAGATTGTGTGGTCTCCAACGCTGCTGCGGCCAAAACTTTTGGGTCTGGTTTTGGAAGTCTAGAATCGGATGTAGGCGTTGCCTGTGTATTCATGCGGCGATGTGTGTTTGTGTGTGTGTGTTTGGTCTCTTTTTTCAATCGCACAAAAGGGTTTTGTATGTCGATACAAACTGGAATAATCACAATCAAAGCAATGATTTTTTTGTTTGTTGTTGTGTGTAAAAAAAACGGTCGGCGCGCGGTTTTATTGTCCGAAAAAAAAAGTAACGGCTAGTTTTTTTGGCGCGCGTGCGGAGAAATTCTCCGCGGAGAATTTTTTTGCGTTTTGCATTACATTTGCACAGCATTTGCACAGCATGCATGCTCTGGTTTTTTTGATGGCCGCCAGGCCATACACCGTATACCGGCCCCTGTCATGGCTAGTCAACAAAAAGATCCCGTTGCTAGGAATCTATGTTTGGTTGCACGGAAAAACCGATTGATAGATCGTAGATAGATAGATATGAGCAACCGTGTAGTGGTGCGACCACGTGGCAATGTCCTGAATGGCAATGGTGGAACGGGTACGCTCAGCTCGTTCCTGCAGGTGGGAACCGTGATGGCTCTAGCAGCGATCTTCGCGGCGCTGGTGGCGTATGGAACGGTGATTGCAAGCAATACATCGCGAACACGAGCTGCAGTCAAGCGCATTCCCAGGAGCGATGTGTTGGGAGACGCTGCAATTTCTACCGGCAACAGGCCTGGGTGGGAAGTCGTGCACAAATTTGGCCTCAACCCAGCGATCTCGGCCCCGGAAGAAACGATTTGGTTTGGTGGTGGCCTATATACATTCTTGGCCTCGGCCGAACGTCTGTCGGTGGTTTCGGGGAGTGCTAGCGACGCCGCACCTGGCGGCACTGGCGCACGCACAATTCGCATTTCTGGGATCGATGGTGCAGGCGCGGAACTGGAAGAAGAAGTCACCATGAACGGTGTGACGCCGGTTCTCACCACGGGCAGTTTTTTCCGCGTGAATCGCGTGCGCGTGACCTCGGCAGGATCCACGGAAAATAATGTCGGTTCGATTACTTTGACGTCGGTGGACACGGCCACGCTGCAGGCATCGATACAGGCCGCAACTGGTTCGACACAGCTTGGGTTTTTCTCGCTGCCCAGTGACAAACAAGGATTTGTGACTTCGATCACCATGTCTGCCGAAGCCGCTGCTGGGACTGGTCGGCAACATATACGCGCCTTTGTTCGTGATCCAGATGCCGGGACAGAGATTTTGATTGGAGATTGGGGTCTGCGTGGAGGCGGCACTACCTCATTTACACAAGAAATCGACGTACCGATCCTGTTGCAGCCATCCAACACCATCGAGTTTCGGGCGACCAGCACCAGTGCTGGTGCTATCATTAGTGTATTTTTTATTGTGTTGACGCAAGAGGTCTGATTTTTCCTGTCCAAGGCCAGGAAAACCGAAATAAAAAAAACCGATCCGTCTCTGTACATACGCATCCATGTGGTCATTGTTCCTTTTCAAACAGAGCATAGACAAAAAAACATTATGCAAACGCCCATGCCGAGGCGTGGGGGTCGTACCGGTCGCAACGGTCTCCCCGTGAATGTCGCGACCAGGTCATCCGCGAATCTATCTGCTGCAAACATGGTTTTGAAAGTATTGGTGGCCTGTGTCGTGTTGGGCCTGCTTGCAGCAGTGATCGCCTACGGAACTGTGATTGCGAGCAACACATCGCGAACGCGCGCAGCCGTGAAACGCATTCCCAGGAGCGATGCCCTGGGTGCCAGTCAGATCACGAGTGGCGAATTGCGTGGGTGGGACGTGGTACACAAGTTTGGTCTGAATCCGTCCGTGTTTCAAACGTCGTCCACTGTTTGGCCATTGAGTGGAACGACGCCTTTGTTCTTGTCTGCGGCCGAAGAGTTGTTCATATCGTCTGACAATGTACAAGATACGGCTGCTGGGGGAACGGGAGCTCGGACCTTACGTATCAGTGGTATCGGAGAAGATGGCTTGGAAATTGTGGAAGATGTCGATCTGGACGGCACTGCTTCGGTGCAGACCACCAACCGGTTTTTGAGACTCAACGACGCCGTGGTTGTGGCGGCCGGGTCGAGCAACACCAACGAGGGCGTCATCACGATTGAAACACTGACAGTCTTGTCGTTTCAGGGCCAAATAAGTGCGTTGACCAGCACACTGCAATCGGGATTTTACAGCCTGCCAAGCAACAAGCGCGCCTTTCTCACGTCGGTCCAGATGACGAGTGCGTGTACCAACGAGTCGGCCGTACAGAGCATCCAAGCGTACAAACATAACAGTGACGGAGTCCAGACCCTGCTGGTCGAATGGGGCCTATCGATACGCGGCACCAACAACGTGCAACAGGATTTCGAGACGCCCATTTTGCTGGAACCGTCGAGTACCATCGAGTTTCGTGCGACTAGCAGCTTGTTTTCCCCACCAACGACCGTCACTGTCTTGTTTACGCTACTAACGCAAGAAGTCTAGAGGCCTTGCGGTGCGGTGCGGTGCGGTGCAGTTTGAGGCAAAAACAGCATGTTTTTGTTCCTTGCGACAGAGAACAAAAAATTAATTGGTTTCGGGTTCCCTGTAAAAGCTGTAGAAATACACGAGGTTGTTTTTTTGTATGATAGCAATAGCGTGTTTCGAACAAAAACGGATGTCGTGGTCGATGTATATGTTTGGTTTGCTGCTCGTGGTAACGCTGCTATGGACCGACCTGGACCATGGTCCAATGATGGGCGCAGAAGCAAGGCGAGCCGCACAGCGCGGCCCCAAAGGCCGTCCACACCAAGTACGCCAACAGCGGCGACTCGCCCATGAACAACGATTGCACGCTAAACAGCAGCAGCAGCAGCAGCAGGAACAAAAACATTTCGCAGAGGTGCGCAAAGACACGAGTGTGTCGGAACCTACAGAAATACCCAAGGAAAGCAGTGTTGTCAAGGGGCCAAAGTCGGACGGGCGGTTCCTGGTCCTGCACGACAATTTCATGGCCTTGCGCGCTCTGCGTACGTTGCTACATATTGAAGCCGTCCAAGAGGAAAAGCAACAACAAAAGGCGAAAAAAAGCGCAGAGGTGTCCCGACAGCGACCGGTGTGGCTCTACGACGACATGCCTCGTTGGAAGCCCAAACACGCCGAAAAGTTGTGGGCGTTTGGTTGCGGAGAAACGCAGGGTTCAGTGTCTGATTGCCACATCCATGAATACCACCAGCGACAGCGAGAGGAGAAACAGAAAGCCCGGGAAGAGGCGGAAGGAAGACGTCATAAACAACAACGACAACGTAAACGGCCTGTTCGTCTTGGCCGGCCCATGGTGGTCGGTCTCGGTCTCGATCTGAACCTGATGAGCGACGAGGCCGATCTACAGCGGTTGATTGCCATGGCCGATACACGGATTCCAGTGATTGCTTTGGTCCCGTCCAATGTCTTGATGTCGACCCTGCGAGACGGGTGCAAAAGTCCGCTGTCGCCCATGACAACCACGATTCCTGGTCGGCAAGTTGGGGTGGCACGATCCTCCTATGTCGAGACACAAGACATTCGATCCACACTGACACATGACCTCCACGATCACCACCGACACCTGCTGTGTCCAGAGAATGGTGACCCAAAACAGTTGTACCGCGTATTGCAACAGCGACACGACAGCCATGCCATGTTTCGCCGTGTGTTACAGCAACTCCAGGAGAAAGCCGGTTGGCCCGTCTTGGAAATCAAGATCGATGATATTCGCAGGCACGCCAACGAGACCCTGTCGCGTATCTTGCAGTTTCTAGACAGTCACGTCAATGTGCGCGGTGACGGTTCTCTACCAGTCCTTACCATGCCCGACACACCAGAGGGTCTCGAGGCGCATCACGCAATCTCGGCCCATCTCCACGTGCCGAGACAGGTATTGTTGGACTGTGAAGAAACGATCGAAGCGGTCCGTATTTTGACGGCCGTGGATTTGGGTGGTGTCAAGGGCAAACACATCATCGATGATTTGGACAAGATTCGTCAGGGAGTTTTGTATCATCACCACCGCAACCACCGAGGACAGCAAGGTCCCAACGGTGCACGGACCAACCGTCCACAGACACGCCCGGGACGCGTGTAGATCCATGCACGTTTGTTTTTTCTTTTTTCTCTCTCGATCTATACGTTTTTTGCGTACGAAAAAATAAAAAAAAGGGGACCTTTGTAAATACTCTTGCGGTATCCACAAAACACGAGTCTTTTTCAAAATACACACACACACATAAGAAACGAAAAAAGGAATACAAAAAAAAGCAAAAAAGAGTATGCATGTGTGTCAAACCTTATGGATGTGGGTCTCCTTGGTCGCCATGTGTGTGTTGTCGACTTGGTTTCTGGGGAGCGCAACGGCCGACCGGCTCCAAGTCGTGCGAATCCCCACCGGATCAGAGGCAAGAGCGCGCGCGATTGCGTCGGAACTGGAACGCGTTGGACTCGGCAATAAGTTTGACCACGGTCGCGTTCAATCACACATTGAAGCCATGCTGGATCCCGTAGAGCTACAGCGCCTGGCGTATGCCGGCACATCACCACTCGACCTATCCCTGTTTCCGCCCTCGTCGGAATGGGTTGTGGTGCGCAACATGACACACCAGGAACATGGGGTGGAACGTAACGCCGATCTGATGGCGGACACGAAACAGCATCATCATATCCATTTGCTCCACGGGCAGCAACGCGGTCCCTCCCCTGAAAGCTATTTGCCGCTCAACCGCCAACACTACTACACCGTCCAGGAACTGGAACACGTGTTGCGCGCTTTTGTACGTGAATATCCGCAAGTGGCGCACATGGAACGTGTCGGGGACACCACACGCAACGCGGTGATATGGGCCCTGTCCATCACGGGTCAAAGTCGACGACATCACCACGGTGAACAGGGTTCGCCCGAGTCGCGTCCGACCTACTTGTTTACCGGCAGTTTGCACGGGGACGACATGATGGGCACCCAGCTTTGCCTGATGTTGGCGGAATACTTGTGCCAAGCCTACATTCGAACCCCGGCGATCCGCGCCCTGCTAGACCGTAACCGCGTGTTTATCGTACCCATGCCCAATCCAGACGCTAGCTACACCCGAAGGCGATACACACCGCGTGGTATGGACATGGACCGAGGTTTCCCCGACGCCGAAAACCACCTGGGAGACCCCGAACCGCTGGAACGCGAGGTCGCCGCCTGGATCGAGTGGTTGGAGGCACACCAGTTTGGTTTCTCTGCCAGTTTTCTCGGTGGGGGCGGCGGTCCTGGTCGCCACGGTCTTGCGATCCGCTACCCCTACAACAGCGAACCGTTGACAGAAGAGAAACGTCAAGAGTTGATTGGCGAAGAAGAAAAACGCAGGAGGGGGGATGGCCCTACTCCTCGACCTCGGCGCCACCATCGGCGTATGTATATTCAGAAAAAGATTCTGGATCTCGATCAGCATCTGGCGAATCGGGCCGAAGACGACCGCGCATTGAGGTACCTGGCCCGTGCGTATGCGTCAAAACACGCCATTTTGAGCCACCCCGATCCGCGCGGCAATATGGTGGATCCAGGGGCCATCAATGGTGCTGAATGGTACCCGCGCTACGGCAGTCTTCAGGACTGGATTTACATCCACACCAGTAGCTTGCACTTGGACCTGGTGATGTCGCCCTATTTGCGTCCATTGCCGCAACACCTATCGAGTTACTGGAACCAAAACCAGGCAGCCATCCTGGAAGTCTTGCAACTACTCGATCGGCACGGACTACGTGGCACCGTCTTGGATGCAGAGAGCAAGCGTCCGGTCCATGGTGCAGAAATTGTGCTTGTAGACCGCACCGATCGACACCGTCAGCTCCGACCGATTCGCACAGGACCAGCTTGGGACGGTCACTTTGCGCGATTTCTGGTTTCAGGCCACTATGCGATGATCGTCTCGGCACCAGGGTATCACACCTCGGAACAACACTTGTTTAATCTCAACGACCAGAATCCGCAACACACTGTTGATATTCTGCTACAGGATCGTAGCCATGACTAAAATGTCTTTTTTTTTGTTTTCTCGTTTTCTCATTTTCATTTTTTGTATCGAATCGTACATAAAAAACCGAAAAAGACATGTTAACACCAACGACGCTCTGTGTGTGTGTCGCACGTACGCTTTTTTTGTCGAGAAAAAAAATAAGAATAAATGCACCGGCTTTCTGGTTCTCCCCCATCACACGCGTTCTTGCTAACAACAGCCCAGGTGAATTTTGACAAGGGAAAAAACAGCACGGAACACACACCGGCAAGCTTTTTTTTTCGTGCACTGACGTACAACAACATCAACACCAGTATTGGCGATAGTAACGACAATGACAGAAGAGATTGCGGCCGATACAAAAGCGACCGTCCTTCGGGACTTGGCCACCGACTATGGGATCACCGAGGCTTCCTTGGAAAGCGAGTGGCAAAAATGGTGTTTGGACGGGGAAGGTGCGCACACGGCCCCAGCAGAGACCGACCAGAGTTCGGTCAAGGAGTGGTTTCTCCAACACCTACACACGGCTGGTCTGATTGACCGCGACGCGAGCCGCCACTCAAAACCCACCGGCGAGGGGATGGATGCGTACGACGATGACAACGATCTGCTCTATGATCAAGAGACTGACCTGGTCGATGTCGTGGATCGGGTAGCGACGGGGAATGGGGACGACGACTACGCCAACGACGACGACTACGACAACAATCGATACGACAATGATACCGCCGACTTTGGGGAACCGATCGATTATTATGGCGACATGCAAGACGAGGGGGCCGTGGAGGAGGATGTGATAGTGGATGATGATTATGATGATTTTGACTATGCTTATGGGCAAGTTCCCAAAGAATCGGGTGGAAACAGCAGTGCAGACAAGATCGATGCGGAGCCAGCACTGTCTTCTTCGTTGTTAGAGTCAGACCAGCGGTTGGTGGAAGAGATCCAACAGCTACAGGAACGCGTCAGCAGCCAGTCTTCCGGTACTCGTCTGACACCTTCTGCAGCGTCAGGGTTGCCAGAATGGCATGGGGACGGTATTGCCGACGAGGTGTTTGACAAGGCCGAAAAGATGGTGATGAGCGCCCTGATGAAAGAAGCGACCCAAAAGTTTGGGACCGCCGATGACCATGACACGCCGATTGACGCTGCTGCTGCTGGGGAACCATTACCGATCGGACCTCGTGTTGGACGCGGACGCATGCGGGAACGCATCACAAAGTACAGTTTGGGCAAAGCTGTCGGACGTTGGTCATTGCGACACCGAGACAGCGATCCAGAAAAGGCCCTGGATTCCGGCATGCAGATTGGTAACGCTCTGGCGCTGCGTATTGTGGACAAAAACCGAAAAGAGAGTCGCCGCAAACGCTTTCCAATCACTAGCGAAGGGATCCGCATGCGGCACAACGCGATCCTGCAAGTATGTATCACGGGCATGGCGGCTGCAGGCGATACCTCTGAGAATGCTGGCAACTATAGCAACGCACGCATGCGTCAACTTCACGACGATTTGCGGCAGTATGCGGATGCGGTCCTGGAAAGTGTGCGACAAGCCGGCAACAAGATCACTGACGATAAACAACAGCTGTTGATGGCCGGTGAAATCATTGACCGTCACGTGTTACAGGTCGGGGGAATTTGGGATCGTCTTCGGTCGTTGCGTCGGGGCACTGCCCGAAAAGTGCGTGCGCTGATGAATGAGGTCGACATGCGTGTGGTTATTAGAGCCATCCTCGCGATCGCCAATCATGCAGTCCCACGACCCGGAGAACGGGTGATTTCTGGATTTGGACGAGATGCCGAGGTCACCCGCCGCATTGACGCTTTTGGCCTCTCTCTGAACCACGAACTCACGGCAAGTCTGCGGCGAGGGGAAGGCCGTGCTGTTCGGAACGAAAACGCCAGCTACATTGCGATTGACCTGTTTTATGGCATTGTGTTTGCCTTTGTGACCCATCCAGAACTCTTGCCGTTTGCACTCGATTTGGCGGGCAAAGCCGACAGCATTCTAGATACGTACAATGTTGTGTATGATGATGCTGATACCAATGGCAACGATACGATGATGGAAGCTTCCAACGGGAAATTTGGACGTGGTGCTGCTGCTCGCAGCGGATCCAAGGCCGAGAGTGGAATTCCGTGCACCAGTCTGCAACTCACGGCCCAGCTCGTGTCGGGCGCTCGAGACCTGCTCGCGAGTGATGCAAAACTGCGTGAGCGCGTGCACGGAGACAAGCTTTTGTTGTTGGTTCCTGCAGACAAGGGCAGTCTTGTGAGCGTGCAGGAGCGCTTGTTACAGTCGGACGAAGGCTTTACAAAGTTTGTCAAAAACGCTCTGCTGACGCAGCATCCGCATGCCAAGCAAAACCAGGCGAATCACGTGATTTCTCTGACGGGCCAAGTCGTGCACATGCGACCCTTGTCGCCAAGCACGGCGCGTCAAGCACCCACTGTCACAGGATCGAGCAAGGTCGTGCCGAGCCAGTGTTTGCAGTTTATGGAACGATCCCAACCACCTGCCAACGACAATTCACAGCACAGCAATACGGACATGTGGGCGCGAGAAGCGCAAAACATTGGTGGTGCACTGGTGGAAAACCCCGACCGGTTGCCGATGCACTGTTTAGCGGGTAACCCTCGCAAGATCACGTTGACCATTGCGCCCGACCCTTCCGATACCCCGATTCGGCACCAACAACAACTCAAGGCTGGTCATCACAGCCAAGATAGCGGGCAGAAAAAGACCCTGTACATCAAGCCCATGTTTTATTGGCCAGATCGACACTATCAACCCACACCAGAAAACTGATTGGATCTACTTTGGCTCTGTGTTTGCCACCGTTTCATTTTTATATTTTTTTTATTGAGGCAATACAGCGCATTTCTCTCTTTCTCCTCTACAGAATGTACTCTAATACGAAAGGCATAGAAAGAAAACAATAGTAACAACAACAACGACGACGACAGAAAGACAAAAGCCATGGACGTACCAACCAAACAACCAGAACCTTCGGTGCAAGCACCTAGTTTTGATTTGGGCCTCCCGTCCGTACCCACGGGTCTGCCGCCAGCATTGGGTTGGCCGTCGGAAGACGGGACCCTGTTGACGGAACAACCGACGGCGTATGGCCAAGAGTGGACTGAGGCCATGTTTGCCATCGACGATGTCCTGCAAGCCGATCCCGATTACCAGTTTCTGCAGATGGTGGCCGGAGCTACCAACACCGATGTGGAAAGCCTCTATGAACCGCAAAGCATTGGTGCCGTGGTGCAGGAAGCCAACACCGTGGCCTCCGAAACACTCAGAGCCCAACGTGTGTTGCAAGATATGTGGCAAGACTACCAGGAGCTGGGCCTGTTTGTCAAAGATTTTCACCGCCAGGCCAACGGGCGAGACACGTATCGCCACATGCGGCAACACGTTCGTCGCGCGCTGGCGGCTGCGCACACTTACCGCACACGCATGCTTGCGTCGCTGTTTCGTGTGTACTTGGGACGTGCCACGCTTCAGGGCGAACTGCCCCAAGTCTTGGAACCAGAGGATGACGACGACGAAGGTAATGATGATGACAAACGGGTGACCCGCGACGAGTTTGCGGAAGCCGCACGGGACGTGGCACTGTCGTTTCGCTGGCTCGCAAATGTGCGTGCGCGTGAGATGGGGATCAATGGCACGCCGCAGCTGACACAGATGCAGCCGTTTCCAAGATCACTCACATCTCTTCCCAATGAGCTGGGCACCCTATTGCGGCGCCTGATCAACACTGTAACACAACCCCGCCAAGGTGAAGACGACGACGATGATGGTCAAGGTGAGAGCGATGTTCAGGAGATGTTTTTCCAGCGGTACCTGCTGGTGGTAATTTATCTAAGTTGGCAGCGTGTCATGTTTGTGCCACAGCTGACAGGGTACTTGCGTGCCGATGACGACGACAACACAGCCATTGTAGGCGCGCCTCCGCAAGGGTCTTTGGAGAACCGATTACCGATGCGTGTGTGGCGTGCCTGGACCACCGCGCTGTTACAAGAATGGAGCAGCGTGGAACCGGGGCCCGCACAAGATGCCGAGATACGCCAACGCCTCTTGTTGCGCCCAGAGTTTTCGCTGCTACACAGTCTTGCGACTCGTCCCACCACTGCGCAGCAACAAGAAGTCAATGTGCGGAGCACAGGTTTGGCCCGGCAAACGTTTGGACAGGCGGTTCGCCAGGCTCTGGAAACCTCGGGGCGGTTCTTGGAGTGGGTGCAAGGACAGCAGCGGCGCGTCGAGGCCCAGTGGCAGCGTTCGGTCGGTATGGTTGACGATCTTGGCGGTGATGATGATGATGATGACGAAGAAGCCTCAATCGACGATCTTCCGTCGGTCATGAGCCAACCATCGATCGATACCGGACAAGAAGGTAGTTTGGAGAGTCAGGGGCAGCAGCTCATGTTGCGCAACTTGGAGCGCGTGTCTGACACGATGCACGTGGTGCGGCAAAATCTACAGAGCTTGGTGCAGCGTGGTCAAATGTCATCACAAACATCGAGTACTCGTGGTTCAAAACGTGGTGGTGGTAGTGGCAAGAGCAAGGGCAAGGGCAAGAGCAAAGCCATGGGATCATCGTCTACCCAACCCCTTCTCGATCCCTTTGATATGTTTTTCAACCGGTTTGACCGGGAGCTGCAGGACAATCTCCGAGATGTGGGGCAGCGGTTGCAACAGATTGGACAACGATACTTGACTACACAGCAAGAAATTGACCGGACCATGCGACGCAGCGTCGATCCGCTCATGTCATTCCCCGAGCGAGATCAGCAACGCCCAAGCGCCGAATGGGCTTTGCACCCACGTTTTACCGGTCGCATCAGTCTCACGGCTCCCGTGATTGCTGGCATCAACAATGCGTTTGCGGAAGTTACGCGACGATTGCCTGGACTGTCCCCGAGTTCGGTTCCGACCGAGGAGCGACTCCGTGCTTTCAAGCATACACCGATCCTGTCGCAGCTGTTTGCCAACCTGGTCGCAACACACATTTTGATGGCGAGTATCGAGTTCCCCACCCAGTACCATCTCGACAGTGCCCACAGCCGTGCAGTTGCGGCCCGGACCACTGCATTGCTCAACATTAGCAGCTGGGTCTGGGGTTCTGGAGGCACGCCCTACGATACTCATCAGCGCAACATGGCTGCCGTTCCCCCTGAGCGGATCCCACTCTTGCCCATCGAGTTTCCATCCTACAGTGCCACCATGACCACGGCTGCTTCTCAGCCGCCAGAACCGCTCTGGATTGTTGAGCCCGATGATGGACAAGACCGCGATATTTGGGAAACGTCTGATCCACAGCGGCTGCCGGGTCGCACGTTTCGCGTAGGCGACACGCCTATCTACATTCGACCCGCGACAAGTGGTGCGCGTCCCAAAAAGCGGCAAAAAACCACCCAACCATCGCTGGACCAGCGCGTCTCGACCATGCTTCAGTGGTCCAGGGCCGATGTGCGACAGGCAGTTTTGCAGCGTATTGTACGTCCAGCGCATCAACACGCAAGATAAAACCGCACAAAACGTTTAGACACCGACACGTGTAAAAAACAATGAAACATAAAAGATTTTATATTCATACATAGATGGTTTCGATCCACATTGTTTCTGCGGTATCTGTTGCCGCGCGACCATTGCCGCCTGCGCCGTTGTCCGTGTTGTTGTCGCAACGGTAGACAAACAGGTCGTGTTGTTGAAAAGACGTTTGCAGCAGGTAGTCCCTCAGGTCCTTGTCGGTCTCAAGGCATTGATAATACACACGTGCGTTGCCGGTGCCAGGGCGTGCTTTTGTGCCTTTGGCGGTGGTAGTGTCAGTAGTACCAGGACCATGGTCAGTCTTGATGTCGCGTATGCGCCGTGGTGCCCAAATACGGTAGCCATGACGGGCAATCTCTGCGAATTCGGTATAGATTTCTTGCCGCATTGTGCCTTCTTTCTTCCATTCACGATAAAACTGGGGTGTCACTTCGATGGTGGCGGCGCGTACCTGCCGCTGTTGGAACAGCCGGCGCGCCCCCCGCAACACATTCGCTTCGGCACCTTCCACATCAATTTTTAGCAGAGCAATCTCGTTCCGAGATCCCACCAGGTCTTGGATCGGACGTGAGGGACGCCAGGCACGCATGGATGGTGGCGCGATCGAAAACTTGTTGACGGCCGCAGACACTCCCGGTGCACCAACCCTGCCGTAACAAGCCGTGTTGCACCAAACCTCAATGCCGCGCTCTCGGTTCTCGTTCCCCGCCGCGACCCGCACCAGCGAGCCGCGGTCCCGGCCCCACTGATTCGCTGCCAGACTCGTTTCGATCAACATACCGCAATAGGGCTGGGGTTCCACAAATACGGCATTGCAGCCCAGTGACATTCCGCTGAGACCATAGTACCCCGAGTTTGCGCCCACATCCAATACCAGTGGGCGCTTGTCGATTTCCGCGGTGTTTGAAAGGCAGCCCTCGGTCAGGGCGTGTTGACTAAACGCACGCACGTGAATCTCGTGGTCTCTCAACCAGCGGACCATGGTATGATCCGGAGCCACAGCCCAAAGGAACGGCGCGCCACCCCAGACAGCAGGAACAGGCACCACTTGACTCAACGCCCCACCTACTGGGATGCCCTTGTGACCCTTGTGTTTGTATTCGATCCATGCCCGTAAGCATTTGGCGTCAAACTCGGATACGTGCGGGCGTGTCACAACGGTTGGTGAGACCGTGATTGGTGGAACTGGTGTACGGTTGTGGGTGGTGGTGGTGGTGGTGGTCGGAGTGATGGGTTGGAGACCAGCAGCCCGCCGAATCCATGCAGGGTTGGGCGGGGACAAGGCTTTGGGAATCGGTGTTTTGGTGCGTTGCCATTTTGTGCGCCAATCGAGAATCATTTGTACGCGCCAGGCCCAGCTCTGGGGTTCGGTCCACCGCTCGGTCCAGGCCGTGGGATCAACAGCAGCAGCATCGTCATCATGGCGATGATGTGTGTTGCCACCGTTAGTGCTGTGTTGTTGATAATCATACCACTCTCTGCGATGGACCGTGTCAAGACTGTGGTTTTTCTCGAGGTTGCGGGGGATTTTTGCTTGATAAAAACTGCTCAGCGCCTTGGATCGACTTCCAGCATCGTATTCCATGTAACGATACCAGAGCGTCTTCACCCGGATCGCTGTCGGCGACGCAAACTTGAAATGAACACTGCCGAGAGTCCGACTACCAACTAGACTCACACTATGATACTGTCCGGGCGTTCGTTTGATATGATGAATACCTCGTCCGCGGTGAGAAACACCATCGTCTCGCCAGGCCAGTGGCGCCCGGTTCGATTGTGGCCAGGGCTTTGGTGGAGTAGAAATCCACCGATCCGTGCCGTTCCAGACATGAAACAGGGGCACGACCAGAGCCGTCTTTTTGGCCAGACTCAGAACCAGATGGCGAAGTAGACTGTGGCGATGCCAATTCGCCGTGGGGTATTCGTCGCTGTCGGGACACAGCACATGAGTGGCGCCACACTCTCGTGCCCAGTTTAGCAATTCCCAATAAGTCGTACCCTCGTGCCATACTGCAGGATCGTCCTTGTGTTGTTGTTGTCGTTGTTGGATGAGATCGAGATCAGTATCGATCTGCACCAACAAACGGTCTTTGGTTTGTTTTTTCGGATTTCCTCTCTTGCCCAGTCCGCGCCGCTTGTCAACTGTCTTTTTGGGCTTTGTCAGCATTTTACCGCGGACCGTGTCGGATTCGCGCAATTCGAGCTTGTTCTGCCACCGAGGTTCTCGCATCCGTGCCCGGATCAGTGCTAGCGTACCGTCACTCGACCCGGTGTCCATAAACAAAATCCTGTCGACCACCGGATCGATGCTCTCCAGAAAACTGTCGATTGTGTGAGCTACATTGCGTATTTGGGTGATGCAAACGATGTTTGTGCGTGCGAACAAACCATCTAGCCTCAGATGTGGCAATGGTGGCAGTGCACGCAGTTCGGTATGGCTACGACTCCCCAGCCAGCGAATAAAAGCTGGCATCAGTTCTGTGTTTTGGTTGCATACACTGTCGTGTTGTATCATGTCTAGAAACGTACTACGCGACACTTGCTGCGGTTCCCAATCCAGGCCCAGTTTTCCCACAAGTCCTTGGACACCTAACGAAAAGGTACGTTCGTTTTTGCTTTTGGATACGTTCAACCAGTCTTCCAGACGCCACTCGTGGATCCGGATATCTGATGGATAATCCTGCGATGCGGAGTTTTGTGCCAGCTCGATACCACCGCGTAGTCTGTATAAGTTTGTGGCGTTGAGCATGACGCGCTGAATCACCTCTGGCAGGGAATGGTGACTGCTCAATATCGTGGATTGACACAGGGAAGTCCCCACGAATTGGCGCAAGATCACCACGTCGACTCTTTCCACACCCACCTCGATGTTGAGATTGCGCAGAAACCGCAAAAGCAAGGAAGGTGGATTCCCAGCATCGACGATGCTCGCGAGCAGATGGTTTGGAAGTGGTAGATAGACAGCAGCCTGTTTTGCACGGTCGTGGTGGTGATGATGATGATGTTCACGATGTTGCTGCAAGACCGCAAGTGGTGATTGGTGTGGGTCGACCTGGACAACATCGACCTTTTCGATCGATGCAAACACGGCTCCGAGACTCTGCCAGAGCCTAGGATCAGAGACGGCTCCTAGAATCACACGTGAGATCGTTTTCTTGGATTTCCTCGCGTGGTTGCTGCGGCTTGCGTCCCCATTGGGCGTGCGACTTTGAGTGTGATGATGGTGGTGGTGCTGAAGTTGCCGTCGCATGGCCTGTTCTGGACCCGTCCGTGTCTCTAACGCCATTGGAGAAAGTGGTGTCGCGTCTTGTATTTGAAGGACGAAATTCGCTTCAGGATAGGTTAGGTCAAACCCGGTCAGGGCCAACAGGTAAAATGGCAGACCCAGGCACACAAAGGTCGTGATCGATACAGACACAGGGTACTGAGAAAATAGACGCAGACCTCGTTGTTGGGTGCGGTTCCACATGCTTTTCTTTTTGTGCGTACGTGTGTCTCGTTTTACAGGAAATGTTGTATTCTTTTCCAATGTTTTTTGTTGTCAGAAAAAAAAGACTAAAGGGATTTGCGTAGTTTTGTTTTTTTGCTGTTTTTTTGTATTGCACCGACAACGATGTTGAATGAAAACAGTCACAACGGCGACAAGGATGACGAGGATGGCGATATGGTGGGGAACAGCTCAGACGAGGAGTGTGTGGTGAAAAAAACCGTTGGTGGTTTAACGTACCGCTGGCATGTGCAGAGCGATGTCGAAGAGGAGGAGGAGGACAGCAATGGCCAAGGATACGGTTATGAGGAGTCGTTTGTGGATTGGACTGGATTGTATACGCAGGGAACGTATTTTCCGCAAAAGGAGCTCTATGCGGTCGAGTTTCAGGTGGGTGTAGAAGAGATTTGGGATCCGCTCCGCGATTCATGGTGCATGTATACTCTTTTCCTACACACCGAGGATCTTTCTACACTGGTGGCATTGTTGAAGACCAGAGCCGCAGACACGACAAACACCTTTCGATGGTTGCCGCCCGACCATGGTGTTGGTCGTTTTGACGGCTCTGCCACAGATTTTCTCGCTACACTGCCAGACATTGCTCCACGCGACATGGAACCCTTTGAGACATATCTGTGCAAATGCTTTCCCCTCTCTCGTCGCACCACCAAAGAGGCGATACACAACAAAAAACCCCTTGATCGACGGACCAACGCCACACTGGTCGCACGCTGTCCCACCAGCCACATCGTTTGGGCGGTCTGGTTTTTGTCGCATCCCGATGCGGTGGCCGCGGAACTAGCAAAGGTCTTCAAGGTCGTGTCTCAGCAAACGCCGCATCCAGAAAAGTTGTGATCGATGCGAAAAAAATAAGGAATTTTCACGCCACGGTTCCGATTCCTTGACAAACCCCTCCAGTCTTGTCTTTGTCATCTCAACATACTACCGTCATGCCAAAAGCCTTTGATCAATGCGCGCGCGCTCCTGGCAGCATCATTCGTACCAAACGTCTCAGCAACCAACGCTACATGCGACTCTGTAAATACCGAAGCGGACGGTGGGCACGTGGGGAAATCAAGAAACGAAAACGTCCACGCAAACGGAACCGGCGACGTGCAAGAAAATAATCACCAATCTTTTTTTATTTTGTACACAATTTTCCCACAATTTCGTGCATTCAAAAAAACAACATATATATACAACACACACGCACACACAGACGCGTTTTTCCAGATCAATCGTATTTGTTGTTTTCTGTGTTGTTGTTTTTTTCGAATTTTTGAAAAAATCATGGACACACCATCGCTTTCAGGAATCACCGATGGCAACGGCGACGGTCATGTGGACAACACGGCCGCGGAAATGCTCTTGCGTGCGGAGCGCGCCATGCACGCCAAACACCATACGGAACACGACAGTCATGGTCCGATATGGCTTTGGATTGTGGTTGGCGTAGTGTTTCTGTACCTCTTGCTCGCGGTCGTATCCATGATGATTTATACGATTGTGCGGTTGGGCCAGGTACACCGCATGATGTCTCGTGCACGACACCTGACTGCGCAGGCACGCAAGATCGCTTCGCAGTGGGTCACGCCCGATTCGATGATGACTGGTGTCGCGCCTGATGGGAACGAGGTGTACCGGTACCAGGAACCACAAGTCATTGATCCCGACTCGGTCCCGATCGAATGCAGCCCAGAGCAAGATATCGCACACATGCCACCATCACCACCATCCACAACCACAGACCTCGAAGCCAATACTCACGTGCGGCACCATCACCACAACAGTAGCAACGCACAACATCCGCATGCGGCAAGCCTAAGCGATTTGGCGCGGACTGGAAATACGTCTGTGCCACATCAAATGCGGCGGACAAAAACACCACCACCACCCTCGTCATCCTCCGTACCGCTCAGGCGTCCACAGAGAGCACGGCGACCGATGGTGATGATGCAACGTGACTGGCCGTCCTTGCCAAACAGCCGACGTCGCGTCACGACTGGCAGTGGTGGGAACACACCATCATCATCATCCTCGTCCCCATCTTCGTCTCAGAAACTGCTGGGTGCTGCTCGTGGAAAAGATGCGCGTCTGCGATCCGACGCGCGTCTGGATTCCTGAGCCGATGCGGCAGTACCCGTGGGAGCGAACCAAGCCCGATAGGCCGCCGGGTTTGGGACGGGGGTATTGGCCGCCACCAACGGCCGTCGAAACACGATACGGGCCGTGACCCCGACCGGCATGTAAAACACTTTTTTCACCATCCCATAGTGCAGCACCATATCCGCGCGCCGCAAGAGTGTCAGCCGCTGGCCTGGTCTTGGCCATCGCGGGTTCCATTGCCCACCGGTTCGCGACAATGGATAGCGGTGCCGCGGTTCTCCAACTGACCGGCGTCCACGTTTTCGTTTTCGTACCACGCGACAGGCAAGTTCTGTTGGTGTGGCAGTGTCGTCTGTCTGGTCCGGCATGCGTGCATATTCACGTCCGCGTGCATCCACAAACTCGCTGGGTCCGAACTGGCCCGTTGTTGGGCCTGACTGGGTTCGTTTCCTCCAGTACGATGGATTTTGTCGGCGATTTGGGTTCTGCATTGTTTTTTTGTTGCGGTCGTCACGAATGTCTTTCCTGCGTGACACGAAAAGAATACAAAAAAAGGTGTCTTTGTACGTATTTAAAAATACAGTCGCGTGCAGAAAAAAAAAGATGTCGGAAAATTGTGTTTGGTTTTTGGTTTTCATCCCATTGTGCGAGGGAAGGAAAAAAAGATACTTGTGTCCTTACTGTGTTTCTTTTATCTAGACTTGTGAATGCGGCCCCACATACTCAATCATCATATAAGTTCCCGAGCCTCCAGAATCGTTAGCGAGCACGTTATTAGGACTTCCAGAGTCTTGAAACGCTTCCACAAAGATCGTATCGGTAGCGTTCAGTGGAATCGTGATAGAGGCTCCTTGCGATAACCGAGATGTCACACCCCTTTGGTCTGCAATCGTTAAAGTACCGATTGAACCACTCGTGACCAAAAATAACAGTCGACTACTGGCTGGGGTACCACCCGACCATGTGACGTAACAAGACACGCGATAGAGGCCATCCGTTGGGCAGGTATATTCATCGGTCCCCGTATCCCAATTGCCATTTGCATTCAACACTGGTGTATTCGACCACACTATTTTCGTGTTGCTGTTATCTGCAACAGCAAAGTTACTGTCTAGTCGAACATACGCCGCTTCCTCGTTGTAATTCAGTGCAATCTCACCACTGTTGTCAGGAGCCGAGAGACTCTGACTCGTAGTCAGACTCGAGGTGTCAAACGTGAGTTGCGCTCCGGTTCCATTGTCGATCGCAAAACCCGTGTCCAGCACCGTGATGGTGTTGCTGGTATCGAGGTTCTTGTTGGTCACATTCTGCGTCGCGGATTCACACAGAAATGTACAATCCGTGTCTGGAAACGTGCCAGTCCGTGGAGCAGTCAACTGCGATACATCTAGGGCTTCATACACCGTATCGTCTCCACTTTGGTGCAATTGCAGGTCCTTGGTTCCCTGATCCACGCTCAAAATTGCATCCCCCAACTCACCGTCGGCGGAGGGGAGCGAATTGTTCCAGAATAGTTTCAGAGCTCCCCCGTCGTTGGCATCGGCTGCCAGAAACCAGTTGTTGCTGTCAAAGCTCGATAGACATACACCGGCCAGACCGTTTGGCGCTCCTCCTCCCGAACGAAATCGGAAAAAGCGATCTGTATTCTGGGCACCCCCTAATTGGATGTCGCTATATGTTCCAGCTGACGATAATCCTAGGCTCGTGCTACTCCACGACCCACTCACACGTCCAACAACCGTCAGGTCTGTATTGGCAAAACTGATCGTACGCGGCGCAGTCACAGCACTCAGGTCGAACTGAATCTCGTCCCCAGGACCACCGGCTGCATTTTCTAGCGTAAATTCAGTATCGAGCACGGTGATGGTGTTGCTATTGTCCAAGATCTTGTCCGACAGTGTCTGATTGCCCGTCGTCAGGACCAGGGTCCCGTCCAGGTTGGGGAAAAAGTAGGTTCGGTTGGTGTTGGTGTCGAGCAAACTGGCATTAAAACGTGCGAGTTTGGTCGTGTCGGGATCGTTTAGGATCGCAAACTCGCTGTCAAGAAACTCGCTAGTGTTGCCCGCGACCGCAACCACATCCGCAATCGTCGCGACCACACCGTTCTTGTTGGGCCAGCGAAACACACGCGACGCACCGGCCGTGAGCAAGTCCAAATCAAACTCGATCTGGCGACTGTCGAATTCGCCCGTGACTGCAAACAGGTTTTCCGGAAACATGGTGGGCGAGGTTTCCTGCAGCACCACGGTCCCACTCACGTTGGGCCAAATGTAGTTTGTTTTCATGCCTGGACTGATCTGACTCGCATTAAACATGAATTTGCGTCCAGGCTCTGGTCCATGCGCCATGACCCATTCGTCATCGAAAAACACCGTCCCGTTGCCGTCGGGCAAACTGGCATTGATCGATGCAACATCTGCTATCAGAGCCTCAATCTGTCCTTGTTGCCGATCATTCTTGTCTTTGATCAGATCGTCATTGTACACCCAGAGCCCCGTGGACACGGCCACACCCACCACGGCAATGGTAGCCACTGCGAGCGTTAGCACGGCACCAAAAACCCCTGACAGGCCCGCAGGCGCTGCCGAGACTGGAGCGCCTCTCGGCAAACCGCTGAGGCCGCCAGGTCCAGATCCAGGCGCGCCACTGCCACTGCCATTGTTACTGACTGGCCTGTACCTCGGCCGGTTGCGTTGAAACATGTGTGTTTGTGTCTAGGTGGTTGCTACTACTGCAAAAAAACAACAACAAAAAGGAGCGAAACAAATGCGCGCACACGATCTGTTCAGATTCGGGGGAGGGGAATAACAAACGCGATATTGGTTGTTTTCCTCAAAGTCGCACTATATATACACGAAAGCAACGTTTATTTATGCTATACAAGTTTTGAGTCGAGACTCTTTTTTTTTCTGCGCGGTTACGTCTCCGCCTCCTCCGAGGTTTCCTGGTTACCATCGATCTCAATCCTCATTTCGTTGTCCTGAAAATCCACGGGTTCCAGTTCGGGCTGGTCCACACTGCGTCGTCGAGATTGGTCTAGATGCGCGGGAAAGTAGAGCGGGCGATCGTCGTTGCTGTTGTTGTCATCATCAGAGGTGCCGTGCGGCCACGTATCTGGGTCCACAAACTCGGTGTATACATTCTCGCCAGAGTGCAATGCGCGCTCGCCCACGTTCCAGAACGCGGATGGAATTTCCCAATAGTGTCCGTAATCCCAGCGAACCACCACTTTGCCTGGACGTGCCAGCGCATACTGCCGAGCGACCGCCAACAGTTCATAGTCTTCAAACTCTAGTCGGTCGTACTGGTTGTACAACCCCGACGATGTAGACGTGGATGAATACGGAGACACGCCCGCATCGTCTGTGGTGCCTTGGTACACGACGTTACCATCATTGCCGTGAATCGGTACTTCCTCATAGGTTCGGTTGTCATAGGTATGGTACAGTTCGTAGAGATGGGGAACCGCGAGTCGGTGGCGACGTTTGGCCATCGACATAAACCCGTCCCAGGATTCATCGCGACACACCGCCGTGGACCAGGCATCGCGTTCCTCGGCGCACGTATCTCCGTCATCGCTCATGGCCTGACAGATGCGTATGGCTCGCGTCACAATCACCCGCGCTGGCTGGAACGACTGGTGCTGGTCCCACTGTGACCGGGGCCAGAGCCGAACCGTGACCAGCGGTCGAATGCCTCGATCAGTGTTGGGGTGCTGCTGCGGCGATAGAGGGGTGGGATCGGTCTGTGGAGGGTCTTTGGCAGGATCCGACGATGGTGGGTGAGATTCAGGTTTCTCCACGGGAACGCGTTGGGCTTGTGTCGCGAAACAGAGACAACCAACCGTGAACAGTAGCAGCACCAAACCGACGAGACCGTGCTGTCGTTGTTGTTGTAGTTGTGATAAGAACATACTTTTTTTCTTTGTATTTCTTTCTTAACAACACTATTCAAAATGAAATGTCAAATTATAGGTTCGTCTCCTACTTGTTTTTTTTTGAAAAATCGTTTTTGTACAGACATGCGGCTAGGCGTGGTAGAGTCGAGGTTAAAAACTTTTTTCGATGCATCTATGCTGCTGCTGTTGCTTACAAGAAAATGATTCGACCGCCCATCTTGGGGTGTACCGCGCATTGATAATAGAGTTTGGGGCCGTGTTCGCGCGGAGCACCAGGAATCGGCATCCACACGTCGGGGTCCATGTCGGTACGCGGGTCAATGGTAAATACACCACCCGTTCCTGCCTCTTGGGCATTCAGTACAGCCGTGCGGATTTGATCGAGTTTTTCCGGTCGCAGTACGGAACCCTGACCACCCGCATTGCCAACGGGACTTGTGGTGAAATAGAGCGGGTGGTTCCCAGAGGCGACTTTGCGGTCAAACACAAATCGATAGAGTACGCCGGTGCGGTGAATGGGCAAATCGACCTCGGGGGCTTCTTCTCCGTTGAGTAGGTAGCGACCATTGGCAGAGACCGAAAGGCGAATCGTTTTTGTTTCACCAATCCTGCTGCTGCTGCTGGTGATGCCGCCACGCGGATCAAAAGAGGACCCGGAAAAGCGGTCCGTGTCTGGCAGGTGTGCGTCCAACAGCGCACCAAACTGGCGCCCCTCTTCCAGGCACTTTGCGGTTTTTTCGTGAAACGCGGCGCCGTTTGGGTCGTTTGTATTGCGAAGTTTATCAATATAGGCTGCTGTGCATACCAAGTGACTCATCCAGAGCCTACGAACTGCACCACGGGCATAGGGATCTGGCATCAGAAATCCCCAGAAATCCCCGATGCGATCGTTGTTGGTGCCCGTGATGTTGGCCAACGCAGTCTTTTTCTTTTCAACCTGAGCTGGGATATCTGGGTACCAGGCCGCATCCGCGACATGTTTGGCAAACACGGTGTGATTCAGGATCAACTGGTCAGACCAGAGTTGTCCCGGAGGCGGAACGGCCATGTACTGATGGTTTGGATCCACAATCGCGTTGAACCCAGCTCGGTAGGCGCGCATGCCCTCCGCGTCGACACGTCCATTGATGGCTTGGCTCCATTCCTGAAACTGCGCCACTAGCGCCTGTACTGTCGGATGGGTCAGGGGCAAGTCGCTGGGGTTGTCTGGATCATGGTGTTCCCAGCTGGCAATCACATAATCGATCGTGAGCTGGATATGCTTGCGCATGATGGGCACAAACGAGCCGTGGTGCGGCATGCCACAACTACCGACTGGAAGCTGCGGGAAACCAAAAGACGCAGAGGCGGGTAGGGGCGACAGGGCACGTTGACGCAACGTCGCTTCGATACGCGGTCGCGCTTCTCGGATCGTGTCACCACAGTCAACGAGGGCATCGAGTCGCACCGTAGCGAGTTTGTATGTCGACCGTTCCACCACCAGATCGGCAGCCACGACATGAGGGTTCTGGTCCGCCAGCCACGCAACCAGGGCTTGTCGATGCTTGGTTTCGTCCTGCAAGTCTTGTGTATGTGCATAGCCGTGTACCAACACATAACGATCGTGAATCGTAGATGGGTCGAGTCGCTTGAGCGCACTGGCGACTGAGGGTAACCGAGTCGCGCGGAGCGCGTCGGACCAGGCGTGTGCGTCTTGTACATCCCGTTCCTGTTCAAAGTGTTGGTCCAGGTGTAGCGACACTGCTGGTGCGATCTGTGCATGCACACGATCCACAATCTGATCTTCGGTGGGAGACGGGTGTGGTGTGGGGAGCAAGCCGACAAACGGGTGCTGTCGCAAGATGTCCGACACGGCTACACCCCACGTGACCTTGGATCGAGTGTTTCCTTGGACACGATTCCGGTCTCCAATTTGCACCGGAATCAACCGGTCCCCGACCAACACCCCAGAACCATCAGTACCGTTTCCCTGCAAACGTTGGTCCAAGTGCCGTTTCGGTGGTACCAAGTACATTTCGGCGGCTGTGCGGTAAAAGCCGCGAACAATCCGCTGGTCGGGATGGTCGACCAGCTGATCCTGTTGATGCATCGGCACAAACAGTTCCAGTACCGATGGTGGTGGTGTTGTTGAGCTCGATCGCATTCCCTGGCTTGCCCCACGCGCCGACACGGGGATCACGGTGACGTTGGATGCGTTTTGTTGCTGTTGTTGTTGCTCGACAATCCACGCGGCAAGTTCTTGGCTCGTCTTTCCCGTACGGAGTCGAACCTGAGCTTCTTGGTCCATCACCGCATGCGTCATGACTCCGGCTCTGGTGTTGAGATCGCCGATCGGCATGTAGTGTTCGGCGGGTAGCATGAGCGGGTGCAGAATGCCGGTGCCTTCACAGAGTGCGATCGGTAAGTCTCTGCCACGTGACAATGGGGAGCTCGCTGGCATCTGAAGATAGAGATTTTCGGTTTCTTTGGTCGCCTGGTCTGTCGTCAACGAGGCACCAGCGGTACGCATGTGACCAAGATCGACGCGTTGATCACTTGCCCGTTTGGACGCCAATCCCCGTTGGATCTGTTTCTGCAAGACGCGCTGGGGAATCAAAAGGGTAAACATGTGGGCACCCACCTCGACCCGTCGGTCTTGGGGGCTTCCAATTGGATGACCCAACTCTTCTTCAATCGGTTCCGCACCGATCGTGGCTTGACTTGGTGTTGTTTGTGGTACCGCGACACTGGTTTTGCGTTGCCGATGCGGGCCAAACGGCGAAGATACAGGCTTTAGCTTCTGCGTGTCATCCCTGCCCTCCTCATCTTGCCAGAGTTGGTCCCATACGGGTGTAGCTGCTGCTGCTGTCGTTTTCGGAGAAACAGAGGCTTGAGATGGGGGTGACGATTGTCCTCCGCGCGCATCGGCCAGATTGCGACTCAAGACACTGCAGAGCACACCGACAGCACGGTAATGCCGCGCGATTTTCCTTGCTGCATGCACGAGGTCGGAGCGAATCTTGTGTGTAGGCAGGCCGGCGTCGCTGTCGGCCAACAGTACAAAGTGCACAGCGGCGTCTTTTCCCCCATCTTCACAGTCCATCGATCCACCACTTGCCTTGTCGCTATCACTACTATTCGTATCGATGGTTTGTCCCGAGAAATAGCGACTCGCAGTTCGGCCACCCAGACTCGTAGAGTGCACGCCGCCAGTGTCGTTGCTGCGGTCGGTGCGTAAATCGACTTGGTCAAAACTCTCTACCACGGTCGAAGTCTTGCTCTGCGACAGGTAGACCTTGTCGGCGACATAGCGCATCATGTTGACCCGCATGGTGCATGCGGTGGCCACCACGGCAACCGCCGTGTTTAATTGGGCATCAGAGATCTGCTTACGCACCGAGGACGTGATTCGCGTGGTGTGGGCCATCTCAAATACATTGGCGGCTTCCACAAACCGCTTTGCACTCATGTTGTGCCGTGCAAGCGACTGTGACAACAAGGTGCCGAGATACGCATCGGCTTGCCGTGTACCACCATGGTGATGGATGTGCTGATAGGCCACATAGGGTGTTCGTGACCAGTACGCTGCCCCGTCCAGGGGAATCTCGGTTTCTTGTACGTAAAAGGGTGCGTGCACATTGTAAATCTCTGGCAATGTTGGTGACAGGGTCGCTGTGGACCCACCATGTTTGTTTCGGGACGAGGACGTCTGTGTCGATGCCATGCGCACGCTAAAGGGGGCCATGTTTCGCGACACGGCCATCATCATGGCGGCTTGCAGATTCGCCTCGTTGGCAGGTGTCAGGTCAAACGCGTTGGCTGGTTGCCAGCGAATCTGTGGCGAAAGATGTTGGTGAGACCCGGGCGTCATCCGGACATACAGGTTGCCCTTGTGTCTCTCGGCATCCACGAGCTCCTGGGCGTCTTTGCCAGGCGGTGGCATGTAATAACTCTGCACCTGCATCTCGATCTTGTCATAATTGCTGGTGCTCCCGCCACTCGTGCGTTCAGCATTGGCGAGCAGGGTCGCCAGATGAGCTTTGCCAGACGCTGTCTTTGCCCACGTCCACTTTCCCTCGGACGACTGGGTTGCCGTCAACAAAACAAACCGAACCGAAGCGTCGTGCGGCCAGGCCTGGTCTTTGGCAAACGGAAATGTGACCCGAACCGCGCCAATACCGCGGTTCCAGTGGTGGCGGTGAAACGCGGCCGCGTGTTTGTCGACTTGCGGTACAGTAGTCCACGCCACCATGATCGGATCGCGTTCATGTCCACGCGCAAAACTGTTGCCAGGGTCGTACCGGTAATCAATCGAGAAGTGCGATTCCATAGCGCGTGCAAAAAAAATCGGTTTGTGTTCTTCTTGCTGTTGTTGTTGTTATTATCGAAAAGTCGAGGGGGTTTGTCGTGGGTCTAATGAAGTCCAAAAGCCCAATTTTTTTCTGAGGAAGAAAAGTGTATAAATGTATTTCTTTTTTACTGCAAGCAGGTAAATGAACAAAAAATGCGGTCAAAAGGCAAAAGCGTGACGCGCACGGAAAGAACGATACAAAAAAAAGGGAAAACAAAGGACGTGAAATCCTGGTCATGGGGGCGGTAATAATGATAATGATGATGATGCAAGCCTACGACCGTTGTGGTTGTTTGTTGTACGAAACCCACTCAACTTGGCTACCAAAACTGGTCGACATGCCTTGCTCGGCCAGATCATTGGCCAAGCCATCAAATACGGTACCGAGCATGGGGTCGAGGGGAGGCATGTACTTTTCTTCTTGGAACAGCGGGCAGGGGCCGAGTCTGTGATCCCCATCATAAAGCTTGGGGCGAACGTTTCGACCGCCATATCGTCCAGCGGTGGCCGATGCCTGGCTTTTCTTGATATCGAGGCGTGCCTGAGTGCTGTCACGCTTGTCACCAGGTTGGGCGGTAGCCGAAGCCACGGACCGCACCATCGAGACGCGGTTGGTACCGATACCGTTTGGGAACAGACTGTTGGTGCCAGTCAAAGTTGGGAAAGGCGATGGAGCGGTCAGCGAATTCCCAACGGGAGCGGTGGTGTTCGTGTTTCCGGTCGCAGCGGTCGGAGTAGAGGCACCACGATTGTTGTTACTACCCATGGTCTGTTCCAACAGATCGATGCGGCGCTGAACTTCGGCCAACTGGTTGGCGGTCTGTGCATGTTTCTGTTGTTCGCTTTGCAGCGCGCTCTTGGTTTGCGCGAGTTCTTGCTGAGCCGCTTCGGTTTCGGCTTTGGCGGTCGCAACCTGTTTTTCGGTATGGTCCTTGATGGTGGCAAAGACCCTGGTGGTCCGCATCACGTCCTTGAGACGTTGTTCATTGTTGATCAGTTCACCATCGGCCCCTACAAAACGGGCAATGTTTTTTCCAATCGAGTCCATGGCTTCTTGAGTATCGGGAGGTGCTTCTTTTGCCCACTGGCGAAACGTTGGCAGTAGTTCGTGTGCTTGAGCATGACACTCTTTGGTAAGCCGGTGACGGTGCTCGTCAGCGATTTTTTTCGCCTGTTCCACATTGTCGGTGCCAATGGTCATGGACGTGGCATATTTCCAACTCTCGTTCTCTTGATTCAACTTTGCAATCTGAGCTTCCGACATTTTCAAGGCATTCTCTTTTTCCTGATGTTCCTTGCGCAAGCGCTCGAGTTCTGCCTGAACTGCGGCCAACTTTTTGCTCGCCTCTGATTCTTGTTGTTGTTGTTGTTGTTGTTGCGGAGGCTCTGCGGCGTCTTTTTGGGCCGCATCTTGTCCTGGTTGTTGTTGCTGCTGTGCATTCTGCCCTAATCCTATAATATGAATACAGTCAGTTCGTTTTGTTACTTTTTTCTGGTATGTGTGTGCGATGAACGACAGGCATGGATAATGCACCCGTACCAGAGCCCTGCACGCGAGCATCGTTGGTGGTCGGCTCGGATGCAGGGCTTCGATAGGGAGCAAATCGACCGTCTGGGGTTCGAGGAATGGGATCGGGACGAGCCGACGCACCTTGTGATGCTGGTTGTTGTTGTTGCTGCTGCTGAGGTTGTTGCTGCTGCTGCGGGACACCAGTTGGCGGAAGCGTGTGGCTTGCCGGAGTAGGAGTGCCTGTGGATGCAGGCACCGCAGAGCTGGTGGGAGTAGTGGTGGTGGTTGTGTCACTCATGATATCCGTGTTTGGTGATCGATGGGATACTGTTGAAGCTGCAATCGATGTCTGTGATGTTTCTGCTAGTCCGTAGTGGCCTCTGGAATCATGCAAAGGCTTGTCCGTACTACCAAGGGTTGTTGCAGGCAATGGTGGTGATAAAAAACCAGTGGTTTGTGGTGTTTTGGCGGGGAAAGCGTTGGCTGAAAATATTTTCTTGTCGCTGTCCATCCAAAGCCAACCCAACTCTGACGTATTGGTGCTGCCCGACATCTTTTTTTCTATCATCCGCAAGGTCTTGTCTGCACCACCACCACCGCCGCCACTACCAACACGGCCGTCTGTAGTATCTTGGTTGTCAACCATGACAAGCGTCTGTTCTGCGGAATCATGCGGAACGCTGTCGTTAGCAACACCAGGATTTTGTGAAAAGTAGCTGTAAATCATAGTGTTTCGATACTTGCCTTTGGGACACACGGAAACTTCGGTGATCCTGGACCAGTTGACTTTGAACACGTTGCTCCAGTCATATTCGTCTGGTGTACCGTCCCCGGGATTCTGGCTTGCAAAGCTTTTCACGTTGTGTTCCATCCCGAGGCTAAAGCCAGAGTACTCCCCAGATCGAATCCGCCTCCCAATTTCCATCCCTAGTGGGGTGTGCTCGAAAATCTGTGCGCGAATGTAAAGCTGTTGCTCCCCATCGATCCACGCATCTTCGACCACACCCACCTGCCGATCTTTGATATGATTGTCGAGAATCGGTTTGCCCTGCAAATACTTGAGCCCCTCTTTGGTTTTCTCGATGGCGTGCTGCATGCGCTCCGCTGACAACTCGGGGCCGACGTGGCCCGAGTGCATAGCCTTGGGGTGACATACACCAATCACCCGTACCATACTGTCTGATCTCTGTTTGATTTTGCAACCAGGAACAGGTCTATGTATTGGTCGCGGGTAGCTGCGAAAAAAAACGACGCCTTTTTCTTGCGTTTTTTGACAGGCATACTCGCCCTACGGTATATTTTTTTCCTGGATCGTCTGGCAAAAAAGGGCACAACAAACCACAAGGACAACAACGACACTGAAAAAAACGCACGAAAGGAATCGTATCGACAACGACAACGACAACAACAAAGAACCAATACGATGGCCGTGTTTTTCCAAAACTTGTCCGACGACCTACACCTCTACGATGACGACTGCAGTCGCGACCCCCTCGACGCTGTACCCGAATCTCCCTTTGTCAACAATGCGACCCAGTCCACCGATACCACTACGACCACCACTGGCGTTGCGAGCACAAACACCAGGACTTCTGCCGCCTCCAGCATCGATGATCCCAGAGGAGGAGAGGAAGCCGCGGTCATCCGTGAACGGCGGCGCCGACGACGACAGGCAAGACGCGCAAAGCGTGCCAAACGACGTCCCACCAAACATGGCAAGAGTCGTCCGGCAGCATTTGCAAAGATGTGTTTGGCACTAGAGACGCACGCAAACAGGTGCGAGGCCGACGGCACCGCATTCCAGCTCGACCCCGACTCGCTGCTCAAGATCATTCATCATCAATCCGGATCGAAAGCGCATCATCGCGTACACGCAAAAAACCCCTGTGAAGCACAGGACCCGCTCAACCATCTCCTGGTGCACAGCACCATCTGTGGTGCCGGCAAAGACGCCACGCCGTTCCGACCCGACACGGCCTGCCTTGCCCTCCGTGTCTGGCCGGAAATGACCCTCAAACCGATCTTGGACGAACTCGCCAACCTGCGGAAAGCGTTTGCAACTCCACTGCCTACGGAACCAGTCACGGTGCGCGCGCAAGTACAACAACAGGCCCAGGAAACGCTTGCAAGTCTGACAGCCCCGCCACACCAAACCCAAACACGGTTTCCGCCCCCACGTCCACTGTACTGAACCGCAGACATGACAACAACAACAACACCCGGCAGAAAAAAAAGTCTGTTTGTCTGACCCTTATGTTTACTCTTGCGACCGATCGTATCCTGTGTACAAGAAGATACCTATCACATTTTTTGCCTTTTCTTTTTCGTTTTTCCGTGTCGTATCAAAAAAACATGCAATCGTTTCACACCTCAATCCAGCTGTGGGTCCTCGTTGCACTGCTCGTGTGGGTGAGTAGTCGAGCGCAAACGACCATGGCTCAGACAACCTGCAACCTGACGGAACCATTGGCAGACGATTTCGTCTGTACCGACAATGCCACGGAGGGAGCAGGCACCCAGTTGATTGGAAATAGTGTGGCGTTGGAAACCTTGCGTGGGTGGTGTGCCGCCGACCCTCGGTGTGCCGAACTCTATGGTCAGTCGGGCGCACCAAACTTGGCCCTGTTTCTGCACCTGTTTCAGACCACACTCACCGTACCGGCCAGTAGTGTGGTGTTGGAGACTCCGCTGCACGATCTTCTCTGCAACTTGACGGTCCAAGAATTTTTGATGGTGGCCTGGCAACTCACGCTCAAGGCGCAGATCCTCGATTCGACGTCGAGTGTGTGCGATGTCAACGAACGCCCCCAGCTCGACAGTACGACGGGAATCGTGACTTGTGTGTGCCAAGCGGGCAAAACCTGCGATCATACCTCGGGCGCTTTGGTGGTGCAAATCATTGTGGTGGTGGCGGTTCTACTCGCTGTGGTGGTGATCTTTGCCACGCGTGTGTGGAACGTGATGCGGATGCAGACCATGCTGGAAGTCTCTGCCGCCGCTACACAGCGACGCCCTTCTGCTAGCATGGGCAAACCAGGTCCGGGTGGTAGTGGTAGTAGTAGTAGCGGCAGCAACAACACCGATCTCGGTGGGCCGGGTGGGTCAGTAGCGAACGCGTCCGCATCGTCGTCGCTCACGGCGCGCGTGCGCGCGTTTTCGAAAAACGCAAAGCATCTCTGATCCTGCTTTTCCCCCGACCGAACCACTGTCTACACAAACCACAACGGCGATGACAAAACAAAAAACAAAAAAATAACGCCTGTTTCCCAGCTACAAACGCCCCAGACCCACGATCCAATCCTTTTTTGTACAAAAGCAATATAGACAGATACTGACAAACCAAGAACTGCCGATATTATTATCACTGTCACGGTAAAACACCAACAACCACCACAACACCAATGCAACCTCGGATCGATCCAGAACTTTGGGTGGAAGCGGCTGGGGTTGAAGGCGGTGACGCTGAACCGTGGCCCGAGCCTGAGCAGCTGGTCCAAAAGGACTGGATCAAAACCAGCCGTACCTACAAGTCAATGTGGCGCGGGCTTCGCAAAAACCTGGTCGATGCTTCGATCCGGTCTTGGTTGGAAGTAGAGTACCAAGACGACCCCGATGAGGTGCCTGAAATTCCGACACCAGGAGACTACCGCGCACTGGGCGTGATTGGTGGGCGATTCCATGCGGCTTGTTATCATGTTTTGCTGGATCCGATCGACAAGGGGGAACGGGAAAACACCGATCCGATGGTCAAGATGCGGCTGACAATCAGGGCTGGTCAGCGTGCCTTTTGGCGGTTTGGACTTCGGCGCTACTTGCGGATCCTGGACTTGAGGCACCTGACTGTCGAAGACGGTGCGTTGCTGGCACTTGGATCGCCCGGTCCAGACAATTCCAAAGAAGTGCCCTGGCCACACCTGACTCATTTCGTGCTCAAGGGTCTGCGATTGGAACGCCCCAACAAACAAATGGACCGTCTGGTCCAGATGCTGCTTGGCATGCCCAACATTGTCTATGTGGAATGGGAATTGTTGACGAGGACAGGGGGACGAGCCTACCCCATGCCCATGTTTTTCCGCACGAGCCACCCCAAACTCCGTGCGCTGGTCGCGACGCACAAAAAGTACGGCTACTGGCCGTTTTCAAATCTGCGTGTCTGGGCCATATACAACACGCGATGGGAAGACCTGACATGGCATTTGCTACTCGCTGCGCTGACCAACGCGGATCGAGACGAGATCGAGAGTGATTATTTGCGTGAACACAACTTTCCTGGTTTAGAGGTTCCCGTGCCCCTGGCCGCCAACCGGCGTCCTGAAACGGGACCCGGCAGCAAGACACCACTGGTGAATTTTGGGATCCTGGTTGATTTTTTTGACCGTATCTATGCGCCCTATGCGATTTTGAGCCAGGGTCAAGAACGGTGGATCGATCCGTGGCCAAAGTTGACGTACTTTAGCCTGCGAAACGCCAATTCCAGAGCGTGGAGGACTGACGACCAGTTTCGCAACTTTGTCGTGGTGTGCATGCTCTGGATGGAACGTGCGCGATTGCGATCCAACGAATCCGAGTGGAATACGTGGTTGCATTACGAATCTCGTGTAGCATTTCCTTTTTACAACACGCTAGGCCTTGTCAGCACGCACCCGGGCGCCACCCTTTTCAAGCTGATTGATGACATCCCCACCGTCGACGACGATTTGCGCCCATGGAGATTTGTGCACAGCATGCTGGACCTGAGCTGGGACTTGGGCATACAGACATTTCCAGGCCCCAGCCAGCTTCGGGCCAACAAAGCACTGCGCAGTCGCAGTGTCTGGTTGACAATTTTTCTACATCACCTGTATCTTCAGTGCCTGATGACCCATGGGCGCCCGGAAAGAACAGAGTTCCCCAACGATCGTGCGGTTCGGTTTGAACAGCACGCAAGTCTGCTGGGTCACTTTGCTGACGTGCGGCCCTTGGGCAACATGGAACGGGAGATTCGTCTGGGACTGGGACGCGGACGGTCCTACGAAGACGGACGAGGGATTGCCGTGCTTACCGAATTTCCGCCCAACGAAAACTATCCTCTGTCGATTGTGCTGAACTTGATGCCTGCGATCCTGCTGTTTCGAAGCTACGATCGCCCCCTGACGCTTTCGCGCTTTGAATCCTGGCCCCCGGAACGCGTGGAGCGAGAGGCACGATGGTACCAGGGGATTGATGCAGAACGATATGTGCTGCGACAACCCGAAGCTTCGCTGGTGATTCGATACGCCACAAACATTACGCATTTGGTGCTTCGAGGTGTAGTCTTGACCCAGGAGATGTCGAGGGCGCAGAGAAACAAATATCGGCGTTTGACGGGCCGTGGCACGCCGGGGTCGCGTCTGATCTACGAGATCCTAGCGAATTTCGACAACCTCACGGTCTTGATATTTGATGGACGTGCCGACCGAGAGGGCGCGTTTGGTACACCCCCAAAGCTTCTAAACGACCTGATGACCATGTTTACCGGCTCGTTCTGGTTTAGCACACTCATGGTCAAGGCACACCAGAGTCGCAAGCGATGGCCTCTGCAACAGCTCATGGTACTTCAGCTACACTATATGGGACTGCGATGGAAAATGCCCTGGGCCCTTTTGCCCATCCGATACTCGAAAGAAGTGATGGCTACCATGCCACAGGCGTACGATCGCAATGTGGATTACATTGCGCAAAACTATCCAACAGGTATCGCGCGCGGACACATGCCACAGAAAAAGGCATACGAACTGTTGCCCCGCCTGATGCACTTGGACTTGCGACACAACCGTCTGCTAGACGTGCCCACAGCAGAGGACATTGCGGCAGCGGACGTTGCGAAAATCCCAATTTTGAAAGGTGTTGAAAAAGCTCGCCGAGAATGGTTTTCGCATTGGATCGATCGGTGCGTTGCTGTGCCTGCATCGAGTCCGCCGGAAAACAACTGGCGTCGATTGAGTCTGGTTCAGCTGGAAAAGTATGTGGACACACTCACCGTGTTTTGGTCCAAGGTTAGACCTCAGCCACGGATCGACCACCCAACCCTCAGCAGTCGGTACACGGTCCCACACGTCCTGAGCTATGCCACCGTTGATTTGCGACAAAACCCTCTTGACTTGCGTACATGGTCTAGTGAATCGCGTACACACCTGAATCTGGTGCGCAAACATATGTACATGAGCCACGTGTCTCCGTTGGTCGAAGGCCCTCGCAAAAATGACTTGATCACCTACCTCATGACCGACGTATTCGAGTTTGCTGTCGATCGACCACAGCAGCGGGAAATGATTGTGTGGATCTTGAAGCACTGGGGCAGTGGATGTTTTGATGCGACAGACGAGGCACCACTCTGTCGCGGATTTTCCCTCTGCATGCCCAGAGACCAGGGCGCACGGTACTTGCTCCACCGCCTTGTGAACCTGTCGAGTGGCATCGATGCGAAGCCCTTGCTGTTTTCCCCACCCGATCGACACAAGCAGCGCTACGGAATGGACAGCACCCGAGATGATCGGCAGTATGGCATATATCCACCAAATCCACCACCGCTTACACCCCTCAAAGCACTTCAGGATGCCGAGAAGGAATATATGGGGGGATACCGCGACGTTTTGTACCACCCATTCGATACATCCCAGCAACGCAGACAGAGCTTGGTCAGGCGCCCCGAGGTTGTGGAGCAAGACATTGTCGAATTCGTGATGGCGACGGCGCCTGATCCGCCCATCCTGGAACCGGGAGAGGCCATGCGACGACGTGCAGCACGTCCACAACAGCAGCTGAGTCCGCGGAGAGGCACCGAACCATTTGAAATCTATCAAGATCCTGATGATGATGATGATGATGATGATAGCACTCTGGTGTAGAAAAATTGATGAAAAAGATGATAGAAACGTCAATACAAACAAGTTTTTTCATTTTTTTAAAAAAGGATACATGTTCTTTGGTAGGTTTCTTGTGTGGCCGCACACGAACGGAGAATTACAAACACATACACACAACATCGGGCGGCGGGACGTGAAAATAAAAACTACGGACAAGCGCGCAAAAACAAAATCTCCGAAAACAACAACATTATTCCATGCCACCACACAATACTATTGGGCGTCGAGAAGTGTCGGTCATGATCCTGGTGTCTTGTGGTATCCTTGCCCTCCTGCTCAAGGACTGGTCGCCAACGATCCACCTACTGGCGGCAGTGCTGTGCTTTGCTGGCGCGTTCTTGGCGTGGGCCTGGGACGAGCTGTTGTTGCTCGCCACGCAAGGATACCGAGCCGCGTTTGCCAAATCCCCTCGTGCCGACCCAGATACGGACGGTACCATGTCTGGTGACACGAAACGCAACGGCAACGACGACAGTGTTCACGACCGACTGGAATCAATGGGCTGCATGCCGCTGTTGCGGCCTGGCAATGGCATTACCCTGCACGATCTCAGTGTTTGTTCCAAACACGATCTTGGTGTTCGCTCCAAACACGAATAACCAGACAAGAAAAAAACAACAAGCGCGCCGTGCTACACGTGTCGTGCGCAGTCTAGCCTCTCCTTTGTCAACAACGCACTCGCAGCAAACCGACAATCATCCAACAAACAAACAACAGTAACAACATGCCGTCCTCAAACAAACGAGAGCCACGAGAGCGGCGCAAGGGACGTCCAACGGTAGACAGCGGCTACCGACGCACATACGGCAAAAGACGGTTCACAAGCATGGCCTCACGTGGACGCAGACGTGCCACACGTGCGCGCAAGCGGTAGGCGGGGCAAAAAAAAGTTGGGGGCAGGCAAGACAAAAACTGTTTTTTTTCGTGTACACGTGTACAACGTATCAACAGCGAATAAAGCAAAAAGTCATTTTTTGTATTGTACATCGATATAGCCAAAAGAACAAAAGTAGATCTCCACTTGTGTGTGTGTTTTTTTTCGGTGTAATCATGCTCGCACCATGTACCCAATGTTGTTGCTGCAGCGACGACGACGACGATGGTATTTTTGACAAGACTCGCACATTATCCAGCGTGGTTTCCGACGTGTCGAGCAGGTACGGGCTCGGTATGTACGACGATGATGGTGGGGATGGATTTCGACACGTAGAAGCACGGTGCTGGCCGGCAGCCCATGTCGACAGCGACGATGATGGATGGATCGACGGTGGCGCGACCATGCCGCTCTACTTGTGTGGTTTTCTGCCCCGCCGACTCACACGGTGCCTGGCCCGCACCGGACTAGACTGTGGCGTGCGGTTTTCCACCACGGGCCTGCCGGGTTGGATGCTCGGCACACGCTCGGGACGCCATTGTTGTCTGATTTTCTTGCTCGTGGTCCTGGTGTTGGTGTTTGGATGGAGCAGCTATCAGCGCGGACACCAAACCCAAGCGATTCTGGCAAGCCCGTGTTATGTATGTGCACCACCGTCGCCACCCTCATCGATCTATGACCTGCGATTTGAAAACCTGGAGCGACAACAGTGGTGGCGGCGATCTCCAGACAAGGCTGGGGATGACCGCTCGGCTTTAGATGCACGCCAAGACGCCGTCCATGCTCTGCAGCGATATGCTGTCTATGCCCACGGTCCAGGCTGTGCTTTGGACGATGGATGGGTCGCAGCCCTCGAACAAAAAGCGACGCTGTTGCTTGAACGTGCCGCTACATCCAACGCGACCACACCAACCCATCAGGAGGAGCAAAAACAACAACAACCTTGGCTACGCTACGATCGATGGTTTCAGGGAGCCGCATTTTCGGCTTATCATCCCCTGCTTGAGAAGGAGGGGAATTCGCACAACACGGCGCAGCGTCCAGAGGCCGACTGGCGACATACCTTGCCCCGGGCCTACTTGGTGGGTTTTCGAGGCGCTGGTACCACGAGTCTCTGGCGATACCTTCAGGCACATCCAGACATTGTGGCAAGACACCAACCACACGACCTGGCCTCGGTGACCTCGACAGACAGCGGGCGGAACAGGAAACGCCCGAGTGCCATGTTTGACAAGAGTCCATGGGACAACCACTTTTTCGCCTCGGTGCCAGACTGGACGCCAGAAGAGATCCGTGGCTGGGTCCGACGAGGATGGGGTCCGGCTTCTCTGCGTGATCATCGGGGGCAGGGACCGCTGCGGCTCGAAGTCGGACCAGACTACCTCTGGTTCGCATCGACCGGTGCGGCTGCGGCGATTCGGCGTGCGCAGCTGCCTCCGGGATCCGGAACGTCGCAGAGCCCAAAGTTTATTGTGTTGCTGGCCGACCCGGTACGACTAATTCGGGAAGCTCACGCACGTGCAGTAGACGCTGGTGTGGAGGAACGCAAGAGTCTCGCCGATGTGGTGGCGCAGGAACTGCCTGCCCTTGCCAAGTGCCTGTGGTGGGACCAGGCAAGCCTGGCCGAACAAGAAGAACGGATCTTGTCAGGTCTCTGTGGTGCGGGGACGCCAGGTCGTGTTGGACCTCCGTACCTCTGGCGTGGGTTTCTCTCGGTCTATGTGTCGCACTGGATCCGAACCGCAACTCCGGGGCAGCGGCGACAGTGGCATTTCGTTCGGTCCGAGGACTTGTTGCTGCAACCCAACCGGACCCTGAACCGGCTGGTGGTCCAGTTCCTGGGCCTAAAACCCATCGACTTTGAGCCCTTTACCCGCCGTCTCTGGCACCCCGACCCAGATTCGGTGCACCGACTTGCGGCTGGTGCGCCGTATGCCCAGAGCTGGAAGAGTTATGTTCCTCGACTCGAGTTTATCAAACACGCGC
>OBIC01000070.1_pt1 | contig 52783 bp, 77 predicted proteins | sample 1519831 | NCBI WGS metagenome assembly OBIC01 (sample SAMN03019805, study PRJEB22545) | beach sand metagenome | biome: beach; feature: sea beach; material: beach sand | place: USA: Municipal Pensacola Beach, FL | collected 2010-10-20 | depth 40-45 cm m
AACATCCGCAAGCAGAACGCCCCGCCAGGTCAGTCGCGCCGTGAAATCCGCGCCCAAGAATCAAGTTCCGCCTTGCGGCGTAACTTCTGGCGTCCCTCTGAGGATGAAGGTGAATTCATGACCTTGATTACAGATTCCTGTAATTTAACAGACTCATTACAGACTCCTGTAATTTAACAAACTAAGTGAGGAGTAGTAGGAGTGATTCCCCCTAGACATATAGGTGAAAATTTCACGATTCTCTGTAATTTACAGATTTCTGTAGCTCTCGCACTCTTCGCTGGAAGCGTTTTCCGTGCAAAATAATTACAGGTTTCTGTAAATTACAGAGAATCGTGAAATTCAGCCCTATAGAGGGGGGCTGTCTGACTCCTACTACTCCGCATTACAGATTTCTGTAATTACAGAAATTTGGGGAAATTTCGTTCTGTAAGGCGTGCTGACTGATGTCTCTCAGTGTTGTAGGGACGACCCGACAGACCTTGACAGGATGTCCTCGCCAGGTTAGGTTGACCGATCTTTGTTGATTTCTGTAACGAGGTGCACCTTGTCGCCTGACTCTCTGCTCGTTGTCACCAATTCCCTCGGACTGCCTTTCTTCAGCGCAGACGATCTTTCCGCCATGTTCGGTGTCGGGAAGGATCGCATCTACCAATTCAGGCACAACAACCAGGATCGTCCTCTCCTTATCGAGCACAAACGCGCGCTCCGGAAGGCCTCTCTGTGCGCCGATCTTGTTGCGGCATTCCATGTGGCGCATGCGACTGCACTTCAGCAGGAGCGATACCGGTTCACGCAGATTGCTCCCTATCTCATTCGCCTGCCGAAGGTTGATCTCTCTGTCCCGCCATTCCCTCCAATAGGAGAACACAGCGGAGAACGCTTCCTTGCGCTCTACAAGACTGCGGTCGAGCGTGCTGTGACTATTCTGAGGTTCATTGATATCCCTGCCTCTGTGGTCGAACTTCCACTGGAAGACATGGAGACAGCTGTCGAGCATGATCTGAGACTGTTCAGGGACGTCCCGGACGAAGTGGAGTCCCGTCGCCTTCCATGGAAGTGGTCCAGGAAAAGAGCCGAAAGATATCTCGAACACCTGCGCGAGGACATGTCCCATTACGGCGTCCCCCTGAACGGCGACGCGTGGGATTTCGACCGCCCGGACCGCATGACCATGATCGATCCACACCCACGACAAGAAAGTGAAGAGACCGCCACGGAGGCGTGACATGAACGGTGCCCAGTCCCTGCGAAAGCAGCCCACCAGAATGGACCGCGTGGAGAACATGGCCAGGGCGGGCCGCTCCATGACCGAGGTTGGGAAGGTGCTCGGCATCACAAGGTCTGCCCTGCAGCAATGGCTCGCCAGGCAGAGAAAGCCGGGCAAGCCTGACAAGGACCGTGCCGATCTCGTGCACGACCTCTTCGTCAAGCGACCGATTCAGAGGCTGATCAATGGCACCTTGCGGATCGACTGCAGTCTCCTGTCCCGCCTTCTCCTCATCAAGCTGGCAAGGGATGCCGACATACCGGACTACATGATCGCGGATGGCATGGGCATATCCCCGGCTGCCTTGAGCCAGTGGATCACACGCAACGCACCGTGGGGCATCGAGGATGCATTAAGCGACTATTGCGGCTTCGGCGAACTCAATCTGTTGACCGGTGACGAACTGAGACGGATGTGAATTATGACTGGATCACAATTCGATAAGACTCAGTCCTTTGACATACCGGAAGATATTCGTTGACCCGTGGATAGTGTCTGGGATGATACCATCTTTCACAAGGAAAGACCGCATAGAACGACTGTCCTTGAACAATGTGTCTTTGTACTGAGGAAATGTTGTTCTTAGAAATAAGTCGTTTACGTCGCTTTTTCTATACCTTGAATACATGTCCATTGCGATGACATCGTGATGGTCGGTGTTTTCCATTTCCCGGCTCATCCGACGCTGGCGGCTCTCTTCGTCCTTCCACTCTTCAGGCGTCAGAAACCAGCCGAAGCAGCCGTTTCCATCGTAGTGGAACCAGACTTTGTCAGCCTGCTCAATCGTTTTGACCGAGTGGCCTTCGCTATTTGTGAAGCTGATGGTTATGTAACCCATTTTGTATCCTTTCATATCGTGTGCGATGATCCTTCGTGTCACGAAAAACCCAATATGTCAACTTTTTTGATCCAGGTCACGTTCGTCTACCATAAGGCGACAAATTTCGTTCGATTCAAGAAAAGGACCCTCCGCCTGAATGACGGAGGGTCGAGTACCCTGATCATTTCAGGGCCGCAGCATGCGGGAGAAGGAACAGACCCGCAATTCCGGTGCGCAGACTCATGAACAGGAGACCGTTCGCGGCGAGCATCAGGAGAAAAAGTTTGGCCTGATTCACGTCCTTGATAGGCGTGGAGAGCGTGGTGGCGTCCTTGTCGGAGAAGATGAAATCCAAGATGTGCTCCTTTCTGTGTTGTCTGCGATGGAGACACCCTACAAAAAGGATTCCATTATGTCAACTCTTTTTATTCGGGGCGTCGTCCGAAGTATCCCATGCGATGACCCGCTTCTCCATCTCCGAATAATCCGCGTCGGCCAGGCTGTCTTCGGTAATGGCATCCGACCTGTACCCATGAACCCGTCCTGTCATGGTCCCATGAACCACGACATCAGGGTGCAAGGGAGCCGGAACGTGTGATGCCCCAACACGTGCCATACAAAGCCACATTGCTGCATATTTGCCGGCCTCGGTCCAGACATAGGCTGTCTCCGTGTCCGGTTCCAGAACATAGGCAGGCTGACGGGAAGCTTCCTGCTCGACAGGCTTCATGAACCCGGCCTGACAGAATCGTTCGAGTTGGAGTGCGTGTTCCAGGTCGCGAGGAAGAACCGGCTGCTCGATGCTATAAGCAAACATGTAGGCGATCTGCTTCCTGTCTTTTTCTGAGAGGTTCATGACAGTCTGGGGCTCCCGTTTTTGCGCATGATCTCGTCGACCTGTGCTACGCTTAGATTGTCGAGACCCAGGTAATCAAAGGCGTCGATCAATTCGTCAGCGTCAATGTCGCTGTAGGTTGCCCCGTACCTTTCTTCGAATGCGCGAGAAAGTTCCGCTTGGATAACCCGACAGGCGTCTGAGATTTTCAGGGCTTTGTTGATTAGTTTCTGGAATTGACCGTCAGTCATCAATATCCTCCAGAGAAGCCTCGCAGCGAACAGATACTTCCTTGTGTCCGGTGATGTCAGGAATCTCGTCGACTTTGGTGATGGAGAAGTTGTGGAACTCCACGTCCCAAAAGAGGTGATCTCCAAACATGGAGGTGTCTTCGGATTCTACGCGGACCCACAGACTCTCGGCAAGTTCCTGAATGGCAACGACATGAGCGAGTTTTCGACCGTCCTCGAACAGGATGACAAAAACACCGTGCGGGAGATGAGGGTCTGAGGTCCACAGGACCCGGATAGGGTCAGAGATGTTCACCAGGCGGTCTCCTCTATAACGATCTCGCCCTCTTCGTCGCCTTCGCTCACCAGCCATCGCCTGGTTTCCTCCAGCGTCAGCCACTCGCTTTCCTGGAACTCCCGAACAGTCATCTGACAAAACATCGCAATGCGCAGGTTCGCCGCCGCCCAGTCGAAAGCGTCGTCCATGTTCGTGAATTCCCGGACCTCCTCGGCTTCGTACTCCTCAGCCCAGTCCAGGACGGACCATTCGTCTTTCGGACGAAGTTCGGAGGACCAATCCTTGTAATCCTGAGCCTTGACTTCAGAAATGCAAGGAAGACCGGGCTCCTTCTCGGAGCGGTACTTCTCGTAGCGCGTTTCTGCAGCCTTGTAGAGCGCGACCTCGTCTAACCAGCAGACGTCGTAGATGATTTTTGCGGTCATGCCGGCCTCTCGATATCGATGCGAGAAAATCCAGCCGAGACCAGATCGTCGATCAGTCCTTCAGCCGTCTCCCAGCCACCTGTCGCAAGAAGGATCCCGTCTTGCGCCATCAACTCCGCCGTGTAACCTTGAAATATCTTGCGGTCGTCCGGCTCTGGGTCGAAGATCGTAGCGGTCGCGTCGCGCGTGCCGAAATCCAGTTCCGAAATCGCTTCCACAAGCTCGTCGAGATTTGCGGGAACCGGGTCCCCGAATGCGGTTCGGTACATCAGATGTCCTCCTTGTTCTCTGGCGGGAAGAGATCATGCATCTTCATCGCGTAGCTGGCGAGTTGCTCCCTCGATAATATCTCAAGGAGGCGGTCGGGGACTTCCAGCATGTCTGCGACGTCCTGAGGGAAACCGACACCTGGAAAAGCCCTGAGCGCGGCTTCCATGCACCGAATGCGGTGGATGATATCACTCTTCCGCTTGTTCATGTAGTAGCGGTGCGAGGCGGTTGCGTGGGAGGTTATGGTGATCATTCTTCGTCCTCCACACCCTTAAAAACATAGGAATACAGGCGAAAAGAGTCAGGGTCCTTCCGGATCACTTCTTCAGCTTCTGGCCATCTACTGCCCAATATGTTTGCAGCATAGACGTAAGCACAGTAAGGGTCTTGCATGATAATCTCTTCTGCCTCGGGCCACCTGGTTCCGTAATCTCCGGGCCACTTGGATTGCATAACCTCCATTACACAGAGCACGAGGTAATTTCCTCTTTGCGGATGCGGAGAGCAAAACATAGCCTCAAGAGACCCGCATTCTTCGATCCACGAGAGAAGGTTCGGAAAATCCTTGTGAGAGACGCGACGAAGGAGTTCTTCGTAGGTGATTGTAGTCATGCGATCCCCTCTGCCGAGTGACCCTCGTCCCGAATTTCTTCGAGTCGACCCCGAATATCCTGCGCGCGTTCCTCCATCTCCGACAGTTCGGAGATGATAGCGTCGAGTTGTTTGCGACGTTCGCGATTCATGGTTCAGTTCCACGCTGTCTTGGTGATTGTGTAGCCGTTTGCAGTACACCACGAGCGCGCTTCGGCTTCAGTCTTGAAATATTTGTGATGGTCGTAGAAGCCTTCACCTCTCTGATCGTTCGTGTAGAGGCGCCAATAATAGGTAATAGCCCTTCCACAATCAGAGACGAGACCAGGTGTGCCAATCAGGCTGGCTACTTTTTGAATTGTGTCTGTGGTCATTTCAAACTCCTTTCATTGTCGCGCTTGATGCGCTCTTTGCGGCTCGCGCCGCGCTGCGATGACCAGACATATACATCAGCGACGAGAATAAATCAATCCTATTTGACAATTTTTTCTTCCGCCTTCATGCTCGAACGGCAGCCCAAGGAGACACGCTTGAACGAGAAACGGAAAGCCGCTCTGGACGATCTTCTCGATCATGCCATCAAACTCGCCAAGGGAACCATGATTATGTCGATCCTTGTGGCGAACGAGGACGAGCGCATCTACCTCGAAGGACGAATGAAGAAGCGGAAAAAAGTCTCGAAAATCTCGATCCGGATTGAAAATAATAGTTGACTTATTGGGTGTTTTATCGTATTTCCTGCCTATCGCAGCAGACGAAAGGAGATATGAAATGAACCTCGACAACCTGAAATCCGAATTTCCCGACTACGACGTCGATACGCTTCCGGATATTCCGGAAGACTGGGCCGACGTGTCTTTCCGGAATGATCTGAGCCCTTCCTTCGAGAGCGGGTCGAAGAACCGGATTGTCTTCATCCAGCCCGAGGACCCCGAGGAACGGGAGTTTCCGAGCGATCCGAGATTCATCGTCTATGAACTGGACAACGACGAGACCATCGGACCATTCCTGACCGCGACCGACGACTGGGACAAGGTGCTTCGGATGACGGGGGATGTCGCATGAAAATGTTTGTCTGGCAGTCTGAGGCTCTTCGGAACTATTCAAGCGGGACTCTCGTAGCTATGGCGGAAACGCCGGATGAAGCACGTGGACTCATCCTTGAACGTATCCCCAATTACGCTATTGAAATGTGCCTTGTCCCCGTCTCCGCGAGGAGCATGGACGACATGGAAGACTGGGAGAAGGAAAGTTTCGACGCGTTCATGAAAAAGGTCGCAAGTGACTTGGAAAAAGAGCCGTTTGTCATGAAGAACAGCGTTCTGTTTATTGAGGGTGGTGAATGATGAACCTCTATCGATGGGGGTCCCGTGCCCTTGCTGAGTGGTTTGATGGTGATATCATTGTCATGGCGGAATCCATTGAAGAAGCCAGACAGAAGGCCATGAATTCCGCAACACAATTGCTCTCTCCCCAGACCGCCAAACGCATGCGAGACGATGTATGCACTGAGCCGGATATTGTTGGCTCCCATGTTATATTCATTAGAGGAGCTGACTAATGCAGTGGCCAGAACCCATTTCTCTCATCATGCGCGAGGTACTCGAACGCATGAACGTCGATCCGAGCGATGTCAAATTGCTGGTGGAGAATAATTTCCTGACCCTGCCGGCAGAAATCCGGCAAAGGACCGACCCCGGCCCGTGGATGGAAGAGCCTGACGTCATTGTCTGGAAAGATTGCGGTACTGGTTATCTTCTAGCGCTCTCGCGGGGTTTTTCGTTCGCTTTGAACGGATATGTCTGTCTTCCGAGAGGAAGCATTCTGGATGATCTCGACTATGACGAGATCGGCGAGAAGATTGAGTTCACAAGGCCTCTATCTTATTCGGCAGATTGTTTCCCGTTTGGCGGTGCCGCAGTCGAGGATTCCACGGTTGTTGGTTTTCACTGCTCCGAAGGTTACGACTTCTGTCCGGCATATTACATGACCGAGGCCTATGCGGGAATGAGCGCTGAGTACAGGCCTACGATTAGGCACTATCGGGATGTGGCGTATGTCGCCACTGAATGTCGCGCTCTCGCTTCCCAGATCAAGAACCTGACAACCAGATACGCCATCGGGTAACCGGAAATATTTGGCCGCTATCTGGGCTAAGGACAGGATAACAGGAAATATCTGTCCTATACACAAAGGCCGCGCTCATGGCGCGGCCTTCACTATTTCAAGACGGATGGCGGAAGATCAAGACCTCGCCGGAGTGCGTTGATCTCGTCCAGTTCCCTTTTACATTCCTGCTCGACGTCGGTCGGCAATTCTGCGCCCGGACCCATGAGAAGCTCTGGATCGCAGCTCATGAGATATAGAGATTCCCGGTATTCGATAGTCGAGTAGAGCTGAGCGTAAGTCTCTGCAGACGGCCCTTCCGGCTCCGACGGCGCACACGCGCACAGGGTCGCTGCACACAAGACACTGGTGATATATTTCTTCATGACAAACCTCCTTTCTAAAGTCAGGTTATCCTAACTCTGGTTTGTCAATTTTCCGTTTCCAGTATCGGTGAAGATGCGCCGAGTTGAAGCGCTTCAATGGACTTCGCCAGGTCTCCCCGCCCCAGACGAGCCAGTTCCTCAACAGCACGCCGATGACGTGTTTCCCACGTCTTGCGCATGATCCGCTCCTGGGCAGCCTCGTCCTCTGCGGCTCGCCGGATGGCTCGTTCGGCGTCGAGCGCCTGTTCAAGCTCTTCGATGCGATCGAGGCACTCTGTCTCATTCTGCCGGATGCGATCAAATCGAGCCATCAGGTCGGTGTGGGCCGCTCCTGTCGCCTCGTCCAGGCGACTCTTGTCTTCCTGCCATTTCGGAGACAGGTTCTTGTAGGCCTGCCACAGGATCATGCCGGCGACACCCAGAAGCCCGACCAGTCCGCCAATATTGCCGAGAGATTCGATATCAAGAGATTCCATGTCAGTAATCCATAAAATAGGAGCCGGCCAGAATTGTCTCAACATGATCCCACTGGATCGGAAGGCCTTTTTTCTGTCTCGCGCCATTGAGACCTTCGTAGACATCGAATGAGACAAGCTCACCGTCTGTGGGGATCACCTTGGGCATTGTTTTCTTCAAGCTGTTGACCTGGTCTCGTTTGCAGAGAAATTCAGCGACAGGAATGCCGCGAACCTTCTGGACGATTCGGAATATCAGTCTGTCTCGTGGGGTGGGCATTGGCGATTCGCGGAAAGGAGAATGAGGATCAGGGCTTCAGGTACTTCGAGAGGCGGGGGGAATCGGTCGTCGTGCTTCAGACCGTAGTCGGTCAGCGTGAAGATATAGGCCAGAATGTTCCGTTTCTCAGCGTCTTCGAGGTCCTCGAAGGAGAGTTCGTCATAGTATGTCTCGGATACCATGATACGTGCTGTATCGATTACGTCGTCCAAGGTGTCGTAGGTTTCCTGATCGGTGTAGTTGAACTGGAAATCCTGCAGGATGTCTCGGCAAACTTGATTCCACACAGTCCCCGTATCCGGAGTTATGTCATCTTGCACAAGAGCGCAAACTTCGGCGAAAGTGTCGAATGATTGGCTCAGGTAGAGGTATGCGTCTCCTGCAGAGAAGACCGCGAACTTGTGGTCTTCGTCCCGGATGATCAGACGACCACCGACACTCGCTGCTGCGAATTCCTCGTCGTCAGCGCTATATATTGTCCACCTGTTTCGGGAGGAAGATGAGAGTTCCACTCTGTTTTGCCTCTGTGCCAGAGAGGCCTCGCAACAAGAAATTGCCACAGCGAAGGTAGGCTGTCCAATTCAGGATGGCTGAAAGGATTTTCGGTTTTCGACAAAAACAATAGAAATAGAGCGACTTTCGACGTGATTTTACTGTTTTCGACAAAATGAAAAGACCTGAGAGTTTCCTCTCAGGTCTTCCGGCATCCTCATACGGGGCGCCACCCCGCGTGATCGCAGCTTGAAAGGAAAGTCGGGCCGGGCCGACCATTTCCAGACTATATGCGAAAACACATCAGTTGTCAAGGACTTTCGGTGTCCGGCTGATGACATTGAGCCGGTACTCGTTGACCCTGTTTTGCCTCGGCTTGATCTCGACACGAACCTCGATCTCCTCTTCGTCGACATCGATACGAAACTGCCTGTTGGAGAGCATTTTCAGTTTTCTTCCAAGCTTGATTTTCAGTGTCTGCTCGTTGTTTGCCACAACAAAAGGAACCTGCTGTTCGGCAATGACGGCGAACAATCCTTCGGCTCCTGCGCCCTCTCCGCCGCCGATCTTGAGCCACTCGTCACCGAAAAGATCCCACCACAGATAGATAAATTCGTCCATGGGACCGCTCTCGCTATCCGAGGAGAGCTTGAGCATGGATTCGTTTTCCATGAAACCGTCGACCCCGATGGATTCCATGATTCCGCCCATGACGGCGGCATAGTCCTCATACGAGGCCTTGGTCTTGGTCGATTTGGGGCACCCATCTGAAATCCACGCCTGGCAGAGAATGAGGCAGGCGTGGACGAGTCTGGTGCGGTTTCGGGCGACCCATTCAAGAAGATGTGTGTGCTTGAACCCCGTCCGGGCGGTGGGGTCTGATGTTTTCGGGTCGAGGTGAATGAGGAGCATGCGACGGATCATCTCAGATCGCATGTCGACATTGTTCCCGCAGACGATGAACTGGTTGCGGATCGGAAACTCGATGGAGCTGGACTGCCCAAGCCGGCGGTCTTTCCAGAACTGCGACGTGACGACGGATGCGAAGCTCTGGCTGTCAATGGTCCTGTCGACATTGTCGAGCCAGAAATAGCGAGCCCCTTCGGACAGAGACGCCGTGATCGTTTTCCGGAATTCCTCTTCACTGTCGGGAAGTGTCTGTGCCTGTGGCTCACGCCCGGAGGAGATGCGCAGAATGGCGTTGATAAGAAGCGTTGCACCCGTACCTGGCAGAGGCTTGTCCACAAAGTAGATCGGCGTCGGGCCGTGGATCATTGGGCGAACAAAAGGCTGCAGAAGCATTGCGAGTGCGTGGCACCTCGATGATTCTCCTTCCGTGTTGTCGTCGAATGGGAAATCGACGAACACATTGTCCATGATGAAGTCGAGCGCCTCGAAGACTTCCTCGTCTGTCGGATTCACAGGGATGTCTGGGTAACTCCCGGCGTCGGGGTCGTCGAGATAGTACCCGCTTTCATTGTAACCCGGTTCCATGACGAGATCGCCGTCATCGGTATAGAAAGGCGTGGAGACGATTTCGTGGAGGATGGGAAGCCTGTTTCTGGCATTATCCGAGGCCAGCATGGTGCGGATCACGGCGTCAGGTGGAGCAGCTGTCTGATCTCCTTCCATTGTCAGGGTCTTCCAGTGACAGGAGTGCGCGACAGCATCCAGGAGATCGTTCGTTCCGACAGACCGTTTGGTCTTGCCTGACAGCATCGTCTTGAGCCGGACGATCTCGCCCTGGTCAGACCAGAACATCTGTGGGTTGTCCCGCTGCTTTCGAAGAAGCTTGGACCAGGCCAGCCGGACCTGCGTGTCGAAGCTGGTCTTGTCGATATAGATCACGCCCATTTCGGCGCGCTTCTCGTATTCTTCCGAAAGCTTGTCGGCTTCCTCCAATGCCAGCCTCTGTCGCGTTTCCTTGTAGTTCTTGTCCATGTCGGCACGGGAGAGACCGAGCCTCTTGGCCATGGTCTTCATAAGCTCGGATCGTTCCAGAGTGGAGTACCGTGTCTTGCATATGGCGGAGATGATTTCTTCGGCGTCCGCGATTTCCCCGGCCTTGAGCCCGTCTATCGCTCGCTTGATGTCCGTCTTTTCAAACAGAACAAGCGCTTTCTTCGCCTTCTCCTCGCATTCCTCGTCGTCTTCCGCGACGATGAAGACGTAGTTCTCGTCTGTCAGCACGGATTCCGGGAACCACTCGTCATCGAGCATCTTGGCCAGAAAATCCAGCCTGTCGTGTTCCCGACAGGAGTCATGCCGGCAGGTAGCGATGAATCCACCTTGATCGGATTCAGACCCGTTGATGACCATGAATGCTCGGTCTTCCGGATCTCCTGCATTCGAGTGATCTTCGTCGAAAGGACACTCGATCTCCATTCCCTGGTTTGAGGAACAGGAGCCTCGAACCTTGTCGGGGACATGGTCCCTGACAGCATCAAGGATTTCAAACCCGTCCGCGTAGATGGAGGCCCATTTCTTGAGGGACATTCCTTCGATCTGACGGGAGGCGCCTGCCAGATGACTGCCAAGCTCCTTCAGGGCAGCAAGGCCTTTTCGGGTCGACTTGATTTCAGGAACGGAATTGAAGTCCAGAAGCCCGCCTGCCACGAGGATGATTGAAAAGGCCGAACCCTCTGCGTGTGACGGGAGATAGAACAGGCGGGAGGGGTCTGTACAGCTCTCATCCATGCGCTCGATGCCGAGCATCTGGGCGAGTCCGCGCAGTTTGTCGGCGAAGCGTTCCAGGCGCCTCTTGTGGGGTTCGGACGGGAGGGAAAATGGGAAGTCTTCCGCGAGCGGGATGAACACTCTGAATTTCGGCAGCGGGTTGTGATAGAGGCGCCATGCCGGCTTGTCCGTGTGGACAAATTCAGGCTCCGGAAAGTCGCCCTCGAAGACGGACTTGTCGATGCCCTTCTTCTCTACCCAGTAAAGAACAAGCATCTCACGGGACGGAACGGCGTCGTCTTCGTCCAGATCGCAAAACTTGATGACCGCATCCTGTTCCGCGTCGGAATAATTGGCCAGGTGAGAGTGCGTCGTGTAGATCAGGCCGCAGACATTGTTGTCGAGAAGCGCGTCCTCGATGTCTTGCGGATTCTGCCCGTTGTCGACATCGATTCCGACCATGGACGCGTAGTGCATGGCCTTCTTGGATCGTTCCGAGCCGTGTCCGAGCACAATGCACGGCCCGTCCTTTGGCCCGACCTTGTGGTGCGACAGGGTCGATGCGAACAGATTTCCAAAAGTCGTCGTGCGGGGAATCCAGCGGTCACGCGACAGTCGGGCGCCGTTCGGAGAGTAAAGCATGGAGACTTCCCGGTCCCACACGCTTTTGTCGACGACGCCGACGATTTCGGCGTCGTTCAGTGTCTCGACTTCAATTTCTTCGTAATTGGTGTCTGTCACTTTCAGCCAGTGCAGAATACATAGTCAGCGCGCTCCCTGCGTTCGACGATGTATCCGGTGATATCGGCCTCTGCTGAGGTATCGACCAGCCTGATCATGATCCTTTCACGGTTTCCATAACCGTTGCAGTCGCCGATATAAATCGCGCTGCCTCGTCTGGAATCTGAGATGTGAAGGTCTATGTCCGAGAGGACACGACTTGATGTGAAGCTGGCCTGGTAGCTCATTTGAGCGGCCAAGAGGATTGTAGCGAGTGGGGCTAGCATGATGATCTCCTTTCTGGTTTCATGCTAGGAGAAAACTTCAGTTTGTCAACTTTTTTCCATCAATCTGGACAGTTTCTGGGAAGGCGTCAGACCTTCTATCTCTGAGGTCCAGTCGTCTGGGAAATCCGCGATGTCCTTCGAGACGATCCCGAACTCCTTGGACTGTCGCCACCGGTCGGCCTGTGCCTTCCAATAGAGGACAGATTTTCGGATATCTTCCGGAACCCGGTCGTCTTCGATGATCTCGGCGATCATGCCTAAGGCTTTCTTCTGGCAGACGCTTTGTGTCTCGACGTAGCGGAATTGGTCGTACACACCGCGCAGGAACGATACGATCAGCGCGAGCCTCAGCCTCTCCTGACCCTTGATCGACGCATTGGACAGGGTCAGGTAGGCCTGTTTGAGCATGGACTCCGGCGTTCGCTCAAACCGCTTCAGGCCAAAGGACCGGGTCTTTTTTGTTGGGGTCTCCATAGTAAGGATTACCCAGCTATGGGGAAGTATTCCGGATCATCCGAGGCCTGGTGCAGGGAGATGGCGGCGATCCTTGCTCCTGTGTAAATGTCGTGTTTCGCGGCCATTTGGATAGCCGTGATCGCATCTGATCCTGCAGCCATTGCGCCCAGAGCGAAGGAGGAACCGGACCCGGAGGCCCAGTATTCTACATTGGAGGGATAGAAATGGGGAAGGTGAACATTGCTGGAATGCCACGCAACACCGTTCTGGTCGATCCATAGGAACTCGGACATATAGGTATCGTCCGGATCGATTTTTGCCATGATTGGAATTTCGTCTTCCGGCATCCCCCGAGAGATCCACTCAAAATACTGGAATACCTGCCAAGGACAACCTGTCCCGCCGAAGAGCATTTCGTCAACACGACGAACCTTGAGCACAGTTCTCGCGCCTGTTTGATTCTCACCTGTAACCTGCATGTCGCAAGCGAGAACACCGTCGCGATAAGCGAGTGTGGACATAGGGACTCAGTTTTTCCGGAAGAAAGAGGCGGCAACGCCGACTACGAAGGCGAGGACGACCCACGCCAAGAGGAGGATGACGAAGCCAAGACAAAGCGCCGGAAAGATATAAATCGGGAGAAAAACGAGCCACCACGGGATGCTTGTGAAGCCGAACAGGTTCGCCGCGAACATGATGAGTGTGAGGCCGACAAGGAAGAGACCGGCGCTTCCGGTCTTCTGCACAATAACGGTTGGGTTCGGCGCAGATGAAGCGTTCAGTCGGGACAGGTTCATCTTACATTGGCTCTCCTTTCAAGGGATTTCGGGCTCTGTGACAGGTTGAACCTACCTCAGAGCCCGAACAAAGGCAAATTCGTGTTGGCCGAAACCGTCTCAGGCGTATTCAAGGTCCATCGTCATGGCCTTCGATGCCGGCGTCTCGTCGATATACTCCTCGGTCGTCGACAGACAGGCGTGTCCGAGCATCAGCTGGACATCCCGGAGGGTCCCACCATACTGGTGTACTGTCTCGGCTTTCTTCGTCGCCAGAGTGCGCCGGCCAGAGTGAGACGAGACGCCGGAGAACCCACAGTCGCGATAGAACCTGCGGAACCACTGGACCATCGTGTTGGGGGACAGTCCGTCCTTGTTCGGCTTGGGCGAGTGCACCACGAAGGAGGACTGACCCTGCTGGGCGGCGTGAAGTTCGACGAGCGCTTCGACGATAGGCTTGGGAAGGGACAGAGTCCGCTCTCGACCGTTCTTCGCGATGTCGCCGGACACCCAGACCTTGCCGGTCATCTTGCCCTCGGCGTCGAAGACATGGCGGTCCCATTCAAGACCGGCGATCTCGCAGGCACGCAGGCCGAGACCGAACGACAGATGCAGGATCACGACATCGCGCTCCGGCGTGCGGGTCTGGCGTGCCTGTGAGAAGCAGAACCGAATCTGGTCAGGGGTGAGGCGCTTGGCCTTGCGTTTGATGTGGGGGGACATGGATATCTCCTTTCATTTGCTGCGATAGGAGACATATTGTTTATTCCCTTCCTTTTGTCAAGTTATTTTCTTCGCAAATTCGGATCGATGGTCCCGTCAAACTCTTTAACGTCCACCGAGGTAATGAATCTGTGAACCGGACAGTCCTTGTGCCATGCCATGAAAGGCTTGAGGTCATCTCCGTGATAGAAGCAGATTGCATCCGCGATGCGGATGTTCCTGCAAATGCAGGTTTCCTCGTCTTTCTCTTCGGCCATGTTCGCTTTTCCTAGCTTGACATGGTCATTTTATCATGAAATGTTATGTACTCCTAACTTTGAAAGGCAGGTTAAATGAAAGATGCACTCTGCTGACATAACCAAAGAGTCCTTGGCGCACGCTCAAGCCTTGATCGTTAAACTGGAGTCAGAGCGAGACGCTTATGCGAAACGCTACAGAGCGCTCGAACATGCTCTCTTCAAGATAGAGGACATCTGCGACAACGAGGAAGACGATCCGGTAGGACTCCTGGACGAAATCCGCGACCTGGCTTGGACAGCGACGCGATATGAGTGACCTGAAAGCCTATGCTGTTACCGAACTCGATGAAGGAACAGGTGACATCTATTTCGCCAAATCCAATCTCGAAGCTCGCAAGATGGGAGCGGCTGAGTTCAACGGCGATGAACTTGGCGGACTCAGGTGCGTTCGTGCGCCCTGGGCGGACGACTATGCGAAGATAGGTCAGGTTCCTTATATTGAGAAAATAGATGCGGGATGGTGGGCCGAGTGCTTCCACAGTGGCGCCGTTGTTTCCTCTGACGGGATAAGTTGGGGAGATGAAGAAGCCTTTCCGGTAGAGCCCCGCATCGGAGAATTATACGCCACACCAGAATATATGTGGAAACACGACTTGAGCAAAGCTGTCTCTCGCCAGATCGAGGCAGTTGCCAAGCATCTCATGGCCGAGGAACTCAGGAGGCGGCTTCCGGACGCCAGACCAATCCTAGGGTCAAAAGCACTGGATGGCTGGCATTTCCACGCCTCCTGCGGGAGTGATTTCTCGTACACGATTCATCAGGCGATCATGTCTTTCGCCTGGCCAGGCGCGTCCAGAGGATGGGCTTCCATGACCTTCCGGGAAGGGAAGGATGATTTCTCTTTTTGGGTAGCTGGCGGAGACCGGGACAGGTTTCTGGAGTGGGTGAAAACCCAGAAAGAGAGGCGCCACGCTTAAATATGGCGAGTTTAGGTCCCTCCCGCTTCCTTTTCTTCCGAGACGACGACGGAAGACTGCAAATGTCTTCGGAAGAGGAGCATGCGCAGTATCTCAAGGCTGTCAGATGCTGTGGGTCCTGCGCGGCGCATAGAGCCCACCCTTCCTGGGCAAACAACGCGCCGTATCTTCTGGAAGCTCGTAAAATCTACGGAATTCGATGTCTCAGAAAACCCCCGAGAGTTCTTGATAAGATTTTGGCATTTCTTTGTCGGATGGTGTCGAGATGACCTTTCCGATGACGGTCACGATCCTGGAATGGGCAGCCTTCTCGGCCTCGATCATGTGCAGCTTCGTCTACGGCTACAGGACCATAGCAGGCCCGCTCATCGGGGTCGTGACCGCAATTCTATTCATGCTGTTCGGCTGGGCATCAGGAGTCCACGCCGCCATCGCAGCCAACATCATCTTCCTGATCATACACACCCGAAACGGGTGGAGAATCATGACCAATGACCCGAAACGGCAGACTGAAAGGACTGCCAAGGAACTGAACCGTGTTGTCGACCAACTGAACCACTGGAACCAGGAAGACATGGACTTCGCAAGCGAAGTCGTGACACGATTGGCTAAGCTTTGCCACCAAGCGAGCTTCGACGCCGGATGGTGGAGTGACATCAAGACAGGCGAACTTATGCCGCCAAGTGTGGCGTTAAAGACCGTCCTCATTCATTCGGAGATATCCGAGGCCATGGAAGGCGACCGGAAATCCCTGCAGGACGACAAACTCCCTCATCGCTCCATGTTTGAAGTCGAACTGGCGGACACTGTCATCCGAATCTGCGACATTGCGGGGCGGCTCGGCAGGAAGTTCGGCTCGTACTTCGTTTCGTCAGGCCGACAGATAGCGGGCGAGGTCGTGGGCGATATCGGAGAAGACCTGTGCCGACTGCATTACCATACCTCCAGGGTGTGGCGTGAGCATCGAGTCCATTTGTCGTGTGGAGCGGATTCTCCGATGTACACTGGCGCCGTTTTGAGCGAACTCGGACAGCTCCTCTACGCAGTCTGCGAAACTGCGCAGTTCTACAAGATCGATCTCGGAGGCGCGGTTGCCGAGAAGATGGAGTTCAACGTCAATCGTCCCGATCACAAGATCGAGAATCGGCTGAAAGGAGGCGGGAAGTCGTATTGAGTTCCCGTCGTGAAATGCTCAGCAAAGTCACTGTCAAGTCACCCAGGCGGGTGGACCTCGTCTTCGAGGCGTTTGATTTCAAGATCAGGCAGATGGAGAGAGACGACCAGACCCATCTGTTCGTTTCCTGGTACGATCCGAAAGGCGACCCGACCGTTCGCAAATCAAAATCCTACAGCAGCGTCGAGTATTCCATCTCCGTAGAAACAGTCGAACCAGATACTCAGCTGCCCCAGCCTGGTCCCTACGTGCCGTTCTGAGCATGGAGATCACTTTCGACAAAGGCCTGTTCGTTGCCAGGATACAGTTCCATGAGCGCAGCCAGTTCAAGAAGGCACTGTGGGACTGGAGCGATGAACTGAAGAGATGGACGACCGCTGACCCGGCGAATGTCGAGACATTTACAAACGCCTGCGTCGGTGAAGCCTCCGCCATCATGGAGAGGTATCTGGAGGAAAAGAATGCCGTCATTAGCGAAAGCCGTGCGCTGGATACCGCGTTTGTCGGATTGGTCCCAGAAGGCAAGGCCCTCTATGGCTTCCAGAACGCAGGAGTCGAATACGCACTCAGGCGCAAAGACACGCTGATTGGGGATGATCCAGGCCTGGGAAAGCAACAGCCGACATATTGTAAAGTTTTAATGGCGGATGGAAGCTACACCAGAATCGGTGATCTTGAGATTGGAGACAAGATCGCGTCTGTTGATGGCACAATCCAGACCGTGACAGGCATTTTTCCTCAAGGATTCAAGCCAGCGTATAGGGTCTATTTTCGGGACAAAACCTCCACAGATTGTGGGCCGGAGCATTTGTGGACAGTAACCACCACACAGCGTCGAAGAAAATCAAAAGACCCGTGGTTTACCGCAACGTTAGAAGAACTTTTGAACAGAGGTATAACATTCTCTTCTGGAGGTAAAAATGTAAACAAATTCGAGGTTCCTATTCCCACCCCTTTGAACGCTTCGGATAAAAAGTTTCCAATTGATCCTTATCAGTTAGGTGTAATTCTGGGGGACGGCGGTCTACGCTCATTTCGAGGTGGATGCTGCACTATATCTTGTTTTGCGCCGGATGCCGATGAAATAATGGCTTCGTTTGATCCCAAGACGCAGGAAGAAGCGCTTGAGCAATATGGACAATGCCGAAGATTTTACGTGAGGGGGATTCAACCTGCGTTGAGAGAAGTAGGTCTTTATAGAAGCCTTGGACGAGATAAATTTATTCCAGAAATATATTTCTCAGGATCGGAACAACAACGCCTAAGCCTTCTTCAAGGACTTATGGACACAGATGGGTCAGCATCCAGAAATAGAATAACTTTTCATAGTTCAAATCATCGGTTGGCCAACGATGTCGCCAGACTTGTTCGGTCAATAGGCGGCGTGGGAATTATTAGAGAATATGATCGTCCAGACAAGGAAACTTACGAAAAAGACATACAAGTCAATGTTCGATTAGACAGATGGTGCCCATTCAGGATAAACCGGAAAGCAAACCAGTGGAAGCCAGCTAGTTTCAACAATAGACCCAAGAAAGCTATATGTAAGGTTGAGAGAATAGAGGATCAAGAGCAGGTTTGTATATCTGTTTCTCATCCTTCTGGTCTATACATAACAGATGATTACATTGTCACCCACAACACCACGCAAGCAATCTCAGTAGCAAACGAGATGTTCGAATCTGGTGAACTCGAAGATGTCCTTATTTTATGCGAAGCCTCTCAAAAAGCGCACTGGAGTCGACAGTGGCCAGACTGGACCACAACCGGACTGGACATCGGAGTCGTTGAGCGACGAGTTAGACAGAAGAACAAGATCAAGCGCACTGTCAGCATTATCCCGGATACTCCAGTCACAGTTGTCAACTATGATCTTCTGGGACAAATCCACGATTGGCTCGCCGAACAGCCATGGAGCCTCGTCATCGCCGACGAGTGCCAGGCCCTGCGCAATATGGAAGCGCAGAGGACGAGATATGTCTTCGGAGATGAAGAGCGGCTCATCGTTAAGCCTGCTGGACGTAACAAAGATGGTTCATTCCGCATGGTACGGAAGAGGCTCGAAGCTGTGCGGGCAATTCGGGGGGATCGACGTGTATTCCTTACCGGGACTCCCATCGAGAACCGCCCTCATGATCTCTGGCCCATTATCAGAGCATTTGATCCGGAAGGACTCGGGTCTGATTATGAGTTCTTCATAAAAAGGTACTGCGGCGCCTATTGGACGGAGTATGGCTGGAGCACGAGCGGGGGTACGAACCTTATTGAGCTTCAGAGATATCTCCGCTCAACCTTCATGGTTCGGAGAACGACGCAGCAAGCCCTGCCGGATATGCCGCCAAAGACCCGGCGTCCGTTTTTCCTTCCGGCTGATGACTTCAAGCATGTCCTGAAGAAGTCCGATGATGTCTTCGAACGCAGCCTGGATGCCCTTGAGGAACATCTCGGCCTAAGAGCGGAAGGCGAGACGGAAGACAGAATGTTCTCTGTCTGGGAAGAATTGTACACAAGGTATGGCGACCAGATCGAGGACGCCACTTATGAAGAGATCATGGAGCTTGTGCCCGAAGAGGCGTCAGTCGCCTTCGAGGAGATCGCCAAACTCCGCTCGGAACTGGCGGTAGCGAAGGTTCCTTACATTATCCGACACGTCCGGGAAATCACGGACGCCGGCGAAAAGGTTGTGGTGTTCTTTTACCACAAAGTCGTTGGCCAAGCCTTGAGAGAGGCCTGGGGCGACTCCTGCGGTTATATCGATGGGTCGATCAAGCCCACGAAACGGCAGGACGAAGTGGACCGTTTCATGGAAGACCCGGATTGCACGGCAATGTTCGGGCAGCTCCATGCGGCGTCCAAGGGTTTCACGATGACCGTGGCCCGACGGGCTGTGTTCGGGGAACTGGATTGGCGTCCGGGAACCATGAAACAGGCCGAGAATCGCATCTGGCGCATCTCGCAGGAAAACCACTGCCTGATCGATCACCTGATCGTCGAATCCTCGATCGAGGTTCGCCAGTCTCACTCACTGATCGAGAAGCAGGAGCAAATGGACAAAGCTCTTGATCACGAAGAATCGGAGACTCAAGAATGAGCAAGAAAATACTCTTCCTACCCATCCTCATCTTTCTGTTGATCGGAGGGTGCAGTTACGCCACAAAAGACGTCGGTCGAATTGACACGACGGTCGAACTGACCCGTGATTCCGAACGCGTGTGCCGGTCCAGCGGAGAGAGCCAGTCCTGCGGGTATGAAGTCTACACCGACCAGGGCGTGTTCTCCAACGAAGACTCAATATGGCACGGCAAGTTCAACTCCGGCGACCTACAGGCCTCCTTCGTGGAAGGCGCCACATGCCGGATCACGGCAGTCGGTTTTCGAATTCGCGTCCTGTCGATGCGGAAGAACATCATCAAGGCAGACTGCGTACCCCCGACTGAGTAGTCTGGGGTCGCATTATGTTACCGCATAAAGGCGCCCGTTTCGGGCGCCTTTTTTCATTGACTTTTCGGATTCCTTTGTTACATATCCTCGGACAACAGATCGCAGAGTGAAAGGAATTGTAACATGCGCGCCTACCTCATCGACCCCGTCGAACGTCGAATCACCGAAGTCGATTATGACGGGAACTACAAATCGATCTACAAGTTGATCGATTGTGAGAGGTTTGACTGTGTCAGATTCTCTGACAACGGTGATTGCGCCTATGTCGACGATGAGGGGATGTTCGTCGAGAATCAGAGCTTCTTCAAGATCGAAGGCTATCCGCAACCAGTGGCCGGCAAGGCACTGGTCCTCGGCACGGATGAAGAAGGCGGCTCCGTTTCTCCAATCCTCCCGTTCGCCGAAATATGGCACAAGGTCCAGTTTGGCGTTCTGATTCAAATCAGCGGGAAAGTCTTGTTCAGTGGCGCTTCTGCGTGGAAGATCGCGCAGAACTCTCCTCGCCATAAGAAATGACAATTTCAGCCAACCCAAATTTGCAAGGTTGACATAACATTGGTATGAATTCCTCAACAAGAGGACATGCCAATGGAACCTGTCATCGGTTTAAACAAGGGCGGAAAGTTCGACTTTCGAACACAAGGTCATGATGACCTTACACTGCAGATCGTGGCGAAATCTCTTTCCCAGACGTGCCGGTTCACCGGGCATGTCGATGAGTTCTACTCGGTCGCCCAACACAGCGTCTACGTGTCCCGACTCCTTGTTCTTAGAGGGTATCCGCAGTACGCCATGTGGGGCCTTCTCCACGACACACCTGAATCGGTTTACGGGGATCACTCTTCGCCCCTGAAATCCTACCTTCAGGAGCGGACAAACGGCGTGTACCGCCAAGTCATCAAAGAGATCGACGAACAGGTTCTGACCCTCTTTGAGCCCGACCTCTATAACACCAAAATATGCCACTACACGGACGACTGCCGGGAGAAGGTCAAGCACGCGGACTACACCATGCTCTACCTTGAGCGGGACGCTCTGCTTGCCGAGACGAAATACCTGTATCCAGATGGAGCATGCCCGGAATTACACCCTGGTGGAGAAATCCGGGACATAGACCCGTGTTTCGAGCCTTGGAGTTGCCGCCGGGCTGAGCATGTCTTCCTCAAGGAGTACGAAGACATCTGTAATGGGAAGCATCTGAAATTCAAGCGCCGCTACGGCTGATGCAACCCAGGATTTTCTACAACGAGTTCGACGCCGAAACTTCCGACTGGCTTCGCCGTCTGGTCCGGGACGGTGTCGTTCCTCCCGGCGACGTAGACAGCCGATCCATCGTCGAGATCGATCCAGAAGAGTTGAAAGGATATGACCAGTGCCATTTCTTCGCCGGGATCGGGACATGGGCACTCGCCCTGCACAATGCGGGGTGGCCTCCGGACCGTCAGGTTTGGACAGGTTCTTGCCCGTGCCAGCCGTTCTCAGGGGCGGGTAAAGGCAAGGGCTTCGACGACGACCGTCATCTCTGGCCGGTGTGGAACGCTCTCATCTCGGAGCGCAGACCTGGCGTCGTCTTTGGAGAGCAAGTTGCGTCGAAAGATGGCCTTGAGTGGCTCGACCTTGTTCAAGCTGACCTGGAAGCCAAGGATTACGCCGTCGGGGCGTTCGATCTGTGCGCTGCGGGCGTCGGTGCCCCGCATATCCGCCAAAGACTCTGGCTCGTCGCCGACCTTTTCGGAAGCGCACTGGCCGACACCTGTCAGCAAGGCGTGGAAAGAGGGACTGTACCAGGGAGGACGGGGCGGGAAGGTCAGGAACCTCACGCTCAAGGGTGCGGCAAAACTGGCGTCGTGGATGACGCCTCTGTCCGGCACGCACAGGACCGGGGACTATACCCTAGACAGGGGAAACCGGAATCTCCGCCGACTGACTCTCAAAGGTCAGGCGAAGGCGGTTATGTCGGGATACGTGACGCCTTCGGCGAGGGATTGGAAGGATACTCCGGGCATGTCATTGACAGGTCCGGATGGTCGGAAACGGATCGACCAACTCCCACACCAAGCCGCGATTATGGACTTTCCGGTCGGGAAATGTCGGTTCACAACCTACCGGGGCCTGTCAACGGATTCTGGGCAGACGCACAGTGGGTCTACTGCGACGACGACAAGCTCCGTCCTCTTAAACCCGGAATTACCCCGTTGGCTGATGGGCCTGCCGAGCACGTTCTGCGCGTCGGCGGTTACGGCAACGGGATCGTAGAGCCTTTGGCTCGGGAATTCATCAGCACTTACATGGAGTTGGATCGTGCCTGATTTCGAAGTTATGACTATCGGCGAACTGGTCGCGATCCGTGATGCCCTGGAAGAGCATCTCGTTCGGACTGAGCGAAACGAAGAGCGTGGAGAGCCAAACGACCTCTACGACATCGCCACCATCGAGGATATGCTGGAACGTGCCGAGCTGGAGATCGCTCGCCAGGGTTACTGATGGCGGAAGTCACGATCTACCCTGGAGATTGCCGGGAATCCCTGAAGAAGCTGATAGAGGAAGGTGTTCGCGTTCACTCTGTTGTAGCTGACCCTCCTTATGGGCTTGTCAGCATCCAAAAGCGCTTCGGCAAGAAAACCGCATCCGCCGCGAAGACGGACAATAACGATGGTTCGTTTTCTCGTTTGAGCGGCGGATTCATGGGTAAGGCCTGGGACGCGACAGAAATTGAACGCGACCCGGAGTTCTGGAAACTGATACTGGACATCCTGCTACCCGGCGGGTTTGTTTTCGCTTTTTCTGGATCGAGAACCGGACACTGGCAAGCCTGCGCAATGGAACAGGCTGGTTTCATCATGCATCCTATGCACGGGTGGGTGTACGGAAGCGGTTTCCCCAAAGGGCACCGGCCTAAAATCGACGGTTGGGACGGGTGGGCCTACGGAACACAAACACAGAAGCCAGCACTTGAGCCGATTTACCTCGCTCAAAAGCCTTTTAGCGAAAAAACCGGGGCAGCGAATCTTCTGAAGCACGGTGTCGGTGCGTTCAACATTGACGACTGTAGAGTACCATCTGAAGAGGGAAGTCAACGGGTGGACGAACCATCCCAAGAGACCCGCTACACAGGCAGAGGGTCGACCAACTTCGCAGCGAAGCCAGGACCCAGAGGCGGAAGCCCCGAAGGGAGATACCCGTCGAATCTCCTGCTGGATGATTCCGAATGTGTTAAGGCCTTGTTCCCGGAGAGCCCCGGTCAACTCGCCAAGGCCACCACGACCGAGAAAAAGGCGAAAAACACTTATGGGGATTTCAAAAGCGATACAGGACAGGAACCGCGTGGAGATGGTGGATCAGCCTCTAGATTCTTTCACAGATTCCCAGACGCTGCCCCAATCATTTATAACAAAAAAGCGAACAAATCAGACCGGTCCGGCTCGAAACACCCGACTGTCAAGCCAATCGCCCTGATGCAATATCTTGTTCGCCACATTACGCCGCCTGGTGGTGTTGTCCTTGACCCGTTCGGTGGCAGCGGGACGACAGCCGAGGCCGCTATGCGAGAAGGATTTGACTGCCTCCTTATGGAGGCTGAGCCGGAATATGTCGAATTCCTTACGCAAAGGTTTGGTATCCAAAAACAAGCAGGAAAGGAAAGTGAAATCCAGTGACACGCTTGACCGGTTCGACGACACCGGACTCCTGAACTTCGTCAACAAGCAAGGTGGGCAGCGCGCTGCGGCGCGCGTCCTCGGAGTCGCTAGAACGACCCTGCAGAGTCGTGTTTACAGCGCTCAGGAGTCGATCAGAACCACGGCGGCGATTCGGAATCCCCTGATCCAGGAATCCCCGTCGAAGGGCGTCAAGACCTACATCTTCTCTTCAGCACAGGACAACACCTCTCTCAATGAGCGGTGTCTGCGGTTCCTTGAAAATCTCAAAGCGTATGCGGCGCATCTCGGCAACACGGAAATACACATCTCCGGGTTCACCTACCAGAAGGGCCTGTTCGAGGACCACTCGAAGGAAGGCGGATATTACGTCCCTGCGGTCCAACCGTACCTGACCCTCGCCCGTATGGAGATCGCTGACAAGATCGCGTTCTGCGGCGAGATGAATATCCTGCCAACAGCTGTTCGCCCCTTGTCAGGGCTTGAAACATACACGCGGCACATGTGGGGGGTGTTCCCTCACCCCAAGATCGCGCTTGAGAGTGTGGCCACGCCGAAGTTTGCCCCCGCCAAGCAAATCATGACGACGGGCTGCATCACGCCCCAGAACTACGTCCCCAAAAAAGCAGGCCTGAAGGCACAGTTCCACCATGTCATCGGCGCCCTGATCGTCGAGGTCGATGCGGACGGGGACGTTTTCTGCCGGCATCTTATTGCAGACAAGAAAGGCGACTTCCAGGACCTGACGACTGTGGTCGAGGAAGGAGTTGTTCAAACAGGTCGCCGGGTACACGCGGTCAATTGGGGCGATATCCATATCGAGAAGATGGACCCGGTCTCCGCGAAAACCTGCTGGGGTCTGACGTCGGTCATCGAGACAACTCCGACCAACAAGCCGAGAGAACGGTGGGAGATCGACACAAAAGGGTCGATGCTGGACACCCTGCGGCCCTACTTCCAATTCTTCCACGATACCTCGGACTTCACGCCCCGGAATCATCACAACATCTCCGATCCGCATTTCCGGTTCGAGATGTTTTCAAAAGACACCGACAGTGTCGAAGACGCCCTCTACAAGGCTGCCCGGTTTCTGCAGGTTACCCAGAGACCGTGGTGCGAAAGTGTGGTTGTCGAAAGCAATCACGATCTGGCTTACCTGAAATGGCTTAGAACGAGCGATTACAGGACCGACCCTGTCAATGCCCTCTTCTTCCTAGAAAGCCAACAGCGCGTTTATCAGGCGATCAGGGATGGGGATTCGGACTTCTCGATCTTCGAGTGGGCGATGCACCGCCTTGTTCCCGAAACACAGGAATGTGTGTTCCTCCGAGAGGATGACAGCTTTGTTATTCTTGGGGATCAGGCCACCGGAATCGAGTGTGCCATGCACGGCCACCTCGGGGCGAATGGCGGTCGTCCATCCCCTGCGTCATTGGCCAAGATTGGGCCGAAGTTGAACGTGGGGCACGTTCATTGTTTCCCGGCAGGATACAAAGCCAATGTGCGCGGCAAGGGTTTCACTGACCTTGCTGAGATACGAAAGGGGGACCTTGTTTCCGCCTTCAATCCCGACACGCAAGCTAACGAATGGACGCGGGTTATCGACACGCCCAAAGGCACCTATTCGGGGCCACTTGTGTCGATCCGCAAGGCAGATTCTCTTCACCAGGAGGTCACTGACCGACACTTCCTTTTTCTGAAAGACGGGTCCTACCTTCCTATCTCTGACGCCATCGTTTACAGGGACTCTCTTGACGTACCGGTCTGCGCGGAACCAATGGTCTGCAACGACGTGGAACTGGATATTTCAGACACAAAACTTCGCCAGATCGTCGCTGCCGCAGCCGATGGCAGTCTTTCTACTACGCGAAACAGTATCGTGTTTCATCTCAAAAAAGACCGTAAGAAGCAGCGCGTCGTAGAACTATTCGGAGCCAGTTTGACAAGGAATCCGACGTGGCAAGAGACCGCGAAGGCACACAAGGCCATGGTGTCTGCGTACAGTGAAGAAGCCAAGTACCTCAGTTCCGTTTTCGCTGACGGGAAACGACTTCCTTCCTGGTTTGTCAATCTCTCCGATCGTCAAGCAGAAGTCGTTTTGGATGAAATTAGGTTTTGGGATGGAGTCTACGACACTGGGAGTTCTGGCAGGCAGTTCTCTACCTCGAAAGAGCCGGAGGCTTATCTGGTCGCGTCCCTCGCCAATCGTTTGGGATACCGGACAACTTGCAAGAAGATCGATAGCCGCGACAACAGGTTTCATGTCTCGTGGTGTGAGTCCGACCACTTCCGCCCGACTCGGGCTTGGAACATAAATGACAAGAGGCGTATTGACGATTGGGGCGTCCGCACCCGTCAGGTTGAAGACGAAACAGTTTTCTGTCTGACCACTGAGAGTCAGAACTTCTGGGTTATGTCTCCCGTTACAGGACAGGTGTCTCTGACGGGCAACAGTCCGTATATCCGTGACGGCGTCTACGCCGCCGGCATCGAGGGACTGCTCGACCAGGGCTACAACAAAGGCGCTTCCGGGTGGGCGCAAGCTGAAATCATCACCTACGACAATAGTCGTCGGACTCTGGTCACTCGTGTCGGGGAAAAGTGGAGGGCTGCTCGGTGATCGTCAGATACAAATGCCTCGGCGGACCCAAGAACAAACAGTACATCGAAGACCAGGGTCCGAAATTCCAGTTCATGGATTCCCGTTCCGAGACCCATACCTATGCCTTCGACGAGGACCGTGGTGTCTATGTCTGCCAGACGAAGGAAGAACCCAAATGGGATTTTGACTTCTACGCTGTGGCGGCTCCGGAACTCCGGATGTCCAAGATCGTGGCGGAGGCGCCGATCATACGCTTCGGAGACGCGGATGTCCGGTTCCTGACTCTGGAATGGATCATGGAGTGGGACTTGGTCGACAGCAGTTCACACCTCATTGATCTTGAGTTCATGACTGTCCAGACACTCAAGGGCCTTATTGGCGGTCTGCGCGACCCCAAGAACTCTCCCCGACAGTGGCGCGAAGGGGAGCGGGAACTCGCCTTCCAACGCCGGCAACCACCTGTAACCCCGGAGGACGTCGCTGAAGAGGCTGCGTTCTTGGAGAAAGGAAATGAAACCGACTGAGTTCGAAGAACAGAATTGCGTCCTCCGAGGCCCAGAGGGCGAAGACGTGGGCGACCTTCCCTGCCATGTGGGTGCGGATTGTGTCGTGTCTGTATGGACCCCGACGCGGGAAGAACTCGCCGAGATCAATGCCACCGGGCGAGTCTATCTTATGATCATGGGCCAGACTCACGCACCGGTGTTTGTAGCTGGGTGCAAGGACGACGTGTTTTTCGAGGTGTCGGAAAATGTGGCGTAACCTCAATCCAGGAGTCTACACACTAATGGCTCTCGCAGTGTTTATCAGCATAGCACTCTTCGCCGGAACTGCACGAACCAAGAAAGATTCTGAAGCTAACGTCTATCCTCTCGGATGGGTCGATCTGATCCAACTTGAGAATGGACAGCAGCTTGGATGTGTTGTTGAACCGCGCCCGGAAGAAGAGCGGGTCATCGCCCATTGCGCTCCGCTCCGCCCGCCCGTTGAATCCTCTCCACATCGTCGAGTCCCTGACGACTCCATCTGATCGATGCCGATTAAAACCTGCCCTGTATGTGGCTCTAAATTCTCAAATGGTCGGTCCGATAAGATATATTGCTCGAACCTATGTGGGCAGAGAAGCAGAAATCGAAGATATGCCTCTGCTCACCCGGACAAAATATTAGATAAAAGGGAGAAACAAAGAACGGAGAACAAGGTTCTAGGCATGCTGTCCAGAATCAAATACACGTCAAAGAAGAACAACATTCCGTTTAATCTTACCCCCGATGACATACCTTTTCTCCCTGACAAATGCCCTGTTCTTGGCATAAAATTAAACTTTAGAAATGGCAAAGGATGGAAGAGAGATAGACCTAGCATAGATAGAATCCGCCCTGAATTAGGATACATAAAGGGAAATGTAAGAGTCATTTCTGCTCGGGCGAATCTCTTGAAAAACGATGCCACCGTCGAGGAACTGGAGGCTGTCTTAGAAGACCTCAAGAGAATAAGAAGAGATGATAAAGACAGCGATATTCGACCTTGAAGCAGACGGATTAAATCCGACGCGAATCCACTGCCTACATATCCGGGACAGGGAGCGCGGCAGGACATACCGCTTTCGGCAGAACAAGTACGAAAACACCATCGAGCACGGCATCGCCCTGCTCGAAGAGGCTGAGGTTCTCGTCGCGCACAACGGACTAGGATTCGATGTCCCGGTTCTTGAGCGGCTCTACGACTTCGACCCGATAGGTCGGCATTACGACACGCTCGTAATGTCGCGCATGGTGTTCGCCAACATCAAGGAGTCCGACTACAAGCTCTGGAAAAGAGGAAAGTTCAGGTCGAACCTGGACCCCCACGAAGTGTTTCGTGGCGAACTGATCGGCACGCACGGCCTGGAAGCGTGGGGTATCCGTCTCGGCAAGTTCAAGGGCGACTATGCCAAGATCAGGGAAGCCGAAGCAAAGGCTGCGGGCCTGACCGATCCTGACGACATTTCCCAGTATGTCTGGGGCGAGTGGAATCAGGACATGGACGACTACTGCGTCGGTGACCTCGATGTGACGGAAGCTCTGCTTGATCATATCGAAGCAGAGGACTGGTCCCCGCAATCGACGCGGATCGAGCATCGCGTCCACGATCTCATGTGTCGGCAGGAGGACTACGGCGTTCCTTTCAACGTAGAAGGTGCGGAGAAACTAGACCACAATCTCCGCGAGGAACACAGGAAACTGTCAGATCAGGCTGTCGAGCATTTCGGCATCTGGCACAAGCCGGCGAAATTCTACCGTATCGACCGAAACAACAAGCCGAGAGAAGAGTTCGGCGAGGACGGCACCCGGAAGTGGTGGGCTGAGGTCACGGTCTCCAAGAAGACAATCAAGTACAAGGACCCGGCGAAACCCAACAGGACAGAGGGTGCTGCTTTCTGTCCGATCAAGCTTATGGAGTTCAACCCGAACTCCCGTCCCCAGATCATCGACCGGCTGCAGACGATTTACGACTGGGAGCACGACCCGGAGCAGGTCACGGAGAAAGGTAATCCCAAGGTCAATGACGAGGTCTTGCGCGGCCTAGCACCTCGTATCCCGATCTGTCACTCACTCGCTGAAACCTTCTATTACAAGAAACGACTGGGCCAACTCACGGATGGCAAGAACGCTCTCCTGAGAAAGGTGGATTTCAGGACTGGATTGATCCACGGGCGCGTGAACGCCGGAGGCGCCCAGACAGGTCGTGCCACACATTCCAACCCGAACCTTGCCCAGGTCCCGAAGGTCAAGGCCAAGAAAATAAGTGATGGCGCCATCAAGGTGACCGGTCGGGTCTATCTCGATGAGGATGACGGAATTCTCGGTGTCTATGACGACGTCGCGATCATTTCGGTCGATCACCCGGATGTTGTTGATATCCACGGCAACACAGCCCTCCTGCGTGGGCGGACAGGAGATCACGGGTGGGACTTCCGGGACCTGTTCGGAACGAGCTTCCTGACGAAGCAGGTTGTCGCCAATCCGGACGACTGGACCCAGGTTGGTGCCGACCTCTCTGGCATCGAACTCCGCATGCTTGGGCAACTCCTCGCCGAGTTCGACAATGGCGAGTATATCCGCCTTCTCCTTGAGGACGATATTCACACCGTTCACCAACACGCTGCAGGACTGGATAGTCGGGATAAAGCGAAGACGCTCATATATGCGTTGGTGTATGGGGCTGGAGACGAGAAGCTCGGCTCCATTATTGATCCGCTTGCAAATAGGGCAGAACAAGCGCGCATCGGGGCAGAAGCGCGCCGCAAACTGATGACCCGCCTCCCCGCCCTCGCGAAAGCGATCAAGAAGGTCCAGAAGCAGGCGAAGCTGTCCGGCTATCTGTGGGGTCTGGACAAGCGCAAGCTTTATGTCCGTGGGATGCACTCCGCATTGAACACGCAGCTCCAGTCGAACGGTGCTCTAGTCGCCAAGGTCTGGAACCTCATGGTCGAAGACATGCTCGATGAAGAGGGTCTTCGGCAAGGCTGGGACGGCGATGTTGTCCCCATGCTCTGGGTTCATGATGAGATCCAGTACGCTGCCCGCAAGGAGTGTGCTGAACTTGTCTCCGACTGTATGGTTGAGGCTGCTTACTGTGCTGGGGAATATTTTGACTTCAAGGTTCCAACACCCGCAGAATCCAAGATCGGACCGACATGGGCCTACACGCATTAGTGCGCTGTTAAATATACGCTTTGACGTATAGACAATTTTTATACGCTAAGGCGTATCAGATTAGAACACGACACGTTTATTCTTTTATCGCGTTTCGGCCAATGTTAGGTTGACCTGACTTGGCATGATGGGCAGGAATGTATCAGGCAATATCAAAGCAAGGATCACCTATCCAATGCTCGCACTCGTCTTCGACACAGAAACAACAGGCCTGGTTCATCATTCCAAGCCGGTCCTGGATGCCGCTCAGCCGAATCTTGTTCAGTTGGGCGCGATACTCGGAAATCCGGATACCGGGAAAATATACGGACGCATCGACTCCATTATCATTCCGAATCTCGACGGATATGAGTGGGACATTCCAGAGAAGGTTGCCGACATCCATGGGATCACGACCGCAGAAGCAAACCAGTTCGGGGTTTATCTCCCTGCCCAGCTGGAAGTGTTTCTGGATATGGTCGAGGTCGCGGATGTCGTCGTCGCCCACAATGTCGGATTCGATCTGAAAATCATCGAGATCGCATGCGCCCGGTGCCGGGAGTACGACGTCAAGTCGAAGGATAACCCTCAATTTCTGAACCCGTGGCGAGACAAGCCTACTTTCTGCACACTCAAGGCGGCAAAAGCCGACCCGAGCATCAAGAGCACGTCCGAGCGGGGGACCAATCTCGGATCACTGCACAGGCAGCTGGTCGGTCATGAGATGGAAGGCGCTCACGAAGCATTCGCTGACACGTCTGCTCTGTGGAAAATCTTCTGCATCATGAACCAGAAACTCCAGAAGAAAGGAACCTCGGAGGCCGCATAGGCTGGTATGTCCCAATTCGAATTTTCGGTCTTCGCGGAAGACTTTGTCACCAAGAACCAGAAACAATGGGGCCATGACCGCTCCAAGACGCTCGGTTCTTCCGAGGCCTTCGCCTGCATCCGCAAGGCGTGGTATGCCAAGAACGGAACGCCGCCGGATGAGGACTACCAGGATTCATGGGGCGCCATGGAGCGTGGTAACGTCATGGAGGATCATTGGTTCGTCCCAGTGATGCGGCATGGCATCAAAACCTTCTTTCCGGATGCCAAATTCTACGGCGCCGGCGCGCATCAGACGACACTGATTTCAGGCCTCCTGTCCACAACACCTGATGGCTTCGTCGTCGGCGTTCCGCGTGATTGCCTCGCCCACAAAGGCATCCCCGATATCGGACAGGACCCGGCTCTTCCGGAGGGATTCGGCTCCCTGCTCACGGAAGCCAAGACCATCGATCCGCGTGTCAATCTCCAGGAGGAGAAGACTGTTCACCACGGCCAGACCCAGGTCCAGATGGGGATTGTCCGAGACGAGACTCCGTTCACGCCGAACTATGCCGTCATCATCTACACCGATGCAAGCTGGTATGACGTCAACACCCAGTTCGAGATCAAGTTCGATCCTCATCTCTACGAAGACGCCAAGAAAAGGGCCGAGCAGGTGATGACCTGTACTGATCCCATGGAACTTTTGCCTGAAGGTCGGATTACAGGCGACTGCCGGTACTGTCCTTTTCAGGACACCTGTTACGAGCAGGCCAAGGGGCGCGCCCCGAAAGAGGACAACTCCGACGGATTGACGGAAGAGGAACGCGAGGAAGTTCATGCCCTTGCGAGAGAAGAGCGTCAGCTGAAGTCGGCTGTGAAAGACGCCGAGGGCCTGCATAAGGACGCCATCGAGCGCCTCAAGGCAGCGATGGAATCCCTCCAGACCAAGCGCGTAAATTTCGAGGACGGAGGAAAGGTCTCCTACTCATTCGTCTCCGGCAGGAAATCCCTGTCGAAAAACAAGATGATTGAAGCCGGACTCGACCCTTCTGACTTCGAGGAAGAAGGCAAAGGCTATTCCAAGATCACTGTGACGGAGCCGAAAGGATAGCTCCACAGCGATGGCGACTCCAACGGAGCGCGTACCACCGGGCATGCGCCCAACTCACCCACAAACATGGAGAGAACCTGTGAAATGGGACAATTGACCACCACCAACCAAGGCGGCGCCCTGGCGCACCTTGATCTTGAGACCGTCGAAGACGTCTTCGGAGGCCTTTCCCAAGGCGTCGGAGACGGCGGGAATTACGGTAAGTTCAACGGCAATACCGGCGACTACACATGGGGGCAGACCGACGATCTGATCGAGCACGGCTCGCAGGTTCTCGTCGACTACTCGACGGCATTCCTCGGCTGGCTTTGCTGGATGGACGGCAAGGTCGAAGACCGGGAGACCGTGAATGTCTTCGACGGGAAACCCCCGCTTGAAAAAGACCTTCCAGATCACGGTCCGTACAACAGTTCCGACGACGGCTGGGGCCCGACCTGCGGTTTCAAGCTGTTCCTCGAAGACGGCACCGAAATCACCCTGAATCTGAATTCGCGCTCCGGTGACATCGCATTCCGGCGTCTTCTCGGCGACATTGGCAAAGGCGCACGCAAGAATCCCGGCAAGCTGCCTGTGGTTGAGATCGGCGCGGCGGCTTTCGAGAACAAGAAGTCTCGCGGCAAGAAATACGCCCCGACCTTCGAGATCGTCGCATGGGAAACGCCGGACGAATATCTCGGCACATCTCGTGGAGAAAATCCCGACGACTACGAGAATGACGAGCAGTCCGGCGATGACGGTGATGGCGGCATCCCGACCAATGAAGATGCCAAAACTGCGACTGCTCGGAAAGCTTCTGCGGCCAAGGAGGACACACCTCCTCCGGCAACGCGTCGTCGTCGCGAAGAACCTTCCGCCGAAAGGGAAGAAGAAGGACCGACCGACGAAAAACCGAAACGTCGTCGGCGCAAGGTGTAGCGCTTAGCCAGCGCTCGCAGGGGGAGGCCGACCCGGCCTCGCAGGCCTCCCCCTACTTTTCACAGGTCAGGAGTAAGACATGTTCGGTCGAGAAGACGCATACGCAATGTTCCGTGGACAGTACGGTCGAGACCCGAGTTCACCTGCCGAGCTTGTTTCATTCGGTAGAGGCGTCCTTAAAGCCGATCTTGAAAGGATTGGCCTGACGAGCGACCAGGCGCATGTGGTGACCGACAGGCTCGCTCGTTTTGTCCTCACGCGCGAGACCGAGAAGGCGATGATGGTCGGAACCGAGTTTTGCAACATCATCGAGAACAACACGGATATCCCTGCTGCCAAGATGTACGACGCACTGGCCGGATATATGCGCCTGTGCTGGAAAGCCTATCCTCCTACGCGAAACCTGGAATTCAGTGAAGCTGACACGTCCGTTCCGGACGAAATCACTGTCTGCGCGGTGCAGGCGAAACTCGCTGGCCGGGTCATGATCCGCGACTTTGTCTCAAGCGGCGCCGGGAGCGTATTCTCCGTGGTTGGTCCATCAGGCGAAGTCTTGTCCTGCGTCGATGAACTTGAACCGGGTCATGCTGTTATCCTGTGTGACTATCAGGATGACGGCGAGATCATCGAGAACGACATCGGGGTCGGGTTCGTCGTCAAATTTGTCCGGGACGCAAGAGGGACCGCGCATCTCTTTGATTATCTCGGAGACAATTACCTTCTCGGCACGCCGACCATGTTCCCGACAGAAGACGACACAGAGACTGTCATGCGGGAATCCGGAATCCTTGACGCGGCAGCCTATCTCCCTGAAGTCCTGGATGAAGTCTACGTCGAAGGCATCACCATTCTGAGAGTGGCCTGACAATGGTGGAACTGTCTCAGAAACAGGGGGAGGCCGTTAAGTCCGTGAAGGACTGGTTTGCTAATGATTCCGGCTACAAGAAAGCATTCCGTGGAGCCGGACTGGCGGGGGTCGGCAAGAGCGAAATTCTTCCTTTTATCCTGAATGATTTGGGACTCCACAAGAAAGGTGAAGTCCTCGCCATGGCGCCTACCGGAAAAGCCGCCAAGATCATGTCTGACAAGTTCAGCAAGCAAGGTCTTCACCTTCAGGCGAACACGGTTCACTCGACGATCTATTCTCCGAACGCCACGGCTCTCGATCTCATCCAGGAGCAGATGGAGAAGACGGAAAAAGAACGCGAACGCGCAGCTGCTGCAGCCGACCGCGAGCAGGTCACCATCCTCGAACGTCGCCTGAAAGTGCTTGGACGCGATTTCGACAGGCAGGTTCAGAAAGGCGACAGTCCGACCTTTTCGCTTCGGGCCGTGAACGAGAAGATGGAGAAGGCCAAGCTCATCATCCTTGACGAGGCCTCTATGCTGAACGAGGAGATGGCTGCCGATATCCTCTCTTTCGGCGTGCCTGTGTATGCAACAGGCGATCCGGGACAGCTCCCTCCAGTGGAAGGCGACCAATGGTTCCGGGAAGACAATGCTGATTTCTTCCTGACAGAGATACACCGCCAGGCAGCGGACAATCCGATCCTGAAGCTCGCTCACGATGCCCGGAACGGGGTGATGCCGAAGATGGGTGACTACGGGCAGGGCGTCAGAGTCATGGAACGTCGCAAGGATGATGTCACCTACAATCTCGACAAGGACGCTACGATCATCGTCGGGACCAATGCCAAGCGGTACGCGATCACGCGCAAACTTCGAGGACTCATGGGCCTGGAACCCATGGAAGGACCTTTCGAAGGGGAGCCCTTAATGATTACGCGAAACTCTCGGAAGACCCCCGGCTTGGTTAACGGCATGGAAGTTATAAGTGCAATTGATCACGGAGCGATGCATGAGGGACATCCAGAATTCATGCTTGCACTTATAGTCGATGGAAAAGCTAAGAACGTGGTGTGTGTTCAATCCATTTTTGAGCAACACTGGCTTGGAAAGGGAAAATACACATGCGGTAAAAACGATCTTTATAGGGCATTACGAGAGAATGAATATGTCGATTTCGGTCATGCCATAACCGCGCATAAGTCTCAAGGCAGTCAGTACGAAGAAGTTGTGATTCATGATGAGTCTTCAGTGTTCGGAGACGAGCGCTTTCGCTGGATGTACACCAGTTTAACTCGTGCAACCGATAGATTGACTGTGATCCTATGATGGAGGAATGGAGAAGTATTGCAGAATTTGAGGGATCATATGAAGTATCTAACCTCGGACGAGTCAGAAGAATAAGATTAGTGAGAGGTGCGCCAAAAGTTCCATTTATTCTTTCTACGTGGACCTCTAATTCCGGGTATGTCCAAGTCAAATTGAAAAATAATGGAAGATCATCTAATAAGTACATTCACAGATTAGTTGCATACCATTTTTTGGATAAGAAATCTGACTTAACAGAAGTGAACCATTTGGACGGAAACAAGACGAACAACAAGGTAGACAATCTTGAGTGGGTTTCTAAGAGTCAAAATCAATTACACAAAAATAGGGTCTTGCGATTAAATCAATACAAGGTTCACGTCTTTTTGTCTCCGGAAGGTGTTCGTCACGAAACTACCAATTTATCCGAATTCAGCGAGAAGCACGGACTTAATAGGCAGAGCATGGGACGAGTGTCATCAGGAAGAGAAATCACCACAAAGGATGGCGACGAGCCTCCTAAACACTAAACTCTAGAAGGAAAGGATGACATACAAGAAACATGACTGCCTTATAGGCTTCACTGGCTTCAAGGGGTCCGGAAAGGATACAGCGGCCAAGGTCCTCATCGAAGAAGAGGGGTTCGAGAAAGTCGCCTTCGCCGGAGGACTGAAGCATATGCTTCGTTCCGCCATGCTCGAAATGGGTCTGGCTCCAGAGTATATCGAGGAATGTATCGAGGGAGGGTACAAGGAACTCCTTTGCGCTTATCTGACGCCTCAGAGACTCTGTGAATACAGAATCCTCCACGCAATGGTCCGAAGCCTGATCGAGTACCAGGGCGGCTCATTTAAACCGGATGTCTTCGGTGAGACGTGGCAAGGATATTGGGAATCCAGCGAACTTCTGGCCGGCAAGACATACGAAGACGCTTGGGTTTCCCTCTTCGATGTCATGGAGGCGCTCGGCACATGGCAGGAAGCCCAGACTCCCCGGCATGTCATGCAACAGCTCGGAACCGAGTGGGGTCGAGACAGGATCGCACCGGATTTCTGGATCAACGTGACCAACCGAAGAGTCGACCTGTTCGACCGCGTGGTCATTACAGACTGTCGGTTTCCGAACGAAGCCGATTATATCCGCAAGAAGAAGGGCCGTCTCGTCCGGGTTACCCGTGTAAGTAAGGTCCCTGATCTGCGCCACTCTTCCGAGAATCAGATCATGGAGCTTCCTGTCGACGAGGAGATCGACAACAATTCGTCTGTGGAAGCTCTGAGGGCTATGGTCCTGTCCCGGTTCTCCGATTTCCAGTCCTCTAAGCGCATGGGGATGGTGTGATGGGTCGACAGTATGTCCCGTCGCTGATCGGCGGACCCAAGATCGTCGAGGAAACCAGTGAACTGTGTCAGGCTCTCATGAAAGCGGCCTACCGGACCCCGAACGCGCCGACCAAGGTTCTCATGAGGAATATCGAGGACGAGATTGCGGATTCTTATGCGGCTCTCGACACATTCTGCGCCATTTACGGGAATCCCAAAATGGTAGACGGAATCGATGTGAATCGTCTTCAACTCCGTCGAAGGAAGAAGTTCAGAAAGAACATCGAGCGCCACGCCGAAGAAGACCTTAATGGCCTGATCGATGGATGATCTTGTCTGGGAACCAGAAGGACCTTGTCCCGATCCGTCTTGCACCGGGACGATAGAGATCGATAACTCAGGTTGCTGCTGCCACTTAAACCCACCATGCGGCTGGTGCGAAAGAAGCGAAGGGGCTTACTGCACAGAGTGCCTCGAACACCCTGAAACGACCATCAAAAACCTAACCGAAGAGAACGAAAGGAATGAAACACAGGACGACAGTTGTGTACACAGATGGGGAGGTCGGGACCCATTTATCCAATCAGCGCCCAAGCATCAAAACAATCGGGGATGGTCACTTCCTGATGATTGAACTGAAGGACGAGCCTGGCCACGAGCCCGTCGAGATGTTGTTTCTCTCTTCCCACAACATCTTCAGTGTCGGCGTTAAAGAGGTCTCGGAATGACCACGATCAGCGCAGAGATCGTCGCCGACAGTGTCGCCTATTACGACGAATATCCGAAAGTCAGAAGCCGGATCACGACTGTAGCCTTGAAGTATCCGAGGTTCATACATTGTTTCCACCCGGATACAGAGTTCCTGTCTCAAATTGGAGATGAGTATCCGCGTTGGCGGAGCTTTGAATCAATTCAAGAAATCGGCGCAAAAGTTGCTCAATATTCCCCCAATGGGGAGTCTTTGGAATTTGTCTATCCTTACGGCGCCGTCAAAAAACAATCTTCTAGTTTGGTTGTCCATAAAAGAAAAACATTCGAACTGGCTGTTACGCCGGAACACAGAATGTTTAGCCTTCGGCGGACCACAGGGAACAGTTGGCAGCCTCATGTTGACACCGCAATTGAATGGGTCGGCGAATACGCCGCGCACAGGAGGATACCCCAAGCTGGTTATCTCTCAGAAGATTCCAGGTCCGACGTCCTTAAAGAAGAGGCGGCTTTAATAGCCTTCTATGTAGCAGACGGGCATCGTCCTAAAACAGGGAATAAGGTCCAATTCCATTTCAGGAAAGAACGGAAAGCTGAGTTTGTAACAAGATGTCTGAACACTCTCGGCATCGAGTATACAGAATCAAGATATGATAGAGATATTGTTATTAAATTCGATCCACCGCATTGGGTGGATGACTGCTATTGTGAAACAGAGAAAAAATATCCAGATTTTATCTGGAACATGCCGAGCGATGTCTTTTGTCATTTTCTGGAGGCAGTCCTCTTGGCAGATGGGTGTGTCTCCAACAACGAAATTAACACCACGAGTTCTATAGCCGCCAATCAACTACAAATTCTATGCACGTTGAACGGTAAGGCAATGAATATCCGAAGCTATAAAGGCGGACTCTTCAAGCAAAAAATTCAAGACACGAACTACGTGTCGTTCAGGTCTGATAAAAACTCTCTCGAAGAGATAGGGTACAAAGGAGAAGTTGTGTGTTTCTCCGTACCAACTTCATTCTTACTTGTTCGCTACAAGGGATTCGCCTTTGTTTCCGGCAACTGCGAACTCATGACTCACCGCGTCTTCAGCCGGAACGCGTCGTCTTCACGGGCGATTCCCGTCGAGAAGATGATCGACTTCATTCTCGCAGACACGGCCCGACCGGTTCACTGGGGGAAAAACCAGCCCGGCATGCAGGCACGGGAAGAACACGACGAGGATGTTCCTGGAAGGGGGGAGGTAAATCAGGAGACAGGATACCAAGAATACGGTCGCCTGACCAGAGAAGAGGCGTGGAACTCAGCACGAGACGACGCGATCTCGTGGGCGCGTAGATTCCACGAGGCAGGATATCACAAGCAGATCGTCAACCGTCTTCTTGAGCCTTTTGTCCATATCAATGTCCTGGTGACGGCGACGGACTGGGACAATTTCTTCGAATTGCGTGCGCATCCAGACGCTCAGCCTGAGATACGCCTTCTTGCGCATCAGATCATGGACGCGATGGAAGCTTCGACTCCCAAGCGCCTGAATCCCGGCGAATGGCACCTCCCCTTCGTCACGTCACAGGACAAGATGAAGAAGTCTCATCACGCCTTCATGACAGGGATCGGGAAGGATGAAATCCTTCGAAGAATTTCCGCCGCGCGCTGTGCTCGGGTCAGCTACAAGACATTCGACGGGAAAGTCCCCTCGATCGAGGCAGACCTTAAGCTGTTCGACAAGCTCGCTTCTGGCAGGCCGCTACATGCTTCGCCTCTGGAGCACCAGGCAACGCCTGTGATCGGACACGGACTGGTGGAAGACCCGTTCACAAGGGAGAACCTGTTCCTGACAGGCGACATCTCTGCCAATTGCCGGAATTTCACGGACTGGATGCAGTATCGGGCCTTCTGGGAAGCAGAGGTTTCCAGAAAGGAGAAAGGAACCGAGGCCATTCACTGATGGCCAAGTACGCACCAATCTCCAAGGACGAGATCGAGGCCTGCATCCAGAATGGAATGACACGAGCGGACATGATCGAGTTTTTCGGTTGCTCGCGTCATCACATGAAAATGGAACTGGCCCGTCACGGCATCAATCTGAAGCACCGGACATGCTCCATCCGGCGAACTGTCAGAAAACCTAAACTCTACAACCCGTGGAGCGAGGACGAGGACGACCTACCTGACGACTTCGATCCGGACGATATTCCGATTGAACGCATATCAGTCTGTCAATTGACGCAGTTGGAGAGAGCGATTCTGATCCTCGGAGACAGGGTCCGAACAACTCCGGATGGCTACTTTCTGGACCGGACTCCGGTTTCGGTTCAGCGTCTTTTGAAGGAAGCTGGTCTGGATCAATAAGGGCGCACCGAATTTGCCTAAAACCTCGTTTTATGGTAGGTTCAGAAGCTCGACAGATTACCCTAAAACACAGAAAACACACCCGCCAGTCCTCTGGCGGAAGAGGGCTTAATGCGCTTTGAAGTCAAGACGGATCGCTCAAGAAATGACTACCTATCCGAATTCTCCCACGTCACTGTCAATGAGCGCTATCTCGCTGACGGAGAACGAGACGTACAGGACGCACTAGCCCGAGCGTCCTCTGCCTATGCAGACAATCAGGAACACGCACAGAGACTGTACGAGTACGCGTCAAAACTCTGGTTCGGGTTCTCTTCTCCCATTCTTGCCAATGGGGGGACAGATCGTGGACTGCCCATTTCCTGCTATCTGAACCATGTTGACGACAGCCGGGAAGGAATCTTCGCCCACTACACGGAAAACGGGTGGCTTGCCTCTAATGGAGGGGGCATCGGCGGGAATTGGAGCGCTCTGCGGTCTTCTGGAGTGGCAACATCAAGAGGCTCGGCGTCTGGTGGGTCTATCCCGTTCATCAAGGTCGTGGACAGCCTCATGCTGGCCACGAACCAGGGCCGAACAAGAAGGGGTTCTTATGCCGCCTATCAGGATATATCCCATCCTGAAATCGAAGAATTTCTCGACCTAAGAAAGCCGAGTGGAGGGGATACGAATCGGCGCGCTCTCAATCTGCACCACGGCGTAAACATAACGGACGCCTTCATGCGCTGCGTGGAGGACGACTCTCTGTGGGACTTGATCGATCCTCACACCGGCAAGGTTACGAAAACCGTAAAGGCCCGGAGCCTATGGCAGAAGATCATCAACAACCGGATTCTGACCGGTGAGCCCTACCTCCACTTCATTGATGCGTCCAACAGGGCACTGCCAGATCCACTGCGACGCGCCGGACTCGAAATCCGCCAATCCAATCTCTGCTCGGAGATCGTTCTCCCAACCGACGAGGACTACACGGCTGTCTGCTGCCTGTCGTCCGTGAATGCCGAGAAGTTCGACGAATGGAAGGATGATCCGTACTTCCTGGAAGACCTTGCCAGGATGCTGGACAATGTCCTCGACGCCTTCATAGAAAAAGCCCCCGAAGAACTCTGGAGAGCCAAACGGTCGGCGAAATTCGAGCGCTCCATCGGCTTGGGATGCATGGGACTCCACGCAAGATTCCAATCTCTCGGAATCCCATTCGAGAGCGAAGCCGCTTCATACGAGAATGCGCGCATCTTCTCTCACATCGAAGAAGGGATGACGGAAGCCTCGAAGAAACTCGCCCGTCTGCGGGGCGAGGCGCCTGCCATGCTCGGGACGGGTCTGAGGTTCTCGCACAAGACGGCTATCGCGCCAAATGCGACATCGAGCATCATCTGCGGGAACACAAGCCCCAGTATCGAGCCTCGCACTGCGAACGCCTATTTGCACAAGACCCTGTCCGGGTCGTTCATGGTCAGGAACCCGATCCTGGAGAGCCGTCTGGAAGAGATCGGCATGAACACACAGGAGGTGTGGCTCTCTATTGTTGCGAATGAGGGCTCTGTCCAGCATCTGGACTTTCTGAGCGATCACGAGAAGGCGGTGTTCAAGTGCGCCAAGGAAATCGACATGAACTGGGTTGTTCGCCTGGCCGCTGAACGCCAACTCTTCATCGATCAATCACAGAGCGTGAACCTGTTCTTCCCGCGTGGTGTGTCTGCGCGTGTCGTGAACGAGGTTCACTTCCTTGCATGGAAGATGGGCCTGAAGTCTCTCTACTATTTCCGGTCCGAGACCGAGAGCCGAGTCAAGGCCGTCTCGGTGAAGACAGAGCGTAATCTCATCCGCACACCCCCTCCGTCCGAAGAATGCCTGGCCTGCGAGGGCTGAGATCACACATGACCCAACAAAACCTCTTCCCTTCTCCTGTCTTCCAGGAGCGCTCCAACTACAAGCCGTTCGACTATCCCTGGGCTTTCGAAGCCTACGATCTCCAGCAGAAGATGCACTGGCTTCCGCACGAAGTTCCGCTGGCCGAAGATGTCAAGGACTGGAACTTCAACCTGTCAGAAGGCGAGCGTGAGCTTCTGACTCAGCTGTTCCGTTTCTTCACTCAAGCAGATTCTGACATATCAGAAGGCTATGCCAGCAAATACATCCCGGTCTTTCCCAAGCCCGAACTGCGCATGATGCTCATGGCGATTGCCGCGTCTGAAGCCAACCACATGCACTCCTATTCGCTTCTGATCGACACACTCGGTCTTCCGGACGAGGAGTATGTGGCGTTCCGGGAATACAAGGCCATGGCGGACAAGCACGACTACATGTTCAAGCGCCAGGCAGAAGGACTGTCGCAGGAACAAGCGACCGCCCTTGATCTCGCCGTCTTCTCTGCTTTCGGGGAAGGTTTGCAGCTCTTCTCGACCTTCGCCATTCTGATGAACTTCCAGCGTCGGGGAAAGATGAAGGGAATGTCCACCATCGTCGAGTGGTCGATCCGTGACGAAGGCTGGCACGTGGACAGCATGACACGCCTGTTCCGAACCGTGATCGAGGAGAACCCGCATATCTGGACAGACGATTTCAAAGGCCTGATCTACCAGGCCTGCAGGGATATGGTCAGGCTTGAAGACGCCTTCATTGACACAGCCTTCGCGACAGGCGAAGTCGACGGACTCACTGCCGAAGACGTGAAGGAGTATATCAGGTACATCGCTGATCGCCGGCTAATGCAGATCGGACTGAAATCGAATTATGGTGTGGAATCGAACCCATTTGACTGGCTGGACTGGATCATGTCAGCCCCCACTCATGCCAATGTTTTCGAGCAGCGCTCGACCGAATACGGCAAGGGGACTCCTTCTGACTGGGAAGAGGCTATGACAGAGTTGCCGGAGTTGAGCGCACGCAATGATCGGAAAAACCTGTCCGTCGTGATCTACTCTAAGCCTGGGTGTTCGTGGTGCGCCTACGCGAAGGCCGTGGCCCAGAGCAGAGGCGTTGCTTACGAGATCCGGTCTCATGAGGAGTATCCGCACAAAACGGAAGGTGTCTCTGTCACGTGGCCCAGAATCTTCCATCGTCTTTGGGACGGGTCCGACGGTGATCTCATAGGCGGGGCTACCGATTTCGTCAAGGTAACCTCGACCCAAGGTTAACCTTTCATCCCCCTTTTTCGGAAAACCTGAAGACGACTTCCCTGATCTTTTTCAGCAAAATGTCAGGTAGGTCTTGCTTTCTCAGATCATGGTGTTAGGTATCGGTCAAGATATTTGTGCAACGCACCAAACTTGGGAATGGTCTTGGGCGGGAAAGGCCCGATAGAATGTCTGAGATTTCTTCTACTGCCTCGCCGGCACCTTACGAGGAGGTTCTGGCCGGCATCGGTGCTCGCATTGAAGAGGCCAGGAGAAAGAAATCCTGGCGTCAGAAGGACCTGACGCATGCCCTAGGGCAGAATCCGAAGACGAAGGTCAGTCGGGTCACTGTCGGTATCTGGGAACGGGGAGAGACCATCCCCTCTGTCGCACATCTATTCGGGATCGCCTATGTCACTGGCTGTGATCCTGTGTGGCTCATTACTGGAGACAATAATTCAGGCCTGGTCGCATCCATCAATGTGGGCGACATTGCCGAGGATGGGAGTCTCACAATCACAGGGAACATTCCGGTAGAACGAGATATGTTCGTTCACGTCGACAAGCCGATAGATCGGCTACTCGCCCTGCGATACAGGCACGGAACCTGTCAAATGGGGACGATGGATTACGTCATCGTAGACCCGAGGGACAAGACCCCGACAGGGCGTCCGGAGACCTTCGCCTATATGATGTCTCCGAGAGAAGTGGCTGCCGTCAGGATGAAGATGGTCGCTCCGGAGGATGGTCGGCAACGGGTACATGTCGAGAATGGTGACCTAATGATCGACAAGACCCTGTTCCTCGATGAGATCAAAATGATGGGTCGTGTTGTCCGATGGATGGGAAAGTAAAGGGAACATAACCCGTTACAAATCCGTTACGGATTTCCGTCTGAGGGAAATAATTCCCTATAAACAAGGGCGAAACATACGCTATCTCGCCCAAGCCCTTGCTTGACATCGTAGCGGCCACTGGTTCGATCCCAGTACCGCCCACCACTTTTCTTCAATAAAAACAACCACGAACAAAAATATAGGGATCGGATTGATACCTATATTTGAAAGCTTGGCTTTTCTTTTGAAGACGGGTGAACCCCACACAACCCCCCGAAACCTGCTACTACTTTTTTAAAATGTACGTGTAACGGTAAAAAGAACGTAGATCCTTGACAGGTTTACCTGACTTTTGGTATCAAAAGTCAGGTAAACTTTCGGGTATATAATGCTCAAAGATCAGCTTTTTGATGTCGACCAGGCGGTCGAGCACTTCAAGGCATGGGGAATCCTGGACGCGAATGCCAAATGGGTCACCAATCTGTGGGACCGGAACGACCTTCCGAGCGTGGTCGTGAAGAAAAAACGCCGCGTCCCACGCAGTCAGATCGACAAATTCATGGAAAGGAATATTCGCCGGGCAAGCTAGACGACAACGACGAACGGCTTCTCATCCTGTTCGATCATGAGATGACCATAGAGTCTGACCGTGAAGGCGTAATCCTTGTGCCCCGTCCGGTAGATGATCGTTTTAGCGTCCACGCCGGCAGCGATAAGGCACGACACGTAATAGTGCCGCAGTCCGTGCATGCCGGTGGGCGGGAGACCGAGTTCCTCAACCGCAGCCTTGATTGATCGTTGTATGTTGTGACGATCAATCGCTTTCCCGCTGTCTCGGGCGAGGAGAAGCCCGGAATTTACTTTCCACATCTCGCAATATTCGGATATCCGGTCTGCCAGTGTCTGATCGAACGGGATGGACCTGACGCCCGCTTCGGTTTTTGGTTTGCCAATCCCGTCCTCACCTTTGAAAGCGTGGATGACATCGAGCGAGCAGGTCTTCAAATCTATATTCTCCAGTCGAAGCGCTGCGATCTCGCCAATCCTCATGCCAGTCATTGCCGCCAAGGAGAGCGAAAGTTCCGTCCTGTGGAATGACTTCTGAAAGGCTACTCGTTTTGTCGCCAGACGCTTGTTCCTGAAATAATCCAGAAGCGCCCTCACCTGTGCTCTGGACAATATCTGCTTGTTCGTCTCGCGCTTGGTCTTCGACCGTTTGGGAGGTGTTCTGGCGTCCTTAAGGGGATCGGTAGAGCACTGGAATTCCTGCTTTGCCAGTTCGGTCGCTGCCTTCATATATTTCGCCGCGTTCGCCGCGACTTCCGTCTGCTTCTCCCTAAGCGTTCGCATGTACCGAAAGCAGTCTTCTTCGGATGTGCCGTCAATAGGGTCATCAAGGAAAGGGCAATCCGCGAGCTGGAGACGCTCGTACCGCTCAAGATTTCCTATGTAGGAGGAACCTACAGGCGCCCTTCCGTTGATGCCTATGGAAGCCTGCTCGCGGTAGAACACGAGTGCGTTTCTGAATGTGAACTCCCCCTTGGCGCCTTTGTCCGCTTTCTCCACGAGTTCAAGCAGACCGCCTTCGATCCAGTCGACGGCATCCCCTTTTGTCCTGAAGTTCTTGTCCTTGCGTTTTCCGTCTATTGGGTCGCTGAAGTACACTCGCCAATTGTACCGGGGATGCTTTGTCTTGGTGAGGTGGACGGCGCATCGCTTATCGATGTACTTCCGATCCATTTCCTGTCCTTTCACAAAACTTCTGCAAGTCGGCACGACGGCCTGCGAGGGGAGGAGGCCGCCGTGCCTTCACGCAATTACCGAAGGCGGAGGGGGTGAACCGCGTTCGGTACACCCGTCATAGCACACATAAATGTCATGTCAAACGATCTTTCTATGCAAGCTGGTCTTTTTATAATTGACATATCGCAAGGATATTATAGCCTTCCACGGAAAGGAGAACCAGATTGATGGGTAAAGCTCTCATTCGACTGTTCGAGATCGTGTTCCTTGCCTTTCTCCTGGTCATTCTCTGGTGACAGGACGAGGACAGATCATGTGCCCTACGCTATACAAGTATGACACTACAGGGAAACCCAGGTTCTGGGATGTCGAGATCGACTCCTTCAACGGGCGGTATAGATTTCTGACAGGAGTGGTCGGAAGTACCAATATCGTGGCGTCCGAATGGACACAGGCGAAGCCGAAGAATGAAGGCCGGGCAAACGCGACCACGGCTGTCGGACAGGCCTTCAAGGAGGCCGAGGCGGCGTGGACCAAGAAGAAAAAGGAGGGCTACCACGAAGACATATCGAAGTCTGGTGCGTCTTTTTTCGAGCCCATGCTCGCCAAGACGTTCAGTCCCAAGAGGATAGACAGTCTTCCCCTTGTCTTCGTTCAGCCGAAGCTCGATGGCATGCGCTGCATCGCGACGAAGGACGGACTGTTCTCGCGCACCGGCGAGAGGATCGTCGCCGTGGATCATATCTGGCTGGAACTCGCCCCGATCTTCGCGGCCAGTCCGGCTACTGTCCTGGACGGTGAACTCTACACCCACACGCTCAGCGACCAGTTTCAGCGCTTGATGTCGATCTGCCGGAAACAGGACCCGACCGATGAACAGATTCGTGAAGCCAAAATCATGGAATATCACGTTTATGACGGCGTCTTCGAAGGCTCTGAGAGCCGCACAGGCTTCCATGGACGCTTCATGCGGCTGCTCGACACCCTGGATGAGTTCTCGCTCGTCTACGGCGTTCCTGTGAGCACACGGCGTGTGGATAACCCAACCGAAGACGTCCTGTGGGGCATGCACGACCAATATGTGTCCGAGGGATACGAAGGCATGATGATCCGGATTGACGCGCCCTACCAGATCGGGAAGCGTTCTCCTCACCTGCTGAAGATGAAACGCTTCGACGACGACGAGTTCGAGATTCTCGGTGTCTTGCCGGGTGAAGGCAACTGGTCAGGGGTTGCGAAGACCCTGCACTGCCGGACCGAGTCCGGCGAAGACTTCTTTCCAACGATCAAGGCGCCCAGAGAGGTCTGCGACACGATCCTGAGAAATGCCTCGAACTATATCGGCAAGCAGGCAACCGTGCGCTATCAGGGTCTGACAGACGCAGGGAAGCCCCGTTTCCCGATTGCGAAGGCATTGCACATGGAGAACCGGTGGTGATAAAGGAAGAAAACGGTGTTCGGATTCACGTTGTCGATCACACCGGTTCCGTTTCCTACGGCATGTTTGCTGGAGCGTTTGGGGATGTTCTGGAACTGACCTTATATGATGTTCCGGAGGATATCGGAAGATTCCGGCTGGAAGACAAGGTCCGGTTTCTGGATCGGGATTATCCTATCCTGAAGGTTGTCACCGAGCAGTCTTACGAGCGGTCAGTTATACAGGTTGACCTAACTCTTTCCCTTACGGAAGGAAGCTCTCTGTGAATAGAGACGATTGGCCTGTCGAAGAATATTCCAGGGCTCGGGGGGAATGCCTCTATTGCGGTGCCAGGACCGGCGAACAGCATCATAAAGGCTGTGTCGTCCGTAGTAGAACTGTCGTTGTCGAAATCACCGTTCAACTGGTTCATGTGGTCCCAGAAGACTGGGACAGAGACATGATAGAGTTCGGGATGAATGATGGGTCCGGGTGTTCGGACAACCTACTCGGAGAGATCATGGAAGCCGCAGAGCGGAGAGACCGTCTTGACAGATGCTCCTGCCCTGTCGTCACCGGAAAGTACGTCAGAGAAGCTACGGAAGAGGACGAAGAATTCGACGTTCTCTTCATCAAGGATCTGAAATCCTGATAAAAACCGTTTCCTTTAACTGTGGTTACCCGTAATTAAAGGAAACGGGGTTTTCTTTTCATAAGACCGCCGAAAAGCAGGCAATCTTGTACACGACCAGCCAGAACAGAACAAGAAGTGCTATACCAATCTGTCGCCCTTCTCCTGGGCTAAGCCGTCCTTCAAGCTCCTTCCACATGGTTTCCTCCGGACAGGCTGTGCCTGACCTCTTTGGCGTACTCTTGGGACTCCATAAGAATCTTGCGGATGTCCGAGCCGGTCATCGGCGTATATGCGGACCGCATGGCGTCTGACACCGGGTGATCGAACACGGCGCACATCCGTTCGAAGGCATCCAGGTCGAGTAGCCCGATCTCATAGTGGCAGTCGAAACGCCCGGTCCGCAGCAGCGCCGGATCAAGGCGTTCCGGATGGTTCGTCGTCGCGATGCAGACCAGGCCGTCAGGCGACAGGAGACCGTCGAGGACGTTCAGCAGGGCCGAGAGGGTGACACCAGACTTGTCCTTCTTCTCGTCCTTGCGCCTGGATGTGTCGGCATTGCTTGCATCTGCGTCCTCGATGACGAGAAGGGACCTCCTCCAGTTGATCGAGGTTCCCATCAGCTGGGTCAGGTCATTGTCGTCTTCCAGGCTGCCGAGGTTGAGATACAGGATCGAACGGTCAGTCGCCGATGCGACAGCGTGGATCAGGGACGACTTTCCGGTCCCGGGAGGACCGGAGAGGATGATGCCGGCATGATAAGGCGTACCACGCTTTCGATAGAGGGGCTCGTCCTTAACGAATTGTTCGATCCGAGCGACCATTTCCTCCCCGATATTCCCGGAGGTGATTACGGTCGACAAATCCCGTTTTGGCAGGCTGGACGGAGACCTCCAGTAATCCGTGTCATTCACACGCATGGAGATCACGTCGGAGTCATCCCTGCGCTCGATCCTTGAAGTGATCTCGTCGGAGAAGATTTTAACCAGGTCGCGGGACCGGGTCACGAAGGTGATGGTCAGGTATTCCTTGAACTTCGCGGTGTTGTCCGACTGTTCCTGCGTCCTGTGAATGAAGACGAGCCGGCCCTTGTAGAGACCGTAGTGCGTTCCGTAACCTGCAGACAGGCCCTGGTGACGGACGACGTTCTCGTTCTTCTGGTGATCCCAATAGGTGTCGGACTGATAGAGATAGGTCCGGGAGAAGGATTGCCGGACCATGTTCTCCATAATGAAGGACTGGATGATCTGGTAGTTGTCCATGTCGGAGTTGAAACGGACCTCGATCGAGGCCGTTCTCTTCATTGCCGTCCAGATCTGCGAAGGAAGGCTTCGGGCAGCAAAGGTCAGGATGGACAAGGGCGCCGCGACCACGGCGGCGGCGAGGAAGTCGTTGGAGTGAAACTCTGCGACGAAGTAATCGATGATACTCTGAATCATGTCCTTTCTTGGCTTGGGCTATCAGCGTCAAGGTGCTGCAACACCTTGACGCTGACTCATGCCCTCGGGTTTGTGGCGATTGGCGGGCGGTATGTCAGCGGTCGTCCCACCGCACTTCATCGCCACCTTGATACGCCCGTGCCCGAGAACCGGCTGCGTTGGGAGGTGAGGGGACGGCCTGTTCTGTCAGCGTCGCGGAACGGGTGCCCGGTGCATCCGGGTCGAAGGCCCTCCGCGTGCTTTCTTGGCGGCTTCGACGGACTGTTCGGGAAGGACGAAGACGTCGGGCTCGACCAGTTCGACACGCTGCCAGGGAGTGTTCAGATCGTCCTCGTCTCCGAAGATTTCGTACATTTTGATCGAGCGGATGTCTGACATTTCACAGACCTCCGCGTCGAGACGCTTTGAATTGGTCAGGATTCGAGCAGATAAAGTCGAAGCCCGCCTTTCTCGTTTCCCGCTCACGACGTATGGCGGCGCTGTACGCCGAAATCGAAACAAGGATCAGGATGTTGCCGATAATAGAGAGGCACAGCGCCAGGACAGCAATGCTTAGAGAAACAGGTTCCATGTCTAACCTTTCACGTTGACGATCTGACGGAGTGTGTGAACGACTTCGACCAAATCGGATTGAGCCGCCATGACATCATCGATATCCTTGTAGGCGGCAGGACTCTCATCCAGGACGTCTTCATCCACCCGACACTCGATGCCGGAAGTGGCTTCAGCATGGTCCCTCAGAGAGATTGTCTTGCGGGCTTCGGTCCGGCTCATCTTTCGCCCTGCTCCGTGAGAGCACGAACAAAAGCTGTCCTTGTTCCCCTTGCCGCGAACAATGAAGGATTTGGCGCCCATGGAGCCTGGAATGATTCCGAGATCGCCTTCACGAGCCCGGACGGCACCCTTCCGGGTGACCCAGACATTCTCTCCGTAATGGTGCTCGATTGACGCGTAATTGTGGTGGCAATTCACCGCGAACTTGACGAGATGGAAGTCAGGAAGTCCGGAGGCTCTCATCGCTGCCAGAGTTCCCTCCATCATCGCCTTTCGGTTCGCGGCTGCGTAATCCTGCGCCCACATCAGAGCCTCGACATAGTCGTCGAACAGTTCTGTATACTCGACGAGGTAGGACAGGTCCTTGTCTGCGAGATAGGGCATAATGTGATACCGCTCCATCTCCTCCTTGGCCTTGTCGATGAAGTAGGAACCGATCCGGTTGCCTGGACCCCGCGAACCCGAGTGAAGCATCACCCAGACGGAGTCGTTCTCGTCGAGACAGAGTTCGATGAAGTGGTTTCCGGTCCCGAGAGTCCCCATGTGATTGACGACTCCCCGATGACCGATCCTGGGGTGACGGGACCGGATATCCTCGTAGCGTTCGTCGAGCCCTCGAAGCCGCTCGATGACACCGCGTGGCATGCGGTCGATGTCATTCCAGGCACCCTGGTCGTTCTTCGGGTCGCCATTCGCCGTTCGTCCATGGGGGACCATTGCTTCGATGGCGGTTCGTACATGGCGGAGATCGTCAGGAAGCTGGGACGCTGTTAGATTGGTTTGACAAGCCATCATTCCGCAACCGAGATCGACGCCGACCGCTGCCGGGACGATGGCGCCCTTCGTCGGGATCACTGATCCGATAGTCGCTCCTCGACCAAAATGCACGTCCGGCATGACGGCGACATGCTTGTGAATGAAAGGCAGACTCGCGACATTATGGAGCTGCTTCAGCGCATCCGGTTCGACGTACATGTCTCCGGTCCAGGCCTTGATAGCCTTACCGCCTTCTGAGTGTCGGATATAGTTATAAGACATCCTACCGCCTCCCCGCCTTGTAGCTGATGGCGTCAGAGATCACATGAGCCTGATGGCGCCGACCACGATCGAACATCCGAGACATCGCAGCACGCAATTCCCATGGAGACGGCGAGAAATGACCATCACTGTTTCGTTCGATCCGGACTCTGCAGTCGGCGACATGAATCTCGTATATGTCAGCTTGGTCCTCGCGCTCGACAAGCTTCATCCGACCGTCTTCAAGCTTCCAGAAGCTTTCTCGGTAGGGGGCATCAGCCATCGAAATCTCCCCACTGCGCCTGTCCCGCCTCGACCAGGAGGCTTTGACGACCGGCTTCATCCAATCGAAGCAGGTAGAGCGCAACACCACGCTCAGCCGGACTCAGTCCTCCGCTGTCGAGGCACATCTGGATGCTCTCGTCATCGATGTTGAGGTCTTCGATAACGATGTGAAGTCCGCCAAAAGGCGACACATCCTCTATCCAGATGAGACGAGCGACCTCTTGCCGGGCCATTCGAAGGATCGCGTCAACGGCCTCCATGGGCTCAATGGAAGCTAGGTCCTTACCCTTGGAGACAAACGAATTGTCGTTCAGGAACAGGTCTTTCGCAGCTTTCTCGTCAAGATCGAGCTTGAAACTGGCCCATCCGTATATGTCTGAAACGTACCTCTCAATGGGGCCGAACAGTTCACAAGCCCACCCCGCGATGCAGGCCGACGTTCCGCAGATGTAGTGGGCCATATTGAACCCGGAAAGGGCAGGTCCGCTTGTCAGAGGCCAGGCTTCAGTGTGAGGAACCGTCTTCAGATGGTCCGCGAGAATAAGCATGCGTTCGATGTTCATCGCTGGTGGGTCCTCGCTCCAAGGGTTGCGAGTTGTTCCTGAAGGTCCTGGCTGGCTTCGAGTATGTGCTTCCTTATCTGCATCTGGCTCATAGTGACGTACACCGGCTCAGTCTGGCCTTGGACGATCATGAGTCCTACTCTCATCGACTCATGATCATAAGGAATCGACATGCCAACAGCCTGAACCTCCTTCAGAAGGTCGTTGAGTTGCGTGGCTTTATCGATATCCTCTATACGCACTGCTTGATCTCCGTCTCTTCGGTCTCGACTCCAAGGCTTTTGAGCCGGCAGGACACATGAAAGATTTCAGCCTCGATGAGTCCGATCACAGCATTCGTCCTGATCTGAATCTCCTCGTGACCGAGAAGTACGACACCGCGCGTTGCGATGTCGCTGTATATCTCACCGACTGGAGGCTTGATCGCAGCCAACGCGTCTTTCAGAAGGTTGTACCGGTGAACGAGTCCATTGACTGTCGAAAGGTCGTCGATCTTCATGAGAGACTCACCTCGCATTCCATGGCGATCTCGCCGTCCTCCTCGTCTCGGCTGTGATTCAGCCGGACGTCGACGTGATTGATGGAGTGTGTCCGACCATCGTCAGAGACGAAGTAGATCGGTGTGTATTCTGCAACGGACTCCAGAATGTTGAACAGTTCTGCGGCGGTGATGGATGTTTTCTTCTGCATTGGTTCAATCCCAACAATAATCTTCATAGCTGCGGTAATGGAGGACCCCGTTCACGAACCTCTTGGTTTCGCCGGGTTTCCAGTCTATGTCCGATGCAGGCCGCTGTGCCGCAGATATAGTGGTTCATATTGAACCTGGAAACGTCACCGGGTCCTGTATTGATCGACCCCTCTGGGGCGTGCGGCACCGTCTTCAGATGGTCCGCGAGAATAAGCATGCGTTCGATATTCATCGCTGGTGTGTCCACACTCCAAGAGCTTCTAATTGTTCTTCAAGTTCGACGCTCGCTGAGATCAGGATTTTTCCCACCTGTCTCTCGGACATGGTCACGTATATGGGATTTTCCTGACCACGGATGATCGAGAATCCTACTCTAAACGGGCTCGCGTCGTAAGACATTCTGATTGCGTCGACTTCCTTGAGTCGGTCCGCCAGCTCTTTCGCTTTGTCGATATCCTCTATACGCACTGCTTGATCTCCGTCTCTTCGGTCTCGACTCCAAGGCTTTTGAGCCGGCAGGACACATGAAAGATTTCAGCCTCGATGAGTCCGATCACAGCATTCGTCCTGATCTGAATCTCCTCGTGACCGAGAAGTACGACACCGCGCGTTGCGATGTCGCTGTATATCTCACCGACTGGAGGCTTGATCGCAGCCAACGCGTCTTTCAGAAGGTTGTACCGGTGAACGAGTCCATTGACTGTCGAAAGGTCGTCGATCTTCATGAGAGACTCACCTCGCATTCCATGGCGATCTCGCCGTCCTCCTCGTCTCGGCTGTGATTCAGCCGGACGTCGACGTGATTGATGGAGTGTGTCCGACCATCGTCAGAGACGAAGTAGATCGGTGTGTATTCTGCAACGGACTCCAGAATGTTGAACAGTTCTGCGGCGGTGATGGATGTTTTCTTCTGCATTGGTTCAATCCCAACAATAATCTTCATAGCTGCGGTAATGGAGGACCCCGTTCACGAACCTCTTGGTTTCGCCGGGTTTCCAGTCTATGTCCGATGCAGGCCGCTGTGCCGC